>Ga0326727_10015790_pt1 | contig 16101 bp, 15 predicted proteins | sample MB2enrmetagenome_FD_207643 | JGI IMG/M metagenome (GOLD analysis project Ga0326727, IMG submission 207643) | Lab enriched peat soil microbial communities from McLean, Ithaca, NY, United States - MB29MY | ecosystem: Environmental > Terrestrial > Soil > Wetlands > Peat | place: USA: New York...
GTCTGGCCGTTCCAGCGCGCCACCCGCGCCAGGCCGTGCGCGATGTCGGCGATCTCGATGTCGAGCGGCGAAGGGTCGATGAGATCGAGCCGGCGCCCGGAGAGCATGCGCTGCCAGGCGCGCGGCTTGGCGCTCGCGCTCATCGCGGCGCGCCTTGCGCCAGCGCGCGGCAGGCGTCATGGCGCCAGCAAGCGACGAGGTGGTCGTTGACCATGCCTACCGCCTGCATGAAGGCGTAGACGATCGTCGGCCCGACGAAATTGCCGCCGCGCTGGCGCAGGTCCTTGGCGATGGCGCGGGAGACGTCGGTCGCCGCCGGGATTTCGCTCGTCGAGCGGCGCGCGTTCTGGATCGGCCGCCCATCGACGAAGCCCCAGAGATGGCGCGCCAAGCCGCCGCGTTCGCCGAGATCGAGCGCGATGCGCGCCAGCGCGATCGTCGCCTCGATCTTGGCGCGGTTGCGCACGATGCCGGGGTCGGCCATCAACGCCGCGATTTTTGCGGCGTCGTAGCGGACGATTCTTTCCGGCGCGAAGCCGTCGAAGGCGGCGCGGAACGCCTCGCGCTTGCGCAGGATGGTGATCCACGACAGGCCGGCCTGGAAGCCGTCGAGCGCGAGCTTTTCGAACAGCGCGCGGTCGTCCCATTCGGGCGCGCCCCATTCCTCGTCGTGATAGGCGACATAGAGGGGGTCGAGGCCCGGCCACGGGCAGCGCTCAAGGCCGTCGGCGTGGGCGAGGGCGGCGGTCGGGCGGGTGGATTTTTGCTTTTCGGCCATGGCGCTTCTTAGCGCGCCTTTTGCGGCGGCGCAGCCCGAATCGGCTCGCCGATCGGCGTCTGCACGCCCGCGTCGTCGGCAGCGGCGCGATTGACGGCGGGGCCGATGGGGACCAATTCGAGCGCGGGCTCGGGGGCCGGCCGCAGCAGCGCGGTCGCCGTCCGCGCGTCGACGCCGTCGTTGTCGAGCCACAGCGCGAAGGCGTCCGGCGCGAGGATCGCCGGCATGCGGTCGTGGATGAGCGCCATCAGGCGATTGGCCGCGGTCGTGACGATGCAGGCGGTGTCGATTTCGCCGCCGCTCGGATCGCTCCACGTCTCCATCAGGCCGGCGAAGCCGAAAGGCGCGCGATCGACGCGGCGGATCAGGAACGCCGCGCTCGCCGCGCCCTTCGCCGCGCCCGGCGCGGCGCGCCGCCACTCGTAGAAGCCGTCGGCGACGACCAGGCAGCGGCGACGCCTCAGCGCGGCGCGAAAGCTCGGCTTCTCGGCCAGCGTTTCCGCGCGCGCGTTGATCAGCAGCGGAAAGGTCTTGGGGTCCTTGACGAAGCCGGGCAGGAAGCCCCAGCGCGCGAGCAGGAAATGGCGCTCGCGCCCGCTGGTGTGCGCCCGCGCTGCGACGAGCGGAATCGGCTGCGTCGGCGCAATGTTGTAGCGCGGCGGGAAATTGGGTTGTTCGACATAGGCGAAGAACGCGCGCACCGCTTCGGGCGGCAGCGTGATCGCAAATCGTCCGCACATCCTCGCCTCCCAACGCGAAGCGCGCCTATCATCGGCGCAACGCCGGCGCGCTGTCCATCGCGCGAAACGGAAAAATCGTCGGTAAGTCGCCGAATGTCCCCTAACTTTGTTGGGCTATCGTGATCGGCGTGCGCGTCACAGGAACGCCGCGTTCGAACGCGGCGCGCCCGAACGCCGAGGTGACTCCATGCTCTCCGGCTCGCCCGACGAGGATTGGCCGCCAAGCCTCGCGCCGCCGCTTCGGCGCGAGGCCGCCGACGAACCCGGCGCGGGCGCCGGCGACGCGGCGGGCGCTTTTCTCGGCCATTTCGATAAATTCGTGATGATCATCGGACAGATCGACCGCCTGCCGGATTTGGCCGAAGACCTGCGAAACTGGCGACCGCGCCCGCTGCTGCGCGGCGCCGGCGCCGGCGCGGCGTTCGACCGCTACGACGCGCTCGCTCCGGTGGCGCGTCACGCGTTCGACGCTCTCGCCGCGGGCCTCGGTACGCTCGTCTCGACCGCGGTCGCGCTTTGCGACAACGCCGGGGGTCGATTGTCGCCCGACGAAATCGTCGCCTGCCGCGAGATCGGCGTCGTCATGGGCCGCCTGCTCCAGCGGGCGAGAGCGCTGATCGAAACGACCGACGACTCTTCCCTCGGCGCGGCGCGATCGAGCGTCGACCGCACTTGCCGGCGGGAAAAGGCCGGGTAGTCCCATCTTCCCCAGTTGAATTAACCTTTACTAAAGACACCCGTCGCGGTCCGCCGCGCGTCGCCGTAGAATACACGCGATGTTTGCCCCGCTCGAACGTTCTCTCGAGGAACTCAACGCCGCCGACGCGCGTCGGGCGGCGCTCGTCTACGTCAGCGAGGCGTTCGCCGAGGCGGTTCTCGACGGCATCGACGTCGACGCCTTCGCCGACGCCGCGCTGTGCGCCGCCTTTCGCGAACTGGTCGCCAATTACGGCGAGGAACGGGTCGCCGCGATCGCCGACGGCCTGTCCGAGCGCATCCGCCGCGGCGAATTCTCCCTACGCAGCAGGCAATAGAACGCCTTCGCGGGTTCCGGCCGGGGGGCGGCGGCGCGCGCCATTGACGCTTCGCCGACCCTGGCCCACGATCCCGCAAGAATCTGCTTTGCCCGCGTTTGCGAGATGCCCTCTACGCCCCCGCCCATCTTCGACCGCCGCGTCACGCCCGCGCGCCCCGACCTCGCCGCCCTCTCCTTGCGCGGCACGGTCGAGGCGGCGCGCTTCGTCGAGGGGCGGGAGCGGCGCATTCTCGCCGCCAGCGCGCCGCTGCGGCGCGCGCCCGACGCGGCGGCGCCGCTCGAGACCGAAGCCCTGCACGGCGAAATCGCCGTCGTCTACGAGGAGCGCGGCGATTGGGCCTGGGCGCAATTGGCCCGCGATTCCTACGTCGGCTATCTCCCGACCGCGGCCCTCGCCGCGCCCGTCGAGCCGACGCACCGCGTCGCGGCGCTGCGCGCCCACGCCTACGCGAACGCCAGCGTCAGAGAGCCGCCGCGTCTGGCGCTGTCGCTCGGCGCGCTTCTTCGCGTCGAAAGGTTCGACGGCGATTTCGCCGTCACGCCCGAGGGGCTGCGCGTCTACGCCCAGCATCTCGCGCGAATTGACAGTTTCGAGCGCGACTTCGTCGCCGTCGCCGAGCGCTTCGCCGAGACGCCCTATCTCTGGGGCGGGCGCACCTCGGAGGGAATCGACTGCTCCGGCCTCATCCAGAGCGCCCTCGGCGCCGCCGGCATCAAGGCGCCGCGCGACAGCGACATGATGGAGGCGGCGCTCGGCGCGCCCTTGCCGGTCGCGGAAGCGCGAAACCGTCTGCGGCGCGGCGATCTGATCTTCTGGAAGGGCCATGTCGGGGTCATGCGCGACGCCGAAACGCTGCTGCACGCCAACGGCTGGCACATGAAGGTCGTCAGCGAGCCGCTCGAAGAGGCGCGCGCGCGCATCGTCGCCCACACCCTCGGCGCGGTCACGTCGATCCGGAGGTTGTGAAGGGCCGCAGCGACGCTGTTACTTCTTGGCGCTGATGCCGAGGCCGCCGAAGCGGGTCTTGAAGCGCGACAGGCGACCGCCGCGGTCGATCAACTGCTGCGAGCCTCCGGTCCAGGCCGGATGGGTGTTGGGGTCGATGTCGAGGTGCAGCGTCGCCCCATCTTCGCCGTAGGTCGAACGGGTGACGAATTCCTCGCCGTTGGTCATGATGACCTTGATCATGTGGTAATTGGGGTGAATGTCGGCCTTCATCGTCTAAGTCCTCGGCGAACAAAACGACAGCCGTCCGGGGGCCGGCGGCTGCTGCGATTGGCGTCTCTATAAGGCACGGCCTCGTGTGGCACAAGCGCTCGCATCGAGCCTCAGACCTTGATTATTGCGCCGACATCATGAGGTAAGGCGCGCTCGCCCTCGATCAGGAGACCCCGGCTCGATGACTTTGTCCCCCGGCGCCGCGCCCAAGCCCGCCGGCGTGTCGCTGAACGCCCTGCGGCCGCTGCTGCCCTACGCGCTCGTCCACCGCGGTCGGATCCTTGCCGCCTTCGTCGCGCTGATCGTCGCCTCGGGCGCGACGCTCGTGGTGCCGATCGCGGTCCGGCTGATGATCGACCGCGGTTTCTCCGACGCCCATTCCGGCCTCATCCACGTCTATTTCGGCGCGCTGATCGGCGTCGTCGCGATCCTCGCGCTCGCTTCGGGCGCGCGCTACTACCTGGTGATGACGCTCGGCGAGCGCGTCGTCGCCGACCTTCGCGGCGATTTCTTCGCCCATCTGACGCGGCTCGACCCGAGCTTCTTCGACGCGGAGAAGACCGGCGAGATCGTCTCGCGGCTTTCGGTCGACACCACCCAGTTAAAAGCGACGTTCGGTTCGTCGGCCTCGATCGCGCTGCGCAATATCTTCATGTTCTTCGGCGCGATCGCGTTGATGGTGATCACGTCGCCCAAGCTCTCGGCCTACGTGCTGGCGGCGATTCCGCTGATCGTGTTGCCGCTCTATGCGGCCGGGCGCGCGGTCAGGGCGCGCTCGCGTCTCGCCCAGGATACGCTCGCCGAGGCGACCGCGTTCGCCGCCGAGAGCCTCGCCGCGGTGCGCGTGATGCAGGCCTTCGTCGCCGAACGCTTCACCGCCGCGCGCTATCGCGCCGCCGCTGACGCCGCCTATAGGGCGGCGCGCGCGATGACGAAGTCGCGCGCCGTCGTCACCGTCGCCGCGATGTTCCTGGCGTTCGCCAGCGTCGTCGTCGTGCTCTGGCTCGGCGCCGAGGACGTGATCGCGGGCCGCATGACCGGCGGCGAGCTGTCGCAGTTTCTGTTGTTCGCGGTGTTGGGCGCGAGCGCATTGGGCCAACTCTCGGAGGTCTGGAGCGAAGTCTCCCAGGCGGCGGGCGCGGCGGCGCGCATCGGCGACATCCTGGCGGTCGAACCGCGCATTGTCGCGCCGCGCGCGCCGCTCGCCTTGCCCTCGCCGGCGCGCGGCGCAGTCGCGTTTCACGGCGTCGGCTTCGCCTATCCCGGACGCGCGAGCGAGCCGGTGCTCTACGATCTGAGCTTCCGCGTCGCGCCGGGCGAGGTCGTCGCCATCGTCGGGCCGTCCGGCGCAGGCAAGTCGACGCTGTTTCAATTGCTCGAGCGCTTCTACGATCCGACGCGCGGCGCGATCACGCTCGACGGGGTCGACATCGCTCGGGTCGATCCCAAGGCGCTGCGCGCTCGAATCGCGCTCGTGCCGCAGGACGCGTTCATCTTCGGCGCCAGCGTCGCCGACAACATCGCCTACGGCGCGCCGGACGCGAGCCGCGCCGACATCGTCGAAGCCGCCAAACGGGCGGCGGCGGACGGCTTCGTCGCCGCGCTCCCCGGCGGCTACGACACGCCGCTCGGCGAGCGCGGCGCCACCCTCTCAGGCGGCGAGCGCCAGCGCCTGGCGATCGCGCGCGCGATCCTCAAGAACGCCCCGGTGCTGTTGCTGGACGAGGCGACCTCCTCGCTCGACGCCGAGAACGAAACGCTGGTGCAGGGCGCGCTCGACGCGCTGATGAAGGGGCGCACGACGCTGGTCATCGCCCATCGCCTGGCGACGATCGTCAACGCCGACCGCATTTTGGTGATCGACGGCGGCTCGATCGTCGAGGAGGGCTCGCACGCCAGCCTGCTCGCGGCCGGGGGTCTCTACGCCCGGTTGGCCCGGCTGCAATTCGAAGCCGGCGTCGCGGCGCTGGAGGGCGAGGCGAAGGCGGCGGAATGAGACGACCTCAGAGGGGTCGCTCCGTCATGGCGAGGAGCGCAGCGACCAAGCAATCCAGCGGTTGCGGCAGCCGCTCTGAAAGTCCTCGCTGCCGGCAAGGGGCGTTCCAGCCCCTTGGCGCGCCGTCCCGGCGCAGTCGCCTCAAGGCGAACGCGAAGCGTTCGGCCGGGCGAAGCGGCCGAAGCGGGGCGTAGAAGCGGCGCCGCTGCTTGACGGCGGCGGGGCGGCGCGGCCGGCCGGCAATGCGCGTTCGGCGGCGCTTCAGCCTGTTTTCCCTCGCCTCCGACGATTCACCCTTCATTAACGGCGTTATAAAACAACACTCAGATGTAATACGCTGAAGCCGATCGAGCGAGGTATCATTACCACGGGGTTAAGCGAATACTCGAAATTCGATGAACTTTTGCATCGCGTCTTCGCGCGCGACAAGACAGCGGCGTGTGACTTTGGCGACGAGGCGTCGCGCGACAAGATCGCGCGGCCGGATCGCTCGAGAATTCGCGTCACGGTCTTTCCTCGTTTGAACGGTTGAGGATTTCGCGCATGTCGGCAAGCCAGCCGAGTTCCACGGGCCTGGAGGAGCCTTCCGCCGCGGCCGAGCCGAAGCCGCGCAACCGCGACGTGTCCGGATCGCGTATCCTCCTGATCGCGCTCCTCACGGCCATGATGTTCGCCGGACTGATGGGGCGGCTGGCATGGCTCCCCTTCCATCCGAATGTCCGGGCTTCCCACGCGAGCGCTCTCGTTCCGGCGGCGCCGCGGCCGGACATCCTCGATCGCAACGGCGCGTTGCTCGCCTTCAGCGTGAAGACCTCCTCCGTTTTCGCCGAGCCGCGCAAGATCATCGATCCCGACGAGGCCGCGGAGCTTCTGAGCGCCGTCCTGCCCAACGTCGACGCCAGCGCGTTGCGCGCGACGCTGGCGTCAAAGAAAAAGGGCTTCGCCTGGATCGCGCGCCACGTCACGCCGGAACAACAGGAGGAAGTGTTCCGGCTCGGCATCCCCGGCATCGACCTTCGGCCGGATTACCGGCGCATCTACCCCAACGGGACTCTGGCCGCCCACGTGCTCGGCGCCGCCGACATCGACGGCAAGGGCATCTCGGGAATCGAGAAATACATCGACGGCCAAGGATTCGGCGCGCTCGCCGACTCCGGACTGCCGATCGAGAACGACGACCTGAAGCCGGTCTCGCTTTCCCTCGACCTGCGCGTTCAGCACGTCCTGCGCGACGAATTGCAGAACGGCCTCGTCCGCTTCAAGGCCCAGGCCGCCGCCGGCGTGGTCTACGACGTGACGACCGGCGAGGTTCTCGCGCTCGCCTCGCTTCCCGACTTCGATCCGGCCAACCCCGCCGACGCTCTCGACCCCGACCGCATCAACCGGCTGACGGTCGGCGTCTACGAGATGGGCTCGACCCTCAAGGCGCTGACGGTCGCGATGGCGCTCGATTCGGGCAAGGTCGGGATTAATTCGACCTTCGACACCAGCGCGCGCGAAATCCGCTGGGGAAAGCAGGTCATTCACGAGTATCACGGCAAGGGCGGTTCGCTCACGGTTCCCGAGGTCTTCCTGCAGTCTTCGAACATCGGCGCGGCCAAGATGGCGCTCGCGGTGGGCGTTGAAGGGCAGCAGGACTTCCTGCGCAAATTGGGCATGCTCGATCGGCTGCGCACCGAATTGCCGGAGAGCGCGGCGCCGATCTTGCCGGCCCGTTGGAGCGAACTCAGCGCGATGACCATCGCCTTCGGCCACGGCCTCGCCGTCGCGCCGCTGCAGGCCGTCATGGCGGTCGGCGCCTCGGTGAACGGCGGCGAGCTGATCAAGCCGACCTTTCTCAAGCGAAGCGGCGACGGCGCGGCCGTCGAGGCCGAGCCGGTCATCAAGCCGGAAACCAGCGAGGCGCTGCGCTACATCATGCGCCTCAACGCCGTCGAGGGCACCGCCAAGGCCGCCAACGTCCCCGGCTACTTCGTCGGCGGCAAGACCGGCACGGCGGAGAAGGTCTTTCACGGCCGCTACGACAAGACCCGCGTCTTCACCACCTTCATGGCGATTCTGCCCGCCGACAAGCCGCGCTATCTCTTCTTGACGGTGATGGACGAGCCGCAGGCGATCCCTCAGACGCACGGCCACGCCGAGGCGGCGTGGAACGCGGGAGAGGTTGCCGGCAAAGTCATCGCCCGCGCGACGCCGTTCCTGACGCCGCCGCTAACCGAGGCGCCGGCGGACCCGTTCCCGACGATGCGGCGGCTGCATGCGTGGGGGATAGACAGGGAGGCGAGGACGCAGTGATGGCGACGCGGCGGCCGTGTGCTTGGGGGATCGACACACAGGCGAGAAGTCTGTCCCATTCGGATCCGATCGCGCTCGCGCGTGACGGCTACCGCGATCCAAGCGATATCAGCACGACCCAGACGCCGACGATCGCGATCCACGAAGCGGCAACCCCGAGCCATCGCGCGGCCCCAATCTCTGAGTGGGTAATCGTCCAGCCGAGCTGCGAATCCCAGGTCGTCGCTCCGTTCGCCTTCAGCTTGTTGTAAGCGTTGACGAGCGTGAACAGCGTGACGATCGGGATTCCGACTCCAAGGCCTCTCAACCAAACATAGAAGGACCGCAACGTCGCGGCGCGCCAAGCGATCGCGCCGTCGTTCTTGATCACCTTAATGCCGTACAACGCCTTGCCGAACGTCGTGCCGAATGCGTTCAGCAGAAATCCTTCAATTGGGATATAGGCGATCAGAAGCAGCAATCCGAAAACCTGATCGCTCCCGCCCGAATGCCCCTCGGGCACCAGCGTTGGAAACAGAATTCCGATGGCGAAGCTCGCGCAAAATACGAACAGAACGATGTCGAATTGGCGCGCGAAATACCGCCTCCAGGGATGGAGGAGCGCCGACGTGCGGGCCTGGCTCGCGGCGCCGGCCAGGACGCCTTGCTGCGGGAGTTGCGGGGGGACGAGTCTGGCGGCCTGATGAGAAGGATCGACGTAACTGGGAAGCGGAGGCGGTAAAGAACGAAAGAGCTCGGCAAAAGCCGGCAACTCCCGCGCGTCGCTCCACTTTTCCATCCCCTGCGTCCAGACGAGGTGCGCCTTTTCCACCGCGTTCCTGATCCTGCCGGCGACGTCGTCAAACGAGATCGGTCCGACCCTGGATCCGTTCTCCGCATAGTACCATTCACCACTCATTTTGCCCCCCTTTGCAACGCCGACGCCTTTCTGAAAGTGGCCGCGGACAGGAGAAACCCGACCACGATGACCACGTAGCCGGCCTTCACCCCCGCCTCATTCTGAGCGGAAAGAAAGAAGTCATAGAACCAATGAAGGAGCGTCGCCAGTGCGACGCCTGCGATCGGCTTGAACCTCTCGACGATGTGTCCGCAGACCAGCAGCGGCGCATTCACCAGATGGAACACGAAGGGCAGGAAGATCCGCGCCATGGAAGCGACTTCCAGATCGCGGCCGTGGATGACCTTCGAAAAGCCGCTGACGTAGAAGAAGTTCTCGGTCGAGGCGAAGCCCACCGCGCAGGCGACGGCAACTCCCACCAGCCTCCTGCCCTGCGGGAGCGGATAGCGCGCCGTCGTGATCGCGAAGTACTTCAGGCTCTCCTCGACAAGACCATAGAGAAGGAGCGCCTTCGCGCCGAGGTTCAGCGGCAGCCCGGCGTCGTTGAACGCCTTGTCGACGCCCACTTCGATTCCCGCCGCCAAAAAGGCCATCCCGATGCCCCAACACAGCAAGACATCGTCGTCCCAATCGCCGACCATCGCGACGATCGGGATCGGCGACACGACGAGGATGAGCATCCATATGTTCATGTCGGGGCGCCATTCTCGGATTAGAGGCACAAGATACATTACCCGGTATCGATGGACCCGATCCGTTTTCGACGATGCGGCGGCTGCATGCGTGGGGGATAGGGAGGGAGGCGACGGCGCAGCGAGGGCGCGAACGGCGGAGCGACGATTGCGGGCCGTTCATCGGCCGGGGCGTTTTGCCGCATGGCGACATCGGACTGCTGCTTGATGCGGGCAGGCGGGACAGGCAAACTGCACTTAAGGAACAAGAAATGCGACGAATGGACAAATGGGGAAATACGGGCGTGTCATCGTAATTACGTAATTACGTAATTACGAATCGGCCGTGGGATTGTGGCGCGGCTGGCGATGACTGGGGCAAGGGGGCATTCGGTGGCTTGGACGAGCGTTAGCCGCAGGGCGGCGCGGGTATTTTGTCGCCACTTGTCATTGACGGGGGCGCTGCTGGCGGTTGCGCTTATGCCGGTGTGGCTGTCCGCCGATGCGTGGGCGGCCTGCACGCCGGCGGCCGGGTCCAACGTCATCGCCACCTGCACCGGCGCGACCTCCAATCAGAACGCTCCTAACGGCTACGGCGCGGGGACCGAGTCCCCGCTTACCGTGACGGTGGTTCCCGGCGCGACCGTGACGGGGGCGAACGCAGGCATAAGTTTCAAGACCGGAACCGTCTTCAACTTCGGCGCCATCTCGGGGAGCGGGGCCGGAGTCAGCGCCGTCGGCAACGCCACCGTGACCAATGCCGGCGTCATCTCGGGCGAGTACGCCATCAGCGCCGGCGGCAACGCCACCGTGACCAATTCCGGCGTCATCTCGGGGGGCGCGTACGGAATCTTGGCCGCAGATGGCGTCGCCGTGACCAATTCCGGCGTCATCTCGGGGAAGACCGGCATTCTCGCTAGTGGCGCCCCCTCGACGCTGGTCAATTCCGGCGCCATCATCGGCACCGGCGGCGCCGGCGGCGCGGCGATCGATTTCAGCTCGTTCCATTCCGACAGCCTGACCTTCCTGCCGGGCTCAAAGATCATCGGCGCCATCAATCTCGGCGCCCGCGACACCGTCAATTTCAACGGGGGCAATCAAAACCTCAGCTTCAACAGCAGGCTCCCCGACACCACCTTCGCCGGCACGACGCCGTTCGCCGTATCGGGCAATCACGCCGCCGCCATCGATCCGACATCCTTCGCCAACGCCAATGCGACATTGATGGATTTCTCGCGCGGCGTGTCGTCGGCGCTGGGCGACCGCTTCGGCGCCATGAACACGACCGAATCGAACCCGGCGCTGGGCTTTGCTGCGCCGAGCGATGTCGCGGCGAAGGCCAATGAGGCCTTCGCCGCGGTCCCCGGCGTGTCGGCCTATGCCTCGGACGCCGTGACGTTCCAGAACCCGACCGTGCGTTATGCCGACGACGCCACGCTGTGGGCGCGCGGCTTCGCCGGACAGAATATCCAGCAGGCCGACGGCGTGCTGCTGCGCTCGGTCAACCAGTTCTACGGCGGCATGATCGGCGGCGACCGGCAGGTGCAAGCCGATCTCAGCCTCGGCGGCTTCCTCGGCGCCGGCAAGACCCACAGCAGCATCGATTTCAATTCCGGCGGCGCCGACAGCGAGCTGGCGTTCGGCGGCGCGTTCGGTCGCTACGGCTTCGGCGCCTCGTTCCTCAACATGGCGCTGCAGGGCGGCTATTCGCACAATGACGTCACGCGCAACATCAACAACAACCTCGCCCCCGGCGGACTGGAAAGCGCGACGGCCAGTTACAACGGCTGGTACGTCGACCCCGAGGCCACGATCGGCCGCAATGTCGCGCTGGGTTCGCTGGCCGCCGCCGCCTATGTGCTGACCCCGAGCCTGCAGGCGCGATATGTCTACGGCTCGTTCGGCGGCTACACCGAGAGCGGCACGACCGCGCCGCTGACGGTCGGCTCGCGTTCGGCGCAGACCTTCGAGGAGCGCGGGCAGCTTAAGCTCTCGCGCACGCAAGAGTTCGCGCCGACCGAGATGCTGACGGCCAGCATCAGCGGCGGCGCGCTGGGCGACGAGCGCGTCGGCGGCGGCACCATCGACGCCACCTTGCTCGGACAATCGATTGCGTTCGCCACGCCGGGCAAGAGCAATGTCGGGGGCGGCTTCGGCGGCGTTGGTCTGGAGTTCCGCGCCGGCCGCGCGACGCTGTTTGCGTCCTTCGAATACGACGCCTTTTTTGGCGCCAGCTCGGTGGTCAGCGGTCAAGGCGGCATCCGCGTCGCGTTCTGATTCGCATTGTTTCGATTGCGAACGGCGCCTCGCGCGCATGCGGCGCCGCGCTGATTTACGAATTAAATTGCAAATGACAATTAATGTCGGTTAATTACGGCGACAGGCGCCTCTTTCCTTTTTTATCCCGCATCCCGCCCTCCGCCGCCCGCCTTTGGCTTGCGTCCCCGCTTGGCCGGCGTCACGGCGGCCGAGCCGGCGCGCTGCCGCTTCGAGAAACGCCGGCGAGCCAAGCGGGCGGCCTATCAATTCGCTGCGCCGCAGGGCGGTGAAGGCCGCCTCGTCGGGCCCGGCGTCGATCAGGTCGGCGAAGCGCGGCGCGCGATCCAGCAGCGGGCGAACCTCGACCAGGGCGTCGTCGCGGCCGGCGAGGTGCGCTCGCACGCTCGAATGCGGCCAATCCTGCGCCCGCTCGACGAGGCGCGCCCTGACCGGGTTGAGCGCGACATAACGCGCGGCCGCCATCAGATGATCCTCGTCCATCGCCGCCGAGCCGAAGCGGCCCTGAAACACATGCCCCATCTGGCGCGCCCGCGCATTGAAATAGCTCGCGTAGCGGCCGTGCGCGCGCGCCAAAGCCAGCGCCAGGCCGGCGGCGTCGGACGGCGTGAGGATGAGGTGAACGTGATTGGGCATGAGGCAGTACGCCCAGACGGCGACGCCGAACTTGCGGCGCGATTCGGCGAGCCAATCGCGGTAGAGCGCATAGTCTTGCGGCCCGAGGAACACCGTCTCCCGGCGATTGGCGCGCTGCGTGACGTGATGCGGGGCGCCGGGAACGACGATGCGGGCGATGTGGGTCATTGGAGAAACATAGCCCCGGCGTCGCAAAAAGGGAAATAGGGGCGTGTCACCTATTTACCCGGATTTACCCGTCCTTTCGGCTTGCCCCGCGCTTCGCCGAGGGACAGAAAATGGCGCCCAAGGTCTTGAAATCCGGCCCCGCGAGCTCGGACTGCGCGTCGCCGGGTCATCGCATCCTATCGCCGCAACAAACCAAGCGCGTCCCTCTCCGCGCCCCGCCTCACTTTCCCTCCGCCCGCCAACGCAGACGCAGCGTCGGCAGGCCGGAAAGGGCGTTGGCGCCGACGCCGACGATGGCGAAGCCTTCGCGCTGGTAGAAGCGGCGGGCGCGGAAATTGTCGAGGTTGACCTCGAGGTCGACGACATCAGGAGAGCGCCGCTTGGCCTCGTCGATCAGCGCACGGGCGAGGCCGCCGCCGCGCTCGCCCGGCGCGACGCAGAGCTGATCGACGGCGCCGGTCTTCGGATCGACTGTGACGAGGCCGGCGGGGCGGCCCTCGGCGTCGGAGCCGACGAGGATCGTCGCGCCTTCTCGAGCGAGTTGCGTCAGCCGCGCGACCAGCCACTCCCGGCGCGCGTCGAAATCGATCGGCAGGCCCGTCGTCTTCCAGGCGGCGACCCAGAGGCCGGCGACGGCGTCCGTGTCGGCGAGCTCGAACGCGCGCCAGACGCGGCGCGACGCGTTCACCGCTCGGTCAGCTTCAATTCGATGCGGCGATTGCGCGCCAGCGCCTGGTCGTCGGCACCCGTGTCGATCGGCTGGAATTCGCCGAAGCCGGCGGCGGCGAGGCGATCGGGCTCGATGCCCTTGGAGACGAGATATTCCACCACCGCGATCGCGCGTGCGGCCGACAGATCCCAGTTCGACTTGAATTGCCCGCCGGTGATCGCCTTCGAGTCGGTGTGGCCGTCGATGCGCAGGATCCACGGGATGTCGGGCGGGATTTCGCGCTCGAGATCGAGCACGGCGGCGGCCAGGCTGTCGAGCGACTGGCGCCCCGCCGCGCTGACGTCCGCCTTGTCGGATTCGAACAGCACCGAGGATTCGAACACGAAGCGGTCGCCGACGACTCGGATGTCCGGCCGCGCGCCGAGAATCTGACGCAAGCGGCCGAAGAAATCCGAGCGATAGCGCGACAGTTCCTGCACCTTCTGCGCCAGCGCGACATTGAGGCGCTGACCGAGATCGGCGATCTTGGCCTGCGCCTCCTTGTCGGAACTCTGCGAAGCGTCGAGCGCTTGCTGGATCGCCATCAATTGCTTGCGCAGCGCGGCGATCTGCTCGTTGAGAATGTCGATTTGCGCCAGCGCCCGCTGAGAAACTTGCTGTTGCGCTTCGAACGCATTGGCGGCCGCGCTCGCCTTGTCGCTCGCCGCGTCGGCGCTGGCGCCGCCCTCGGCGGCCTCGCCCAGCAGGCGCTGCCGCTCGGCCTGCGAAGTTTCGAGCGTCGCGGAAAGCATGGCGATCTTGCTCTGGTCTTCGCTCTTCTGCGAGCGCTCCATGGCGAGCAGGCTGGTCAGCTCCTCGATCTGGCGGTTGAGTCTGACGAGCGCCGTGTCCTTGCCCGTCACTTCGCGCGAAAGGAAGAATTGCGCCAGCATGAACACCGACAGGAGAAAAATGATCACGAGCAGCATCGTCGACAGCGCGTCGACGAAGCCCGGCCAATAATTCACGCTTCCGTAGCTGCGTGCGCGCGACAGCGCCATCGCTCAACTCCTCAAGATCCGCCGCCGAGCGCGTCTCGCCGCGGCGGCGCTCAGCGCGTTTCGCGTTCGCTGGCGAGCCGTCGCAGGAGCTTGCGGATGTCCTCCTGCTGGGCGGATTGCGCCTCGACCCAATCGCGAATTTGCTGCTGCTCCTGGCGCATGTGCGTCACCAGCAATTGAATGCCTTCGGCCAGATTCGCCATCGCCGCGAAGCCGTCGCCCCGATCCAACGGATCGACGTCGGCCACGGCCCCTTCATCCCTCGCGTCGAGCGCCGGAGGCGGGCTGGTCACGACATGGCTGGCCAGAAAGTCCTCCAGCTCGGTATAGAAGCGGTTCTGCGCCTGCCCCGCCTGAAGGTCGAGAAAACCGAGGATCAGCGAGCCGGACAGACCGAACAGCGACGACGTGAAGGAAACGCTCATGCCGGCGATCGGCGCCGAAAGGCCGCTCTTGAGATCGTCGAACATCGTCGTCGTGTCGGCGCCGGTCTTCATGCTGTCGATGACGCCGCTGATCGAATGGACCGTTTCCAACAGGCCCCAAAAGGTGCCGAGCAGGCCGAGGAAGATCAGCAAGCCGACCAGATAGCGGCTGAGCTCGCGCCCCTCGTCGAGGCGCGTGCCGATGGAATCGAGGATCGCGCGGGTGGTCTGCGTCGAAAGGCCGCGCGCGCCGGCGCCGGCGTCGAGCATCGTCGCCATCGGGCCGAGCAGCCGCGGCTGCTTGACGCGGCCCAAGCGTCCCGGCGAAACCAGCGAATTGACCCAGCGAATTTCCCGAAACAATCGGAAGACCTGACGGAACGCAAACAACGTCCCGATCGCCAAAACGCCGACGATGAGCCCATTGAGCCCAGGATTGGCGTCGAAGGCGAGCGCGATCTGCTTATAGAGGATCAGCACGACGAAGCCGACCAGAATGAGGAAGGCCGCCATGCCGACGAGGAAGATGCGCGGCGAGGTGAGAAGGCGAACGTCTGAATCAGGCGCCATCGAAGGGGTACCGGCGTGAGCGGGCAACGTGCTTCGCCATCCTAGCAGAATTGAGGCGTAGGACGCCATGACCGACAGGCCTCGCGCCGGCGAAATCGATCCTGGGCGCGCGCAATCTCGGCGAATTCATTCGCCGAGGTCGCAAAATGCGCCGCATGGAGGTCCGCGGCGGGAAACGTCGCGCCGTCGAGGCCGGGCTGATGAAGGCGACGCAAGCGCCGGGCGCCCCGGCGCGTCGGAGCCCATCCGCATGTCGATCGGCGGCAGGGCGGCGTTTGCCGGAATGGCGGCCGTCAATCCCGCCGTGGCGTTCACGCCACCTTCTGCTTCGGTTTCAGCCAGCCGCGGTTGGCGAGAACCTCGGCGATCTGCACCGCGTTGAGCGCGGCGCCCTTGCGCAGGTTGTCCGAAACGCACCACAGCACGAGGCCATTCTCAACCGTCGAATCCTCGCGGATGCGCGAGATATAGGTCGCATCCTCGCCCGCGGCCTCGTGCGGCGTGATGTAGCCGCCGGGTTCGCGCCGGTCGATGACCAGGCATCCCGGCGCCGCGCGCAGGATCTCGCGCGCTTCCTCGGCGCTGATCGGGTTCTCGAACTCGATATTGACGGCTTCCGAGTGGCTGATGAACACCGGCACGCGCACGCAGGTGGCGATCAGCTTGATCTTGGGATCGAGGATCTTCTTGGTCTCGACCACCATCTTCCATTCTTCCTTGGTGGCGCCGTCATCCATGAAGA
>Ga0326727_10015791_pt1 | contig 16100 bp, 5 predicted proteins | sample MB2enrmetagenome_FD_207643 | JGI IMG/M metagenome (GOLD analysis project Ga0326727, IMG submission 207643) | Lab enriched peat soil microbial communities from McLean, Ithaca, NY, United States - MB29MY | ecosystem: Environmental > Terrestrial > Soil > Wetlands > Peat | place: USA: New York...
TCCACGAATTGCGCCCACAACAATTGCCCTTGGAGTTCGAACCTTGAATCAAAAACGGCAAACTCAAAATTCCTCGGAATCAGCCTGTTTTCGCAGGGTCTCTCAATGAATTTTCCCATACCCTCTATAAATGCACCTTACGGCTGGAATCACGATCCGTCAAATCGGGCGACGGGTGGGGACTCAGAGGTCCGAGGTCCGAAGTGCGAAGTCTGAAGTCCGAAGTTCGAGGGGGCGGGGGGCGGGTTACGGCAGGAGGAGGATGCGGTAGAATCGTTGTGGGGCGGCCCCAACGGCGTCAGTGGCCGAGGCCGTGGAGGCGGTGGCGGTGATGTCGGGCGCCAGGTCCGTCCAATTGGTGGCCGTTAGCGTGGGTTTGTATTGGAGTCGGTAGGTTTGGCCGGCGATGGCGTTCCAGGCGAGCTGGGCGATGCCATTCGAGGCTCGGAGCGGCTGGAGCATCGGGGGCGGAGCAACGATTACCGTGAATGACTTGGCGTCGCTCAAATATGGGGAACTGGTCTGAGTTACGCGAACGGTGATGATGTTAGTGGTGCCGGCGCAGGCGGTGGTCGTGGGCCAGGAGAGCAGGCCGGTGGCTGGGTTCATGGTTGCGCCGGGTGGTGCACCGGGAGCCAGACTGAAGCTGAGCGGGTGCGGCGGGACGCCCGGATCCGTCGCCGAGTTGGTGACGGCCAGTATGCAGCCGGCATGGATGGTGCAGTCGGCGATGGGAGCGAGGGTGGGCGGATAGTTGGTCGGATTCGTCGGGGGCGCGACGGACAAGCTGCTCGGCGAGATCGCGAAGAAGATGTTCCCGACCGCCTGGACCTTGACGCGTGCGGCTGAGGAAGTGACCAGGGGAAGCAGGACCGCGCAGGCGCCGTTGTTCGGCACGTTGCTGGCCAGCACGATTGGGAAGGAGAGACCGCCATTGGTCGAGAGCAGGATCGCGACGCTGGCGGCGCTGACCGGGGCATTCGTCGTGCCGGCCACGTTCCAAGTGATGGTTTGCGCGCCCGACCAGGTTACCGCGCCCGCCGGGGCGGTGACAACAAAGGGGCCGGCGTTGGTGGCTACAGTCACTTGCATGTCGGAGGCGGCAGTGGCGCCGCCGGTTGGCTGATTGTCGCGCACCGTAACGCGGAAATCCATCGTGCGGCTGGTGGTCGGCAACATTTCGCCGGGCGTGATGGTGCAGTTGAGGACATCGGACAACTGGGGGAAAGTGCGCTCGGGACTGTTGGTAGGATCGAACGACCGGAACAAGGGGCTGCTGCCGTTGTCCGGTGTGCTCAGGGTGATCGAGGGGCCGAGGTCGCGCTCTTCCCAGCAATAGGTCAGCGTGTTGCTATCGGGGTCGCTGCCGGTCGCCGTGAGGGCGAAGGGCGTGCCCATCGGAATAGTGTAGTTGGGGCCGGCGTTCACGCTCGGCGCGGGGTCGCCGGTGGCGCTGACGGCGGCTGAGGCGCTGCCGGCGTCGGCGGTGATGTAGCCGAGGATTTGTTCCAGGCTGGCCGAGTGGAAGTAGGGGCCGCTGTGGGCTTGCAGGTTGTCGGTGCTGCAAATCCCGGCATAGGACATAATGGTCGAGCCGCTGCCCGGTTCGAAGGCGGTGGCGGCGCAGCGGTTGCCGTAGCCGCAGGCATTGGCGCTGCTGTTGAAGGAGTGCGTGGCGCCGAACTGATGGCCCATTTCATGCGCGACGTAGTCAATGTAAAAGGCATCGCCCACCGGCGGGTAGGTGCCGGTTTCGCCCTCGGCCTTGAGGCCAGCGACACAGGCGACGCCAATCCCCGCCAGGCCGCCGCCCGCCGTGCCGAAGACGTGGCCTACATCGTAATTCGTGCTGCCAATCACCGCATCGAGGTTTGCCTGGTTCTGCATTAGCAAGGATGTGGGGTCGCCGCTGCTATACGGCTCGGTGTCGGTATTCGTATAGATGATCTGGTCATTATCGGCGACCAGCACCAGCCGGATCCCCAGTTCCGTCTCATAGACTCCCGTTACCCGGTTGATGGCGGTGACAATGGCAGCCAGTCCAGCCGATACGGTCCCGCCAAAATACGTGGTGTATTCTGCGGTCGCGGCGCAGGCCAGGCGATAGGTCCGGAGGTTGCCGCTGGAGACCACGAACGGCGTGGACTGCGGGGAAGCCGAGGACACCGGCGGCGTGGTGGGGGGGCCGTCTGTCCGGCACTCGAAGTCCGGCGCTGCCGGGGTGTAATCGCGGCGGGCATACACCGCGTGCAAGTTCGTGTTGCCGCGCAGATACGGCTCGATATAGACCGCCCCCCGCGGCGAGAGGATTTGAGCGTGAAAGCCCACCGGTGTCAGATCGAACCGGACCGTTGCGGCCGGGTCGTCAATGTCGCGCCCGAGGTAGGTCTTTATTTCCGGGAACCGGGCCGCCAGGTCCGGGTGCATGACCGGCGACTCGACAAAACGAAAGCGGGCCAGTGTCCCATCGGGCATGGGCAGGGAGATGACCGCGCGCGAGGTCGCCACCGCCTGAGAAGATTCCTTTGGGGCCCGCTCCAGCAGGGGGCGGAGCCGCGAGTGCTGGAGGTCAAATGCCCGAAACGCCTTTGGCCGGACCCAGGTTTCTGCCGGCGTGCGGCCTGGCAGACCTTGCTCGATGCCCTGCCAGAGATTGGTTTCCGGAAGGTTCTGCGCCAGGACCGGACGGGCGAATAAGGCCGCCCCGATGAGGAGGGCTGCCAGAGCTTGAGGCGTTAAGATGTGCTGGTGCTGCTTGTTCAATCCAGATTCGGCGCAGGCCGTCTCTGGACCAACGAGTGGGCAGCTCGGCGCGCACGGCGCGCCGCCAAACCCATCAGAGCGACGTTGTTTTTCACGCTCCTACACTCCCCCGTAGCGGATACCTACGACAACAGGAACGATCACGGACGGCGCTCCCCCATGAGTACGGATGGCCTCCCGGGGATGCCCCGGTTGTTTCGGTAGGGCTGGCAGGCCACTCCAGCCCGAAATCCGAAACCCGAAGGCCGAAGGCCGAAAGAAGGCCGAAAGCCGAAACCCGAAGGCAAGGGGGATCCGATAGGCTACTACCCTGCTGGAGCGGACATGGTTTCGGACTTCGGACTTCGGACTTCGGATTTCTTTCGGCCTTCGGCCTTCGGGTTTCGGATTTGGGTTACTCTCACCGACTTCACCGTTCCCTGCCGGAGTATTCCTCCCCGCCTTTTCGTCTAAGAAACCGAGCCGCCCGGTGTCATATTCAGTGAGACACGATGTCCTCTTGCGAACAGAGCGCCGGGACGGTTGTATGAGCTGAGCCAAAGCGAGACGATTCGCCGAGCATGGCCCTAATGCCACCAGACCAAGCCAGCGCGGAACCGCCCGGGTGGGAAACGATCGAAGAGCTCTTTGCAGCCCTGGAATCGCCCCTCCTGAGCTATTCCCTGCGCTTGGCCGGCGACCCGGCCGTGGCCGAGGACATAGTCCAGGAAGCGTTCATGAGACTGCATGCACAATTTGACGAGGTGCGCGAGCCGCGGCGATGGCTCTATCGCACCGTGCATAACCTGGCCCTGAACCATCGGCGCCAGGCCGGCAAGATCGTGCCGCTCAACCTGCCCGGCGACGATGGCGCGCCGGCAGCCAAGGAAACCGCCGACCCCCAGCCCCTGCCGGATGAGCAGATCGCCCGCTGGGAAGGCATCGGCCTGGTGCGGCTCAGCCTCGAAACCCTCGACGACCGCAGCCGCGAGTTGATCCGACTCAAATTCAACGAGGACTTGTCCTACAAGGAAATCAGCTTGCACACCGGCCTCAACATCGGCCACGTCGGTTACCTGCTGCACCATGCCTTGAAAGCCATCGCCGATGAGCTGGCGAAGAACGGAGTTGTTCCATGAATCTCGACCTCTTTTACATACAAGCGCAGCCCGCAGGCGTACAGATTTCTAATCTGCTCTCGAGTTTGGACTTCCTGGACAATCCCGAAGGGATTGCATCCCTCAGCCCAGGGTTGAGAGGCACGAGCTACCCTGGGTTCAAGCGACGAAAAAACCCCCAACCCTGTAAGGGTTGCCTCACCGTCCCGACCGAACCGGTTTCGCCGCCATGCCGTGGGATTGACGACCGCGCGGGTGACAGACGATCCAACCCTTTCAGGGTTGACGCCTCCTCCTACCTCAAACCCAGGGTAGCTCGTGCCTCGCAACCCTGGGCTAAGCGATCTCGCCCTTTCAGGATGACGGCAGAGGAGACTTGCGCTACTTGCGCACCATGCCTATGAACTCGAACTTCCCCAAAGACGAGCGCTCGGCCCTTGAGTCCAGCCTGACGGCCCTGCTGCTGGGCGAATTGCCGCACGAGCAGGCGGCAGCCCTGCACCTGAAACTGGCGCAGGATGCCGAGTTGGCCAAACTCTACGAGCGGCTGAAGCAGACCATTAACCTGGTGCGCGAAACCGTCGCCAGCCCGGCCGCCCAGACCGCCGACCAGCCGACACCGCTCAAGCTAAGCGGCCAGCGACGCGAGAAGCTGCTCCAGCATTTCAAGACCGTCGCGCCGAAGGAATTCGCCCGCCCGCGCCGTAGCCCGATGCGGTGGCTTGTCCCGGTAGGGATCGCCGCCGCACTGGTCTTGATAATCGCTTCGGTTGCTGTGCCGAACTTTCAGATGGTTCGAACGATGTCTCTGGGCGATTGGAATTGGAGCCGTACGCCTGCTGCCAGCGAAGAAATGCATGCCCAGTTGGCCCGTCCGTTGCCACCACCCTCTGGCCCTGTCGCATTCTCCCATGACCGCAGCCCGAATTCCCCCATCGAGCGATTCGGGTTGAGGGGTCAGACTCGCAGTGGTGGCCAACCGACCGCCAAGCCCGCCGAGGCAACCCCTCCAGCGGCCAAACCCGCCAGGGCGGATATCGTCCTGCCTAAGGCGACTGAATTGGCCGACGCAAGCGCGCTGCAGCCTGCTCCCGAAGGCGCGCGGGCTCCATCCAGCTCGGCGACACTGCGAGGTTTGTGGGACGAATCCTCAGGTCAGGGTGGTGGCATGGGCGGCGGCGGCGCCTTGGTTGGCGAGCCTCACACCCTCGGTACGTTGGAAGCACCCTCTCCGGCTACCGCGCTGCTTCCAGTTGCAGCGGACGGGAAGGTCATAACTCCCCTCTTTCGCATCCCTCCCACTACGGCACCATCTCCAGACGCAACGGGCCGGATGGAGGTCGTGGGGGTCTATGACCTGCAGAACGCAGATCCGCAAGATGTCTATAACAACCTCCAGGATTTGTTCAATCGCAACTACGTCCGCCAGAACAACACTGCTAACCAGAATCCACTGATGGGGACGGCCAACCCGCTCGGCTCGCGCGTGAAGAGCAATCCGCAATCTACCATTGGAGGCACAATGGCCGGCCTTGGAGGCGGTTTTGGCGGGGGGTTGGGCGGTAGCGCCGCCAACATCGCCGCAACCACTCAGCGGCAGTTCCACGACACCACCACGCCGGGGGATGCCTATTTCTCCACAGACCCCGAAACGCGCCGCGTCGTCATCTCAGATCAGCAAGGCGGTATGGCAGGCGGTGGGGCTTCCGGCGGGTCAGGCGTGCCCGCCCAGGGCGGAGCTGGGGCTACAGAGGGCCGGGAGAGGGCAGTCGTTCTTCCGGAGACGGCAAAAAAGTCGGTTGAAGCAACAATCCCGGCAACCGTATCGGCTCCTGCTCTCGCCCCTCCTGGAGCGACACCGGCTAATGGCCTCACAGTTGCAGCGGTGCCATTGGAAAACCGCGGCATGGGTGAGCCGGCAACCGCCCCTGCGACTGTCCCGTCCCCTGCCGCGAGCGTGCGAGCGAATGACTTGCCCAACTCTGACACAGGCTTGGAAGCCGGTGAGCGGGCACGCTCATCCAGCCGCCAGCCCGCCGAAGCCAGGAAGGGCGCGGAACTCCTCCGGGAATTCGCCACGGCTCAAACGCCGCCATCCTCCCCGAGCAGCAGCTACTATGGCGGCGGCGCCTACGGCGGCTACTCCGCCATCTCACCACTCCCCAAAGGTGAATCAGTCGCGGGAACCGCCCATATAGACAACGTGGGTGAGGTGCCTGTCTTCACCCAGCCCCCCCAATCCGAGGACAAGGCCGCAGCCAATCGGGCACTGGGTTTTGATTGGTCGCTGGGGAACCAGTTGGCCGAGGGCGGCCGCATCTCCGCCCGGGGAGGCACGACGTCGGCTGCCACAGGCCAGCCCTCACCCTCGGCTGAGGACGACCAAGTGCCTATTTTGGGGGATAGGCCATTATTGGGTCTGCTTTTTCAGCGAAGGGCTGACGAGGTGGGAGGCACTGCCCCAGCGAAATCCGAGACCTCCACCAGCCCCGCTCGGGCCGAAGAGCGGGAAAAGCGGGCCTTGAATTTCGCTCGACCCCCCCAGCCTACCAGGTCCCTGAACCAACCCGGCACGCCGGGCACCACTACTTCAGGCGCGCACCTGTACTCGGATCAGCTTGTCAAACAGACGACTGTGGCTGCCGAGGGTGACGCCCGTGCGAAGGTCAAGGCCTCGCCTATCGCCCTCCCGCCAGCACCGGCGGAGACAAGCCTGGAGCTGACAGACAGCAGCGGCAGGGATGTTCAGTTGTTGGCGGCAGCTAACCAATTTGGAATTGTTCCAGCCGTTCCCGAAGACACGCGGAAGCAGGGGGCCGAAGAAGCCGCGAAGCAATCCCAGCCCAAGATCGCCATTACGGGAATTGCGACCTTAACCAAGGCCGCCGCCCTGACTCCGGTGCCCCAGCCAACAGAGCGGTTAGCGAGAGAAGCCAACAAGGAGTTCGACGAGAAACTTCCCTCTGGTGCGATTGATCTCCAGCAGGCGAAGCTTGATCAAGTCCTTGATCTTTACGGCAAACTCGTCAACCGCCAGATCCTGCGTCCTAGCAGCTTGCCCGCACCGTCCATTAGTATGAAGACGGAAACCCCACTCTCGAAGCAGGACGCTATCCAAGCCCTGGGCGCTACGCTGGCGCTTAATGGGATCGCAATGGTGAACGTGGGGGACAGATTCACCCAGGCGATGCCCGAAGCTCAGGTCAACACGGCCGGGGCGGGCCTCGCCACCAACAGCGCGGGGCAACTGCCCGACTCAGGCCAATATGTGACGCACGTCGTTCAGTTGAAGCGTGCCAAACCGAGTGACTTAGTGCCGGCTTTGCAGCCCTTGGAGAAGCTCCCCAACGGCGTGCTGCCGATTGATAGCAGTCGGCTCCTGATCCTGCGCGATAGCCCCGACAACGTCAACCGGATGTTGGAGACTATCGCCAAGGTAGATGGCCCCGAAGGCAAGGAAGATGCGAAGCTTGAGGCGGCACCGAAGCCCGCCTCCCCTGCTCCAGTTCCCCAGCCCGAAGTCCAGACCGCCGACAATGCCTTTTCGACCTTCTCGCTCAACGTCAGCGACGTGTCGTTCAAACTGGCGGCGGCGAGCCTGGAGAAGGGCTTGATGCCCGAGCCTGCCACCGTGCGCAGCGAGGAGTTCATCAACGCGTTTGATTACCGCGACCCGGAGCCGCCCCCGGGCGTGCCCGTCGCCTTTGCCTGGGAACGGGCGCAGTACCCGTTCGCGCAGAACCGCGACCTGCTCCGCTTCTCGATCAAGACCGCCGCGCTGGGCCGCCAGCCGGGCCGCCCGCTGAATCTCGTGCTGCTGCTCGACAACTCCGGTTCGATGGAACGGGCCGACCGCGTGCGCATCATCCACGAGGCGCTCCGCGTGCTGGTCGGCCAACTGCAAGCCCAGGACGTGTTCAGCGTCGTCTCCTTCGCCCGCACGGCCCATTTGTGGGTGGACGGCGTGCCCGGTACCCAGGCGGCCCAGGTGGTCGAAGAAGTGAGCGGTCTCACCCCGCAAGGCGGCACCAACCTCGAAGACGCCATGAACCTGGCCTACCAGACCGCGCTGCGTCATTACCTGGCCAACGGCGTCAACCGTGTTGTGCTCCTGACCGATGGCGCCGCCAACCTCGGCGACGTGGACCCCGAGACGCTCAAGCAGAAAGTCGAGGCCAACCGCAAGCAGGGCATCGCGCTCGATTGCTTTGGCATCGGGTGGGAAGGCTACAACGATGATCTGCTGGAAGTCCTCTCCCGCAACGGCGATGGCCGCTACGGCTTCGTCAACTCGCCCGAGGAAGCGGCGACCGAGTTTGCCGGCCAACTCGCCGGCGCGCTCCACGTGGCGGCCTCGGACGTGAAAGTGCAGGTCGAGTTCAATCCGGCCCGCGTGACGGCCTATCGCCAGATCGGCTACGCGAAGCACCAGCTCACCAAGGAGCAGTTCCGCGACAACACCGTCAATGCCGCCCAGATTGGCGCTGCCGAGTCCGGCAATGCCCTTTACGTCATCGCCGTGAACCCAGCCGGCGACGGCCCGCTCGCCATCGTGCGCGTCCGCTACCGCGTCCCCGGCACGGCCGATTACCACGAGCATGAATGGCCGGTCCCCTACACCGGCAACGCCGGGGCGCTCGAGCAGGCCAGTCCCGCTTTGCGCCTGGCCGCCACCGCCAGCGCGTTCTCCGAGTGGCTGGTCTCCAGCCCCTTTGCCGCGGAGGTCGCCCCCGACCGCTTGCTCGGTTACCTGGCCGGCGTGCCGCAAATCTATGGCGCCGACGCCCGGCCGAAGAAGCTCGAATGGATGATCCGACAGGCGAAGAGCATCGCTGGGAAGTAAACGCTACCCATGACAACCCGATGGATACCAAGGGCGCAGAAGCTGCGAGGGCCAGTGCGGGCCGAAGGCGTATCGCAGATTTACAATCTGCTGTATCGCCGACTTGCAGTCGGCAAGCCGCAGGGAAGCGCTCGGCCTAATGCCCGTCAGTCCTCACACGCCCACTTGTCAACCAATTCCCCTGGCCGAGTCCTTCACTGATCCAAGTAATATGAAGAAGCACCTCTCCATCCTCTGCCTGTTCGTTCTCCTGGCCACCGCACCCGCGGCCACCAACCCGCCCTCCGCCGCAGTCACGCTTGAGGACTTCAAGCTGCTCGGCGTTCTCAGCGGTGACCAGGCGGCCTTTACCCTGACCGCGACGGCACGCGTGGAAAACTCCAAGGGCGGCTCGCTCGACTTGCTTTCCGGCGCCGTCGCGCTCACCGACGCCCCCGCGCAACCGCAATGGCGCATCGAAGTCACGACAAACCGTTACGTTGCCGTGTTCGAGCACCGCGGCACGTTCCCCATCAATATTAAGTTCAACGCCGCCGTCCGCCAGGGCGAAACCTGGAAGGCCGTTGACTTCCGTGTCGCACCGAGCGTCCTCCAGCCGATCGTCCTGCAAGGGCTGGGCCCGGACACGCAATTCGAGTTCGCCGGCGCGGCCCGGCCCGAGCGCAAAGGCAGCGAGTTCACCAGCTACCTGCCGTCGGATGGGACAGTCAAACTGTCATGGAGAGAAGTGCGGCCCGAAGCCGAGGGCAAGCTCTTCTACGCCGCCGAGATGCTGTCGCAAATCAGCGTCAGCCCCGGCCTGATGAGCCAGGTGGCGCTGTTGGACTTTAAGGTCATGCAAGGCGAACTGAGCCGCGTCATACTGCTGCTGCACGGCGCGGGCGAAGTCACGCGCGTCCAGGGCGACCAGGTCCTCGCCTGGAACGTCGAGCCGGTCCCCAACCGGAGCGCGGACATTCCTGTCCGCCAGGGGGCCGAGGACAGCAAGGCGGACAGGAATGTCCGCGCTCCAGTTGACCGCCGCCTCATCCTCCAATTCAATCAGCCCCAGAAGGACCAGTTCGCGCTCCAGGTGCAAATGCAGACTCCCCTGGGCGCCTTCCCGCAGGCCGCGGACGCCCTCCAGGTGCGGCCCGAGGGCGCCACGCGCTTTGCTGGTTACTTCCGCGTCGTCAACGAGGGCGCGGTGCGCCTCGAAGTCGCGCAGGCCAGCGGGCTCTCTCAGATTTCACCCGACCAATTCCCCGAGAGCGACGCCACCCGCGCCGCCTTGCGGGTCACCGGCACCCAGCGTTTCGCCTACCGCTTCTCCGGCCCGGATTTCGCCCTGCGGATTCAGGCGGACCAAATCCTGCCTGAGCTGAGCGTGTCGGAAGTGCTGGCCTACCATCTGGGCGAAAACGAGCTGGCGATTGATGGCGAGATCGAGTTGGACATCCGTGAGGCCCCCTTGCGCGAGCTATTGCTCCGCGTCCCCAAAGGCTACGCCATCGCCCGGCTCACGGGCTCAGGCCTGACCGATTATTTCCCGCTGGAGGCCGACGAGCAGCCCGACAGCGTCCTGCGGCCCGTGCGCCTGGTCTATGCCCAGCCGGTGTCCGACCGGCAGCTAATCCAGCTTCGCCTTGAACGCAACCAGCCGCTCGGTGAGGCCACCTGGGTCCTCCCGCGCGTTGAGATCCCCAAAGCCAAATCCGTGCGCGGCCACATTGCCGTGGCGGCGGACGCGGGCTTTCGCCTCACCGCCGAGCGCACGCAGGGCCTCACGGAGATCGCCACGGCCTTCTTCCCGCGCAAAGTGCCCGGCATCCAGGCCGCCTTTCGCCTGAGCGACCCGGCGTGGGAGGCTACCCTGCATGTGGAACGGCTGCCGCAGACCGTCCAGGCCGATGTGATGCATCTCTTTTCCATCGGCGAAGGCATCGCCTACGGCAGCAGCGTGATGAATTACCTCGTCTCGGGGGCCCCGGTGTCCGCCTTCAAGGTCGAACTCTCCGACGAGTACTTTAACGTCGAGTTCACCGGCAAGGACATCCGCAATTGGCAGAAGACCGAGGGCGGTTACCTGGTGCAACTGCACACACCGGTCTCCGGCGCCTACACGCTCCTGGCGATCTATGAGCGCCCCTTCAAGGCGCAGGGCGAGACGCTCACCTTCACCGGCGCGCGCCCCCTCGACGCGCAATCCGAGCAGGGCTATACGTTGATCGTCAGCGCCTACCAGTTCCAGGTGCAGTCGGCAGCAGTGTCGCCCGGCCTGCTGGCGCTGGAGACAGGCGAAGTGCCGGCCGAATACCGCCTGTTCTTTGACGCGCCCATCCTCGCCGCCTATCGCTACACGTCGCGCCCGTTCGATCTCAAGCTCGAGCTAACCCCCCTGGCCCAGGGCGATTCGCTTAGCCAGGTCGTGGACCGCGCCTCTCTCACCACGCATATTTCGAAGGAGGGCCAGGCGCTCACGGACGTGCGTTACTTCCTAAAAAACCGCGGCCACCCGAACTTCCGCCTGATGCTGCCACCGGGCACGCAGTTGTGGTCAGCGGCGGTTAATGGCGCCGCCGTGGTGCCCGTAACCGATGCGCAGGCCAACCTTATCCCGCTGCCCCAGCACGCAGACCCGAACGCCGTCCTGACACTCGACCTGAAGCTCGCGGGCACCAATGACCCGAAACTCATCACCTTGGCTGCGCCCATCGTCAACGCCCCCATCATGCTCGCCGAATGGAAGCTGGAGCCCGACACGGGCCAGCGCCTGGCCTATCGCCGGGGCTCGCTCACGCCTGCGGGGGGCATACTGGACATCTCGGGTTTTGCCGAACTGGCGCGGATGTTCGCGGGCGAAGGCCGCCGCCCTGCCTTAGTCTCGCTCTTCGCGACGCTGGCCTTGCTGGCGCTAGCCATACTGGCGTGGCGCTGGGCCGTCCAGGACGGGACATTTCGGTTTAGCGCCCGCCACCTCGCCGGCGCCTTGCTCGGCCTCTTGGCCTTGGCGTTGGCTTCGGGCGCATTGGTCAACCTGGCTAACTTGGCGCAGGAGCAAGAACGCACCGTGCCGCGCGACGTAACGATGCTGGCACCAGTGCAACAACCCGGCAGTGCCTTAACCGTCGAAGTCTCCAACCTGGCAGACAAGCCGACCGTGCTCGGCTTCGCCCATTATGCCTGGCCGGCGGCGCTCGCGCTCGCGGTCTGGGTCTTTGGGTGGTTCGGCCACCGGCAAGGGCTCAAGACGACCGGCTCGGTTCTGGGCTGGACGCTGCTCGCCTGGGCCGCCTTGCGCTATCCGAACGGCGCTATCGTATTCCTCATTGTCCTCGGCGTCTTCGTGCTCCTGGAGGTGGTGGTTCCCGCCTCGCGCAGGCTGGCGCAACTGCCCCGCCGACCGCTGCCAGCCTTGCCGCCGCCGGCGGCTCACAGCGGCGCTGCACCTGCCATGACAGCCTTGCTGGTGGGAGGGTTGTTGTGGACGAGCCTGTGTGCCCCTGCGTACGCGGCCGGGACTTCAGACACGTCCAAACCTGCGCTGGTGGCCAAAGACTCGCCGCTCGCGGAATCCGTCACCCAGGACATCCGCATCGAAGACAAGTTCGCCCTCGGCACGGCGAACATCCGCTGGCGGGCGGAAAAGGGCGGCGTGCTGCCGCTGCTGTTCGAGCCGACAGTCCTGACGCGCCTCGAGTATCCGACCAACACCTTGGACCTTGTGCAAGCCCCCGCCGGTTCCCGCGCCGCACAGCAATTGCAGGCCCGAAAGAAGGGCACCTTCGAGATCAAGGTGCGATACGAGTTGCCGGTGACCAGGAAGAACCCCGAAAGCGGCCTCGCTCTGCCAGTGCCCTTCGGTTTGGTGAACCGGCTCAACCTTACCGTCGTCAACCTGGACGTGGACGTGCTCTCTCCCCAGGCCGTCTCCATCCAGCGCGAATCCGCCGGCAGCAACACAGTGGCCGCCCTGGTGCTGTCCCCCGTTAACGACGCCTGGGTCGCCTGGAAGCCGCGGACCCGCGACGTCCGGCACGAGAAACCGGTCTTCTATGCTGAGCTGTCGCAGCTCTACGTGCCTGCGGCAGGCGTTATCGAAGGTGCGCATTATGTCGCCATTCGGCCGGCGCAGGGCGAACTGAGCGAGCTAGTCTTGGACGTGCCCGCCGGTGCGACCATCACAGACGTAATTGATCCCGCCCGAGCCGCCGCCGTCACGGAGACCCGTAAGGGCGTACCTTCTTCCATAGTCTCGTTATGGCGGTTCGACCCGGACGCGCGCAAGCTTCGCGTGACCCTCTCACCGGCGCAATCCCGCCCCTTTGCCCTGCTCGTGCGGTCCCAAGTGGCCGCCGGGACGCTGCCCTTTGAGCACTCGGTCGGGTTAATGGCGGTGGAAACCGCTGCGGGACAAATCGGCCTGCTCGGCATTGCCACCGGCAACGAAGTCCAGCTCGACTCTGTTAGCGCCGAGCCTTTCTCCCCCATCAACTTCGAGGATTTCCCCACCAACGTCCTCTCGGCCCTCCAACCGCAGATTCCCGGGCTGACCTTGCGCCGCGCCTTCCGTTACTCCGATACGAAGGCCGTCGCTTCCCTGAAGGCCTCCGCCGTCGAGCCCGATGTGCGGGTCGAGACCCAGGACACCCTCTCGCTCGGCGAAGACCGCACCGTGCTCGCCGCCAACGCCGCCGTGGACATCACCCGCGCGGGCATATTCCGCTTGAGCTTCGTCATGCCCGCGGGCTTCGACGTGGAGTCCATCAGCGGCTCCGCGCTAAGTCATTGGACCGAGCTGAAGAGCGACGCCGGGCGCGTGATTACGCTGCACCTCACCGGTAAAACCCTTGGTCAGCAACAATTCGCCATCACCATCTCAGGACCGGGCGTCAAGGCCACCAACACCTGGGCCGTCCCGCAACTGGTGCTGCGCGAGGCCAACAAACAGCAAGGCACTCTCCTGCTGGTGCCCGAACAAGGCATGCGCCTCCAGGTCACCACACGCGACGGCCTCACGCAACTCGATCCGCAGAAGTCCGGCATTCGTCAGAAAGGCGTGCTCGCCTTCCGTGTCCTTCAGACGCCCTGGAACCTCGCGCTCCACATCGAGCAGGTGGACCCGTGGGTCCAGGTCACCAGCCTCCAGCATGCCACCGTCAGCGAAGCCCTCGTGAAGATCTCCGCCAACCTGCAATACCAGATCGAGAACGCCGGCCTGAGAGCATTCCACGTCTATGTCCCCACCAACGCCGAGGGCCTGCGGTTTCAGGGTGACCAGGTCGCTGACTTCCTGCCGGTGGCCGGCACCGTCACCAACGGCCTGCAGGAATGGGAGATCAAACTGCACCGGCGCGTCATCGGCTCCTATCTGCTCCAGGTCACCTACCAAACCCTCATGCCGGACAAGGCGACGGAGACAGTCCTGCGTGGCCTGCAAGCCACCGACGTGAACCTCCAGCGCGGGTTCGTGACCGTCCAAGCCGGCGGCCGGCTGCAAGTGCGCATTGATGTTCCACCCGCGGCACTGCAAGCCACGGAGTGGCAAAGCATCCCCCGCGCCCTCCAGCAGAACCTGACGGCCGCGGCGGCCAACTTCGCCTATCGTCTCGTCGAGCCGGCCTTCGCGCTCCCGTTGCAGCTTGAACGCCACGAGGCCGCCAAGCTGCTCCCCGCCCGCGTTAACAACATCACCTTCACCTCGGTGATCTCCGATGACGGTGAGATGCTCACTCAAGTGCTGCTCGAGATGGTCCCCGGCGACAAGCGCCTCCTCAACCTCACCCTCCCCAAGGATGCCCGGTTCTGGTTCGCCTTCGTCAACCAAAGCGGCGTCTGGCCCTGGCGCGAGCAGGACCGCATCCTGATCCCGCTTGAGCAGCAGTCGCGCGGCGGCAAAGCCATCCCCGTGGAAGTGTTTTACAGCTCGCGCATCGGCGCTCCCGGTGAGCGCGCCCTCGACCTGGAGCTGGTGGCGCCCAAGTTCGATCTGCCTCTCGAAAACCTCACCTGGCGCGTCTCGCTCAGTGACAAGTGGCGCCTCAAGCAATGGACCGGCTCGCTCCAGTTGCAACAGGAGGAGGTCGTGCCGCGCGCCACGACCGTGGACCTCCAAACCTATCTTCAGGACGAAGCGGGCCGGCAACGCGAGCGCGACAAGGAAGCCAAGGACCTCATGGACGCCGCCAACAGCGCCCTTGAACGCGGCGATCCCCAAATGGCCCGCCGCGCCTTCCAGGCCGCTTACGGCCTCTCCACGCACGACCCGGCTTTCAACGAGGACGCCCGTGTCCAACTGCATAACGTCAAACTGCAGGAAGCCTTCGTCGGCTTGACCGTACGCCAGGCCGCCGTGACCGGCGACACGGCATCACTGGGCGGCAAGTTCCGCGACCTCCGCGGTCGCAAGGAACTCTCCTACACGCAGCAGGACGCCAAGGACATCATTGACCGCAACGCCGCCGACGACAACGCCGCCTATATGCGCCTGGCCGAGCGGATCATCCAGCAGCAGGACGCTGCCGTCAGCAGCCCCGCCGCCATCCGCGCCAGCATCCCCGAGCAAGGCCGCGTCCTAACCTTCAAGCGCGCCGTCGAGGTGGACCGCCGGGCGGACTTGCGGATTCGCCTCGAAGCCACTGCCGCCAAAGCCGCCTCCTCGGGCGTCCGCCTCCTCATCCTCGCCGCCAGCCTGCTGATCCTGGGCTGCTTTGCCTGGGCCGCACGCTCGTTCCGCGCTGGCAGGCCAAAGCCGGCTCGAAGCTAAATGGCCCCAATTTCGAGGCCAGTGCCACCGCCAGGCGCTTCTTGGACCCGAGGGCATGTTTCTTTTGGTCCCTATCAGGTTTTCCATGTGACAAATAGCACCAAGCGCAAGGGACAAGAGGCGGCCCAGTAAACGGGGATGGGAGATCCCGAAAGGATTGTGTCACTCAGCCCAGCGTTGGACCGCCGAGGGAAAAGGAGAGGCGGTCCTACGCTGGGAAGACGTCGGAGAATGGCCCTTAACTCTGAATGATTTGCGCCACCAGTTGGAGCCGGGCGTCACGCCGCCGGCTGGACGGGCGGGTTCTTTAGCGAATGGAGCGAGATCATCCTTATCTTGGGAACGCTGAACATCGGCTTTCCAGGCTTCTCGGAAGTGATGAACTCCTCCGCGCCCAGCCGGAGCGCGGCGCAAAGGTTCAGAGCGTCCGCCGCCGCAACTCCATGGGCTGAGGCTAAGGCCATGGCTTCCTTCCCCAAAGCCTCGCTCAACGGCTCCTCGTGCTTAACCTGGGCAAAGTAAGTGCCATACTGACTAGTCTTTAGCATAGATGACAGTTGCAGCACAAAAAAAGGACTGGACGAGTTTGCGGTTGGTTTGGATCTTTCTGAGGTCTTGCTCTACCCGCTTGCGTAGCGACTCATTCTTCTTC
>Ga0326727_10015792_pt1 | contig 16100 bp, 14 predicted proteins | sample MB2enrmetagenome_FD_207643 | JGI IMG/M metagenome (GOLD analysis project Ga0326727, IMG submission 207643) | Lab enriched peat soil microbial communities from McLean, Ithaca, NY, United States - MB29MY | ecosystem: Environmental > Terrestrial > Soil > Wetlands > Peat | place: USA: New York...
GGATCGATCAGGTGCCGGCGGTTCCACGGGATTTCCCATCTCTGCCATTTTCGATGACCATTTCTTCAGGAGCGCGCAACAGCGCGCTTCTTTCAGACGTGGTTTCCATGTTGACGCAGGACGGATGGGGGATAAGCCCGGGCCCGCATACTACCCGCGCCGTAACAGGCGCGGACACGTTGCAGTATTTCGACAGGGACAAGGCTAACAGATTTCCCCGGATTCTCAAGTTCGCCGTCAATTCACTCTTGAAATTCAATCTTGATGGGAGCGCGTTTCTTGCGGAATTGCGATGGCGCTACGCAGTTCATCCAGAATCTCCTTGAGGGCGCGCGGCAGCGGTCCCTCAAGCGTGCAACCGGCGGCGTTTTGGTGGCCGCCACCGCCCAACCGAGCGGCAATTGCCGCAACATTCAATCTGCCCTTGCTGCGCAGGCTCAGGCGGATGCCTGCGTCGGGCAATTCGCGCAGGAAGACTACGGTGTCAACGCCAGCCATGCCCAAAGCAACGTTGACGATGCCTTCGCAATCCTCCTCAGTGGCACAACTGGATTGCATATCCTGGTGCGTGACCGAAAGCCAAGCCATGCGGCCTTCGCGATTGAGCCTGCGCAGCGCCGCGCCCAGCAACAGCAGCTTAGAGGCGGGCGCAGAGAAATAGACCTCCTGGGCGATGGCAATGGGGTCGGCGCCGGCCTCGACCAGTTCGCGGGCCAGTGCGAAGGTGGACTCACGCACGTTGCCGTAACAGAATCCTCCCGTGTCAGTGAGGATAGTCGTGTAAAGGCAATGCGCCATCTGCGGCGTGATGGCAGCGCCTGCCGCCCGCGCCAACCGATACACCATCTCGCCCACACTCGCAGCACTGCGATCAATCCAGTTGAGATGCGCGAACTCGAGGCCGGTGATGTGGTGGTCGATATTGACCAGGAAGAGTTCTTCAAGCCCGCGGAGCCGGGTGCGTTCCAGGCTGTCACACTCCAGCAAAATCGCCGCATCGCAGGGGCCATGGATGCGACGCATGGTGTGGATGGCATTGACGCCCGGCAATAGCCGGTACTGGAGGGGAACGCGATCCGCCGTGACCAGGTCGGCAGCTTTGCCCATCTGCTCGATCACCATGCCCAGCGCGAGCATGGAGCCCACGGCATCGCCATCGGGACGCGCATGCGAGCAGACTAGAAATCGCTTGCCGCGATGCAATACATCGAGGATTGCGGCAAGCGGATAGGCGGTGGGAATGCCGGGAGCCGGCGCAGTGCCCGTCTGAGGCGCTACGGTGGGCGCATGGATTTCGGATTTTTGCTCACGAGCATTCATGCAACCAGGGTCTGCTCACACTACTGTGGTGGATGGCGATGATTTCCCTTCCGTGGGGTCAGGTCCCGCATCGGCTGGTTGCGGTGCAGCGGACGAGGCTGCGGCGCCCTCGCGGGCGAGTGCGGCGGCCTTGCGCGACCGCGACCGGCCCATGAGCTCGTCAATGCGCGCCTGGAAGCGGCCCGAGCGATCGGCAAGAAAGCTTAGGTCGGGCACATGACGTTTGCCCATGCGCTCCTTTAGTTCATAGCGAATGTAGCCTTTGGCGGCTTCTAGTCCCGCGATGGTGTTGGCTTCGGCCTTGGCGACATCCTTCACCGCACTGTCGATGGCCACATACACGCGCGCCGACTTTCCGCCGGGATTAAGCGCGACTTCACTGACGTAGCAGAGATCGATGCGCGGATCGGAGAGCTCGCCCTCGATCAGGACGCCGATCTCCTCACGCAATGTTTCCGCTACACGGTCTTGATGATGCTTGCGCGCTCTATGCTCCGGCATGGCTCCCTCCATCCTGTCCAGAAAGGCCCAACTTCCGGGGCCCGGTTCCTGCACAGGTAAACCATTAAGAATAGCAGAGGGGAAACTTGCGCGCAGTTCGCCCGGCTGGTTGGCTGCCCTGGCAGATTCGCGCTTGCGAGCTGGCCGGAAGCGAAGCGGATTGCAGGCTAGCTAGCATTTCTCACACGCGTCGAAAACTTGTAGCGCCGGTCTCCTGACCGGCTGTAGCGGGGGTCTCCCGACCCCCGCCGGGAAGGCGGCAACTGAAAATGGACCACTTCGCCCGCCATCGGGAAATCTGTGAGAAATGCAAGCTAAACCGAAAAATCCACCGCCACCACTTCATGCAAACCGATCGATGGCGTTTCGAGATGAATCGTGTCGCCGACCGTGCGATAGGGAACTTCGCGTGCGGCGACGAGCAGATGAACGCGGCGGACGCGACGATCGGACGGAATGCGCAACGCAATTTTCTGTCCCGGGACAGGAACGATCTCGCGTACCGGGCCCTTCCACATCATTGGATTGGTGAGATTGACGAGATGTAGCGTCATGGAGTTTTTCTGCTCCCACACGGCCACATCCAGAATGCCCGGGCCTTGCACTTTGATATGCGGAGCTTCGTTGGTTGCCCACTCCACCGCGTTGCGCAACAGCATTCCATGATCCACCGCGAGCACCTGCCAGAACGTGCGGTCCAGATCGCCGGGGAAATAGACGACGCGGCCGTTGCCCACGCGTTCGAGGTAAGCTGCGGGACTGTGCGTGCCGCCGGGACGGGTAAAAACCGACTCCATGGGCAGGTCGGGGTAGGACGGGATGACGCGCAGCGGCGTGAACTGATTGGCGTCGACGGCAGTCACCTCCACCTGGTTCACAGCGTTGATGATGCGCCCGGCGTCTTCAAACCCGCGCAGCAACGGGTGCCAGGCGCCGGCTGCGGAATCTTTTTCGAGGCTCAGGTACGAGTTGAGCATGTTCTCCTGAGTCTTTCCCGCATACGACGCGCCGAAGAGCGAAGCCAGGCCGAAATCCTTGCGCTGGACGCCCCACTCGTCGAAGAGCGAGGTCTGGTACGTAGCTACCAGCCCACCGCCGCGCTCCACGAAAGCGCGCAGGCTCGCACATTGCGCATCAGACAATGCAGCGATGTTGGGCAGGATGAGGGTGCGGAAGGACGCTAAATGCTCCTCATCGAGGCAACGATCGTGCACCATTTCAAATGGAATGCGTGCCTCAACGAGCGCCTGATAGAACCCCAGTCCCGGCTCCTCGATTTTTTCGCGAGCCTGCTCTCCGCCGCAAAACAAGGCGCTTTGCTGCGAGTAGACAAGGCCCACGCGCGCCAGCGGACGGCGGTTGCGGAGGTAATTCTCGTTGGCATAATGCCAGGCAAAGATCTCTTTCACTACGGGCAGCCAGCGGCGGTCGATGGGCTTGGCGTTGAATTTGATGAACCACGGGCGCAGCCCTTGCGCGATGCCGTCGGCAACCCAAAGGCGAATCTCGTCGCCGTTCTGCACTGAATCTTTCCAGCGATGCTCGTCGTCGATGCCGACGTTAAACATTCCCGCGATGGCTTTGCTGCCCATCGTGGCGCGGTATTCCTTGCCGTTCTTGCCGTTGGCCCACGGAGCCATGAGGCCGCGACGGCTTTGGCGATCGGCAACCATGGTGGGCGCAAGCTCGGCGATGGTTTTCATGTCGAGATCGCTCAGCGCGCCCCCGCCGGCGTTGGCAATGTAGCTCGCGCCGGGGTTGATGGCGCGGATCTTCTCGTTCCACAAACGCCAAAGAGCGAAGAGGCGCTGTTGCCGCCAGAGGATGTATCGCATGCGCGCCGGATTTTGAGGGTTCAAAGTGCGCGGCAGGTCAAGCCCTGTAGCTTCGCGGAAGTTCTGCCGGCAATGCTCGCAGTAGCACATGCCGCTGCCCGCCCAGCGGTTGGTGAAGATGCCGTCCGGCTTGTAGAGGCGCATGATCTCTTCATGAACGGAGGTCATGAACTCGAAGTTGTAGGGGCCAAGTGCACAGGTCTCCCAATAGCGGGGATCGGAGGGATGCCGCACGGGTTTGCCGCTCGCATCCACGCGAATCCAGTCTGGATGCGCGTCGTAGACCTTCTGCCAGCACGCGTGAGCGTCGGTCCGCGCAATGACGTTCATGCCCATTTTGCGGCATGCGGACAGCAAGTCGCCGAAGGCATCGCCATTGCCCAGCCATGGGCTGCGCTGCTGCAACGGGAGCTCCGTGGGATAGAACGCGACCACCCCGCCTGCGCTCAGGCAAGCCGCGTCGGCATGAACGGCGCGGAAATAGTCGATCCAGAATTGGGGATCGTAATTGCCGGGATCGTCTTCGACAAACGCGAGCTGCGCCCAGCGCATGGGACGGTCGTACCAGCTGCCTGCCTGACTTGACGCGGGCGCTACGGCTGCGCCGGCTTCCCCGTACACTTCGGTGCCTGCACTCACAGGCAAGAGACATGCGGTTGCGGCCAGTGCCGATCCTTTGACGAATTCGCGACGGCTGCTCATGGTGCGGCCTCCCGTGACCCAGCCATTGAACCACGCTGGGGTAACATCGGGAAACTCGCGGCATCATCTCGACTTCGGAGCGAAGGGACAAAGTCAGACTCGCGTAACTTTACGCGCCGAACTGACGCAGATGATGGTCGAGGTGCTTATACATCAAGACCGCCCATTCGTCAGGCGTGAGGGAACCAAAGAACGCATGCGGATGCGCCGTGCAGCCGGCTGGCCCGGCGGCGGCAAAACGATCGATCAAGTCGCTCAGCCGCTTGCGCTCAATTTCGAAATCCCTGTCACCTTTAATTACGAGTTCTTTTGACGTGGGGGAATTTTGGCGCATCGGCTCTTCTTCGCGAAAGGCGATCGGCTTGACGATTGGCCCCAGGATGCGCCCAATCAGCGCGCGCGGCGGGCGAATCTCTCCTGCCGCCATCTGCAATCCCAGAGAACAATGCGCCAGCATCTGCGCGGGACTCATTGTACCCCACTGCCGCGGCTGATCGGGCTGCAGTCGGGATAAACGCTGCTGCACTTCATCGACACATCCACTCTCAAACAGACTCTCCATGCAGAAGAACTCCTTGTTGGAGCCAGCAGTTGCTCTGCGACTTGGTTCAGATTTCAAGCGTTTAGCGGGTCGACACCTTCAGCCTTGCGCGGCGCGTTCGAGCTCTGCGATGTCGAACTTCTTCATCTTCATCATGGCCTGCATCGCCTTCGAAGTCTTCAGGAGTTCTCCAATGTTCGCGGGCGTGACCTGCCAGCTCATGCCGAATTTGTCCCTGAGCCAGCCGCACGCCACCTCCGTGCCGCCCTCGGTGAGCCGCGACCAGTAGTAGTCGATCTCCTTTTGCGTTTCGCAGCTCACCACGAACGAGACGGCGTCGGTGAACTGGTGGTGCGGGCCGCCGTTGAGCGCGGTGAATCGCAGGCTGTCCAATTCGAAAGAAATAGTGAGAATGCCGCCCTTGGGGCCGGGAGCATCGCCGGTATTGCGCAGTTCGCTGAGGCGGCGCGAGTTGGGGAAGATGCTGAGATAGAACGTGACAGCCTCTTCGGCATTGTTGTCGAACCAGAGGAAGGGTGTGATGCGCGAGGGTTCGCCAAGAGCGCTCATATTGACCACCAGATAATTTGAAATTGAGCCGCGCTTATGAGGGGCAGCGGACAAACTATTCCTACCATTTGTAAGTTGCAAAATGCAAGTGAAATGCGTAGGATGCATTCGTGGCTCGGACCTCCAAAGCGAAAGCCCGCTCCGGTTGCCCAGTGAGCGTGTCGCTCGATCTGCTAGGAGACCGCTGGTCGCTGCTGATTGTGCGCGACATGATGGTGCGCGGATACCGCACCTTCCGCGAGTTCCAGCGTGCAGGGGAAGGCATTGCCACCAACATTCTCGCCGACCGCCTGCAAAAGCTGGAAGACGGCGGTATTCTCAAGCGCGAGCCGGCGGCCGAGGATGGGCGCAGTACGCACTACCGGCTGACGGAAAAGGGCATTGCGCTGGCCCCTGTTCTTCTCGAAATCTTAATTTGGGGCGCGCATTATGAGAAGACCGATGCGCCCTGCGCGGCGATCGAGAAGATGGAGCAAAATCGCGCCGCAGTGATCGCGGAGGCGTTCCGGCGCTGGGAGCAACGTGATCCCACACCGCTGATTCCACAGTTCAAAGTAAGAGAAAAACGGGCAAGAGCGAAAGCGAAGACAAAATCCAATTCCCCGAAAGGAAAATCCAGACGATGAAACTGAATACCTATCTGAACTTCCCCGGCACCTGCGCTGAGGCTCTCGATCTTTACGTCAAGCATCTCGGTGCGAAGATTCTGATGAAAGGAACATATGGGGCGATGGCCGGCCAGGGCGGCCCGCAAAACCTACCTCCGGGACTGAAAGCCGAGAGCATCCTCCACTCCCGCTTTCAAGTCGGCGACACGCTCGTGATGGCCAGCGATGGCCCTCCTGAGCGCTGCCTGCCCATGCGCAGCACATATCTTGCAATTTCCGTGGATAGCAACGAAGAAGCGGAGCGCATCTACGCGGCGCTTACCGAGGGCGGCGAGATCTTTATGAAGATGGAAGAGACCTTCTTCGCGCACCGCTTCGGCCAGTTCCGCGACAAGTTTGGAGTGAACTGGATGGTGATTCACGAGAAGCCGATGCCGCGCAACGGCTGAATCCCAGAATGCCGGATTGAAAAGAGGGCCACGGACTGTTACCCTCATCTGTCCCGGTGAACCGCCGGATCGGTAGGTACGGCCATGGCCTTCAGATTTCAGGGTTTCGATTTTCTCCATCTCGACGCGAGTTTGACGGAAGAGGAATTGCTCGTCCGCCGCACGGCCCGCGAGTTTGTCGACGCAAACGTAATTCCCATCATCGAGGAGTGCTTTCGCGAAGGACGTTTTCCACGGGAACTGGTGGCGCCGATGGGCGAGTTGGGCTTTTACGGTGCCAGCCTCGATGGCTACGGCTGCGCGGGCATGTCGAATGTGGAGTACGGCCTGGTGATGCAGGAGCTGGAGCGGGGCGACTCCGGCCTGCGCAGCTTTGTGAGCGTGCAATCGGCGCTGGTGATGTATCCCATTTTCATGTTTGGCTCCGAGGAGCAGAAAAATGCCTGGCTCCCGGCCCTCGCGGGCGGCGAAAAGCTGGGCTGTTTTGGGCTGACCGAGCCGGGCTTTGGGTCGAATCCCGCGGGCATGACAACGCGCGCCCGGAAATCCGGCGATGAATACATCCTGAATGGCGAAAAGATGTGGATCACGTCAGGGACGATTGCCGATGTGGCCGTGATCTGGGCCAGGCTCGAGGATGAAAGCGGCGTGCTGGGCGAGGGCGCGGAGAGCATTCGCGGATTTCTCGTGGAGACAAATCGGCCGGGGTTCTCGGCGCACGATATCCATGGAAAATGGTCGCTGCGCGCCTCGGTGACCAGCGGCCTCACGCTTGAGGATGTGCATGTGCCCGCATCGAACCTGCTGCCAGGCGCAACCAGCCTGAAAAGCGCGCTGATGTGCCTGAACCAGGCGCGCTACGGCATCAGCTGGGGCGCGATTGGCGCGGCCATGGATTGCTATTCGACGGCGCTGAATTATTCCAAGACCAGAAAGCAATTTCATAACCAGCCGATTGCCAGCCATCAACTGGTGCAGGAAAAGCTGGTGTGGATGGCGAGCGAAATCGCTAAGGCGCAGTTGCTTTCGCTGCATGTGGGTCGGCTGAAGGATGCGGGCAAGGCGGGCCACCAGCACATTTCCATGGCCAAGCGGAACAACGTGTGGATGGCTCTGGAGTGTGCGCGCCTCGCGCGCGACATCCTTGGCGCAAACGGCGTCACGGAGGATTTCCCCGTGATGCGTCACAGCATGAACCTCGAATCCGTGAAGACCTACGAAGGCACGCACGACATTCACACGCTGATCCTGGGGCAGAACCTGACGGGGATCGGGGCGTATTGAGGCCGCGCGGACTGGCAAAATTTGCATCGACAAGCTTGCGCTGATGCCGCATAGTTTTAGTCATGCTGAATCTTCGAGTTTCTTTCCGTTCCCGTCGCATCAGGTTGTGGTTAAGTTGTGTGTGCGCGTGGCTTGCCACTGCTTTTGTAGTTTCCGCCAACGCGCAGCAGCCAGCGAACCCGCCTGCCCCGCCTATCGTCCTGCATGCGGCGCGGTTGCTTGAAGTCGATACCGGAAACGTGCTCCAGCCCGGCGAAATTCTGATAGAGGGCGAGCGCATCAAGGCCGTGGGAACGGCGGTGGAGCATCCGCAGGGCGCGACGGTAATTGATCTTGGCGATACCACGCTGCTGCCCGGCCTGATCGACGCGCACGTGCACCTGTTTCTGCATCCCGGCGCGGAGGATCTGCAGACGGTCGTCGAATCCGTGCCGTGGCGCACGATTTTGGCGGAGCAGGCGGCAAAGGCCGACTTGATGGGCGGCTTTACTGCTGAACGCGACATGGGTACCGAAGGCGCGGGCTCGGCCGACACCGCGATTCGCAACGCCATCAACCAGGGACTGATTCCGGGGCCAAGGCTGCGCATCAGCGGCAATGCCATCGACATTCTGGGCGGGCACGAGGACGCCAATCACTTCAATCCCGCGCAGCACGTGCTTTCAAACGCCGATTACGCGAACACGGCCAATGAGATCGTGGCCGTGATGCGCGAGCAGCACAAAGAAGGCTCGGACTTCGCGAAGATTTACGAGACCGGGCCGGACCGGATGATTAACGGCGCGCTGCATACGCCGTATCAGTACACCGAGGCGCAACTGGCCGCGGCGGTGGAGGAAGCGAATCGGCTGGGCACGTTTGTGGGTGTGCATGCCATGGGCGAGCCGGGCACGCTCTATGCAGCACAGGCCGGGGTGGCATCGATCGATCACGCGACGCAACTCAGCGACGAGACCATGCGCCTGATGCGCGAGAAGGGCATCTTCGCGGTGCCGACCTTCACCATCTTCGAGTATTTTGCGACGCACCGGGAGTCGCAAGACCAGGCGGCGGCCGAGTCGGCGATGCTGGATTACAAGATTGCGGAGTTCAAGAAGCAGATCGCGGCGGGAGTGCCGTTTGCGGTGGGCTCCGACGTGGGGCCGTTCCCGCACGGCACGCAGGCGCGCGAGCTCACTCTCATGGTGCGCTACGGAATGAAGCCGCTGGCGGTGCTGCAGGCGGATATGATCAACGGCGCAAAATTGCTGCGCTGGGATGGGCAGATCGGCGAGTTGAAGGCTGGATATTACGCCGACATCATCGCCGTGCCCGGCAATCCGCTCGACGACATCAGCGTGGTGGAGCGTGTGCGTTTCGTCATGAAGAACGGCGTGGTGGTGCGGCAGTAAGACGGGCGGCCGAGTGTACACTCTCTTTAATCCGGCTTGAGAAATTCGAGATTTCGATCACCCCTTCGTCCTCGAAAAATCAAACACCCCAGGAGTTCGTCGTATGCGCTTCCCTGCTCTGCTTGTTGCTGCCTCGCTTTTGACCACGTTTGCCGCATCCGCTGCCGCAGCGCCCGATCCGCGCCTCGCAAATGCCTACAAGTTCAACGAGGGTGGATGGACGTATGTGCATTTAGAGGGCTCGCCGGAACAGGTGGGCTTTCAACATGGCTACCTGCTGGCGAGGGAGATCGAGGACAACGTTCTGGTGTACCAGGTGGAAGCGCCGCAACACGCCAAGCGTGAGTGGAGCTTCTTACGCGACGCCGCAAAGAATGTGTTGTGGCCGCACCTTGACGCCGAGTACCAGCGGGAGTTGACTGGCATCGCGGAAGGCCTGAAGGCGCAGGGATCAAATCTGGATTTATGGGACGTGGTGGCGCTGAACGGCTACATCGAGCTTTCTGACTACTATGTGCCGTGGCTGGATGCGAAGGAGGGCAAAATCGCCAAGAACGAGCCTATGGCACCGGGCAAATGCAGCGCGTTTATTGCTACGGGGTCGGCGACCAAGGGCGGAAAGGTCGTGATCGCGCACAGTAACTGGAGCTCGTATGCGGAAGGCGAGCGCTGGACCGTGGTTTTCGACATTGTGCCCGCGCACGGGCAGCACATTTTGATGGACGGCATGCCGGGCGTGATCACGAGCCAGGACGATTTTGGCGTGAACGCGAGCGGCCTGATGATTACCGAGACCACGCTGCCCATGATCAAGGGATTCGACGTGCACGGGATTGCCGAGTTCGACCGCTCGCGCAAGGCGATGCAGTATGCGACGTCGATCGACGAATATGCCGCCATCATGCGCAAGGGCAACAACGGCGGCTATGCGAATTCGTGGCTGATCGGCGACCGCAAAACGGGCGAGATTGCGTACCTGGAACTGGGGCTGAAGAACACACCGTTGACCAGAAAGAAGGACGGCTACTTTGTGTCATCCAATTTTGCCGCGGACCCGGCGCTGATTCGCGACGACACGACGGGCTTCGATCCGAGCGACCCTGAAAGCACGATGAATGCGCGCCACATTCGCGCCGAGCAATTCATGAAGGAGCACTACGGCGCGCTGGATACGGCGCTGGCCGAGGCATACCTCTCAGACCACTACGACACGTATGAGCACAAGATCGACGCGGGCAAGCGCAGCCTGTGCGGGCATATGGAGACTTCGCCTGTCGGCGAGAAAGTGTGGGGTGATCCGCCCTTCGATCCGGCGGGCGCGGTGACGGGCAAGGTAATGGACTCGGACCTGGCGGCGAAGATGAGCTTCATTGGCCGCGCGGGTCATCCCTGCGGCGAAGACTTCATCGCTGCGCCGTTTCTTGCGGCACATCCTGAGTTCGCGTGGCAGAAGCCGATTCTGCACGACATGAAGGCAGGACCGTGGACGAAGTTTACGGCGGACGAGAAGCCGGCGGCGGCGATGGCGCAGAAGTAGAGCGGAACAGCCGCCTGCCCTGCGGGGATCTGGAGACCCCGCGACAGCCGGTCTGGAGACCGGCGCTACAGGTGGGACTCCAGCGGTATACACTCTCTTGCATGATGCGGACGAAAGCTTTTTTTCTCATGTTGGCTGCGATTGGAGTGTTGGCGGCGCCGGTGGCGCACGCGCAGCAGCAGGCGCAGCAGCCCAAACCCGAAGAGACCGAAGTGTGGCAACCTGTCCCAGCCGTGGTCACGCCGGGCGAGACCCCGGGCGCGCCGCCGTCTGACGCGATCGTGCTCTTCGACGGAACGAATGAAGACGAGTGGATCTCGGCGCAGGATCACACGCCGGCCAAGTGGATTGTGGCCGACGGCCTGCTCACGGTGGCCAAGAGCACGGGCAACATCGAGACCCGGCGGCACTTCCACAACTACCAGTTGCACGTGGAGTGGAGGATTCCGGCGGACATTACCGGAACCGGCCAGGGGCGCGGCAATAGCGGGGTTTTTCTCGCTTCCACGGGGCCGGGCGACGCCGGCTACGAGCTGCAGGTGCTGGACGGCTACAACAACCCGACCTATGTGAATGGCATGGTGGGCAGCATCTACAAGCAGTCGATTCCCCTGGTGAAGCCTGCCCGCAAGCCGGGCGAGTGGCAGAGCTACGACGTGGTGTGGACGGCGCCCGTGTTCAATGCCGACGGATCGCTCAAGACGCCCGCGTATGTCACGGTGTTCTATAACGGCGTGCTGGTCCAGAACCACTTTGAGCTGAAGGGCGAGACACTCTACCGCGGCAAGCCGTTCTACAAAGCCTTTGATGGCGCGGCCATCAAGCTACAAGCGCACGGCGACAAGAGCGAGCCCATGAGCTTCCGCAACATCTGGGTACGCGAGCTGCCGTAGGCGCGCTAGACGTTCACCACGAAGCTGCCTTCGGTCCGTTCCACCGGGCGATAGAGCGTGCCGCGCTCCTGTGGATGCGTCCGGCTTCGCAAAGCATCCGTTACGGCTCTTTACGCGTCACTTTTGTTGTTTCTCCAGTTCCGTCGCCATCTCGGCCAATTTAGCAACCGTGTTCATGTTGCGGGCAGTGGCCTCTTTTGCCGCGGGGATTCTGAGCTTCGATACTCCCTGGCCATCGGGGTAGTAGACGTAAATCTCGCGCTGGCCCAGGTGGAGCTGTTCGCTGGTCTGGTTGGTGACGGATCGTAGCGCGTCGGCTGCCGGCGGCCTGTCGAGGAAGAACACCGCAGTGCGGTTGCCCGGCAATTCAGAAAGGGGATTCCCAGCCAGGACAGCGGCCATCTCCGCGGCGGTTCGAACCAGAACGCCGACCGGTTTTCCGGCGAAGCGGGCCAGTGGATCTTCGAGTGCGGCCTTCACCTGGGCTTCGCTCTTCGGCGATGTGAAGACCACGTTGCCGCTCGCGATATAGGTGCGCACGGAATGGAAACCCGCCGTCTCGCAGATGGACTTCAGCTCAGTCATTGGCAGCTTGCCGGTGCCGCCAACGTTGACGGCCCGCAACAATGCGATATACGCGCTCATCGATCCACTCCGCGAGCGATTACACTGCCACGGTGAAGCTGTCTTCGCTTCGCGTGACTGCGTGATAGAGGGTGTCGCGCTCCGCGGGAACGCGGCCGGCCTCAGTAATGAGGCGGCAAAGCTGCGCGCGGGTCATGCCCTGCGGCGTAGTGGCGCCGGCGTCGTGGTAAATCTTCTCCTCGATCACTGTGCCATCGAGATCGTCGGCGCCGAAGCGCAGGGAAATCTGCGCGATCTTGGGCGTCATCATCTGCCAGTAGGCCTTGATGTGCGGGAAGTTGTCGAGCATGAGGCGGCTGACGGCGATCTGGCGAAGGTCGGTGAGTCCCGTAGTCACCGGCAGGTGATCGAGCATTGTGTTTTCAGGATGGAACGCGAGAGGAATGAAAGTCTGGAAGCCGCCGGTCTCATCCTGCAGGGCGCGCAGCTTGAGCAGGTGATCGACGCGGTCGGCGTCGTTTTCGATGTGGCCGTAGAGCATGGTCGCATTCGATTTGAAGCCCAGCTTGTGCGCCGTGCGCGCGGTTTCGAGCCATTCTTCTCCATCGATTTTGTGATCGCAGATGATGGAGCGCACGCGCGCGGCAAAGATTTCCGCGCCGCCGCCGGGCATCGAGTCCACGCCCGCAGCGCGCAGCTTGAGGAGAGTTTCTTCGATGCTGAGCCTGGCGCGGCGAGCCAGAAACGCGATCTCCACCATGGTGAAGGCCTTGATGTGCACCTTCGGGAAACGTTTTTTTAGCCCTTGGACCAGATCTAAGAAAAACTCGAGGGGAAGATCGGGGTGCAGGCCGCCGACGATATGGAATTCGGTGACGGCTTCAGAGTAGCCGGAGGCGGCGGTCTCCCATGCTTCTTCGAGAGCCATGGTGTAGCCGGCGGGGTCGCCTTTTTTGCGGCCGAAAGCGCAGAGCTTGCAGGCCGCGACGCACACGTTGGTGGGGTTGATGTGGCGATTGACGTTGAAATAGGTCACGTCGCCATGCAGCCGCTCGCGCACATGGTTGGCCAGCCAACCTACGGCAAGCACGTCGCTGGAGCCGTAGAGGACGAGGCCGTCGTCCGCACTCAGCCGTTGCTCGGCCATCACCTTGGCGGCGATGGGCTCCAGGCGGGGATCGTAGGTTTGAAATGCGTGGCTTGGGGAACCGGCCGACCGGCCAGAGCCCACGGTCTCAACGCTCATAGCACTCATGATACCGGAATCCGAGTCGCCCGGCTTGCCCGGGCTGTTGCCGAGAGGCACGGAGAGAAAGAAGTGAATGGAGTGAAGAAAGTGAAGGGAGTGAAGGAAGTGAAGAAGTGAAGAAGTGAAGAAGTGAAAGGCCCTTTCGGTGTGGCTGAGATCACACGGATTGGCCGGGTTTGCGGCGTACACTGCCCTTCATCGCAGAAAAAGAGGCAAAAGAAAGATGCCCATTACTGACGAGCAGATTCCGACCCAGAGCTATGCGCGAGGGCCCGCAAGGCCGCTGCTGGAATTGACGATTGGCGACTTGCTGCAACGGACGGTGGATCGCTACCCGGAGCGGCCGGCGGTGGTTTCGCGGCACCAGGAACGGCGGCTGACGTGGGCGGAGTTGAGCGCCGAAGCGGACCGTGTGGCACGGGGATTGTGGTCGCTGGGCATTCGCCGCGGCGACCGTGTGGGATTGTGGTCCACGAACTGCGCCGAGTGGATCGTGATGCACATGGGCTGCGCGCGGGCCGGGGCGGCGCTGGTGAATGTGAATCCCGCCTACCGCTCGCACGAATTGCAGTTCACGCTGACGCGCTCGCGGATGAAGGCGCTGTTTCTGTGGCACAAGGACAAGCACGCCGATTACGAGGAGATTTTGGGCCGCGCGCGCTATGGGTTGGACCTGGCGCTCGAACACACCATCTATTTCGACTCGCCGGAGTGGCCTGCGCTGCTGGACGCCGAGGGCCGGCTGCCGGATCACGTGGCCGTGGACGATGTGGCGAATATCCAGTACACGAGCGGGACGACTGGACTTCCGAAGGGCGTGATGCTGACGCATCACAACGTGGTGAATAACGGACAGTTTCTGGCGCAGGGATTTCATTACACCGAGCAGGACAAGATTGTGGTCCCGGTGCCGCTCTTTCACTGCTATGGATGCGTGATCGGGACCATGAGCGCGTTGAACTCGGGCGCGGCCATTATTCTGCCCAACTGGACCTTCGACGCACGGGCCACGCTGAAAGCGGTGCACGAGGAGCGCGCGACCAGCGTCTACGGGGTTCCCGCGATGTATGTGGCGGAGTTCGGGCTTGACGACTTTAGGAGCTTCGACACTCGCAGCCTGCGCACCGGCATGATGAGCGGCGCGCCGTGCCCGGTGGAGCTGATGAAGCGCGTGCTGGAAGAGATGCACTGCCGCGAGCTGGTGATTGCCTACGGGCAGACGGAAACTTCGCCGGTGGTGACGATGAGCGATGCCGAGGACACGATTGAAGTGCGCGTGAAAACGGTGGGCCGGGCCATGCCGCAGACTGAAATCAAGATTGCTTCGCTTGAATCCGGCGAGGCATTGCCCTACGGCCAGCAGGGCGAGGTGTGCGTGCGCGGATACGCGCTGATGAAGGGCTACGACGGCGATCCTGAGGGCACGGCGCAGGTCATCCAGGCCGACGGATGGCTGCGCACCGGAGACTTAGGAGTCATGCGCGAGGACGGCTGCATTCACATCACCGGCCGCTCGCGCGACGTGATCATTCGCGGCGGCGAGAACATTTATCCGCGCGAGGTGGAGGAGTTCCTCTACACCCATCCCAAGGTGGGCGAGGTGCAGGTGTTCGGGATTCCCAATGAGCGGCTGGGCGAGATCGTGGTGGCGTGGATTCGCCTGCGGCCAGTCCTGAAGCCGGACATCGACGCGACGGAGGAGGAGATCAGGGAATTCTGCAAGGGGCAGATTGCGTACTACAAGATTCCCGAGCACGTACGTTTCGTAACAGAATTTCCGGCGACGCTCTCTGGCAAAATTCAGAAGTACAAGATGCGCGAGTTCGAGATTGAGGCGCGGGGACTGCAGGCGGTAGCGAAGACAGCGACGGCCTAATTCGCCAGCGCGGGCGCGGGGACCGAGACCTTCTGCGCCTGGGGGTCGCGTGCTGCGGCCGCGTCGCGGGTGATGGCAATGACGGTCATATCGTCCTGCTGCCCGAACTGCTTTGCTGCTTCGACGATCGATTCCACCGAATCCATGGAAATCTGGCGGCTGCGCTCGAAGCCGAAGAGCTCGCCTCTGGAATTCTGCGCCTCGACAATGCCATCGGAGTAAAACGTGAGGCGGCTGCCGCGCGGCAACTGGAAGCGAATGGTTTCATAACGCGTGCCGGATTTTGCGCCGAGGGGCAGAGCGCCGGAGATCGCCACTTCCTGGCCATCGAGATAGGGCGGCAAATGTCCGGCGTTGGACATGACGACGGCGCCATTGGGGAAGATGTGCGCCGCCAGCGCCGTGGAAAAGCTGCCCGCCACGCGGCCCACCAGCCGTTGATTGAGGTTGGCCAGCAGTTCCGCGGGTTCCGAAGTGTATTCGGCCACGCCGCGGATGGCGCCGACGAGCACGGAGACCAGCATGGCCGCCGGTAATCCCTTGCCCGCCACGTCGCCGATTACCAGCAACATAGAGCCCTCGGGCGCGGGCAGAATCTGGAAGAAGTCGCCGCCCACCTGCTGCGCCGGAATATAGGCGCTCTCGATGGAGAATCCGGGTATGTGGTCGAGTTGCTCCGGCAGAATGATCTGCTGCACCTCGCGCGCGGCGGCCATCTCGCTCTCGATGAACGCCTGCTGGCGGCTCATGCGCGTGGAG
>Ga0326727_10015793_pt1 | contig 16099 bp, 20 predicted proteins | sample MB2enrmetagenome_FD_207643 | JGI IMG/M metagenome (GOLD analysis project Ga0326727, IMG submission 207643) | Lab enriched peat soil microbial communities from McLean, Ithaca, NY, United States - MB29MY | ecosystem: Environmental > Terrestrial > Soil > Wetlands > Peat | place: USA: New York...
CAAAAGATACCAGACTACTGCCATAACATAGACAATAGGATGATGTAAACCCCTGCATGATGAAGTTGTGCAGGGGTTTTATTCGTCTATGCACCCGTTTATTAATCGCTTACAACACAAACCCTGAAACCCGCATTACAAGCCACTCCTAACTGTGTTTAATAGTAAGACAACAACAGGTCTCCACGTGCGTGGACACCCCACATTTCTCTTGCTCAAAAAATTTAAGATGTGTAATAAACGATCCTTTGCAGACAGTGTATGAAGAAATTAAAGATGCTGATAGTATCATCTTTGGCAGCCCTATTTATTTTCATCAAATCACAGGACAAGCAAGAATATGGTTAGATGGAATGGTGCCAATGGTTGCAGATTTTAAACCTCGTTATCCTGGTAAAAAATAGTTACTGTTTATACACAAGGGCATCCGGATATAGATATGTTTAAGCCTTCTATTGAAGCAACTAACGGTTTTTTTACTACACTGTTTGGTTGGAATTTAGTAAATAGCCTGGTTTGCTCCGGCACTAGCACTCCCGATTTCGTTTTAGACAATAGTATTTTAGAGCAATCATTTCAAGCTGGCGAAAATCTTGTTTCTGAATAATCTAGTATAAAGTCTTTTTATGGCTGTGGATCTGTTTTGTTTTAGAAGACATACAAGAAAGGGACTGCCATATTAGGAGGCCACTGAAAATCTCCGAAAATCTGCTGATATGGTATTCAAAACCACCATATATAGTAGGTAGCATAGAAAATCAGCACTATATATGGTGCTAATTTTCTCGGAGATAAAGTTTTTCAGTGGCCTCCCATATTAGCTGTCCCTTTCTTGCATAAAGGATTCATTGTTAGAGTTTTTAAGCCCTCTTAACAGAAGATTCACAACGGAATCTATGTTTTGCTTCCTATTAGGATCTTCAAATGAGTTTGGGTAGATAAAAACGCTGGTAGCCAGATATGCGGCTTTAGCCGCTTGATGAGGACATTCTGTAAAAAATATACCTTCTGTAATTCCTTGAACTATAATTTTTTCAATTTGATTGATTCCATCTTCTATATGCTTTTCTATGACTTCCATTGAGTTATTAACTAGTTTCATATAATTTGCAAACATCTCCGGGTCATTGATTGCGCTGTTACGTTTAGTTTCTGCAAAACCCTCGAGCAAATGGAGAAGTTTAACATCAGCTGAGCTATTGTCCTTTAAAATGTCACTTAATGGGGCCTGTAGTTGTGTAAGCCAGCGTTCGGTTATCGCATTCCATAGTGCTGTTTTTCCATTATAATATCTGTAAATGGCAGCGTGACTTACTTTTAGTGCTTTTGCCACGTCAGAAATATTTGCTTTGTCTGGTCCAAAATGGCGAATGATTTCTGCTGTTGTATTGAGGATTATTTCTTTATTTAACGAGATCTTATCTAAATTCATCACTGCTTTCTTATTTTATTTTTCAATTATATCATGTTTTGCTTTATGTTTCAAATTACATTACTCGTAACAGAGCTGCTTCCTTACTGCTCGCAACCCCGTTCAACGCCCTCACAAATGCCTTTTCAAATCCTTCTCCTTTACCGCCTTTGATTGCATGCAGAATTTCGTTCATCTGAAAGTGGCGAACATTGGAAAGAGTTCTTGCATCCCCGCAGTCATCTAATATACTATTCCTTTATCCAAAGAATAAATCAGCAATAAGTTACATGTTTAATGCATTGTAATTAATCACTAGGCGTTATATAATCTAAGTAATGAGTTACATATTTTGATAAATGAAACTCATTACTTAGATTATATTATCAACGTAAAAGGAGGAGATATAATCGATATAATCATCTTTCTATCAATATACCTTAAGTTTTTTCAAAAGACATGGTCTCAAATAAGTAAAGCTGTGCATCAGCTCGCATTGGGTGACTAACTTGTGTTGGCTCATTCATTTGACGCTACTCCTCTCGCCAAAGTATATCGACCCTTGACAAAATGACCCTCCGTCGATATTCGGAGGAAACCTCAATTTATCACAATCACTTTGCATCTTACCACTAGAAGGAGGAAATCATCATGCGCGTTTTCGTAACGGGCGCGACGGGATTCATAGGTTCCGCCGTTGTCCGCGAACTCATCGAGGCAGGGCATCAGGTCGTCGGCCTTGCACGTTCGGACAAATCTGCCAATGCACTAAAGTTTGCAGGGGCCGAGGTGCATCGTGGCACTCTCGACGACCTTGACAGCCTTCGCAGCGGTGCCGCTGCGGCGGACGGCGTCATTCATCTAGCGTTGAAGCACGACATCCTTTTCTCAGACTACAACGGGGCGGTCACAGCCGACCTGCGCGCTGTCGAGGCGATGGGGGCAGTGCTTGAGGGAAGCGGTAAACCGTTCGTGATCACTTCGGGGACAATGATGCTCACATTCGTGCTCCCGCCAGGGCAACTCGGGACGGAGAACGATATGGTCAACGCCTCAGTGCCCCGGGGCGCAGCGGAGAACGTGGTTATCGCGCTGGCTGAGCGTGGGGTGCGGTCATCGGTCGTCCGTCTAGCACCTTCCGTGCACGGCAAGACAAAAGCTGGCTTCGTCTCAGTGTTAATCAACATTGCTCGTGACAAAGGCGTCTCGGCCTACATCGGTGACGGGGCCAACCGCTGGCCGGCCGTGCATTACCTAGATGCGGCGCGTCTGTTTCGGTTGGCGTTGGAAGCCGCTCCAGCGGGATCTCTACTGCACGGGGTCGGGGATGAGGGTGTGTCAATCCGTGACATCGCCCACGTTGTCGGTCGCCACCTGAACCTATCGGTGGTCAGCATTTCTAGTGAAGAGGCAGACACCCACTTCGGCTTTCTTGGTGCCTTTGCGTCGACCGACAACCCAACGTCGAGTGCGCTGACTCAAGAACACTTGGGATGGCGACCAGCGCATCCTTCATTGATCTCGGATCTCGAAGAAGGTCATTATTTCAATGACTGAACATCGCATCGTTAGTTAATCCTGGTGAACTCGCTTATGCTAAAGCTGAACATCGAGACTTCGGTGGGGGATTCTACCCCCACCGAAGCAGAATAAGGAACACCCACTTAAAAAAGTGGGTGTCTCGGAATTGATGAATGTAGCTGTCCTCAATCATAATGCGGGAAGATTGCTTGGTTTTTATGTCCTCTTCTTGTTCACAAAGTTGACCTTCTAAATCACCGTCCAAGATGTACAGGCATATGATAAACCGAGAGGACGATGATTAAATTGGAGCATAACGGATTAACAGGTAAGGTTATATGGCCTTTAGATCCTGGATATGAACAAGCCAGGCAAGAATACAATAGGGCAATTGATGCCTATCCATTAGCAATAGATTACTGTTTTAACAATCAGGATGTCGCCAATGCGATTCATTGGGCTGAAAAACATCAGGCCAGACTTCGTATTCGTTCAGGGGGACACAACTACGAAGGCTATTCCACCGGAACGGGGAAGCTGGTCATTGACACGACCTTAATGAACTGCATTGAAGTAGATACTGTTAACAATGTAGTAAAGGTACAAGCAGGAACAAGGCTGAGAAAATTATATGAAGTACTTTATGACCACGGCTATGCATTTCCGGGAGGAACTTGCCCAACGGTAGCCATATCCGGTTTAGTTCTGGGCGGAGGAATAGGTTTATCTGCCCGCTACTTGGGACTTACCCTAGATAGTTTGCTTGAAGCGGAAATGGTAGATGCCAAAGGCAATATAATAGTAGCAAATAAGGAATGCCATCCGGATTTGTTTTGGGCCTTGCGAGGAACAGGGGGAGGAAATTACGGCGTTCTCACTTCCTTTACCTTCGAATTAAAAAAGAAGGTAGATAAAATAACGCTTTTTCAACTGCAGTGGACCAACAATAAACCAGCTAGGCACAGGTTCTTAAGTGAATGGCAAGAATGGCTAAAAGATTTGGATCGAAGAATGAGCGCCTTCGGTCGATTATTTAAACAAGGGGCTTTGCTTTTTGGCTTTTTCTATGGCGAGCCCGCTGAAGCCAGAAGAATCTTAGAGCCTTTCCTGAGTATACCGGGCATTACTTTTGAGAATATCGAGTATGTTGATTTTATTGAGGCTGTCAATACTATTGCAAACACATACCCGGCAAATGAAAAATTCACGGACACCGGAAGATTTATGTATAAGCACCTTTCCGAAGTTGAATTAGGTAAACTCATAAAAATATTAGATCATGCTCCCAGTGATTATAATTCCTTAATTAAAGTTTATTCTTTAGGCGGAGCAGTAAGTGATGTTCCTAAAAGGAAAACTGCTTTTTTCTACAGGAACGCAAAATATATATTGGACATTTCGTCAAGCTGGGAAGAAAATGATGAAGCGGCAATTAACAAAGCTTGGGTAGCGGAGGGCTTTAAATATATTAAGAGGATTACTATTGGTTCATACGTAAACTTTCCGTACAGTAGGCTAAAAGATTACGAAATGGCCTATTACGGTGAATATGTGAAAACTTTGGAAAGAATCAAGGCAAGATATGATCCGAATAATGTATTTAGCTTCCCTCAAAGTATCAAACCTTACAGTTCAATTTGGTCATTTATACCTTAATGAAGGAATCAGTGGGTAAGTGCTTCATTAATAATGAATATTGAGCGACGACTAGAAAGCGTCGCTTTTTCGTTTCCAGATAAAACCATAGACACTTCGAGATACTTTACAAGCACATCAAACTCCGATGATTTTATGGCAGTCTCGAACCAATGGTCGGTAATACCCAGGTATTTGGCAAATTGCGTCTAGTTAGGCTTTGAGTTTTTCATCTGCGGGGAAAGCCATAAATTACACACAATCATCCATACAGCTAATTCTGCGTCGTTCTGGCTTATTAAATTTTTTATTAATTCGACTGGTATATTGGAAGCGGTGGAACGAGGTCGGGTGAATCTACTGGCGGTTCGGTATCCGGCCAAGTATAAGAATTATACTCCACTCTTATATTCTTTTAGATTTGTTAACCCTTCTCGCACTTCATCAATTGGTAAATTTCCCTTTTCAAGTTCAGCTTGGTCTTTATTTATTAATCTTTCATAAAAGGCTATGCCTTTAGCCCAAATATCATTGCTTGTTCCATTTGCTTCAACTAAATTAAAAAGCACATCCTCGGCCTTTGCATAGTTTTTGGTGAGTTCGTAATATTGGAATAACAATAATTTGCTTTTGTTTGGAACATTGAACCATCCAGTTTTCTCTATTAGTTCATTAACCCTGTCTTGACTTTGTTCCGAAACCAAATCCTCATCATTCAGTAAAGAATCAATCAGAATATTCATACTCCTTAAGTACAAATTCTTTGCTCTAGTCTTCTCTCCCTTAGTTTCATAAATATCTGCTTGTTGTATTAATAATTCACCAAGCATAAGATACTTTTCAGTATTTATCTGTCTACTTCCACTTACTTTGTGGATTAGGATCTCATAAGGGAGCGCCTCTATTACTTCCATACTTAAATCGGTAAAATATTTTAATGTTTCACTTAGAACCTCTTGACTCTCTTCGATTTTATTTTCGGCCTTCAATCCCATAATTCTTCCAATAGCAGTTGTAAATTCTTCGATCATTTTCATGAAATAATCTTTTTCTTCAAACATTTCGCACTCCATCGTTCCGCAGTAAATTTTAAACTTCTATACATATGTAGTATATCATATAATTTCTTTTGTTCTTCTTCCGTATGAGTTACATATAAAAATCAACACGATTTGCCTACCATTCCGTTTTGGCACTTAATTCAACGTCCCCACGGCGAACAAACCGACAAAGGTTAGCATCCCACATCCAGTCTGATTGATCACCGGACAAAAGCTCAGTCAAAACGTCATGTTCTGATTCTATTAAAGCAGTCTCAAACCACTCTTCATAAGAAATATTGAGAGATTTACACACTGAATCAAGCCTGGCTTTGACCTTTTCATCCGCTGGGAAGGCTATGTACATTTATAGTCACCTCTTATTCAGCGAACCTTATACACACTACTGAAAATCGCAAGGAGTTCTTGTTCCACGCTGGCAAAATCCCTCTGGGAGAAGTCATGTTGAGTTGCCAGTTCTGGCGGAGTATCAAATATCGGAAAATCCATCAATGTTTCAAACTCATAGTGAAGCAAAGTGTCATCGACATTTTCTATTTGCTTCCGTTCTTCATCCGATAAATCACTAAGTCCAAATCTTCCATAGATAATACTCTGCAATTTTTCCTCAATAACAGAATACTCTGGCAGGTTACGCTTGACTGGCCTTGTTAAATCCGAAATATAACTCTCACTGGCATCATGCAAAAGGCAACCGAGTTGGACCCTTTCGGAATACCCTCTGCTTTTGGCCTCTTTGTAACAATGAATCGAGTGCTGCGCAACTGAGTAGAACTGGCTGCAATGCCCATTGGCCCTGGTCATCAATGACAACGAATGAGCAATGTCCTCTATCTTGATATCTTCCATTATCGGCTCCAGTGGAAAGAACTTAACTTTTGAGTATGTTAGTATGTAGTCAGACACATCTCTACCTCACTTTTACAGGTTAATAATCTTAACATAACAAGTACGCGCACGATGACCTACAAATTCACAAAAGTAAATACCCCGCCAGCGGCCTAGGAGCACACAAAACAAGATAGGTCTTGGAAAATTACTACGTTAGTTCTTTCTCTGTTTTTACTTCCTTGTGTCTGACTAAAGATGTGCAGCTGGCACATGCACAAAGGATTTCACCTGCCATGTAAGCATACTTTAATCCCGATAAGAAAGCTGAAGTTTCCATGCTATTAAGGGCAGTCCTCTGCAGTACTTGCGGTGAAGCAAAAGTGTAGAGCACCGCTCCGCCTGTAGCAATTCCCAAAACCATACCTACATTCCGCATCGATGCTAGAATCCCAGATGCCACGCCCAGATGATATTTGGGTACACTTCCCATTACTGAAATTATTAGGAGATCGGAAAATCCCTGTCCCTAATCCGAAGAGGGCCAGCCCACATAACATCTGCTGCATTGGCGGATACAGGCACCTGACTCATAAGCAACAGTGCCAGAGAAGATATACCAGCCCCAAAACATGTTAAGAGCCGTATACCCACTCGATCGGAGAGAGAACCACTAAAAGGAGCGACCAACATAACAGCCAAGGGGAAGCAGTCATGATAAGACCCACCCTATTCGGAGGATAGTGCAGCAACCTTTGCAGATAGAACGGGGTGAGAAAAACCATTACATATTGGGCCATAAAATTAAGTAGAGCGCTGACGCTTGCAAAGGCAATTTTGTCTAAATGTTAATTTGTCACAAGGTTTCCCTTCTTTGTCTTTACTTCTACACGGAGCCCCACATTGATGAGGACTATTTGTAATCGAACCAGAAATATATGAAAGCCGTTGCCTTACATCTCCTTCATTAAAATTCTTTTCTCTTTGATCATCCTCTCCATCCTTACTACTTACGAAAATTATACCATCCATATCCCTAATTAACCTTTTCTCTGATCCTTCAATGACCACCTGTTTTGGTCTATATTTACTTAGACCAGTAACATCTTTATTATTAAATAATTCAATGATCTTTGGATCAATCCCAAGGAAAAATTTTTGTTTCCCCATGCACTTTTCGGTGTGCGTCTAACGCAGTACTGTATCTCTCTTTATCCAAATCAATTTTTACATTAATTGTGTTTCCATCTAATTCGTATTTCACTGTTATCTGCCTATTGAAACATTCGTCACTCATTAGATTTAGCCTACGTTTGGGCAATATCTAGATTCTCTTTATAGCAAGATGATTCATTCCGTCCTCTACCTTCTTAACATCAGAAGCCTTAAGTGAGATTGAAATGGTCAAAATTTCGCATTCACTTTTTCGTTCTCTCTTTAAAATGAGTTTGTTACCTTCCAGTTTGTAACTTAATAGTTGATTTAATTGTATGTAGAATGGTAATGAAGTACAAGAAATTCCATTTAATCCCATAAGAACATTTGAAGTCAAAAATAATATTAGCCATATTACGCCGTTCATTATTAGGGGAATCCAAAGAAACGAATATATAGTAAGTTTTTTAATGAATAAATCCACATATATGCCATAAAACCCTAAAATAGACATGAATGTCCCAATAATTAACCATATAAATCTTACAGATGATAATCCTGCACTTGCTATAATATCGCCAACCTTATTTATTCTCCATATAAAAAAGATTAGGTTGCATAGGCGGACTCTAATATGTGCCGCTGGGTCGTTTATACCGCCAAAAGGGTAACCAAGTAAGCGGGAGATCGGGAGAAGGAAAACAGGTGTTTACGATATCAATCACTTGGAGGTATGCGGAACGCAGAAAGCCGAAAAAGTATTGGATATCATCGGCGACAGAGGAAAGCGAAAGTTATCGTTGTATCGCATCTACCGTTTGCTTTACAACAAAGAATTGTTTCTTATCGCCTATAAAAATATTTATGCTATATATAATGCGGAAATGAAACTACATGCGGACACAAAGTCTATCGATTACAATTTCAGGGGTTTTGTTAATCCAGCTAATGAACCACTGGACTGCCTGGCGAATCTCTTTAACTGATGAAAAGAAAGCATTATTGATCACTTCGTCTTTCATCCAACCCCATAATCCCTCTATGATATTCATCTTCGGACTATAGGGTGGCAGAAAAACTAAAGAAAGCCGAGCTCTGTTGTTGTCCAAAAACTCTTTAAGTAGTTTGGCATGATGAACTTTAGCGTTGTCAAGAAGCATCACGATTTTACCTTGAGGATATCTTTTTAAAACATTTTTAAGAAATCCGAGAAAAACTTCAGCATCGTATTTAGTATTTTCCTCACAGTAGACAGCTCCTGTTTCGTAATTGATAACTCCCAGGAGTTTTACTCCTTCGTGCTTCCCGTACGTGGGGATAATTCGTTGTTGACCTTTAGGAAACCATGTTTTAGAAATCGCCTGATAATCCCGAATCATGGATTCATCCTCAAAAAGAAGGTGGTTAATTTCTTCATAAATCAGTTTTTTTTAATTTCTCAAATTCTTCCTTAAAGAGTTCTTGTTTATTTGGATCGGCTTTTTCCAGAGTGTACGTCGGATGCCTATAGCTAAGACCTAGCCGGTGCAACACATCTAACATGCCTCGTTTACTATATCCGATATTAAATTGCTCTTTGACCCATTGACACGCAATAGCGGAATTCCAATTTTTTCGTTCCCCAAAGCCCACTTGATCCGGCGTCTTAGTTGCAATGACATCATAAAGTGCTTTTTCCTGCTCAGTAGACAATAAGCGAGGGCACCCTGTACTCTTGCTCATAATCAGACCTTCCAAACCCCGTTGTTTATAATTATTAATATATCGGGCTACCGTATGAAACTCTAAGTCCATTATGCTGGCAATATGTTGATTGGTATAGTGTTTAAGATGTAAGAGAATTACATTGTATCGAATATGCATGCGTTTATTGTGAGTGCTTTTTAAAGCTCTCTTTAATTCCCTGATTTCTTCCTTTTCATTGCCATTTTCGCTATGCATGCATAACCCTCCCTATGATGAATCTCTCTTATTTCATCATAGGCGTCTTGGCAGCATATTTGAAGTTAAATTTTTCCTATCGGATAATCTTTTCCGCGTTATATATAGTGCCACTGTTCCATCCAATGCCACCTATAATTTCACTAAAAAATCAATAATGCAAGTTTTTCATACAGCGTATAAACCACGAGCATCTGCTCTGCAAAGCCTTTCTCTGCACTTTCAATCCATTTTTTAAATGCCATGTGAAAAATTTCAACCGCAAATCGCGCGGCAAGCTCTGACAGTTCGCTATCATATTTGACAGACAAAGCGTTTGTGACAGACTCAATTAGCACCTGCCCTTTCAACAGATCCCGTTCCTGCAAATCAGGGTTGCTCTGAATAATTTGATTCCGCGCTAGCACCCGCTCCCGCGAGCCATCAAAAAACTCAGAAATCGAGGCAAAACCACCAACCGCAAGCTTCAGCGGCTTTTGCTCGACGTCAAAATTGTCAGTAATAAAAGCCGCGACCCGCTGCCCCATCGTATTGCTCGTGTCAAAAAGCACGTCCGACTTGTCCTTGAACTGCCGAAAAAAGGTTCGCTCCGTCACACCCGCAAGACTCGCAATCTCCTGCACCGTCGTGTTTTCATAGCCATTTTTCATAAATAATTTCGCAGCCGCCAACTGCAATTTCTCTTTACTTTTCATTTTTCTCATTCCTGTTTTTATAAAATTTGACAGAACCACACATTTGTCAGTGTCTGACATTTTTCTTGACAACAAAATTCAGAAATTGTATAATAATCCCGATGTCAGTTTGTGACATTATTTTATCAAAAAGAAGGTGGAAACACAATGAAAATCACAGTTCTCGGCTCACTCGGCAATATCAATCACAACTACCTTCCACGCCTCATCGCTGACGGCCACGACGTTACCGTCATCACAAGCTCGCAAGACCGAGTCGACGCTATCCATGCCCTCGGAGCCAAAGCTGCTGTCGGTTCAAACCGCGACGTCGACTTCCTCACCATAACATTCAAAGGCAGCGACGTCGTTTACCTTATGATTTCAGGCATCAACCCGATGTCAGGCACTGACATGTGGCAAGCCGCTATAGAGCTTTCTGAAAATTATAAGACCGCCGTGCAAAACTCAGGCGTGAAAAATGTCGTCAACCTCAGCTCGGTCGGCGCTGACAACCCCAACGCCGGCATTCTTTATTGCTACCATTTTGCAGAAGACGCGCTCAACTCGCTTGATGGCGTGAACGTTGTTCACATCCGCCCCGTCGGCTTTTTCAGCAACCTTTTTGCCGACATGCAAAGCCTCAAAACCCGGCAAACCATCTTCAGCCTAGTTTCAGCTGACATCATGCACGGTTGGGTCAGCCCCGTTGATATAGCGGACGTCGCTTACGCCCTGATTTCCCACACCCCAGCGGGCAAAAGCGTGAAGTTCGTCGTGAGCGACTGGGCCACAGGCAACGATTGGCTCAAGGCTCTTGCTGAAAATGGTATCGAAGCCAAATACCAACAAATCCCCGCCGAAGCCTTCGCTGCAAACTTGAAAAAAATCGGCTTCCACGAAGACACCGCCAACCGTTTCGTCCAAATGAATCGTGCCGGAGAAAACGCTGGAGAATTCTACGCCAGCCTCCGCGCCACGGATTACCATCTCGGGAAAATCAAACTCGGTGATTTCGCGAAAGTTTTTGCAGAAACCTATAAAAAATCAGTTTAAACAGTTTGGGAGACCGTTTAAATCTGCAAATAAGGAAACGCGCCTCGGTACGTTTTCTATTCGTTATAACTGATTTTATTTTGATACAAACTACGTTTGCTTTATCTGCAATCTCGATCGTCCACTGGACAATCGAGCCCAATTTATCGGAGTTTCCCCTGTTTTATTCGCCCGAGAAAAGGGCTTCGAACCAAAACACAGCGGCTCGCAGACAATTGCGATGGGTGCGTAGACTCGTAATCAAATGGTACGGTTGGAGAAACTCGACAGATTTATCTAATAATTTGGACTCATTGGTTTGTCGCTTTACTTTCTTTATGTGATACCAAGTGCATGCAAATAACACTAACGTAAAAAAGGCACTACTAGTGCTTCTATCTGTGATTATTTCCAACTCCTAGTCCCCTCTCTGTATCACTTATAACCAATGCCTTAAAATTCTTTTCTTAGAAACGATTAAAATATCAATTTATACCCCTCAATGGAACGCTCGGAAGAGAGGAAGCAGGGTGATGTTCAATAAAAATAACAACCTCTAAAGGCCACTAGAAAGGTAAATCCGACACATTGAAATTGTACCACGAAATTCGCGAAAAGTGCGTCCTAGAATAATGACACTAATGGAAAAAGGCACCTCAAAGTATCCTTACATAATTGGGGCAACGCAATAGCACCGTCATTCACTTCCTTAGGGTAGCATATGAACGACAAAGGACTAGTGCGATAAGGTTCATTCGGATAAAACAAGTTCAGCTTTTCTGCTGAGCCTTTTTTCGTATACCCCACCCCACTGAAGACAACGAATCCAGCAACACACCACAAAGCCGCCTGTTGACTGATTGGTATATATTGGGAGCATTAAAGTTCCAATCTACGTCCCCGATCCCCACCTCAGTATAGTCAGACCTATCGAGAACCCTTACAGTAAAACAGGCGGGATTGCTGTGTTGAAAGGGAATCTAGCTCCCGATTCCTGTGTTGTCAAGAGTTCCGCCGTTGCATCTGAGATGCTGAAACATGAAGGCCCTGCAAAAGTATTTGACAGCGAAGAAGATGCCATGCAGGCAATTAATTCCGGAAAAATTATTGCCGGAGATGTTGTAGTGATCCGATACGAAGGCCCTAAAGGCGGGCCAGGAACGAGGGAAATGTTAAATCCTACCTCTGCCATTATGGGATGCGGACTCGGTGAAAGCGTCGCACTAATTACCGACGGGCGATTCAGTGGTGCGACCAGAGGTGCAACAATCGGTCATGTTTCTCCTGAAGCAGCGGTTGGTGGTAATATCGCTTTGATAGAGGATGGAGACATCGTCCAAATTGACATTATGGCAAATAAAGTTAACTTTATCATAAGTGATAAAGAATTGAAAAACCACAGAGATAACTGGAAGCCACGAAAGCCAAAAATTACAACTGGATACCTTTCCAGGTATGCTGCCATGGTTACGTCAGGAAATAGAGGCGCCATTCTAGAAATTCGACAATAGTATAAAAGCCACCATTAAACCGCTTTTAGCAGCTTTCGTGGTTGCTTTCTTTTTCATATGCCCATTAGAGGCACAGAACATCAAAATTGTAAATCGGTTAAATCAATCTTGTCGATCTTGCCAGAATTATTGAAGGTAACACCCAAGTCAAGGTAACATTAAACCTTGACCAGCGTTTCACTTTCTCTGAATCAAAATATCTCCCTCACTTCCTCCCCCGTCTTAAAAACAAACACCACTTCTACCATCGACTGCACTTTGACCTTCTCAATCAGCCTCCGAAATATTTCCTCGTCAAATTTAGTAATCTTGACTCCCTGTTCATAACCCGTAAAAAAGCCTACTCCAAATCTTTCTCTTTGACCGTTTTTGTGCTGCATTTGTCAAATCCGTTCTGCTCACGGTTAATACATCGCCACACATACTTCCCGTTTTTCCCTGTTCCCCAGGATGCTCTTCTAAACTTTGAACCGCAGTTTTGGCAGAAGAGCTTCCCAGAGAAGGCATATTCGCTCGTAAAGGCACTCTTTCCAGTTTTTGAATATCCCCGCATATTAGATCGTCTTTCAAACTCAGCCTGTACCGCAGCGAATTCTTCCTTATTAATAATCGGCGGGTGGGAGTTCTCTACATAGTATTGCTGAACAATTCCTTTATTTTTTACTCGTTTCTCGGTCAAAAAATCGACGGTATGTGTCTTTTGAAGAAGAGCCTCACCCATATATTTTTCATTCTTTAATATTGACTTTACTGTACTTGCCCACCATGTTGCCTTTCCAGCACCAGTAAGTATGCCATCGTGTTCTAAGCCTTTTGCAATCTTCAAGTCAGACTTACCTTCCATAAACTCCCGATATATCCGACGAATAACCTCTGCCTCCTCCGGAACAATAACCAACTCACCATTTTCGTCTTTCGTATAACCGAGAAATCTATTGTGATTAACAATGACCTTTCCCTCCTGAAAACGGTAGGCAATCCCCATCCGAGTGATCTGCGATATGTTTGAACTCTCCTCTTGTGCCAAACTCCCCAGCAAAGTAATCAGGAACTCCCCCTTACTATCGAGAGTATGCACATTCTCTTTTTCGAAGAAAATAGCTATACCCTTCTCTTTCAACTGCCGTACATATTGAAAGTATCGAGTGTATTCCTAGCAAACCGACTGATGGATTTGGTGATCACCATGCCGATCTTGCCTGCCATACAATCCTCAATCATGTGATTAAACTCCACGCGTTTCTTGGTATTGGTACCGCTGATACCTTCATCGACAAAGATTCCAGCAAAAGTCCACTCAGGATTGCGTTTTATATAGTCTGTATTGTGTGACACCTGCGTGGAGTGCTCGATTAGTCTGATTAGCAAACACGTTGAGTGCTTGAAATGGCGGTTTAGAAAACAGTTGACAATTTTATGATTATATGCATGTTCAGTATCCAGATCAAGGTCAGACTGTAGCTCGGCAGCCGGTTCAGTACAACAGGAAGATTCATGATATTCAATATGCTACTCAGAGCGATAACTATTTTTAAAGCCACCGATTTTATCGTTGGCTTTTTTCGTGTCTAGGAACATCCATAAATCTTAATTATTTATGTGACGAGGCCTAACTCATAAGAACAGATTAGACAATCGGGCATTAGAATTTGGCCGTTATCATGAAGTATTTTTGCTTTTTATTATTGGATTTTATTGTCAGACAATATTAGTAGCAATTTTTATCTTCTTGCATATTTTATTTCAGAATCAAGTTAGCTACGGCTAACCCGTTCAGATAGATAACAAGGAGGTCGAATAAATGCATTACTTGGCCACGAGACCCATATTCATAGACAAATTTTCTTAATCTTTTAAATCCCTGAAATCGTTAAAGGCTTGTTGCCAAGAGGGATTACCTTTCATAAACTCCACAAGAATTTTGATGGCATCGATCGTTGCAGTTGAAAGGTAATGTTCCATAGCTTCGGCCTCAGCAGCATAGTTGCATTTGCTACATATTAGGGCAAGAAACTCCTGTAACAATTGATTCCTCGTTACTAAGTAGTACCCCAACTCTTTTCCTTGATCGGTAAGCTTGATCTCCCCATATCGTTCGTACTCTATGTAACCCTCGTCTCTCAATTTATAGAGGGCTTTGGTTACTGATGGCAAAGCAACTTTAAGCCTATTACTTATGTCCGTTACTCGAACGGTATCGAGTGATAACGAAAACCGATATATTTCCTCTAAATAATCCTCCAAGCTAGGTGTTAGCAATTTTAGCACCCCCTTCTTAAAACGTGCCCAAGATACAGTAATTGTATTTTAAAAGAAGAAGTGATGTTTAAAGCAAGTTACCCTATTATATTCTGTTATGCGTCATTCTTGACAGCTTAACAAATTAAGATTTCGTTTCAAGTGGGGTGTTGTCTTTAGAAAATTAGAGTTGATTGATCTTATAAAGTGGTTAAAAGTGTGTAACGAAGAAATTCAAAGGAGGAACAATAAAAATGAGTGATGGTCTGAATATCTCTAAGGGTTTATCGGTCCGTGACAGTCTCGTTCGTAACGTGAGCGGGGGTTTGAATGTTACCAGTAATGTCTCAATTCCCCTAAACAAAACCGTAGAGGCTTGCCGTGCTGCACTTGAGGGCAAGACCAAGGGAATCAAGGCTTTGCTCCCGTTTTTGGGCCCCGCTTTCATCGCCTCTATCGCTTACATTGATCCAGGAAACTTTGCCACGAACATTCAATGCGGATCTGAGTTCGGGTATAAAATGTTGTGGGTCGTTGTACTTGCCAATTTAATGGCAATGCTTTTACAAAACATGTCTGCCAAGCTGGGAATCGCAACCGGCAAAAATCTGCCGGAACTTTGCAGGGATTACCTACCAAAATGGATGATCTTGCCCATGTGGGGAGTCTCTGAAGTGGCGGCAATGGCCACCGATCTAGCAGAATTTTTGGGTGCAACCCTTGGGCTGAATTTATTATTTGGCATTCCGATGCTTTATGGCACGATCTTGACCGGTTTAGCCACATATATCATTCTTATGCTAGATCGCTACGGATTCCGGCCATTGGAAAAGTTCATTGCCGCATTTGCCCTCCTGATTGGAGCCTGTTATATCATTGAAACATTTTTTTCTCATCCCGACTTTTCTCAGATCGCCTATCACAGTGTTGTCCCCTGGCTTGGCAACGGTGATAGTATGATGCTTGCTGTTGGAGTTATCGGAGCAACCGTAATGCCCCATGCGATCTATTTACACTCAGGGCTAACTCAAAACAGGGTTGTACCGCGTAATGATGGTGAAAGAATTAAACTTCAGAAATTTAATACTA
>Ga0326727_10015794_pt1 | contig 16099 bp, 17 predicted proteins | sample MB2enrmetagenome_FD_207643 | JGI IMG/M metagenome (GOLD analysis project Ga0326727, IMG submission 207643) | Lab enriched peat soil microbial communities from McLean, Ithaca, NY, United States - MB29MY | ecosystem: Environmental > Terrestrial > Soil > Wetlands > Peat | place: USA: New York...
CAGGCTTCATGGGGCTCTTTCGTCTCCAGTGTCGGGTTGCGCAGGAATTGCACCCGCTTCGTGAGATATTACTCCGCCAGCATGGACCGCAGAAGCGACATTCAGCGCATGCAGAGCCAGCCTCGTCCTGCTCACGATCAAGCGCCCGATCCCGCACGATGCGAGGTCTGTTGCAGCTCCGCAACAGGCCGGTCCGCATCCACCCACCAGACCCCAGAACCGGTTCAGACCGACGCGTGGGCCTTGCGCCGGACTGTTTCAATGGTCACGTCCGGCTGCGATGCGAAGGCCATGGTCAGCACCGGGCATGGGGCCTCGGTGATGATCCGGTAAGCAATATGCAAGGGCGCGTGAGAGTCCGCCAGGGAAGCTTTGCGCAGCCCAAGGACGATCAGCTTGGCCTTCTGCTGCCTGGCGTAGTCCACCACCGCATAGGAGACCTCGCTGCCATAAGTGGTGGCGCAGATCGGTGGTTGAAAGACCACGCCGCTCTCGTTGGCAAGCTGCTGCAGCGCCTCGGACATGATTGCCGGAACAACCTGGCACTGGGTGCATGCCTCCAGTGTCCGCGGCATCACATGAAGACAATGCAGCGGCGATGCGGTCAACTGAGAGAAGCATGCCGCAAAGCGGATCGCATGAATGGTGATGAAGTGAAAGTCTGTGGCGAAGATGACCGGCCCATCCGAATGCAGCGCCTTCTCCGGGTTCATCGCCCGAGGCCCCACGGTCAGCACCGGGCAGGGCGCCTGGCGCAGGACCGCCTCCGTCGTTGAATCGAAGACGATGCGCTCCAGGCCATGCAGCGCGCTCGTTCCCATAATGGCAAGATTGATCTTTTTTTTGGAGATTGTGTCCAGAATCGTCGAAGTCGTGTTGCTACTGCCCATAATGGCTTCGCAATCCACGCCTGCCTGCACAGCCTGCCGGCGTATCGCCTCCAGCGCGCCCAGGCAAGCGTCGTGGTGGGCCTGCACTTCCCGCGCCTGCCCTCCTGCCTCCCGCCCATCCGCCTCCGGCGGACTGGACTTTACCGGCTGGAAGACATGCAGAATGACGAGACTTGCCCGAAGCGCGATGCAGGTATCAATGGCCGTATGGCAGGCCGCCTGGGATGCAGCCGAAAAGTCGGTTGCAACGAGCAGTCGGTCGAAGGACGGCATTGTATCGTTCGTGGATGTGGGCATCGGAGGCATCTCTTTCTTATGCACGGCGGCGTATGAGGCCGGTCGCTAGAAACTATGTAGCCTCAAACTACAACGAGTCGTATCCGGGATCGAGATCTCAAGAAGCGGCCGTTCCCCTTCCTGGGTGTCCTGCATGTGTTGCACGGCACGGGCCACAAGACGGAGGCAGGCTTCGGGGCGTGGTAGATCTGCACAGCCCTGTTCGCCTCGGAGTCTCGGTACAATGCCGCCCGTGGCATTCAGATGCAGTTCAAACAGCAATGCGCACTTAGGGCATAGCCAGTAGAACTCTGTATTCGCGGCCTGCCGCTCCAGAGTGTAAAGATCGCCGCTATCGAGGAGTTTGAAAGCAGCACGGCAGACGGGATTAGCGCAGTTATTGACCATCACCGCCCCTAGAATCCAAATCTTAGGGGGTCTCCGGGTTGAAAGCTGTGATACTGGTCACGGCTCTACAAAGATCAAAGTGGAGGCCTGCGCAAGAAACGCACAGGTGAGATCTATGCAACTTGGACGTGGCCCAAGGCAAGAGGCAAAGACAAGTAAACAAAGGCTGAAAGTCCGCTTTATGTCGAAAAGGAGAAAGATGATGCGGATGCACTCCACTGGCCGCAAAGGTTCAAACCGAGATCCGTTCCAGCCTCTCCGGGGAGAGAATCACGATGGAGACGCCGTGGATCTGGATCAGCTTCTCGCGCTTGAAGCGGCCCAGCATCCGGGTCATCGTCTCGCGCGAGCAGCCCACCAGGTTGGCCAGCTCCTCATGGGTTAACGCCATGGTGAAGCGCATTTCAGTTTTGCCGCAGGACTCGGCCCTGCCCCAGTCCAGCAGCACTGCTGCCAGTCGGCCGGCCGTGGAGCCGGAGAGCGCCAGCCGGCGAGCATCGAAGAATGCCGCCTTGTACTCCTCGGAGAGTGCCTTGGCGGCATGCAGACTCGCCTGCCCATGCTTCTTCAGAAATGAGAGAAACTCCTCCCGCCGAATGCTCTTGATCTCGGTAGGTTGTACTGTCTCGGCGGTTACCTCGTACTTGGATCCGGAGATGACCGCGCCCAGTCCGAGGATGTCGCCCGGCATGGCGATCTTCAGAATCAGTGTCCGGCCCTCTTTCGAGGTGCAGGACAGCTTAACCTGTCCGGTGCAGACGACGAAGACTGCCTGACTTGGAGCATTCTCCAGAAACAGCGTCGAGCCGCGCGGAAGCGTTGTGCTGTTGCCAATCAATTCGAAATCCGCGAGAGCTGAATCGTCCAGGCTACAGAACATGCGCAGTGATCGGAGATCGCAGTTACCGCAATGGCGCGCTGGGCGAATTATGGGCGAGAGAGGCATGGTAAGTCTGGCCTCCCCGCCATGACACAGACGGGGGGATGCGACCGTAGCGGTTAGGATGCGACTGAGCTTGGGCCCCTCGATCACATCGTCTGTGAAGGCGAGATAGAACTGTCCCGTCACGCGATTTTAGCACACCGTCATCACTGGACAAGTGGCCTCGGCCAGCAGGTCGGGTGTCAGGCCATGTTCCACGTGGGTCAGCCAGAACGACGCCTTGCGCGCGCCCAGCACAATCAGGTCCGCCCCGACCCGGCCGGCCAGCTCCAGAATGGCTTTGCTGGCATCGCCGTGCTCCACCACAGTCTCCGGACTGCACCACTCGTAGGTGGACTCGGGAATCATTCGCTTCAGCGCGGCCTTGAAGCTGGAATCCAACGACTTCCGCTCCTCGGGCGCGGCATCCGCCCCGGCAACGTAGCAGAAATACAGATGCGCGCCGCTGTCCTGCGCAAACGAGAGTGCAAAGACCGCAGCCTTGGCCGCCTTGGGCGAGAAGTCCGTGGCATAGACCATGGTGTGGAAGACCAGAGGCCCATCTCCCGGTTGTTTGGCGTGCGGCCCTACCGTAAGCACCGGGCAGGCTGCCTTGCGAATCAACTGCTCCGCTACCGAACCGAGCACCAGTCTCTCCAATCCCGACCTGGAGTGTGTGCCCGCGACGATCAGGTCCGTCTCCTGCTGCTTCGCGGTCTTCAGCAGGGCGACGTGGGGCATGTGTCCCTCCAGCAAGGAACTCCCCGCCTCCACTCCACCGGCGGTAAAGTCCCTGCGCAACCGCTCGAGACCCTGGACACAGTCACGCCGCTTCGGCTCGGCCGGCTTCCCCAACACCGCCTCCAAAGAAGAGAGCACCCGGGACGGTTCGGATACATGGGCAATTTCAACCGCGGAGCGGAAGTTCAGCGCCAGTGCCTTGGCGTAGCTGGCCGCCTTCTCCGAGACGGGAGAAAAATCTGTTGCCAACAGAATGTTTTTGACAGAAACCGAGACGCGTTGCAGAACCGGCATGGGACACCTCGATCACTGGGCACCAGGCGCAAGCAGAATCGGCTTAAACAACTGGCCCAATCCTTATTCAACGGCGCGCGCGAGGTGCCTGTCCGTGATGTACGTCACTCTGCTGCCCGCGGGATGCGGGTCGGCGGTCGGTCAGATGGTCAGACGGTCATACAAACTATAGAAAAAGAAGGTGTTTATCTATGCCGTGGTAATGGTTCTGGCCCCTATGGAATGGCCATCTCCGCCGGAAGGAGTGTGCCGTTCGCGATGGCGCGGATCGACTCCGGGTAGGGTGCGCGCAACACGCCGTGCTCGGTGATGATCGCCGTCACATACTTCGCCGGAGTCACATCGAAGGCCGGATTCTCGATCCCCACGCCATCCGGCGTCATCTGCCTGCCGTTAATGTGCGTCACCTCGTCGGCTGCGCGCTGCTCAATCGGGATCAGGTCGCCGCTGCTCGTCGCCAGGTCAAGGGTCGACCATGGAGCCGCAACGTAAAACGGAATCCCATGCTCGTGTGCCAGGATCGCAACGCCGTAGGTCCCGATCTTGTTGGCCACATCGCCGTTGGCCGCAATGCGGTCCGAGCCGACAATCACCGCCTGGATACGCCCCTGCCGCATCAGCGTCGCCGCCATGTTGTCGCAGATCACGGTGGTGGGGATGTTGTCCTTCATCAGCTCCCACGCCGTCAGACGCGCGCCTTGCAGAAACGGCCTCGTCTCGTCGGCGAAGACGCTGATCTTATGCCCCTGCTCAATCGCCGCGCGAATCACCCCCAGAGCCGTGCCATATCCGCAGGTGGCCAGCGCGCCCGCGTTGCAGTGGGTCAGCACCGTGCCCTCCATCGGCAGCAGCGCCGCGCCGTGCGCTCCCATCCGCTTGCATGCGGCTATGTCCTCGTCGTACATCTGGCGGGCACGGGCAACGACTGCGGATTTGATCTCGGCAATCGGCGTGCCCTTCGCGGCCAGCGAGTTATACAACGAACGGATTTCGTCGATGCCCCAGAAGAGATTCACCGCCGTGGGCCGCGTCTCCGCCAGCGTCTTCGCCATCACTGCGACCTCGGCGGTCAGCTCATCCATCATCGTCGTAACGCTGCGATCGATACCCAGCGCCATCCCCATCGCCGCCGCCACGCCGATGGCCGGCGCGCCGCGCACGATCATGTCTCGGATGACGGTCGCGACCTGCCCGTAGTCGGTCGCAAGGACGTATGTCTCCTCCAGCGGGAGCTTGGTCTGATCGAGGAAATTGACGCCTTTCGGCAGCCACTCAAGGGTTGGAATCATGTGTTTCCAGTTTATCGCGGATCGTTCTGAAGGTAAGATGAAGCATGGGCTCGTTGCGATTCGATGGCGTCCGGTTCTGGATTTTTGTAGACGACCACCCACCGCCGCATGTCCACGCACGGTACGCAGAGATTTCAGTGGTGCTGGATCTTCTGCCGAGTGGAGAAATCGCCATTTCGAGCAGTGCCCTTGCGGTCAGGCCACCCGACGCCAAGTCGAACGACCTGAACCGGGTGTTGCGAATCGCTCGAATGCATGAGACCGCCTTGCGAGAGTTATGGAGCAGCTTGCATGGGGAGGGTTGAGATGACTGATAAAGAGCTGGAAGCCCCGCTCGACGCGGAGACACAAGCGATGATTGGCGCCGCTCTGGAACGTGCGAAGCAGGCACCTGCCCCTGTGACTGCCGTCTCCGTGAGCTTCGTCGAAGCCCTCAGAGTGCTGATCGTTGTGCTGAACAATGGAAAGCGGCTGGCCATTCCACAGGAAGACCTGCAATACCTAGCGGACGCAAGCGTCGAAGACGCATCCGATGTATCGATTGAGATGCTTGGAATGGGGATTCACTGGGAGAAGCTGGATCTGGACTTCTCCCTCGAGGGCCTGATCGAAGGCAGACGCGGCAATGCGAAGTGGATGAAGCAACTCCATGAGCGATGGCAGGGTTCGTCTCGCGAAGACCTTTTGATGACGGCGTAGAGCTATGCGAGTTTGACTGCGCGCAATTTCTCCGTTATGTCTTGTACTCCCGCTACATTCCAGACATCCTCCTTGAGGAGGAATCTGTGGCCGTTGATATGGTTGTCCGGAGTAGCGAGCTTGTTCACTACTGCGTATGGAATCAGTGCTGCCCGCTGAATTCTGTAGTCGAGCGAAAATATTACTCCGACGAGAAAATCGAAATGAGCGTCTGCGAGATTTCTGATCGCGCTGAGTTGGCGCGATTTATCTTGTGGGGAGCATCTTCTGCTTTTGATCTGGTAGCGAATTCCATCCGGTCCGATTGCATCGACTCCAGCGGACGAATTCTTTTCTGGTTGCACCCCATAGGCTATGCAAAACAGATGTTCCGCAAGGTCTCCCACCGGATTGTTAGAAGTGCGGAGAATACCACGTGTATGCAACTCCTCCACTATTTGCGAGTGGAACTCAAGCAAGGCTTGGGATGAATATTCGGCAAAGTTCATGGTTGGCTCTTCAGCGCCACATGCGCTTTGCGGACGTCTTTGGCGGTGAAGACACAGAGGAACGGCAGGTCTTCCTCCGACGGCACTTCGGCCAGCGCACGTTCGATGATGAGCCTCCCGCCCTGCTCGCGGTCCACCAGGCAGAGCACTCCTGCGACCACCATCCCAGCCTCGCGCGCCGCCTCGATCGCGGTGACGGTCGACCCGCCCGTAGTGCAAACGTCGTCGACGATGACCACCTGCGCGCCGGGCTGCAGGTAGCCTTCGATGCGCCGCCCCGTGCCGTGCGTCTTCTCCGCCTTGCGCACCAGGAAGCCGTGGATGAGCGTGGGCGCAGGGCCGGAGTCTTCCTGGTCGAGACCAAGCTCACTCGACAGCTCGCGCATCTCGTTGTAATCGGCCAGGGCCCACGCGCTGGCGCTGGCGACGTTGGAGACCAGCGGGTCGGCCCCCATGGTGAGCCCGCCCACCGCAACCGCCGACGGCATGTGCTCGCGGATCAACTCATACAGCACCAGCCCGGCCAGCCGCCCACCCTGGGCATGCAGCGTAGTGGTGCGGCAGTCGATGTAGTAATCGGACTTCAATCCGCTGGCCAGGGTAAAGTCGCCCAGCTTGAACGAATGCGTGGCAATCAGTTGGAGCAGCGCGCTGCGGGGGTTGGTTGGCATGGCTGAGCCATTGTAGCGGAGAACAGCAGTAGTGTACTTCGCAACCTTTCCCGCGAGATTGCTATTACTGCATCATGCGCTCCAGATGCCTGTACCCTCCGGTCTGGAGTATCACCATCAGAAACACAAACCCGTTGTAGGCCCCATGCACCAGTGCGGACGCAGCCACCGACCCTGTCTTCAGGCGCACCCATGTGAGCAGCAGCGAGATGGCGAAGAGCACCAGCAGCGCGTTCCACAGATGCGCCACCTGAGACGTGTGCAGCAGCGCGAAGATCAAGCTGGTCAGCACCGCAGAAAAGATCAGAGCTGCCGGAGACAGCGTTGTGGTCGCCTGCCAGCGCGCGCGCGCCTGCTCGGTGCGCGGCAGGCTCAGCCAGTCGTACGCAATCGCGAAGGCGGGCAGCAGAAATCCGCGAAAGCAGATCTCCTCAAACATCGGAGCCAGAACGGTCCCGAACAATGTAATGAGCCACGCATCCATCGGCGTCAAAAAAAACTCATCGATGGGCAGCGTCTTGGGGGGAGTAATGAAGCGGGCCACTACCTGCATCATCATCCCAACCAGCAAGCCCAGCGCAAGCAGCCTTCCCGCCTGGTTGCGCGCGGTTGCCCAACTCCACTGGATCCCATCCAGAAAGCTGCGCCCCCACATCCGGGGAAAGAAGAACCACGCCGCCAGCAGGGTCGTCAGATACGTCGTCGCCAGCAGGGCGATCTGCAGCTTCGGACGCAGCAGCGTGGTCACGCCGCCATGCACACTCCCCGTCGCTCTGCCCAGCCCCGCAAGCACAAGCTCAAGAAGAATCAGCAACACTCCGGTGAAGCTGACGAAGATAAGCGCATGTCCAAGGTGAGGAATGCGCCGCGGCGGAGCGACGGAATCCTGTCCCATGGAAGGCCCTACGTTCGTTGAGTCCTCTGGTCTCGGCGCGTCTTCAGGACCGTTCGTTGGGAGATGACTCATGCCAATTCCCCTCTCTTGAGGGATGCGTTCTTCGACACAACCTTCGCCGCTGCACTCTTTATGGAACCCGATTTGCCAGCCGCTTTTTTCCCTGAATTGGCCGCTCTCGCCACCGGCATGCCGGTCTTTTTCTGCGCTGCAACGAACTTGCTTCGCGCCGCTTTCACCCGGTCGGGCGTCGCAGCAATGTCCAGCGGCTGCGGACCGGCATGACTCGCGCCGCCGCTTCCGTTCGACGTGGTCCGATTGGTCCAATTCGACCCCGCATGGTCCGCCCCATAGTGGCGCGTCAGGAAGCTGCCGGTGTACGATCCGGCGACGGTGGCAATCTGCTCTGGTGTGCCGTGCGCCACGATGCGTCCGCCGCGTTCGCCGCCCTCCGGGCCCATGTCCAGCACATAGTCGGCGTTGCGCACAATGTCCAGATTGTGCTCGATGATAATGACCGTGTTGCCCAGGTCGGTGAGCCGGTGCAGCACCTCCAGCAGCTTGCGCACGTCGTCGAAGTGCAACCCCGTCGTCGGCTCGTCCAGCAGATACAGGGTGCGCCCAGTCTGCCGCTTGGAGAGCTCACGCGCCAGCTTCATGCGCTGCGCCTCTCCACCGGAAAGCGTGGTGGCGGACTGACCCAGATGGATATATCCCAGCCCCACATCCACCAGTGTCTCCAGCTTCGCCGCCGCTGCCGGAATGTCCTTCAGCACCGGAAGCGCGTCGGCGATGGGCAGGTCCAGCAGGTCGGCGATGGAGTGGCCATTGAAGCGCACTGCAAGTGTCTCCTGATTGTAGCGACGGCCGTTACATACATCGCACAGCACATACACGTCGGGCAGAAAGTTCATCTCGATGCGCCGCTGGCCCTCGCCCTGGCATGCCTCGCAACGCCCGCCGTGGACGTTGAAGCTGAAGCGCCCCGGCTTGTATCCGCGCTCACGCGATTCCGGAAGCATCGCAAACAAATCACGAATTGCGGTGAAGACGCCGGTGTAGGTGGCAGGATTGGAGCGCGGAGTCCGCCCGATCGGCGACTGGTCGATCTCGATCACCTTGTCGATCTGGTCGATGCCGGCGACGCGCCCATGCGCTCCCGGCTCCTCTCGCGATCCATACAGCTCACGGGCCAGCGCGCGGTACAGGATGTCCGTCACCAGTGTCGATTTGCCCGAACCCGACACGCCCGTCACCACCGTCATCACACCCAGCGGAAAGTGCGCGGTCAAATGTTGCAGGTTGTGCGCCGTCGCATCCTCCACCGTGATCCACTTGCCGGTGAGCGGCCTCGGGTCAGCGCGCGCCACAATTTCGATCTTTCCCGCCAGATACTGACCGGTCAGCGACGCAGGGTTGTCCATCACCTGCTGCGGCGTTCCCGCGGCAATCAGCAGGCCGCCGTTCTTGCCCGCTCCGGGGCCGAGGTCGAGCACATAGTCAGCCTTACGGATCGTGTCCTCATCATGTTCGACCACCAGCACGGTGTTGCCCAGATCGCGCAACTTGGTGAGTGCCTGAATCAGCCGTTGATTGTCGCGCTGATGCAGCCCGATCGATGGTTCGTCCAGCACATACAGCACGCCACGCAGGCGCGAGCCGATCTGCGTCGCCAGCCGAATGCGCTGCCCCTCGCCACCGGAAAGTGTCGCCGCCGAGCGGTCCAGCGAAAGATAGCCCAGCCCAACCGCGTTCAGGAATTCCAGCCGCTCCACGATCTCGCGCTGCAGGCGGTCTGCCACGATGCGGTCGCGCCCGGTAAAGTTCATGGCCAGAGCGCCCTCCAGCGCACGCTCTAGCGAGAGCGCCGTGAACTCAGCGATCGACCGGTCCTCGCCGGCGATTTGGATGGTCACCGCCAATGACTCCGGACGCAGCCGGCGGCCCTTGCAACGTGGGCACATCGTCGCCGACATGTACTGCATCATGTACTCGCGGTAGCCCTCCGATTTGGTGTCGTCGAGGTTGGCGCGCAGATACGCGAAGATGCCATGAAAGCCCGTCCGGCCCAGCTCGTTTTTGGGCGGACCATAAAGCAGCATGTCCTGCTGAGGCTTGGTCAGTTCACTGAAGGGAAGATTCAGGTCGATCTTGTACCGCTCCGCCGCCAGCTTGATCAGGCGCAGCAGGTACGCCGATCCCGATCCCGGCCCCATCGCCCCATCCAGCAGGGGCTTCGACCAGTCCGTAATCGTCTTCGCCGGATCGAAGTCATAAGTGCTGCCCAGTCCGTTGCACTGCGGGCAGGCGCCGTAGGCCGAGTTGAACGAGAAGCTGCGCGGCTCCAGCCGGGGCACATCGATACCGCAATCCGGGCACGCCATCGACGAGGAGTACAGCGTCTCTTCCTGCGCGCGATTTGCACCCTGAATGCCGATCAGCACCAGCCCCTTGGCCATCTGTAGCGCCTTTGCCACCGACGTATCCAGCCGCCTCGTGTCGAACTTGGGCTTTTGCGGCGCTTCATCCCATGTTGCAGAATCGAGACGAGGGGCATCCGAATTTGCGTTAGACGCCAGCGGCTTGAGAATTATGCGATCGACCACCGCCTCGACCGTATGGTTTTTGCGCTTGTCCAGGCGCATGCCCTCGGTCAGCTCCGTCATTGCGCCGTCGATGCGCGCGCGGAATCCCTGCCGGTCCAGCGCCTCCAGCTCCTCGCGGAACTCGCCCTTGCGTCCGCGCACCAGCGGCGCGTACACCGTGATGCGCTCGCCCGATGCCTGTGCCACAATGCGCTCCACGATCTGTTCCGCCGTCTGACGCGTGATCGGCAGTCCGCACTTCGGACAGTGCGGCTGGCCCACCGACGCGTATAGCAGCCGCAGGTAGTCGTAGATCTCCGTAATCGTCCCCACCGTCGAACGCGGACTGCGCGAGGTCGTCTTCTGCTCGATGGAGATCGCCGGGGAGAGCCCATCGATCGCGTCCACATCCGGTCGCTCCATCTGGTCCAGAAACTGCCGCGCGTAGGCCGAGAGGGTCTCCACATAACGCCGTTGCCCTTCGGCGTAGATGGTGTCGAACGCAAGCGAGGACTTGCCCGACCCCGACAGCCCCGTCACCACCGTCAGCGTATTACGCGGAATGGAGACCGAGAGGTTGCGCAGGTTGTGCTGCCGCGCGCCGCGCACCGTGATGTGGGTGATTGCCATGGGAAGCGGTTTGGCCATGCACTCCCACACAGCAGCGCCGCAGGGAAAGGGCCAAGTCTCTAGGATACGGCATCCCGCCACGCCCGGTCTTGCCCGCACCAGATGGGCGACAGGTCAGTTTGCAATGGTTCCGCAGCAGACAAGCTTCTTCCCGCAGTGATCGTCTATATAGATAAGGGGACTTTAGAAACTCCTGAAAAACTCCGTTTTGCTTAAGGCACGGGTTCACGAGCCTGTCCTGAGCGAAGTCGACGGATGCATATTTTGCAATACGGATTTAGCCGCCGAGGTCCCAGAGCGTACCCCAAAGAGCATTAACCAATTCGTAATAGCTGCATTGCAACCGATTCAATCTTTGTAACAATAAATCCGGATCGACAGCGCCTGAACGCGCTTTGCATCAAACAAGTAGCAATCAAATTGTGAGGAATGATTCTGTGAGCGATTCGGTAACACTGGTGTGTGCGGTTCTTGCGTCTTTGGCCTCTGGCGTCCTGCTGGCTTACGGCGTCTGCCTGGCCGTCTTCGCTCTCTTCCGCATGCATGTCCTTCGTTCGCCCGCGCCCTCTCAGGTGCGTGTCACGAGCCGCGCCAGCGTCGTCGAAGGCTAACTTGTCGCCAGATCGGCGATAATCACTTGCGTGACCCGTCAAGCCGAATCCGTTCCCTCCAATTTCACCCCCAGCTCGAATCTACTCCTCACCCTGGCCGTCACTGGCGCCAGCGGCTCGATCTTTGCTGCGGAGATGCTGCGCGCCCTGCACGCGGACCAGCGTATCGTCCGCATCGACTTCATCCCCAGTGAAGCTGCGCTGCGCGTCTTTGCTGAAGAGATGCAGCTCAGCGGCCGCAACGCACTGGTCGAAAAATTACTCGGTGCGTCTCCCACCCCCAACAAAATCGTCCAGCACGCCGAGGCCGACATCGGCGCCAACGTCGCCAGCGGAAGCTACCCCTCCGGCGGCATGATTGTGCTGCCCTGCACCATGGGGACGCTGGCCGGCATCGCCAACGGCATGGCCTCGAACCTCATCGAGCGCGCCGCCGATGTCTGCCTCAAGGAGCGTCGCCGCCTCATCCTCTGCGTGCGCGAGACGCCCTTCAACCGCATCCATCTGCGTAACATGCAGTTCGCCTCGGATGCCGGGGCCACCATCTTCCCCGTCATGCCCACCCTCTATAACCTGCCGCGCGACACCACCGAGATGGCCCGCCAGTTCGTCGACCGTGTGCTCGCCCACATTGGCCTGCCCCAGCCCGGGGCATACGAGTGGAAGCCTGATTAGAACGTCAGAGCATCAGCCTCGTATCCGCCACCGCGCCTCGCGCGCGAAGGATGCAAGCAATGCCTTCGTCTTGCCGCCCAGATTATCCCACAATGCCGGCGAGCGAAACGCCTTCAGCGCCGCCATGCGCGATGCCTTATACTCTCCTTGATTGCGCAGCAGATAGGCCATCGATTCATAGCGTTTACCCTTCTCGGCGCGGACCAGACGATGCCAACTGGCGGGTAGAATGCTCTCAATCTGTTCATAAAGCTCCGCATCCATCCGCTGCCAGAACAGATCTCCTCGACTTGTCATGGAGCTTCCCGGAGTCAGCATGTAATCGGCCATCACGCCATCCAGCAACACCACATCGCCATCCATCGCCGCCAGCACCCAGATCGGCCAGTCGGACAAGGACTCAAGATCGAAGTACCAGGGGGGCAAGCCGCGCTGAATCCCATTGCGGAAGACCACGGAAGGGGTGGGCAGGAAGTTATGGCGAAGCACCTCCTCCAGCCCATAGCGCCCGGCAGGCAGCGCTGGATATTTTTCCCGCTTGACCTCTCCTTCTGCTGTGACCCATCGGACAAAATGGCCGCACATGCTGACCGTTGGGTCCGCTTCCAGCACCCACACCTGGGACGCAAGCTTCTCCGGGTCTGTCCAGTAGTCGTCTGAATCCAGCCAGGCAATGTACTTTCCCCTGCACTCGTTGAGCGTCTCGAAGGTATTGCGCTGGATGCCCAGGTTCCTGCTTCGCTCCAGCACGCGGACCACGCCCGGGTTCTGCTCCTGATAGCGGCGCGCAATCTGTAGCGTCGAATCCGTCGAACAGTCGTCCGCGATCACGATCTCGATGGGAAAATCGATTCGCTGCCGCAGCACGCTATCCACTGCTCTCGGCAGCAAATTTTCCGCGTTGTAGGCCGTAATCGATACGCTGACCAGCGGAGCGCGCTCTGTCAACGTCTCCGAACTCTCGCTCGACATCGCTTCCCTCTGCATGCACTGATTAAGCTAACGATATACGTAGTACAGGTCATCGGGATTGATGGCGTTATCGAAGGCTGCAAGTAGATGTACCTTGAGTCCGTCTTCCTCTTCCAACGTAAGGGGTTTCTCCAGGATGAGAACGGGAGCTCCCCTGCCCCTGGAGGCTTCGTCCAGCTCTGCTCGGCTAGGAATATGTCGGTTGAGAAACTCATCCCGGTTGTAAAGGATAAAGGAAGCCACGCGGTGCTGTTCAATGTCGTATGCACCAGGAAGCTGTAGATAGGCAAGTATGGAGGAACCAATGTAATCCGGTTCAAAGATCAGTGGGGCCGAGTCAAGGTTGCGGCTGCGAAGAAACGCGACCACCTGGCGTGACGAGGAGAACGGATAGCGCAGGCTGACCGCAACCGCAAACAGACCGCCGTAAACCTGGCACACCAGGACTGCCGATAGCATCCACCGTTGCCACCTCGGCCTGATGGTCTCGCGCATGCTCCGGTCTGCATACTCTATCAGCAATGCCAGCACAAGGCATATAAACAACCAGCCCAGATGGCGCATGCCCACGCTGCCTGCTATCTTCAGATATATCTGTAGGACTCCGCTCCCCACCAGATAAAAGTACCGCGCCAGAGGTCTCCTGAGATATACGGCGAGCCCGGCAAGCAGCGACCAACCCAAACAATCGAACACGGCTTCCAAACGGTGCGACGGCGGGTAGAAGATGTTCGAATTCCAGAACTGGTGTGCCAATACGGGGATCGGAATGTTGGCGTATGTGAGGTACTTGCCGCATCGCAGAAGCAGCGCTATCGTTCCCGTGGCACGACGCGCAACCGAGAGATAGAGTCCGGTATCCGCCGGTGGACGAATCATAAGGACAGCGATCAGGCTCGAAACTCCCACCAGCAACGTACCCATCGCCAACTCCGCACGCAGCATCCCACCGGATATTGTCTGCCTGTTACTGCGCGCCTGCGCCAGCTCGCGCCCAAGATAGACAACCAGAACACCCACCGCAAGGATGAGAGCGGGCAGCGACGAAAAGGCCGCCAGGGAGAGCAGGATGGGGACAGCCCAGGGTTTTGACCGGCCGCTTCCGGTGGCCAGTAGAGTGGCCGCTACCAGCAGAACAACTCCCAACATATAGTATCGGTCGATTACGCCGTACTCAAAAAGGAAGAGATAAGAAAAGCTAATACCAACCCGGGCAAACAGACTGAGACGCTGGCAGAAGAGCACCAGACCGGCAGCAATCATAGCAAAAAGGAGATTCGGCAGCTTCATCCATTCGGGATTCCAGCTGAGCCGGGTGATGGCGTAGAGCAGCAGGTACCACAGAGGAGGGTGGGGTTCGTAATGTAGATTGTGGATCAGGGCGACTAGCGAGTGGCTATCGCGCGCTATGAGCCACGATTGCGTCTCGTCCCTACAAAACGTATGTCGCACCGCCGCAAGGCAGAGAAGGACCGCGTCCAGCAAAAAGAGTCCACAGCAAACCATGGTCTCCTTGTTGAGACGCAGGGTTCGCGTCACGGACGTATTGCACATCTGGTTCGTCTCCTTACACAGGATTCGCCGGTGTGTAAGCTATGCCGGCAGGGCGCGGCTTATATGCCGACGCTACAGTCGGCGTCGGGCAGTTCGTCGCCGGAATGGGCGTAGAGATCGTAGGGAGTGCGGCGATTGAACTTGTAACGCCGACGCATCTCGCGGCCCACGATCAACCCGATTGCCAGCGCCCCAAGCGCAGCGGAGATCCAACCGACGGTCTTCAGCAAGTGGGACTCATCCGCCGGGGCTTGCTCGCCGCAGGCGAGGTGCTCGTCCTGCGGACCACTGGAATCTTTATTCTCTCCAATCGCTTCACAATCGTGAGACGAACACCTACAGCAGCCGAGTTTTGGGAGGAACCTCATGCCTGCATGATACTGCAAGAAAGGTGTGGGCCGGGTGTGAAATTCTCCGCAGGTGTACCGAATGGGGAACCCGCTCTGACCCTCTTCCTTCCTTACTGGACTTCGACCTGCTCGAAGCCGAGCGTATTGACTTGCGCGGTCACCATTGCGCGTGCGTTCTTGCTTGCGGCGTCCAGGATGCCGTCAGTCAGCGCTGCATGCTGCAACTGGTCCTGCGCCCTGGCGCGGGTGTCGGGTGCCAGCGACTGGTCCACCGGAACCAGCGTCCCGGCCGTGTGCGAGTACGCCCGCGTGCGCTGGTCGTCCAGCGCAGTCGAGAACAGTTGCGAGGCTGGCAGCGTGACGTGGATGCCATGCCCACCTGCGTCGATGCGCACGTCCTCCGGCTTTAGCTGGGCCAGATCGATGCCGGCGATCGACTCTCCGTGGACCACCAGCAGGATGGGACCGCCGCCCGGTGCGTCGTACGGAGTGGCCATGGAGAAGTTGCCCTCAACAACCGTGTCCTGTGAGTAGACAACGGTCTGCACGCGACCGAGGCGATAGATACTCTTCACCACCGCGGGCACCGAGGTGTCGATGCCGGTGGCGCGCCCCGTAATCAGCGCGACGATGCGGGCTGCTGTGCCCGTGGTCGCGTGGCGCACAAAGACGGCGAACCCCGCCGCGCCCAGCACCAGCGCCAGCAGGAAACTGAAGAACCTGCCGCTGTAGGTTGGCCCCGAATAGTATTGCGTCGTCATCCCAGCTCCAATCCCATTCATCATACCCCGTTGCTTTGGCGCACGGCTTCACCACCTCAGGTGACGTTATCGGGAGTATAGAGTGAATCAGACGCTGCCCCGAACTACGCCTCGGGCGAGGCACGAATCACGGGGTCATTCCGCAGCCTGGCGGAGGAATCTGTTTTAGCTTTTACGCGAAGCGTCAAGTGCGGTAATTAGAGTACCCACTTCCACCCGGTAATCTCTGGCCGGTCGATGCCGTTCTGGTGCGCGTAGTTCACGCTCTCCACAATCTGGTCCTTCAGCCACTCGCGGGTGTGCGCGGCCGTGGCCTGCAGGCGCGGAACGCGGTCGATCACATCCAGCGCAAGGTCGAAACGGTCGGTCTGGTTCAGGATCGCCAGCT
>Ga0326727_10015795_pt1 | contig 16098 bp, 11 predicted proteins | sample MB2enrmetagenome_FD_207643 | JGI IMG/M metagenome (GOLD analysis project Ga0326727, IMG submission 207643) | Lab enriched peat soil microbial communities from McLean, Ithaca, NY, United States - MB29MY | ecosystem: Environmental > Terrestrial > Soil > Wetlands > Peat | place: USA: New York...
ACGTGCTGGCGACTTACCTGGCGGATAACGTGAAGGCGCGCCACATGCAGTCGAACGGAACTTACACTCGCAGAAAGGTGGGCGAAGGCCGGCCCAAGGTGAACAGCCAGGAATATCTGCTGCGCAAGCGGCCGGGCCAGAAGCACCAGAAGGCACGGGTCAAGCTGCGGCCGTAAAGTATATGCGGGTTTTCATCGGACTGCTTCAAGCCGCGGTGCTGCTGGCGCAGCCGCCATCCGCGCAACCGATGAGTTCCGCCGTTGTGACGCGCAAGGTCGACGCCGGCTACACGCCGGAAGCGCGCGCCGCCGGTCTGCAAGGCGTCGTCAGTTTATACGTAGAGGTGGATCGGGGCGGCAAGCCGGCCGAGGTCCAGGTTATGGAAGGGCTCGGATTGGGGCTCGATGAGGAGGCCGTCAAGGCCGTCCGGCAGTGGGAATTCCGGCCGAAGCCGGCGGCGCCGGACCGGATTCAGGACATTCTGGAAGTGGACGTGCCCTTCCGTCTGGATGCGCCCGCGCCCTGGTTTGTCGAAAGTGAACGCTACGGGGTTAGCTTACCCAATCGCCAGCGATACGGGGAGATTGTGCCGCCGGCGCCGGTCAGCTATGCCGCTCCCGACGCGGCGGCCTGCCGGGAAGCCGGCACGGCGATTGTCCGGCTAACCGTGGCGAAGGATGGCAAACCGCTTGACGTGCGGCCGGCGGAGGATTCCCCCGCGGGATTAACGGACGCGGCTGTGAAAGCGGTGGAATCCTGGCAATTCAAGCCGGCCAAGGGAAAGGGCAAGACGCTCGAAGCGAACGGGCGGATTGAGTTCGCGTGCCGGCCGGAAGGCGAGGAAAAGGAGGCTGCCGCGAGACCGGAGTATCGCGCCGGCGGACGGGTAAGCCCGCCGGTACTGATCTCGAAGACGTCGCCGGAGTACGCCGAAGCGGCGCGCAAAGCCAAGGTGCAAGGCACCACCACCCTGTACATCCGGATCTCGCCCGAAGGAAAGGCGACGCAGATTCATGTCACCAAAAGGCTGGGAATGGGACTGGACCGGAAGGCGATCGAGTCTATCAAAAAGTGGCGGTTCCGGCCTGGAATGAAGGACGGCCAGCCGGTTACGGTGGAAGCCACCGTCGAAGTGAATTTCCGATTGCTGTAACTGGCGCTTCCGGCCAGTCACAAGAACTTTCGAAATTTTTCCAACACACAGTTCCTTTCGTTCCATCGAAATGCGGACCCCGCGAGTAACTCGGGGGAACAGTCTCCGCGGGGAGCAATGCGATTCTGGAGGCGCCTTGGGACATCGATGTCTCAGGGGCTTCGAGTAACCTGTTTGTTTCCAGCGAAGCTATTCAAGTTTTGAGACATCCTGTCTCGAAAATCGGGAGAACACAGTATGGAAGACTTAACAATCGCCCCGCCGGTCGACGATCAGGCGGCATTTGGCCTGGGCGAAATGCTGGGCCGGCGGCAAACATTCGGCATGATTTCAGGACGTTGTTCCGCGGCCGATGCCGAATGTCTGCGCCGTATGCGCGATCAGAAACTGTACCGCAGCCGGGCGACGTCGTGGAATGGATTCTGCCCCAAATTCCTCGGCATGACCAGCCGCCACGCCAACCGCATCATCCGTAACCTTGAGGAGTTCGGCCCCGGCTATTTCGAGCTCGCGCAACTGACACGCATCACGCCGGAGCAATTTCGCGCCATCGCACCGGCAGTTCGCGATCGGAGCATTCAGACGCACGGCGGGGCCATCGCACTGATACCGGAAAATGCGGAGAAGATCGCTTCCGCGGTGGCCGATCTGCGCCGCGACGCTGCGGTACGGGCCGGCAAGAAGGACGACCGGATCGACGCCGTGGATCGGCGGTGCGAGCAGGTGGTGGCGGAGATCCAACGGATAGCCGATGGAAAACCCGCGGGAGCGGATAAGCTCCTGCTGCGAGCCACCATCCGGAAGGCAATCGTGTCACTGAGGATGGCCGATCTCGCCATGGGCGTGTGAACGCGAATAGAAAACCGATTTCTCGCAGAGACGCAGAGGCCGCAGAGCGGCATAGCCGCAACCAATTCCGGCCGCAGGCCCATAGGTGTATTTCCGTGTGAACTCGGTGGCTCTGCAAGGAATTTCTTGTGGACGTTTCGGCGAGGCGGCCTGCACCTGGGTAATAGCCTGTCTAACTACAGGAAAACCCTTTCTCTCGCAAAGCCGCCAGGGCGCAAAGAAAACAAGTCGCTCTGTTTGGAGCGTGGAGAAGTGTTTTCTTTGCGTCTCTGCGCCTTTGCGAGAAAATTTCTTGCGGACACGGGCGGGTTGACTTAGACTTCGGGGCGATAGCCCGTTCAACTGCAAAAACGCTTTCTCCGAACCCTTTACTGACGGGTCTGCGCTAAGCGGTCGAACAGAATCTTGTTTTCGCGGTAAGTTCTTAGGAACTTGCTGTGCAGAGAACAGGAAGTTCGCTTCTCTGCGGCCTCTGCGTCTCTGCGTGAGACTCTTGCTTTTCCCAGCTGAGGCGCCACGAGCCGGCAAACCGACTCCCTCACGCTCGCGGCTCGGAAACGCAGTGTGCCAATTTGGGGCCACTCTACGAGACCCCGATCGCGGCAAGTCCAGTCGGAGGGTCAGGACCTGCGGCGAAGGGATCTCGTAGACTGGCCCCGAATCAATCTCCCAGCACGGTTCGAACGGCGTGCAGCAGGTCTTCGCCGCTGAACGGCTTGCTCAAAGTAGCCCGCGCGCCGAGCATCGACGCACTGTGCAGGAAACGGCCGCCGAAGGCGCCCGAAATGGCGACGACCGGCAAGTCCGGGTGGGACTCGCGCAGCCGCATCATGGTGTCCAACCCCTCGCGCTCCGGCATTACCAGATCGAGAATCGTCAGGTCGAACGGTTGCGATCGCACCAGGGAGAGCGCCACATTTCCGTCGTCTCCGGTGACCACGTCGTATCCCGCGTCGCGCAATACCTCGCCGGCGAACATCAGCAGCCCCGGTTCGTCATCCACAATCAGCACGCGCTTGCGCTTCTGTCCGTCCAGAACGGTGCGGACACGGTCTTCGAGTTCCGCGGGGCTGAACGGTTTGGCGAGGAACCCAGAGCCGGGCTGAGGAGGGTCGCTGGCGTCGGCGGATGTGGGGAAGCCGGAAATGTACAGAACCGGCAGCCCAGGCCGCGACTTACGGAGGGAATCGGCCAATTCCCAACCATTGGAGCCAGGCAGCGATACATCGGTCAGCAGCAGGTCGAGAGGATCCGCTAAGCCGCGCGACAACTCCACCGCTTCGGCGGCCGACCGCGCATCGAGCACCATGTAACCCAGATTCCCGAGAATGTCGCGCATGAGGTCCGCCAGATCGGGGTCGTCTTCCACCATTAAAATGGTCTCGCCCCGGCTCACTCGCGCGCCGGTTTGAGGGGCGTCCGCTTTCACGGCCGATGCGCCGGTTTCGACGGCGGGCAGGTAAATCCGCACGCTGGTGCCCTTCCCTTTGGCGCTGTCGACGAAGAGGTAGCCGCGGCTTTGTTTGACGATGTATTGCACCATGGGCAAACCGAGGCCCATGCTCGAAGCGGCGGACTTGGTGGTGTAGAACGGCTCGAAAATCCGCCGTCTGGTGAGTTCGTCCATGCCGGTTCCGTTGTCGCGCACCACCAGCACGATGTAGTCTCCGGACGGCAGGGATGGCTGGAGCGAGTTCTCCTCCTGGCGGAACCGGGCGGTCTCGATCTCGATCCTGCCGCCCAACGGCATGGCGTCGCGGGAATTCATCAGCAGATTCAGCAGGACCTGCAAAATACCGCTGCCATCGGCCAGCACCGGCGGGAGATCCGGGGCGGCGACGGTGAAGAGTTGGACGTTGTCCGGTAACAAGTGCTCCGCCAGAGCCGCCAGCTCATTTACGGTTTCGTTGACATCCACCAGGGCGGGTTCCACAAGCGCGCCCCGGCTGGCAGCCATCAAACCGCGGGTCAAGGAGGCGGCGCGCTCGCCCGCCCCGCGTATCGCGGTGAGGCCGCGGCGCACTTTCTCCGGCATTTCGGACGACTTGAGCAACATCTCGCCATAACCGTTGATCACCGTCAGCAGGTTATTGAGATCGTGAATAATGCCGGCATGTAAAAGGCCCGCCGCGGGAACCGGCGGATCGTTCGGCTGGCAAGGTTCAGACGCCAACGCTTCCCCTCCTCGAAATTCGGAGCCGGCCAAACTCACGCAGCGCAATTGAGGGTTCATACATTTTCAAAATCGCTTCAGAACCGTCACCAAAGTATTCTGGCGCGAAAGCTCCCTTTGCACCACCCGTAGTATTCCCAAGTTGTGAGAGGTCTTCAGGCGATTCCGTAGGGCCGTCTCCGTAAAACTACGGATGGCGGGCGGCTGGCAAACCGGCTTAACTCTGAATATGGCGAGGCCCAGCGGGGCTGAAGGTGAGGACCAGGCAAGTCGGCGCTACCGCCTCGTGATCGCGGACGACCACGCGGACGTGCGGCAGCAAATCCGCGAGCTGCTCGATCCCGAATTCGAAATCTTGCGGGCTGTCGGGGATGGAGCCGCCCTGGTAGCGGCGGCGGCCGAATTACACCCCGATGCCATCGTCTCCGACATTCAGATGCCGGAGATGGACGGTATCGAAGCGTGCTGCCAAGTGTTGGGGCGCGGTGTTTGCGAAGTTGCGGTAGCGCTTTCCACCTACCCGGACCGGCACCTGGTGCAAACCGCGATCGAGGCGGGTATCCGCGGCTATGTCCTGAAGTTGGACGCGGCCGAGGAGCTGATTCCCGCGGTTTACGCCGCCATGCGAGGAGACCGCTACCTTTCCGCCGGGGTTCGCGGCCGTCAGCTCCCCGACCGGTAACCATTGAATTCCCGGCGAACGTCAGGTATACATGATAAGCGCCAGGATAACTGGGCGGCTGGGGTTTGTGTATGCCCAAGACTAGAGTGCTTCTCGCGGACGATCACACGCTGGTAGCGGAAGCCCTGAAGTCCCTGCTGTCGGAACCTTTCGACCTGGTGGGAGTGGTGCATGACGGCCGCGCTTTGGTGGAAGCCGCGGAGAAACTGCGCCCCGACGTGATCGTCACCGATATCTCCATGCCGCTGCTCAACGGGCTGGAAGCCGTGCGGCAGCTTCGTGAGCGCCAGCCGGAGACGCGCATCATCGTCCTCACCATGCATCGCGATACCCATCTGGCGGCATCCGCATTTCGGGCCGGAGTTTCGGGATACTTGCTGAAAATCTCCCCGAGCGAGGAACTCGTGAAGGCCATCCGCGAGGTGGCGCAAGGGCGTTCGTATGTCACCACGCTGCTGGCCAAAGATCTCATCAACCTCCTGATGGACACCGCCACGCCGCGGGAGAATGAAGCGCCGCTCACCGCCCGGCAGCGCGAAGTGCTGCAACTCATCGCCGAGGGCCGCACCATGAAAGAAGTGGCCGGCATTTTGAACATTTCCCCGCGCACTGCCGAGTCGCACAAATACGACATCATGCAGGCCCTCAGCGTGCGGACTACCGCCGAACTGGTGCAGTGCGCAGTCCGCATGAAACTGGTCGGCGAATGATCCGGCGGGCAATCGGGGCCGCGCAAAATCACGGGCGGATTTTCATCTTTTCCCTGACGCTTTGTTCGCTGGCGTCGGCGGGAGCGGTGTGGTGGTATTACCAGCGCCAGCTCACCGCCATGGAAGACCAGGTCATCCGCGAACTGCGGGCGGTGAGCGACAACAAGACCAAGCAGATCGCCACCTGGCGCGGCGAGCGCCTGGGAGACGGCCACGTACTGCTGTCGCCAGCCATCATGAGCGTCGCCGAAAGGATCCTGGAGGACCGGGCAAGGGGGGACGATAGCGCTCGCATGTCGGGGCTGTTGCGGCGTTATGAGGACGCTTTCCTGTACAGCGGGGCGGCTTTGTGCGACTTGGATGGGCGTGCCCGGCTGGTCAGCGGACGGGCGGCGACCGACCCGGGCCGTCTGCGGGACTTGGCGCGTGAGGCGGCCGGCGCCACCGGCGCGCGGCTTTCCGACTTGCGCATCGACCCGCAAAGCGGACGGCCACTGATGGCGTTGATTCTGCCGGTGGGCCAAAGAGGCGCGCTGATTCTGGACATAGACCCGGAACGGTTTCTGTATCCCTATTTGCAGGCGTGGTCGGGCCACAGCCACTCGGCGGAGACCATGCTGATGCGGCGCGAGGGCGAGGACGCGGTCTATTTGAACGGCCTGCGGCATCGCACTGAAAAGCCCTTGGAATTCCGCCGGAGGATGACCGGCCTTGGGTTGCCTCCCGATTCCGCCCTGGAAACGGCGCGGGTGTTTCGGGGAATCGACTATCACGGCGTGCCGGTAATCGCGATTCTCCGCCACGTTCCCGATTCACCCTGGTTTGTCACCGTCAAGATCGATGCCATCGAGGCCGACGAGCCGGAGCGCCGCCTGGGTTGGGAAATGGCCGTGATCACGGCATTGATCGCTCTCGTGAATATCGCCGGCGCGGCGGTGATCTGGCGGGGCCGGGACGCGCGCATCCAGGAAGAGAAAACGGCTTGGTTTTATGCGGTCGCGAACGACACTCCCGCCTATATTTGGATGGCCGATCCCAAGCTGGAGAATTCCTTCATCAATGCCCCTCTGGCCAAATTTCTGGGGGTCTCGACGACCGAACTGCGCGCGGCCTGGACCAATACGATCCATCCCGACGATGCCGATCGGACCCGCCACAATTTTCGCGAGCATATGAAGGCACACACCGGGTACACGCATGAATATCGCATACGCCGCTACGACGGCGAATATCGCGTGGTTGTGAGCAAGGCGGTGCCGCGCATTTCGCCCGATGGGAAGTTCCTCGGCTTCGCCGGTTCGATTCTCGATGTCACCGGCCGCCGCCTGGCCGAAAGGCGATTGCGGGAGGCGAATCAAAGCCTGCAACAACTCAGCTCCCGCCTGATCGGCGCCCAGGAACAGGAACGCAAGCGCCTGGCGCGCGAATTGCACGACGATTTCAGCCAGCAGATTGCCGCCCTCAGCATAGCCACCGGCAATCTGAAGCGGCAGATTCCCAAAGATTGCGGCGATGCCCAACGGCAGGCCGACCTCATCTACGGCAGGCTGGTGCAACTGGCCGAGGCTGTGCGGCGCCTGTCGCACGAACTCCACCCCGCGGTGCTGCAATATTCCGGGCTGGAACCGGCGTTGCGCTCTTATTGCGAGGAGTTCGGGGCCCTGAGCGGGATCGAGATCGCGCTCGAGATTGAAGGCTCCTTCGCGGGGGTGGCCCCGGACGCGGCGTTGTGTCTGTTTCGCGTGGCGCAGGAGGCGCTGCGGAACGTGGTCAAGCATGCCGGCGTTTCCAAAGCATCGGTGGAGTTACGGCGTTCCGAGGGCTGGCTGAAGCTGAAGGTCTCCGACAGCGGGGTGGGGATGGAATCCGGGGCTGCCGCGGCCAAGGCGGGATTGGGCCTGCTGAGCATCCGCGAGCGCGCCCGTCTGGTGGGCGGAAAGGCCGAAATCGGCAGCGTTCCCGGACAAGGGACCACCGTCTCGGTGGAAATCCCGGAGGCCTGAACCGAGGTGGGGCGGACCCCCTGGTCCGCTGCCGACCCCCTGGTCGGCTTTTTCCCTATTGTGAGAGTCTCTTCCGCGATCGAAAAGCGGCACGAGGGCGTGCCGTGCGGACCAGGGGGTCCGCCCCACCTTTGGGCAAAATCTGCCTACTAACTGTTCGATTTCCCACTAATTTAACCAGGTTAATCAACAATTTACAAGGTTAAGTGTATCATAACTACCGGCCTTACTTCTAATATGAGTGTAATATCAGCTTCATCAGGGGTTAAGGCATCCTCCCGCAAAACCTGGCCGTTTAGAGGCGGTTCAGTTAGGGCGCGGAGACACACAAGTGAGGGAGTCTCGTATGCTAAAAACATTTCCTATCTTATTGGCACTTACGGTGTTAGCGGGTTCCGTCTATGGACAGGCGGACGGGCGGTTGACGGGATCGGTTCTCGATCCTTCAGGAGCGGTGGTGCCGGATGCCGCGGTCAACCTTTATCTGCCCGGCGGCAAGACGCCGGTTCTAACCGCGAGGACAACTTCGGCGGGTATTTTCGATTTCACCTCCGTACGTCCGGGGCTGTATCGTGTGGAGATCTCGGCGACCGGGTTCGCCAACGTTTCGCAGACGGATGTGGCTGTGGATCCCGTCCGGCAGACGAGCCTGCCGCCCATCCGGCTCAAGGTTCAGGCTACAGCGGAGACGATAGAGGTGGCCGGTTCCGTCGCGACCGTAGAGACAAGCAGCGCGACGCTCAATACCACGGTGTCGCAAAGCCAGGTGGAGAACCTGCCGGTGCTCGATCGCCAGATTAACAACCTGTTTTATATGCAGCCGGGGGTGAACGCCAACGGAACTTCGGACACGGTGATCAACGGCCTGCGCGCGCAGGACACCAACCTCACGCTGGACGGCGTGAATATCCAGGACAACTTCATCCGCATCAACGGCATCGACTACCTGCCGAACAAACTAACCATCGGCGAGGTTCAGGAATTGACGATTTCCACCTCCAACGCCGACCCGGCGCTAGGGGGGAACGCCAGCGCCATCACCCTGGTGACACCCTCGGGAACCAACGCCCTCCACGGCAGCGCCTATTGGGTAAACCGCAATTTCGACCTCTCGGCCAACGACTGGTTTAACAACTCGGATGGCGTAGCCCGGCCGTTCCTCAATCTGAATCAGTTCGGCGGGACGCTGGGCGGACCGATCAGGAAGGACAAGCTCTTTTTCTATGGGGCGTATGAGACTTACGACTATCACAATACGACGCCCGAACTGACCACCATTCTGACACCTTCCGCGCGGCAGGGAATTCTCACTTACGAAGGCAACAACGGCGCGGGACCGTTGCAGACGTTTAACGTTTTGCAGAATCCCGGCATCGGCCTGTCGCCGGTGACCATCGACCCGGTCGTGGCCGGATTACTCAACCAGGTTCCGACCGCCGGGAACAGCTCGCAGGTGGGCGACGGCCTGAACTACACCGGTTATCAATTCAACGCGCGGTCCAATATCCGGCGGGACAGCGTCCTGGGACGCGTAGATTATAATCTCTCTCCCAGGCATGTATTCAGCGGCACCTATCGCTGGAATCGAGACAACGACGACCGTCCGGACATCTTTACGGGATTCAACACCGTGCCGGCAGTATCGAACATGAACCACGCCAACCTGTTCTCCGCCAGTTGGCGCTGGACTCCCAACTCGAATCTGACCAATCAGCTGCGTGGCGGCGGGAATCTGGCGTATCTGCCCTTCGACGTCGCAGGCACGACTCCGTCCTATCTGGTGACGGGCACCTTGTTTACCGATCCGGAGAATACCTTCCTGCCCCAAGGCCGCACCGAGCACACATTTAACCTGGAGGACAACGCTTCCTGGGTGCACGGACACCATACACTCACGTTCGGCGCGCAGACCCAGCAGGACCGGATCATTCCGTATAACTATGGCGGCATCGTCCCGACTTATACACTCGGCGTGTTCTCGGCTAACCAGCCTTATGGCTATAACGTGGGCGACATTCCCGGGGCAGACGCAGTGGACACCAATACGGCCAACGAATTGCTGGGCACGCTGGCAGGCTTAGTCCAATCGGCGTCGCAGACTTACAACATCACCAGCAAGACGTCGGGATTCGTGCCCGGAGCTCCCCAGAAGCAACACCTTTTGTTCAATACTTACGCGCTGTATGTTTCCGACACATGGAAGCTGCGCCGCAATCTCACGGCGGTGGTCGGGGTGCGCTACGACTATTTCCCGCCGGTTCAGGAACAGAACGGTTTGCTGCTCGAGCCGCAGCTCATCGACAACAACCCGGTGGCGACGCTGCTGGGCAATGCCACGCTCAACTTCCAGGGCAACCATCTCTACAACGCCCAGAAGGCCAATTTCGCTCCCAATATCGGACTGGCTTGGAGTCCGCGGGAGAATTTCGTGCTGCGCGGCGGCTACAGCATTACCTACGCTCAGGAGGACATGCTGGAGGCGGTTCTCAACACGGTGGACGTCAATTCGGGGATCGTGGGAACGTCGAACATCACCAATGCATCGGGAGTGATCTCCAGTCCTCCGGCTCTAACGCCTCCGGTTTACCAGATCCCGATTACCACGGCGCAGAACAACATCAACACCGGCGGCAGCAACGTTCAGGGATTGATCGATCCACACCTGCGGACGCCTTATGTGCAGCAATGGAATTTCACTATCGAAAAGCAATGGAAGGGCTTCATCTTCGACGGCACGTATCTGGGGAATCACGGCGTAGGATTGCTCCGCCAGATCGACTACAACCAGGTGAATATCAACCAGGGGACTTTTCTGCAGGATTTCAAGTCGGCCTACAACAACGGAATTCTGTCGTCAAGTGCCGGCCAGGGATTCAATCCCGCCTATAACCCGTCGATTCCCGGAAGCGTGCAGCTGCCGTTTTTTAACAGCCTGCCCGGCGGCGGATTCCTGAGCAATGCCACGGTAAGCAACGATATCATCAGCCAACAGATCGGAAATCTGGCGCAGTTGTACCAGCAGAACGGCATTCTGCCCACCAACGAGCCGGACTTCTCGTTCTTCCCCAACCCCAATTCGCTGTACTCCAGCATGCTGACTAACTTCTCGCAGTCCACTTACAATGCCTTGCAGTTACAGATGACCAGGCGGACCGCCCATGGCATTCAGCTGCAGGCCAGCTACGTCTACGGGAAGGCGCTCACCAACACCGACGTGGAGCGCGGCCTGGATGCGCTGCTCAACAATGCTTCTCCTTCGATCGAGAAGGCACGAGCTCCGTGGGACCTGACTCACGCTTTCAAGCTGAATCACTATGTCCCGCTCCCTGCCGGCCAAGGGCACTTCATCCATGCCAACGGGCTGAACTGGTTGCTGAACAATTGGGCTCTCAGCGGTTATGTAACCATTCAATCGGGCGCCCCTATTTCCATCCTGAGCGCGCGCGGCACGCTGAACCGGGCGCCGCGATCGGGCCAGAACACGGTGGACACCACCGACACTCAGCAGCAATTGGACGCGCTGAGCGGCGTCTTCATGACCGGCAACGGGCCCTATTTCATTAACCCGTCGGCGATCAGCTCCAATGGCACGGGCGCCGCGCCCGATGGGTCGCCGGCGTTCCCGGGGCAGGTATTCTTCAATCCAACCGCCGGAACGGTGGGCACGCTGCAGCGCCGCACGCTCAGCGGCCCGTGGTTCGACAACTACGACATGTCGGTGCGGAAGACCTTCAATTTCACCGAGCGGCACAGCTTGGAATTTCGCGCCGACTTCTACAATTTATTCAACCATGCGAATTTCTACGCGGGAGACCAGAACATCAACTCCACCAACTTCGGCAAAATCACGTCCATGTTCTACGCGGCTGACGGGGTGGGTCCGAGGGTGATCCAGGGGAGTTTGTATTACCGGTTCTAATTGGCAACCTGCTCGGGCGAGCTCCGCTCGCCGTGGCAAGCTGAAGCATGCCCCACGTGGGACATGCTTCAGCTTGTCCTGCCTTGCGCGAAGATGGAGGGATGGCGACACAATCATCTCCTCCCGCATTTTTATTCGATCTCGACGGCACCCTCATCGATAGCGTGTATCAGCATGTGCTGGCGTGGCGCGAGGCTCTGGAGGAGACCGGCATGGAGCTCTCGGTCTGGCGGATTCACCGCCGGATCGGCATGAGCGGGGGGCTGTTCGTGAATGCGCTGCTGCGCGAAGTGGGCGGCGATCTCTCGACGGTGGATTCCGAACGGCTGCAGACCGTGCACGCAGAGGCATACAAGCGGCTGGTCTCGCAGGTCCGGCCGCTGCCCGGCGCGCGCGAGCTATTGCAAGCCCTCGCGGCGGAAAATGTGCCGCACGCCATCGCCACCAGCGGCCGGCTGGAGACGGCGGGCCTTTCGCTCAAAATGCTGGGAGTGAGCGCGGACCTTCCGGTGGTGACGCGCGATGAGGTGCGCTACGCCAAGCCCGACCCCGACCTGTTTCTGGCGGCGGCGGAACGGCTGCACGTCCCGATCGAAAGCTGCGTGGTGGTGGGCGACAGCATTTGGGACCTGCTGGCCGCGCAGCGCGCCCACGCTCTCGGCGTGGGACTGCTCTCCGGCGGCTATGGCGAGCAGGAACTGCAACGGGCGGGGGCCTATCGGGTGTACGAGGACCCTCGCGATCTGCTGACCCATCTGGATGAAGTCGGCGTGCGCCGGCAGCGGGCGGGTTCCCAATGAAATCCCCGGCGGAATTACTGAAGGAGGCCTACGCCGCGTTCAACCGGCGCGATATCGATGGCGTTGTCGCGTTGATGATTGCGGGCGTGGACTGGCCCAACGGCATGGAGGGCGGCCGCGTTCACGGACGCGAGGAGGTGCGCGCCTACTGGACGCGGCAATGGGCGGTTGTGGATCCGCATGTGGAGCCGGTGCGCATCGTGGAGAGGGACTCGGACGATACGGCCGTAGAAGTTCACCTGGTGGTGCGCGATCTCGCCGGGAAGATTCTGGCGGACCAGATGGTGCTGCACGTCTACCGCATCCGGGAGGGCCTCATCGAGCGCATGGATATTCGCGATCCAGGCGCTGCGCCGGCACAGTATAATTGTGCGCAATGAAACTGCTTGGGATTTTGTTGTTCGCCGGTTTGGCGGTCGCGCAAAATCGGTTCACGCCGGGGACGTCGCCGTTCGTCACGGTGAATGCTCCGGTGGTGGCGTTGCAGCACGTGCGGGTGATCGACGGCACCGGGGCGGCGCCGCGCGAAGACCAGACCGTGATCGTCGACCATGGCAAAATCGCGGCGGTGGGTCCGGTAGGTTCGATTGCCGTGCCGGCGGGCGCGCAGGCGATGGACTTCGCCGGCAACACCGTGATTCCCGGAATCGTGGGAATGCACGAGCACCTCTTTTATAATTCGGGCGACGGAATTCCCACCTACAACGAGCAGGCCTTCAGTTTTCCGCGGCTCTACCTGGCATGCGGTGTGACGACGGCGCGCACGGCCGGGAGCCTGGAGCCCTACACCGACCTGAGCGTGAAGAAACTCATCGACAGCGGGCGCATGCCGGGTCCGAAGCTGTGGATCACGGGCCCGTATCTGGAAGGCAAGGGCACTTTCGCGGCGCAGATGCACGAGCTCACCGGACCGGAGGACGCGGTTCGCACGGTGGAATATTGGATCGCCGAAGGCGTGACGTCGTTCAAGGCGTACATGAATATTTCGCACGCCGAGCTGAAGGCCGCGGTGGACGCGGCGCACAAGCACGGCATCAAGGTGACCGGCCACCTGTGCTCCATCGGGTTCCGCGAAGCGGCGGGGATCGGGATCGACAACCTGGAGCATGGACTGCTGGTGGACACGGAGTTTCATGCGGGCAAACAGCCCGACGTGTGCCCGAGCGCGACGCGCGCCGAGATCGCGCACCTGGACCTGAATAGCGGTCCGGTGCTCGATATGATCGCGGACCTGGTGGCGCACAACGTGGCGATCACCTCCACGCTGGCGGTCTTCGAGGCGTTCGATGGGAGCCGGCCGCCGCTGGAGAAGCGCTTCCTCGACGCGGTGATGCCGGAAGCCGCGCTCAGCTATCTGGAAGCGCGCGCCAACGCGCGGGGCGGACCGAATGCTCCGGCGTTCGAGGAGCTCAAAAAGGAAATGGACTTCGAGTACGCCTTCGTGAAGGCGGGCGGTCTGCTGATGGCCGGCGCCGACCCCACGGGCAACGGGGGCGCGCTCGCCGGCTTCGCCGACCAGCGAAATATCGAGCTGCTGGTGGAGGCCGGTTTCTCGCCCGTGCAGGCGATTCAAATCGCGACAGCGAACGGCGCGAAATATCTCGGCGAACTCGACCGCATCGGCACCATCGCGCCCGGGAAGCAGGCAGACCTGGTGGTGATCGACGGCAATCCCGCGGCGAACATCGCGACAATTCGCAAGGTGAAGCTGGTGTTCAAGGATGGCGCGGGGTACGATCCCGGGAAGCTGCTCGACTCGGTGAAGGGCGCGGCGGGGATGCACTGAGGAGGTGCGTTTACCACGGGGACACGGAGAAAAACACGGTCACAGGCAAGCCGGAGAGCACAGAGACGGCCACCGAGACTTCATGCGGCGGAGGCGGCATAGAACATCCACCGCGGAGACGCCGCGACGCTGAGGAAAGCACCGTCAAAGTCAAAACCGGAGGGCGCTGAGGGGGCGGAGGACGGCGAGCGATCGGGTCCCGGATCCCAGCGTTCTCGCACGGTTTTGAAGAGGATTTTCGGGAGATGTCCACGATGCAGCTATGGATGAGCGTGCTGGTTTTGGCGGGTGTATGTTGCGCGCAGGACGTCGTGAATTATGAAATCGAGGAAGGCTTCGCGCCTGACTATTGGGTGCGCAACACTTCCCAGTACTGCGCCGCCGCCCGTTCCACTCCGTGGTGCGCTCGCACGTGCTCCGCGGCGCGCTCGCCGATGGCCGCCGACACATCCGGCATCGACGCCACTAGCATCATATGGCCGCGGAGGGAGTCGAGTTCGGCCACGCCCGGCGCGATGCGCATGCAGGCGTCCTCGGGAAATCGCGAGCATTCGAGCGACTCCGTCAGCATCACCGGTTTGCCGATGCCCATCATGCGGATGGCAATGCCCGACGTCTCTCCGGCCGCGGGATAGCGCAGGTTGATGCAGGCATCCACGGCGCTGGCCGCCAGCCAGAATTCGCGGTCCGGCAAATGAGGCCGGCGCACGATGCCCGGCGAGGGCAGCATGGCAGAGACGGCGCGCTCGAGATCGCTCGAGACGAACTCGCCGGCGACTAGCAGCCCGGTCCGGGGACAGGCGCGATGCACCTCGCGGAATGCCTCCAGCACGGTCATCAGGCGCTTGGATTCCCGCAGATAGCCGAAAACGCCAAACAGAAAGCTGGCGGCGTCGATTCCCGCATTTTGCCGCCAGCGAATCGCCTCTGCCCCGCCGATGGCACCCGGCGGACTCGCGAAAAGGTGCGGGATCTCGACCACGGGCGTTTGGGCGGCATGCTCCGCCACGATACGCGCGGCCGCGGGATTGTGCACCACCACCGCCCGCGAGCGCTCCGCAATGCGCCGCAGCATGGGGTAATCGAAGTAGCGCCGGTCGCCGGCCGACGATGCCCGCCCGCGCCACAGCTCCGGCGCCAGACCGCGATTCCACTCACCGTAGTTGTAAACGAATTCCTCCGTGTACGCAGCTTCGTCGAGCTGCCCGAGCAGAAAATGGTGCAGCACGGCATCGTGCAGCACCGCCACGCCGGGCTTCTCCAGCGCCCGCCGGTAAATATCGCGATGAAGCCTGTTGTTGCCGAGGTGATAGAGCGCCACGTCGCAGGTGGCAGGGGCGACTTCCAGGCGCCCGTGTTTTTTCATTTCGGCCAGCAGCGCGGCGGCGTAATCGGCCACGCCCGTGCGCGCCGGCGGCAGAGGAGCGTAGAACCCGACGGTCACGGCATCTTCCGTTTGCCGAACAGCGCCGTCCCCACGCGCACGCAGGTGGAACCTTCTTCGATGGCCGTCTCCAGGTCGTGAGACATCCCCATGGAGAGCTGCGCCAGCCCGTGCTCTTCGGCCAATTCGCGCAGCCGGCGGAAATAGCCGCGCGCAGCCTCGGGATCGTCCGACCAGGGCGGCATGGTCATCAGGCCCAAGAGGCGCAAGTTGCCGCAGGCGCGAACGGCGGCGATCAGCTGGGGCAACTCAGCGGGGGCGGCTCCGCTCTTCGCCTCTTCGCCGGAGAGCTTGACTTCGAGCATCACGTCCAAAGGGCGTGGAGAATCGTTCAAGCGGCGCGCGAGTTTCGCCGAATCCACGGTCTGCACCACCTGGAAAAGCTCGGCCGCCTTCTTGCTCTTGTTCGACTGCAAATGCCCGATGAGATGGTAGCGGGCGTTTTCGAGATCGGCGAGCTGCGGCGCTTTGGCTTCCAACTCCTGCACGTAATTCTCGCCGAAATCCCGCAGCCCCAGGTCGTAAGCTTCGCGAATGGTCTCCGCGGGAAAGACCTTGGTTACCGCCAGCAGAAGGATT
>Ga0326727_10015796_pt1 | contig 16097 bp, 13 predicted proteins | sample MB2enrmetagenome_FD_207643 | JGI IMG/M metagenome (GOLD analysis project Ga0326727, IMG submission 207643) | Lab enriched peat soil microbial communities from McLean, Ithaca, NY, United States - MB29MY | ecosystem: Environmental > Terrestrial > Soil > Wetlands > Peat | place: USA: New York...
ACTAACAGTCCGCCATATTCGCAGGCAACTTTGAAGGTAGCTTTGCTTGCGCCATGGTGGCGGCTCTCGAAGGTGTAGGGAATCTCTTCGATCGAGCGGACGCGGCCGCGCACCAGAACATCCAATAGCAACTTGAAGCCGGTACGCTGAAATTGGGTTTTATCGATGCATTCACGGCGAACCAGGAAATAACCCGCGGTCGGGTCTTTGGCGCGAATCTGCTTTCGCTGCACGGGCACGGCTGCCCATAAAGCCGCGTTGGAGAGCAGCTTTCTGGGTAGGTTCCAGTTGCCCAGGCTGCCGCCGGCGGCGTATCGGCTGCCAATCGCTACATCGTGGCCCGCGAGAACTGAGGCGACCAGGGCGGGGAGCAGTTCGGGTGGGTGCTGAAGGTCGGCGTCCATCTCACCGACGATGGACGCGTCGGTGTTTTCCCAGCCCAATAGGGTCGCTCCGGCTACGCCCTTCGCCCCTTTGCGCACAATCAGACGCACACGCGGATCCTCGAGGGCAATGGCGGAAACAATGTCGCCCGTTCCGTCGCTGCTGTCGTCATCGACGATCAGTATCTCGTAGCTGATTCCGACTGGATCAAGTGCTGAGCGAGTGCGATCCAACACACCGCGGATATTCTCTGCCTCGTTGAGTGTGGGAATGATCAGCGCCAGCTTTTCCCGGCTGCTCACGCGCGTTCCTTCCTGCTTCCGGGATGCCGAATCCAAGTTGTCCATTGGCGTCTACGATGAATTTACCACAGCAGTTTTGCCTGTCTGGTTAGACAGGCACTTGCATAGCTAATACCAATTTCTCCGATCACGGTTGGTGAGCGACCGGCGCATCCAGAATCGGTTTGGTCTTGCCCGCGACGGTTCTTCCCGGCGCGCCGTCAAGATCGAAGACGATGACCTCGTTCGCTCCCGCATGCAGCCACGGGCCGGGCAGATACAGCGTCTTCTGCGGCCCGATATTCCACACACGTCCCAGCGCGTGGCCGTTCACCCACACAAAGCCTTTCACGAAATTGCTGGTATCGAGAAACGTGTCGCCGGGGTGGTCCACTTGCAACGCGCCGCGATAGAAGCACGCGCCCGTGCAATCGCCGCTGCTGAACGGTAGCTTTTCCGGATCGCTCATCGGGAGCGGGTAGATTTGCCAACCGGCGAGCGGCTTGCCGTTTAGCGTGACTTGTTTTGTGATGCCCTTGCGCTCGCCGCGAATCCCCGGGCCGAAGTTCACCCGGCCCGAGTTTTCCACCAGGATGTCGAGCTGCGTCTTCGGCTCCTTCAAGTCAACCTGCAATTGATTTTGCTGGAGCCGCCGGTCGAGCGTTCCAACCAGCTTGCCGTTCGCGTAGATTTGGGCGTAGTCGTGGAGTTCGTCAAGAACCAGGTCGCCCGCCACCGGACCGGGAACCGTAGTCCGATAGAGAATGTAGCCGTAAGCCTGGTTGAGGTCCTCCATCGTCACCACTGGCCCTGAAGCGAACGGCTGCGGCAGCGTTTGCCACAATGAGGCGGACTCCTTGAATTCCACGGGAGGCGTTGCAATGGGCGGATCGACAACCGGAACCGGCGGCGGCGTGACGCCCGTGGCCTTGACAATAGCGTCGCGGAACGGGAAGTACTTGGGGCTCGGCCGGCCGCTCTCGTCGATCGCCGAGTCGTAGTCGTAGCTGGTGACGTCTGGCTGGAACGGCGTGTGATCCATATTGGCGCCGTTCATCCAGCCGAAGCTGGTGCCGCCGTGCACCATGTAGATGCTGATCGAATAGCCCTGGGCGAGAATCCATTGCAGTTCATCGGCCTGCGCCTTGGCGTCGGTGGTGTGGTGCTCTCCGCCCCAGTGATCGAACCATCCGTCCCACCACTCGGTGGCCATGAACGGACCGTCGGGGCGCAGCTTATGCAGCGCTGCAAAGGCTTTGGGCGCGTTGCCGGGTGCAAAATTAATCCCCGCCATCAGCCCCGGCAGCGAGCCATTCGGGATTTGCTCCGGCCCATCGGCGGTGTAAATCAGCGATTTACCGAATCCCGCGTCCACGATGTCCTGATGAATTTGCTCCATGTAGTTGTGGTCGCTGCCGAATGAGCCGTACTCGTTCTCCACCTGCACCATGATGATCGGCCCGCCATTGGCGATTTGCAGGGGCGCCAGTTCTTTGCCGAGGCGCAGCAGCCAGCGCCGCGCCGGCTCCGTAAATTTGGGATCTGCGCTGCGGATTTGAATGCCGTGGTCCTTCAGCAGCCATGCCGGAAATCCGCCCCACTCCCACTCCGCGCAGGAGTAGGGGCCCGGCCGCAGATTCACCCAGAGTCCCTCGCTCTGCGCTTCGCGCACAAACTCCGCCACGTCGTGCTGGCCCGTGAAGTCGTACACCCCGGGCTGCGGCTCATGAAAGTTCCAGAACACATAAGTTGTGATGGTGTTCAGTCCCATGGCCTTGGCCATGCGCAGCCGCGCGCGCCAATACGCGCGGGGAATGCGCGCATAGTGCATTTCGCCCGCGATGATCTGGAAGGGCTTGCCGTCGAGCACGAATTTCCCGCCATCCACACCAAAGGTGTGTTGTGCAGGAGCCTCACCGCCCAGGCGCGGCGCGCCGGAAACCTGCGCTGCGCGTGCGCCCGCAAGCGAAACGGCAAATAAAGCGAAGACGAGAGCAGAGAGGAGTTTGGTTTTGCCGATCATGAACTTTTTCCAGGTAATGCAAGCTTGAAATTTGGAATCCGCGCCGCGCAAACCAGCACAGGCGCAATGTGCGCGCCGATTTCCAATCGCGCGCCCACCCCATGATATGCCACGCGGTCGCCGGCCTGTGCCTGCCGGCGATGCGCATAGTAGACTGGGCCTTGATTGCGCGACGGGAGATTGCCGCATGCAGATTACGTTTGCCGCCTCAGAGAGCACGCCGCTGGCCAAGACCGGCGGGCTGGCGGACGTGGTGGGCGCGTTGCCGCGCGAGCTGGTCAAGCTGGGGCACCAGGTCACCGTCTACCTGCCGTTTTATGCGCGTATCCGGCGGCTCATCGAAGGCGAGCCGAAAACCGCAGTCCGCTCCATAACTATCCCCTTCAGCCACTACAACCGTTTTGCCGGCGTGGTCGGCGGCGGCAAGCGCGACGGCGTGCAGTATTACTTCATCGATTGTCCGGAGCTCTTTGACCGCAAGGAGCTTTACGGCCCTCCCGGCGCCGATTATGCCGATAACGCCGAGCGCTTCGGCCTTTTTTGCCGCGCCGTCATCGAGGCTTCGAAACTGCTCGGCGTGCCCGATGTCTTTCACGTCCACGACTGGCAGGCCGCGCTGATTCCCGTCTATCTGCGCACCACCTACCTCGACGATCCCGTCCTGCGCAGTGCGGCCACGGTACTCACCATTCACAATGCCGCCTACCAGGGAAAATTCCCGCCCGCGACCACCGAGCAACTGCTCTTTCCCTGGGAGCTCTTCACCATGGACAAGGTGGAGCAGTTCGATCGCTTCAACTTTTTGAAGGGCGGCGTGGTGTTTTCCGATCTGCTGACCACGGTGAGCCGCAAGTATGCCGAGGAAATCCAGACAGCTGAGTTCGGCGAGCTGCTGGAAGGCGTTCTGTTGAAGCGCGCCGCCGACCTGCGCGGCATCCTGAACGGTGTGGACTACACGCAGTGGAATCCCGCCGCCGACGGCCACCTCGCCGCGCACTACTCGCCCGAGAATCTCGAGGGCAAACGCATTTGCCGCGCCGATCTGCTGCACGCCTTCGGTCTTGAAAAAATCGCGGACACCACTCCCGTCATCGGTATCGTCTCGCGCCTGGCGACGCAAAAGGGATTCGGCATCGTAGCCAAGATCGTCGAAGACTTGGCGGATCGCGATCTGGCCGTGGTGGCGCTGGGCACCGGCGATCCGTACTACGAAAACCTCTTCCGCGGCTGGGCCTTCCGCCATCCGGCCACTGTGGCCGTGCAGATTCGCTACGACGACGCCCTGGCGCACAAGATCGAGGCCGGCGCCGACATGTTCCTCATGCCCTCGCGCTACGAGCCCTGCGGCCTGAACCAGATTTACTCGCTCAAGTACGGTACCGTACCCATCGTGCGCGCCACCGGCGGCCTCGACGACACCATCGAGGAGTGGGATGCAGTGAAGGGAACCGGCACCGGCTTCAAATTCGAGGGCTTCGATCCCAAAGACCTGCTCGTCGAGATCGACCGCGCCCTCGAAGCCTTCCGCGACAAGAAAGGCTGGACGCGCCTGATGCGGAATGGCATGGCCCGCGACTACTGCTGGTCCGGCCCGGCGAAGGAATATGCTCGAGTGTACGAAGAGGCGGTGCAACGCATAGCCTAGACAATCAAAACGTTCTTCTAAAATATACATAATAAAGTTGATAGATATAGATAACATTTTGCACCTTAAAAACAACGTAAAAGATGTATTATGGTATCGGCGAATTGGAGGCGCCCATCTTGGCCGATTATCGAGATTTCTGTGCTTGGGACGCGGGGTGTAGGAAGAAGATCCGCTATAGCAAGGCACGACATGCGTCTCGACGAATGCAGCGTATCGCGCGTCTGGGCGACGGGCTTGGAATCGAGTCCTTGCAGCCCTACCACTGCCACTATTGCGGTGGGTGGCATTTTGGTCATCGACATATTGGAACCAGCGGTTCCTCTCGGGAAAGGGACTAAGCGATGGAATCAGTTATGACATCTTTGGAAGTTACATGTGCTGTTGAGGTATTTCTAGCAGTGGCACTCCTGCATCGAGAGAATCCCGCTCGGCCTGAATTTACGATTCAAGAGATCGTGGATCGGGCGGAGAAGGAAGGAATTGCGGGTACGATGCGCCCAGGCATCCGTGTGCACGCTTCAGAGCACTGTGTTGCCAATAAACCTCCAAGTCCAGGAAAGCACAAGATGCTCGCCGCCACAGGTAAGCGCACCCGCCGACTTTTGTTGCCCAGCGATGAGGTTCATCCGGGCCGGACGGGGAAGATCTTTCCGGACGCAGGGGAAATTCCGGAGCGCTATTTGCAGCTGCTCGAATGGGCGAAGAAAAGATACGAGGAGGATGGCTCGGTGGCGGGAGGGCGACGACCAGGTGGCGACCAAAGGCCGGGCGGAGCATCAAGCGCGCCGACAAAGACGGCGGATCAATGGCTGGGGTCGCTCCTCGAAATGGAAGGACTTGGGAAGGAGTATTGGAAGGACGTGGATCCCGACGAATTCGTGCGTCAGTTGCGCGAGGGTTGGGAATGAGCCGCATTTTTCTCGACACCAATTTCTTCATCTACCTGATTGAGGGCGCAAGCCCTCAATCGGTTCGCGCACGGTATCTCAGTCGCGCATTCGCAGCCCGGCAAGACGAAATTCTGACCTCAGCGATGAGCGTTGGAGAGGTCCTTGTCGCTCCTTTACGCAACAACGACTTTGCTCTCGCGCAACGCTATAGGCAAATCTTCCGGGGACGGGGGATCTCCGTGTTGCCCTTTGCCGAACCGGCCGCAGAGGCTTTCGCGCGAATTCGGATCCAGGTAGCGATCAGGCCGCCGGATGCAATTCAGCTAGCGACCGCTGCAACCGCAGGATGCGACCTCTTCTTAACCAATGACGACCGGCTCCAGGGCATGACAATTCCCGGAATTCATTTCATCACGTCGTTTGAGAAGGCGCCGATCTAGGAGGCGTTTGAATCCCTGCGTAGTGGCAGGCGTGACCGCTGCCGCTATCTCCCGCTCCGGGCAAGCCAGGCGATCAAGTCCATTGCCACGGTGAACTCCGCGTAAACCCCAAAGACCACGATGCCAATGGCGATGGCGGCTTTCAGGAAGGCCGTGATATCGCTTCTGCGCCGCATCTCACGATAAACGAGAGCCGCCGCGCCGCCGCCCATGAGGACCGAGATAGAGATCAGGAAGATGGCGTGCGGGTTTTGGCCCGGGCAATCGCAGGGGCAAAGCAGGAGTGCGGCAGTGGACGCTGAAATGAGGCCGAAGATCAACGCGCGGCCGCGCCAGAGCCGCGATCGGGATACATCCATCGACGCATTGTGCGGCAAAAGAATTGTGAGCTGCTCCAGGAGTTGATGGCGGCGATTCGGGAAAGAGAAGTTCACCGCCGTCCCTCTAGATGCTCGCGAATTCGGGCCGATTTTTCCACAATAATCTTTTGCTTGAGGGTTTGATTGCCATCCTGAGTATTCGACAGCAAGAGGATGCTCGGTGCCAGAGAAAATTTGCCAGGCCTCTCTCTGTTAACCTGTGGACTCCTGTTGAGGACACTTTACCCGGAGGTTTGCGGTGCATATGCGGTGTATGGCAGCGTGTTGTCTGTTGGGTCTGGGCTCGCTTACTGCGGCGGCGCAGATGGGTGGTCCGACGAAGGGACCGGAGATCGGAGCCATTGCCACGCCGGCCGAGGCTTTCGATTCACAGTTGAGCGTAATTGAGGGCGAAATGATGAGCGCGGTGAAAGCGATGCCCGCCGATAAGTTCGACTTTGCTCCCAGCCAGGCGATCTTCGTGCCGGGGCAGAAGACCGAGTTCGCCACGGTGAGGACGTTTGCGCAGCAAGCGACCCATGTGGCCGAGGCGAATTACTTCTTCTATAGCATCATCAGCGGACTGAAGCCGGACGTGGATCCACAGGCAATCCTGAAGCTGACCAAAAAAGACGACGTGGTGGCCGCGCTGGCGGGTTCGTTTGCCTTTGCCCATAAAGCCATCGCCACGCTGACGCCGGCCAACGCGTTTGAGGTGATCAAATCGCCTGAGCCGGGTTTCCAGACGCGCGCCACGCTTGCCGGGTTCGGCATCGCGCATTGCTGGGATCACTACGGCCAGATGGTCGAGTACCTGCGGATGAACGGGATTGTGCCGCCGGCGAGCGCGAAGTAGCGGAGAGCGGCGCGCGCGATGCGCTTCTCACTTCGTGTGCTAACTGTGCTTGCCCTTCCACTCCACGTAGGGCCCCTGGAAGTCCTCGATCTCTTTGTCGTGGAAGATCCACATACGCGTGGCGACTTCGTCGATCAGGTCGTGGTCGTGCGTGACCAGCAGCACCGTGCCCTCGTAGCGTTGCAGCGCAATGTTTAGCGCGTTGATGGCTTCGAGGTCGAGGTGGTTGGTGGGCTCATCGAAGATGAGAATGTTGGGCTTGGTCAGGATCAGTTTGCAGAACGCGAGCCGCGCCTGCTCGCCGCCGGAGAGCGCCTTCGTGGGCTTCGAGCCCTCTTCGCCGCTGAACAGCATCTGCCCAAGAATTCCGCGAATGTCCTCAACGTGCGCGGCAGTGTTCCACTGGTGCAGCCAGTCGGTAACCGTCAGGCCGGGCAGAATCGTCGAGCCAACATCCTGCGGGAAGTACCCCACCTGTGCCTCGTGGCCCCAGAACACCGTGCCCGAGTCGAGTGTGAAATTCTTCTCGGCAAGCCCGGGATAATTCGCCAGCAGGCACTTGAGCAGCGTGGTTTTGCCCGCTCCGTTGCGCCCCATCAGGCAGATCTTTTCACCGCGAAGGACGTTGGCGGTAAAGCCATCAATTACTTCCAGTTCTCCGTAATACTTCGTCAGGTGCTTTAATTCCAGGATGTGCTTGCCGCTGGGCCGTGTCTGGTCAAAGCGAATGTACGGCCGCTGGATGTTCGACCGCGCGAGGTCGTTGGTTTGCAGCCTCTCCACTTCCTTGCGCCGGCTCGTCACCTGGCTGGAGCGCGTGCCCGCCGAAAACCGCGCAATGAACTCGTTCAGTTGCGAAATCTTCTTCTCGCGTTGCGCGATCTGCGCCTCCAGCGTGGAGCGAATCTGCGTCTTCGCCATCACCATGTCGTCGTAGCCGCCGGTGTAGGTGATGATGGTCTGGTAATCGATGTCGGCGGTATGCGTGGTCACCGAATTCAAAAAGTGCCGGTCGTGCGAAATCGCGATCAGGGTGCCGTCGTAGTTCGTCAAAGTATCCTGCAGCCAGTGAATCGAGTCGAGATCGAGATAGTTGGTCGGCTCGTCGAGCAGCAGCGCCTCCGGCTTGCCGAAGAGCGCCTGGGCCAGCAGCACGCGCACCTTTTGCCCGCCCTGCAACTCGCCCATCTTGCGCTCGTGCAAGGCTTCGGGAATGTCGAGGCCGTCGAGCAGCACGGCGGCGTCGCTCTCGGCCGTGTAGCCGTCCTCGTCGCCGATGGTGCCTTCCAGTTCGCCCAGCCGCATGCCGTCTTCGTCGGTCATTTCGGGCTTGGCATAGATGCGGTCGCGCTCTTCCAGCGCCGCCCACAGCGGCTTGTTGCCCATGATCACGGTGTCGATGACGCGATACGCATCAAAGGCGAATTGATCCTGGCGCAGCACGCCCAGCTTGCGTGGACGCACTACGGTGCCCTTCTGCGCTTCCAGCTCGCCGGTCAAAATCTTCATGAAGGTCGACTTGCCGGATCCGTTCGGCCCGGTTAGTCCGTAGCGGCGTCCGGGCGTAAAGGTCGTGCTCACGTCCTCGAAGAGGATCTTCGAGCCGTAGCGCATGGAAAGATTGCTGACGCTGATCATTCGTTCCTGGTTCCTGAGGAATTTACTTGCTCTCGCCCGCGAGCCACAACGCTGCACAGGTCGCGTGTGCTCCTTTTCAACCTGGGTTGAAGTGGTTTTTGGGCCACATTGCACGCGGCCCCGGAGAGCTTCTGCACTTTCAGTTTCTCACATGCCGGGGCCTTGCTGCAGGCCACTGAAAAGCCTGGCCGGCATGGGCCGACCAGGCTGAGCTGTGCGCGAAGAGAACAGTTTAATGAGCCGGCGGAGCGGCGTATTTGCCGGATTTGACCCACAGAGCGTCGACACTTTCATCGGGCTGGCCGAAATTTCTGTAGATGAAAAGCAGAACCGTAGTGGGAGCGAAGCATTGCCTGTAAATGAGCCCCGGTCCGCCCGAGTGGCCGGGATGGATGGCATTAACCACCATGGTGAAATACGGCGGCACGGTTCCCAGGCTCACCGTGCCGTCGTGGATTCCTGTGGTGATTTCATGCAGATGGCCGCCGCTGAACGTCTCTTTTCCGCTATCGGCCACGCCGAAGTTGTAATGCGGAGGATTGGGATCGTTCTGGTCGTATTGCGTGTCGATCGCGACCTGAATCGGCATCAGCGGTGTCATCGTCTTTGCCTTCACGACGCGCAACACCACATTGCACGAATCCTTCGATCCCGGTCCGTAAAATGCGCTCACGTAGTTGTCGGGATTGTCGCCGGTTTCATCAGCGATAACCTGCTTCGCAGTCGGAGGCGGTTTCTGGCCTGCGCAGGCTGCCGGCAGAATGAACAGATTCGGGTCCGGTGCCGCGAAAGAGACTTTGGTGATATCCACCCATCGCTGCATGGCAGCGCCCGGCGCGCCCGCCTCCAGGCGCAGCACCAGGCCATCTTTGGCGTCGAGCCACACCTTTTCGCTGGCATCAGGCGTACTGCCTGCATAGATCTGTGCGGCAATGCCGGCGACCGTATCCGTCCCGGCCGGCTTGAGTTCGCCTTTCCTGATGCTGTCTGTCACGTCGCTGGTTGCCGCGAACGGGTCGCCCCAGTCGCCGGAAAAGGTGCCCACGCTGCAGGGGACATTTTTGTCGTCGGGGTTCCACGAATAGTCTGTGCCTGAGCCGAGGTCCTTGAGGCTGTAGGTTCGAGAAGCGGGCGTGCTGCCTTGCGCGGGCAGGTTGTAAATGACGAGCGCTTTTGAGCCGCTGCGGTCAATGACGGACGTGCCGCCGGGAGTCCCTGTATTTTCCGTAATGGTGTAGGAAGTGGGCGGAGTTTGCGAAATGGCGAGCAGTGGGACAGCCAGAAGACTCAGGCACGCAACAATCCTCGGAATCGACATGCGATCGCTTTCCAAAACAGAGATAAAGATGCCGGAATAGTGGGAAGAACTCGGCCCCGGAGAGTGGCCCGGAAGTAGTGCCATCATAGTGACCGCACCAATGGCAGTCAATCGTCAATTTGCGCGTGCTGCAGTTCAGCTTCGACCCAGGCCTTAGAAAATCTCGCGCAGCTTCGCGAACGCGTCGAGCTCAATCAGGTGCTGGCCCTCGGGCGCGGCGTCAACTTCGGCGTGCTCCAACACCCACGTGTCGGGGTGAAACAGAAAGACCGCGTGCAGCCCGGCCGCCAGGGCGGGGTTGATGTCGCTTTTGGGGCTATTGCCGATCATCCAACTGGTGTGCGGCTTCAGTTCGTGCCGCGCAATCACTTCGCGGTAGGTTGGCGGGTCTTTTTCGGCCACAATCTCCACCGCGGCAAAATGTGCGGCGAGCCCCGATCGCGCCAGCTTGTCGGCCTGCTCGGCGTGGTCGCCCTTGGTCATGAGGATGAGGTGATGCCGGCTTGCGAGCTCTGCCAGCGTTTCCGCCACTCCCGGCAACAGCTCGATCTCCTGCTCCGCAATGGAGCGCGCAAATCCGCGAATGCGCTCGCGCTTTTCCTCGGTTACCGGCGCCGGGCTCAGACGCTCAAAGCAATCCACCAGCGAACGCGTGAAGCTCGACAGTCCGTAGCCATGCGCAAGAATGGTCTCGCGCTCCACGGCGTTCAGCGCCTGCCGCACCTGGGCAGGCGAGTACTCGTGATGGTCAAGAAAACTGATGAACGCGGCGATGGCGCGCTCGAAGTAGATATTGTTTTCCCACAGCGTATCGTCTGCGTCGATGAGCAGGGTCTGGCCGGCAGGGAAGCGGGGCATAGATCGATGGTAAAGGCTGCCGGGACTCGAGTTTTCAACCGTGTGCCGCGAGTCATTCTCAGACGCCCAGCTCCGCGCGGATGGCCGCGGCAATCGCATCCGCATGCTTGCGCATCGCCTCCTCGCTTTCGGCCTCGATCATCACGCGCGCCAGGGCCTCGGTGCCGCTGTAGCGAATCACCACGCGGCCCGTGTCCTTGAGCTCTTCTTCCGCAGCGCGGATCGCCGAGACCACCGCGGGAATCGTATCCAGCGGCCTCTTCTCGCGCACCTTCACGTTTACGATCACCTGCGGGAAGACCTTGAGATCGTCGGTCAATTCGTCGAGAGATTTGCCGGTGCGCGCCACCAGATCGAGCACGACGAGAGCAGTAAGAAGGCCATCCCCGGTGGTCGCGAGGTGAGGAAAGAGAATGTGGCCGGACTGTTCGCCGCCCAGGGCCGCATCGAGCTTCTGCATCTCTTCAAGCACGTAGCGGTCGCCCACCGGTGCGCGCACCATGCGGATGCCGCTGCGCTTCAACGCCGCTTCCAGACCCATGTTCGACATGGTCGTTGCCACCACCAGGTCGCTGCTCAGCATGCCGCGCGCTTTCAGGTCACGAGCCGCCATCAAGAGAATGGCGTCGCCATTGATCACGTTGCCATGCGGGCCAGCCAGCATGCAGCGGTCGGCGTCGCCATCGAAAGTCACGCCCAGATCCGCGCCGCGCGCCGTCACCTCGCCGGCCACGTGTTCCGGATGCAACGCCCCGCAGTTCGCGTTGATGTTGCGGCCATCGGGCGCAATGTGGAGCAGTGTGATGCTGCCCTGCCCTTCGTGATCGAGACGCCGGAAAAGCTCTGGCGCAATGGCCGCGGCAGCGCCGTTGGCGCAATCGGCGACGATCTTCAAATGGGAAAGCGAGAGGCCGGGAACGCAATCGAACAGGAACTGGATGTAGTCGGCCTGGAGCGCCGGATTGTCCGCGACGATTGGAAAGCACAGTGGGTCGGAGATCTGCACCTGCGCTGCGTGGTAGAAGATTTCTTCTTCCATGGCTAGTTCCACGGCGTCGGGCAGTTTGAATCCGTCGGCGCCAAAGAGCTTGATGCCGTTGTCAGCCCAAGGATTGTGCGAAGCAGAGATGACGACGCCCGCCTGGAAACCATGCGTGCGCGCGAGAAACGCGACTGCCGGCGTGGTCACAATGCCCGCGCTTTCAACCTGTGCGCCGGCCTGGCGCAGGCCCTCCGCCAGCGTGGCCGCGATCCACGGCCCGGACTCGCGTGTGTCGCGGCCGAGAAGCACCCTGGGTCGGGTCGCAGTCTTGCGCAGTGAGTGCGCCAGAGCCAGTCCCACGCTGTAAATTGTCGTGGGGTCGAGCGGCGCTTGCCCCGCGATGGCGCGAATGCCGTCGGTTCCGAAAAGTTTACGCGTAGAAGATGCAGTCATGTTGTCGATTGATTGCCTCGTTTGCCGGGCGCGGCCGTAGTGATCGCAGGGGGCGCGTTTTTCTGTGCCGTTTGGGACGCGCCGGCCATCGTAGATTCAACGCGGCTCGCAAATGCGCCGTCGGCCAGGCGTGTAGTCACGCGGTCACCTGCGGCAATCTGCGCCGTCGAGCGGACGAGAGCGCCCTCAGCCGAAAGCACCAGCGCGTAACCGCGATCCAGCACGGCCAAGGGCGACAACGAATGCAGGCGCGCGTCGAGCGCGTTGAATGACGCAGCAGAAGATTGCAACAGGCGCTCCAGGCAGCGGTCGAGGCGGGCACGCATGTCGGCCAGGTGCGCGCGCGCATGGGCCAGGTTCTGCCGCGGGTCGTGCCGCAGCACCGCCGCGGCCAGTTCCGCAATGCGATTCTGCCTCAAGCGCAGTTGCGCGGTAAGCGAAACATCGAGGCGCTGGGTAGCATCGTCCAGCCGTTGTCCCAGACGGTGCAAAAGCGTGGTCACGCGCGATTCGGCGCGGCTCACCGGCAACCGCGTGAGCCGCTGCCGCGCCTGCAGCAGTTGAAAGCGCGCGGCGCGCTCCAGGCGATGCGACTGCGTGGCCAGATGCTCGGCAATCTTGTGCTGCGCCTCGGTAATCAGCTCGGCTGCGGCAGAGGGCGTAGGCGCACGCAGGTCGGCGGCAAAGTCGGCGATTGTGAAGTCGGTCTCGTGTCCGACGGCAGACACCACGGGAAGCCTGCTCAAAGCAATTGCCCGCGCCACGCGCTCGCTGTTGAAGGCGGCCATGTCTTCCAGCGGACCGCCGCCGCGGGCCAGCACGATCAGATCGACAAGACCTGAAGCGTTGAGTTCAGCCAACGCGGCTTCGATCTCCGCAGGCGCGGAATCGCCCTGCACAGAAACCGGGTAAACGAGAACGTTCAATCCCGAGTGGCGGCGGCTGACGATGTTCAAGAAATCCCGAATTACAGCACCGGTGGGCGAAGTCACGATACCTACCGTGCGCGGAAACATGGGCAGGGGCTTTTTGCGTTCGGCGTCGAAGAGCCCCTCGGCCTTGAGCCGTTGCTTCAGTTGCTCAAAGGCAAGTTGCAGCGATCCCGCTCCGACCGGCTCCAGGGTTTCAGCAACCAGTTGCAGTTGGCCGCGCTGTTCGTAGACGCTCACCCGCCCGCGCACCAGCACATGCAGTCCGTCCTCGGGGCGAAAGCGGAGCAGCATGGCCTGACGCCGGAAAAGCACGATGGGCAGTTGGGCGTCGGCGTCCTTGAGTGTGAAGTAGACGTGCCCGGAGGGCGCGGGGCGGAAGTTCGAAATCTCACCCTCCACCCAGATGTCGCCGTACTCCTGCTCGACCATCTCGCGTACCTGCGCCACCAACTCGCGGACGGGCCAGATGCGGCGCGTGGCACGCGGCTGGTCGAAGTGCAGTCCGAGCTGGTCGTCAATTGGAAATGGCGCAAATGGATCGCGTATGGTCACTGCAGATGAGTTTAATTGGTGGGGCGTCAGGACGAGGGCTTGCGGCTTTCTATCATCGCCCGCAATTCCGCGGCAATTTCGGCCAACTTCGCGCCGGAATCGCGGCGTGGCGAGGATTCGCGAGCGAACGTCAGCTCCAGTTCGCGCGCCAGGACCGTGCCCCGCGTAAGGCCGAAGGTGCCCAGCACGCCGGCCAGCTTGTGCGCGGCCGATTGCGCAGCTTCGCGTTGCTTTGCCGTGAGCTTGCCTTTGCCAGCGGCCTGGGCGGCCGCTTCAAGAACTACCACCCGATCTTTGATCTCCGGCAAAAAGCGTTCCCACAGGCCGTCCATCGCCTGTGAGAGGGTCGCATCCGCGCGGGTGCCGGGTTGGGAGGTGGTTTTCATGGCAACCAACACTCTACTTCCAGCCCAGCGCACTGGCAATTTGCGCGGAGAGCGTCATGGGATCGAAGGGCTTGAAGAGCACGGCCTCCACGCCGAGGTCGGCGAACCGCCGCTGGTCGGTGCCTTGCACTTTGGCCGTCAATAGCAGTACCGGAATCCCCGCCGTGGCCTGGTTCTTGCGCAGTTCGCGAAAGGTCGTGGGGCCGTCCATCCCCGGCATCATCACGTCCAGCAGGATGGCGTCGGGTAGATGTTCCTCGGCGCGCGCCAGTCCTTGCGCTCCGGAGCTGGCCTTGATCACCTCCCAGCCCGCCACGCTTTCCAGGCTCAGCGCGGCTACTTCGCGGATATCGTCTTCATCGTCGATGATCAGGATTTTGCGCGCCACTCTGGAAAGGCTCCCTGGGAACCATTGTCTGCCGCCCGTGCGGCGTTGTCGATGGATGGAGGCGGAAAACGGGTTATGAATTCGGTACGGAAGATGGCGCCGCTGCCGCATCGTTCGTCTGGCGCAGGGAGCGCAGCATGGTGAGCACCAAGGCCTCAAGCTGTTGCGGCTGCACGCGCGTCTTGGCCATGAAATACGTGGGGCCCAGCGTGAGATGCCGCCGTTCTGCCGGTGACAGCTCGCGGCCCGAGTACACCACCAGCGGCAGGTGCGCCAGGTTTTCGTGCTGGCGCAACCAATCCACCACGTTGAAGCCGTCGCCGTCGGGCAGCCCGATATCGAGTACCAGCAGGTGGGGCGCGAAGTCCGAGCAGGCTTCGATGGTCTCCTGCAGCGTGTGCGCCGTCTGCACGGTAATACCGCCGCGGGCAAACACCTCGCCGATTACCCGCGCCAGGTCGCGATCGTCCTCCACAATTAGAATGCGCGCCGTGTCGCCCGACCCGCACAGCACGCGCGCCAACTCGGTCAGCAGCATGTCTTCCTCGAGCGGCTTCGGCACCCGGCCTTGCGCGCCATCGGGCGTCTCGGTGCTACCCGGATCCCCTACGCTCAGCAACACCACCGGCGTACGCGCGGCCGAATCCAGGCGCCGCAGCAGCGGAAGAATCGCCCATCCGTTCATTCCGTCCAGCGCCGTATCCACAAGGATGGCGTGCGCGCCCTGCCGCGCTGCCGCGAGCGTCTGTTCCACGGTTGAAGTTTGCACCACGGAATAGCCATGACGAGCCAGTTGCGCCGCAATCCTCGGCCGCGACTCCGCGTTGGCGTCGGCCAGGATCACCGTGCCGTGCCCGGTTTCTGCCTCTGGCACGCCGCCCTGCGAGGGCACAGGCACCGGATGGTAGGGCAGGAAAATGCGGAAGGTCGATCCGCGCACCGGATTGCGTTCTGCCCAAATCCGTCCCGAGTGCTGCAGAACAATGGTGCGGCAGATGGCCAGACCCAAACCCGTGCCGCCCTTCTGCCGCGAATCCGAAGCATCCACCTGCTGGAAGCGCCCGAAGATCACCTCCAGCTTGTCGGCGGGAATGCCGCGCCCGTGATCGATTACGGAGAGAATCACGCCGGTGACGCCCGGCCGCAGCATCACGCTTACCGGTGAATTCGGCGTCGAGAACTTGACCGCGTTCGACAGCAGGTTCGTGATCACCTGCAGCAGGCGATCGGGATCGCCCGTAATCTCCACTTTGGTGGTGTCGCGCAGCAGCTTCACACCGGCGGCATCGGCCATCGGCTGCATGTCTTCAACGGCCTGCTTCACGATGTCCGCCAGCTGCAGCGAGCGGAAGGCCAACGGTTCGCGCCCGCTCTGAATGCGCTCCAGATCCAGAATGTCGTTGATCAACCGCACCAGCCGGTCGGAGTTGGTGAGGGCAATGCGCAACAGGCTCGAAGCTTTCTCGTTCACCTCGCCGAGCATTCCCGATGTGAGCAGTCCCAGGGCCCCGCGAATCGAAGTCAACGGCGTGCGCAGCTCGTGGCTCACCGTGGAGATGAACTCATCCTTCATCCGGTCCAAAGCGTATCGCTGGCTGATGTCGCGAAAACTGAGCACCCAGCCGGAAAAACTGCCGTGCCCATGGATAGGCGTCAGCACATACTCAGCCGGGAACGAGCTGCCATCGGCGCGGAAGAAGTTTTCCTCG
>Ga0326727_10015797_pt1 | contig 16097 bp, 11 predicted proteins | sample MB2enrmetagenome_FD_207643 | JGI IMG/M metagenome (GOLD analysis project Ga0326727, IMG submission 207643) | Lab enriched peat soil microbial communities from McLean, Ithaca, NY, United States - MB29MY | ecosystem: Environmental > Terrestrial > Soil > Wetlands > Peat | place: USA: New York...
TCGTATGGTGGCTGATTTCATGGGCAGCTCCGTCAGCCGGATTCCTGTCGCGTGATGGATGGCGTTTGCTATGGCTGGGGCGACCGGGGTGAGGGCGGGCTCAGCCAACCCTTTTGCGCCGTAGGGACCGTTCGGATCGTCGGATTCCACAAAGATCGTCTGGATGGGAGGGATATCCTTTGCCCTCGGCACCCTGTACCTCTTGAAATTGGGATTCGTCACCTTTCCATTTTGCACTATCATCTCTTCCATCAAGGCGAATCCAATTCCTTGGGCCACCGCTCCGTGCACCTGCCCTTCCGCCAGGAGCGGATTGAGCGTCTTTCCCAGGTCGTGGGCAGCGGTGAGGGAAAGGAGCTTCACCTCCCCCGTTCTCACATTTACCGCGACCTCGGCAATTTGAGCCACAAAGGGATAGGCGCATGAAATGTTGCCCACTTTCGTCTCGGGGTCCACCATGGAGACATTCTGAGGAATGAACTGGCCGTGACCTGTAACGGTCCCGCCCCCCCCTTCATAGGAGGCGAGCTCTGCTGCCTCCCTGAATTCGATCTTCGCCGATTGGTCCCGTGAGAGAATCTGACCGCCCTGGATGAAGAGGCCCGACGGGTCCTTTCCGAGCCTCCTGCCGGCAACCTTTAAGAGTATGTCTCTCGCCTCTATAGCTGCTTTACGAACGGCATTTCCCGTGAGCGTCGTCGATCTGTCTCCCCATGTGCCGAGGCCGTGAGGCGAGATATCCGTATCGACGGCAGCCACTTTCACCCATTCGATGGGAATTCCGAGCTCGTGCGCCGCTATCTGGGCGAAAGTCGTCTTGGACCCCTGGCCGATGTCCGGCTCTCCCACGTGCACAATCACGTGGCCTTCTTCGTTTATCCGCACAAACGCAGCGGCCCCGTCAAAAAAGGGAAGAAAGGTTCGACTGCCCGAAACATGGAGGCAACAGGCCATCCCGATCCCATAAGCCAGGTCGCCCGATCGTTTCGCGGGATAAGCCCTCCTCTTGGAGTACCAGTTCGCCTTTTCCGCGCTTCTCTCTATGGCCTCCGAGAGGCCGCAGCTTCCGAAGTACCACTTATGCGGTGTGACGTCCCCGGATCGGCTCGCATTCTTCAGCCTGAAATCGGCGGGGTCCATACCGATCTCGTCGGCCAGCATGTCTATGATGGATTCAAGGGCAAAGAAACTTTGAGGACAGCCAAACCCCCTGAAAGGCCCTGTTGCAACTTTATTGGTATAGACGAGATAGCCATTCGTCCTGATGTTCTTCAGGCGGTACAGATTGTCGTGGCGCGAAGCCGCGCTCAGCAGAATCCCGGGGCCATAGTTGAGGTAAGCCCCGCTATCGGCTATCACCTCCGTCTCCTTGGCCTGCAAGGTGCCGTCTTTTTTGCAGCCCGCCTTCATCTTAATGACCATGGGGACGCGCGGCAGTGTGGCGGCGAACTCCTCTTCTCTGGTATTGATCATCTTCACCGGTGTCTGGGCTTTTCGGGCGAGAAGGGCGCATATGGGATGGAGCCTGTATTCCAGTTTTCCCCCAAAGGCCCCTCCCATGGGCATTTGGATGATCCTGATCCTGTCCCGTGAAATGCGGAGGGCATTTGCGTAGGTCATTCGTGCCAGCCTTGGAGACTGTGTCGGTATCCAGAGGGTGAGCCTGTCCTGCAGGTCCCACTGAGCGACGACGGACTGAGGCTCGAGATAAGCCTGATGAACCAAAGGGGTCTTGAACGTGCCCTCCACAACGGCGTCCGAATCACGGAACGCGGCATCGACGTCCCCGTGGCGAATTTTCATGGTCCGCGCAATGTTCCGTTCGATGGTTTCGTGGACCAGGGGCGCCCCCTCTCTCATTGCCTCCAGAGGGTCAAATACGGCCGGAATCTCTTCGTATTCTACTTTGATACGCCTCAGCGCTTCCCTGGCTGTCGCTTCATCAATCGCGGCGACCGCCGCTACTTCGTCCCCTATATATCTGACCTTCTCCTTTGCGAGAAGACGTTCATCAAAAAACCTCTCCCCTGCCACGGAGTAGGCAGGCAGGTCTTCTTCCAGGCCCGTTACTACCGCTTTCACGCCCGGCAGTTTCCGCGCGCCGCTCGCATCGATCGAAACAATCCGCCCATGGGGAATCGGGCTTCTCAGCACTCGGCCATAGAGCATACCCGGCAGCTTGTAGTCCGATCCGTATTTCAGGCTTCCGGTCACTTTATCCACTGCGTCGATCAGGTGAACCGACTCACCGATTGTGGTCATGGCCAGAGTCTCCTTTCATACCTGCACGGCTCCTTTCACCCTCTCCGACGCGAGCCTGATCGCCTCTATGATCTTCAAATACCCGGTGCATCGACAAATGTGGCCATCGATGGCTTCCTTAATGTCCTGTTCCGTGGGATCGGGAACATGGTCCAGGAGGTCCTTGGCCTGGAGGACCATCCCGGGTGTGCAGTATCCGCACTGGATCGCCCCCGCCTCAATAAATGCCTCCTGGATGGGGTGCAAGCGCGTTCCCCGGGCCAGCCCCTCAATCGTCGTGATCTCTCGGCCTTGAACCTTGGAGACAAGCAAATTGCAGGTAGTTCTTGCACGCCCGTCGATCAAAACGACACAGGAGCCGCAATCCCCTGCTCCGCACCCCTGCTTTGTCCCCGTGAGGTTGAGATCTTCCCTGATAAAATCGAGGAGCGTCTGCCGCTGCCTGACCCGCGCCTCGATCCATTCCCCGTTCACCTTCAATTTGACAACCAATTTTTTCTCCATCTCCCGTCCTTCTCACCCCGATGCGCCGGTGCGCCCCGAAACAGGGCCACCGAAAGGCTCAAGGCGACGCGTCAAGCCGTCCTGAACGAAATGGCATCCGAAGGGCATACGGAGTAACAGAGCTCGCAGCCAATGCAGTTCTCCGAACGCGTGACGATGCGATCTTCATCTTTCTTCAGGGCATCGTTGAAGCATGACCTCTCGCATTGGCCGCACACCGTGCAGCGTTCTTCATCGATCGTTGCCACCTTGGGCGGAAGTTGATATGTTTCTTCGTACGTAAGGGACCGCCTGGAGGCTATACCGATCATGGAATCGACCGTTCCATAACCCTTTCGATCCATGAACTTCTCAAGCCCTTCGAGAATGACCCTCACATGCTTATAGCCCTTGAGCATCAACACAGAGCCTACTTCCATGATCGTAGCCCCGCTCATGATGAATTCGACGGCCTCTCGCCAGTCGTAAATCCCATTCGTTCCCGCGATGGGGATGCCTCCATCCAGATACACGGCGTTCACCCATCTGAGGGCGAGGTGCCTCACCCACGGCCCTCCGACGCCCGCACGCGCGTCGATATAGGGCTTACCCTCTTCGATGTTCACCGCGAATCCCGTATAGCGGTTTATCAAGAGCACGCCGGATGCACCCGCTTCTTTCACGACCCGTACGATGGGCACCACATCGGTCACCTGGGGCGTAAGCTTCACCACTACCGGGATACGAACCGCGTTGACGACTCTTCGGGTAATCTCCGACGCCGCCACGGGATCTTGGCCAAGCAACATGCCGGCCGCCTCCTCATCCATCTGCGACGGGTGGGGACAGCCAAAGTTGAGCTCCAGCATGCAGGCTCCGGATGCTTCTTCCATTTGAGCCAGCTCCACCCATTTATCGAGGCTGCTCGCACCGAGGCTGCCTATTAATCTTACATCTTTGGCGTCGGCGTACTTTTTCGCCTCCTTGATGATGGAGGCCCACTCCTCGGGCGGTCTCACAGAATAACCTGATCTTGCGTAAAAGACGAAAAACCTGGGAATCTTCCCTTTAATAATCTCGCCTTTGTCATTGAGAACCGCGTACTTCGAGTGCCTTGTCAGCTCCGACATCTTCGGCTTGTCCGTAACGGTCTTAATGACGACACCCCCAACACCGCTGTCGATCGCCTTCGTAATGTGCTCTATGCTATCGCTCGTCTCGATAGAAGAGACGACGATGGGGTTCTTGAATGGAATACCGCAAAAGCTGACTCTCAGATCTGCCACGGAATCATCCTCCTTTCCTCTGATATGTCCGAGCGTCGTGAAGCCAACCCTCACGGAGCGGGTCTTGCGTGGACCGACTTAAAGGGTACCTTCGCATTTCACTGCCGCCGGTGATTATCATGTCCTATATCGTATATCATATCTTAAATATTGAGTCAAAGCAAACCTGCCTCGCCCTGTCGCCGACGAGGGTGAACAAGAATCAAAGACCATCGGCTCCAACCCGGTCTCCGTTCGATGTGTGTTGCCCGGGATTCACGGCTGTGGTTTTTATGCGGTCATCTCCATGAAGACCGGGAAGGTAACAATTCACGAAGGTCTCACAATTATCGTGACATGCCCATCTTGGCATGGTGAAATGAAGGGGTTTGCGGCAGAAGGATTAATACCCAGCCAGTTATGACACCCTTCACAATGAGCCTGGATGTTGCGCAGCATCGTCCATGTCTTTCGCTGGCGGGAAGGTTCGGCTTTCAAGAGAATGGCGCGGGGATGACCGAGTGGCGCCCGGCCTGGTGGCGGCGCCCCATTCGAGCCAAGTCGTGCTCCGGGGATTCATGAGCGGACTGTCCTCTGCTGCCACAGACGGTGAGGGGAGACGGGGAATCAAGCGTGATCGGGCGTACTGAGAGATCCAGGATCATACTGGCATGTGCGTGGCTTCTCGGCTTCGCCCTCTATTGTCCGATGCTCTGCATTCCCCCTATGGTTCACCTCATTAGAGATGAGTTCCACGTGACCCACGAGGCGGTGGGGATTCTCTTCTCCCTACCGATGATTATGCTCGTGGCCCTCGCCATACCGGGTGGCCTGCTCGCCGACAGGATAGGGAGTCGGAAAGCAGTCGCCATCGGAGCCGTGGTGATGGCGTTGGGTAGCATGCTGAGAGGCGTAGCAACGGGCTTTGGCTCCCTCTTTGCCTTCACCGTGATGTACGGAGTCGGTTACAGCATTATATACCCCAACCTTCCCAAGCTCGTAAGCGTCTGGTTCCCGCGAGAGAAAGCCGGGCTGGCGACGAGTGTCTACGCAACAGGTATCACGATCGGTGCCGCCCTCCCCCTTGCCGTCACGCTGCCCCTGATCTTTCCCCTCTTTCACACTGTACAGGGCACCTTCTTCGTGTGGGGCCTGCCGGGTGCTCTGGGTGCCGCCGTCTGGCTGATTGTCGCAAGGGATCCTCCCGGTCCGATTAATGGCTCTCAGCCTGCCGGCCGGGTGACAGCACCGCATCCCTCCCACTCCTTATGGCGGAATAAGAACATATGGTTGATCGCCCTCCTCCTCTTTCTCAACAATGTCCATTTCTACACATGGTCTGCGTGGACGCCCTCGTTGTTGATGATGAAGGGTGCTACGCCTCAGTTGGCCGGGCTCATAGCTTCATCCCGGGGCTGGGCGAGTCTTCCGGCGATGTTTCTGATGCCGTGGTTTTCTTATAAGGTCGGTCTGAGGAAACCCTTCATGTGGGGCTCTGCGCTTCTCCTGGCGGTCGCATCGTGGGCGGCTCTCTCTCTGCCGGTCCCGTGGGGTTGGCCCTTGATGGCAACCGTGGGCATTACCGTGGGCGGTACCTTCTCCATGATCCTTGCCCTTCCGCTGGAGATGCTCCCGAAGGAGTCTGTGGGGGCCGCGAGCGGCATGGTCCTTTCCGTCGGCTACATAGGCGGCATAGCAGGACCCTGGCTGACGGGCCGCATATTGGACTCCACCGGGAGTCTTGACGCCGCCCTTGTCGTCCTGATCGCCACGGCGCTCATCTGGGTCGTCATCGCTTTTCTCATACCGGAAACAGGCACAAGACCCCTATCCCGAAGGTGATACAGTAAGGCACGGCCGAATCCCGACAGGTCAGACCCGTCGGTTTCGGCACGCATCCTGATTCGTAATTTCCGGTCCTTACTCTGTGCTCGTCACTATCCCCCGGTTTCTCGGCTCTTTCTCACCTGTGTCTCGGCGCCTGCCGCCCCTTTGTCGCCGAAGAGCGGCGCAATCACCACCGAGCCGATTATGACTTCCGCCATTTAACCCCTATCTTCATCGGGTTTTCAGTCGTCTTTTGATTCGCTGCCGTGCGCGCGGTGCGGTAGATGCACGAGCCGTTATGGTGCAAAGCCGGGCTTTCCCTGCCCCTATCTGAGCACCGGGAGCCCGTAGGGAGATGCTCGATAAATCAACAAGGCCTTGACGACCTGCTGCAGCGGTGATACCATCCTTCATGACTGGTCGGACCCGTCTCGATGCAGCGGGTATTCTTCATCACGTGCGGGAGGAGGAATGAGGATCGAAAAGATCGACCATATCTGTTTTGCGGTCGAGGACCTCGAGAAAACGAAAAAGATCTACGAGGAGAACTTGGGTCTCGTGCCGGTGGTTGAGTACGTTGCGGAGTCCGAGTTCATTAAGGTGGCGCGCTACTATATCGGTGAGGTGGCGGTGGAATTCATGGAATCGACGAGCCCCGAAGGCGAGGTCGGTAAATTTATCAAGAAAAGGGGTGAAGGGGTCTTTCTCATCTCCTACAAGGTGGACGATCTCGATGGGGCCCTCGCCGAACTCAAGGCAAAGGGCGCAGACCTCATCGACAAGGAACCTCGTGCGCTCTTCGGTAATCGTTATGCCTTCATACAGAAGCCCGACCAGCTCTGCGGCGTACTCACCGAGCTTCTCGACGGCGATTTTGACGTGAGCCGGGTCCCACCGCTCCCGAAGAAGAAATAGGAAAGCGCGCTCTACGGCATTGACAGGGTCCCCAGCCTCGGGGCGTGCTGCCTGAGCAAGCCGGGCCGTTTTCCGGTGGATGCCCTCGGCATCGGGGAGGCAGACGTCCTTGTCGCCATATTCCCCATGGAGGGTGGCAGGGGAAAGCCCTTTGCCCCGGCCGTTCCCGCGGGAGGCACCCCTTTCAATGGCGCGGCAGGTAAGCGCGCCCCGCCCGGAAAAAACCCCGCCGCTCTCCCCTGTCCCTTCACCGTGTCCTGGCCGTCCGGTCTCGTCGTCGCGGCGGCGGGGTTCCTGGCCTTGTCGAAGACCAGGCCCGAGGTAAAGGCATAGCCCGGCACGGGTAAGAGGAGCGCGAAGAGGCACACCGCATTGATCAGCCTCACCACCCACGATACCTTCATCCTTATCCTCCCCGAGTCCGCCATTTCATTCTCTCTGCGCTGCGACGTCGTGTTGCCTTGTCACCCCAACCCACTCTATCACCACACGAAGCTGCAAATTCAATGCCTTCGTTCGTGGTCCCCGTGTCGCTATCCGGTTCTTTCTGGTGAGGCGGGCCGGAAATTGGCGTGAGGGAGCTCACAAGGGTTTTTCTGGGTTATGTCGCATGGCTAAGGGAATGATGACTCCGGACGAGCGGCTTACCGGCGCCGCCCTCGCTTGACCGCGAAGGTGGGCAGAAAGGCGGCACCCGCCGCGAAGGCGCAGGGCACCGTCACGGTCCAGAAGGCCGCTGCTATCGAGTAGTGGTCCCCGATGTAGCCTATGGCAATCGGGGAGAGCGATGCGGCCACGTAGGCGAAGGTGACGATAATGCCGAGGGCGAGCCCCTTGAAGGAGGCAAACACCAGGCCCGTGAAAGTCCAGAGTCCTCCCGTGACCGCAGCCCCGAGAAATCCCGCGGTAAACGTAAAGAAGCCCCTCGGGGACGTGCTCGCCACCGAGAGGGTGAGCATGAGGGAGATGCCCATGCCAATGCTGCCTGCTATGCCGGTGCGCCGGTAGCCGGCCCGGTCGGAGACCCAGCCCATGACTGGTCTGCCGAAGGCTTGACCGATGCCGAAAAACCCGGCGAGCAGTCCCGCCCCCGTAGCGCTCATCAGCACCTCGGTGCGGAGATAGGACGGAAACCATAGGGTGAAACCGAACTCCGAGGCCATCTGGAACGTAAGCACGAGGCTGAGACAGAGGAGCACGAGCAGGTTCCCGGGGAGCAGAATTGCCCTGTCGAAGAACACTGCGGCGCGGGTCTTGGACGTCTCCTCAGGCCAAAAATACCACTGCAGAAAGGCGACTGTCAGGCTGGAGAGACCGATGACCAGGAACGCGGCCCTCCAGGTACCGGTAAGATCGAGGAGCCAACCAGCAACCGCCGGGCCGACGAACCAGCCTAGCGAGGAGCCCGAGACCAGAAGGCTGAGAAAAAAAGCGGGCCTTTCCGGAAAAAGCTCCAGGGTGAAGGCGGCAAGCGGGACAAAATAGAAGGCCTCCACCGTGCCCGTGAGGAAACGGCTCCAGAAAAGCTGGCTCGCGCTGTTCACCAGGCCGGAGACCACCGTAAGGGCAGAAAAGCCGAAGATACCGAAGAGGACCGCATATTTCCTGCCGAAGCGGTCGGAGACTATGCCGGCCACGATCGGAGTGAACATGTAGCCCCAGAGCGAGGCAGACCCGATCACGCCAAGGGTCGTTCGGTCAGCGCCGAATGCCTGCATGAGCGAGGGGATCAGGGGCCCGAAGAGCCACCTCTGCGCAAAGTAGAAGAGCATTCCGACCCAGCCCATGACGAAAAAAGCCGTCCGTTTCGACCTCATCCCCGTTCTCCGCCCATAAAGCCTCACGTTACAGGAACGTCTCAAGGAAATCAAGGAATAAAATATCTGGAGTTTCCTAAGTTTCTTAATCGGATCTCACGTAATATGCGGAGGGGTTTGAAGAAAATGACCTGCCTAGGCAGGGCGGAGGCGTTTCCGGGAGCGAGCTATGCGGGAGCCTCTCGGAACCCGGCTTAAGGCGGGAGGAGCGGTGCGCGCAAGCGCACAAATTCGGATGTGTGAGCGAAACGGGGGATTCAATACGATATGGCCTTGCCGCGAGTTCCGAATTTGAGCGGGGGGAGCCTTTAGCGAGGGTGAGAGGCGGACGCTTTGAGCGAACGACGGAAACGCCGAAGTCCTGCCGTGACAAAAACTCAGGAAACTCCAGATAAAACATGGGCGAAGTCCCGCGCACAGCGAGGGGCTTACGGAGCGCTCCCGGTCAAGGAACTGTCAAAAAACCGTCAAGACTGTGGTGTCCGTCGTTCTCATATGGGCCCTATGGCCCAAAAAGGGTCATTGGCAATATAAATGTCGAGCGTCTTTTGCATCAGGAATGCATATAATAAATATGTTAGCCTTTTGTGATAGATAGGGTCCACAGGTTCACTTTAAGCCGGCGTTCCCTCGTCCGGCCGGTATAATGGCGCAGGAATCTCAACGGAGGAGCCTTTGAAGAGAAGCGATGCCGTCAGAATCGTGGTGGTAGGTGCCAACGCGGCCGGACTGCGGGCGGCCGCCAGATCCAAACGGCTGCTGCCGAATACGCACGTCACCGTTATCGACCAAGGCCGGTTCATCTCCTATGGGGCATGCGGTATGCCTTATTTCGTGTCCGGGGACATCGGCAGCGCCGATAGGCTCCGCGAGACGGCTTACGGTGTGGTTCGCGATGCGGACTTCTTCAGGAAGGCCAAGGGGCTTGAGGTCGTTATTCAAACCGAGGCAGAACGGATCGACCGTCAAGCCCGCAAGGTCATCTGCAAATCGATCCTGACCGGGGAAACGAAAGAGTATTCTTACGACAAGCTCGTCCTGGCGACGGGGGCCACGGCTGTCGTCCTCCCCGGGATTCCCAAGGATAGCCCCCGGATCTCCACTTTTAAGGTCTTGGAAGATTCCATCGCCTTGAGAGAGACCCTCCAGTCGGGGCAGATTTCAACAGTGGGAGTGGTGGGCGCCGGGCCCACCGGCTGCGAGCTCGTGGAAGCCTGCACTGCCATGTGGGGTGCCCGAGTCATGCTGTTCGAAGCTGCCCCGCATATCCTGCCTGCCATGCTCGATCAGGAGATGACGCAGGCAGTTGAATCATACCTCAGGGGCAAGGGCGTGGAAGTCCACACGAGCTGTCCGCTCCAGGGCGTCGTTGAATCCGAGGGAGGCGTCACCGTCAAGACGTCCCAGGGCGCTTTTGCGGTGGATCACCTCATCATCGCCATAGGCGTCAGGCCGGCGACCGGCCTTGCCGCCGCGTGCGGCCTGAAGATCGGCAAGACGGGTGGAATTGTGGTCGATGAGAAGATGGCCACGAGCGATGAGCACATCTTTGCCGCGGGCGATTGTGTGGAGCTGACGCACCTGATCTCCGGGGAGCCCGTCTTCCTCCCCCTCGGTTCATTGGCCAACCGCGAGGGCCGGGTGATCGGCTCGAACTTCGGCGGGGGGGACGAACGGTTCCGACCCGTGGTGGGCAGCGCGGCGGTAAAGGTCTTCGATATGAATGTCGCGGCCACGGGGCTGACTGAAAAGGCGGCCAGGAAGGCCGGATTCAACGTGGGAATGGCATGGGGGAGCTTCACGGATAAGGCGGACTACTATCCAGGATACGAGAACCTCCATCTGAAAATAGTCTATGATAAGGGCACCACGCAACTGCTTGGCCTGCAGGGCTACAGCAAGGGCGAGGTGGTAAAACGCGTCGATGTCTTTGCGGCTCTCCTCAAGCACGGCGGGAAACTCGAGGACTTGCTCGATGCCGAGTTTGCCTACGCACCGCCCTATGCCGCAGCGCTCGATCCGCTCTATTCCATCGCATGCGTGGCCCGCAACGAGCTTCTCGAAGGGGTTGAAGCCCTGCCGCCCGATGCCGACCTCGGCGACCGCCTGGTCGTGGATGTCCGCCGCGCCAAAGAGGCAGCCGATCGGCCCCTGCCGGAAAGGGAGACGGAGAACCTCCCCTTTGAGGAGTTCCGGGTCCTTTGCGGCCGGGTGCCGAAGGACAGGGACGTGGTCTGCGTCTGCTCAAAGGGAGTCCGTTCCTCTGAGGCCGTCCGTATCCTCCGCGAGAAGGGCTATGGCAAGGTCAAGTACCTCGGAGGGGGCTCCTCAATGAAGCCTACCCGGAAGTAACGGAGCCGGCTATTCCGTGAATGGATGGCGATCGCGAGCCTGTTTCGGCGCGGGAAGCATCGCCCGGATGCTCGGGACCGCGAGGTTAAGGACCGAGCTCCGGCCGCGCAGGTAGTATGCATCGCTTGAGGCCTGGCGACGATCCGGGCCTTCGCTCCCCGGGCCGTGCGGCCCGGGAGGACACGCGACGCTCCCATCCATGGTGATCGTGATAGTGCCCCGAACCCCTACCAGCCTATCCCTCGGCTTTTCAGGAAGCTCCTTGCCCCTTCATGGCCAAGGCGTGCTGCTATTGTTATATCATCGATCTCGTGCTTATGGTTGCCGAGTTCGCTGTAGGCCACCCCCCGGTTGTTGTAAGCGCCCGCATACCGCGGATCGATCTCGATAGCCCTGTCAAAATCTGCAATCGCCCGGGTGAATCTTCCGAGGTTGCTATAGGCCACCCCCCGGTTGTTGTAAGCGCCCGCATACCGCGGATTGACCTTGATAGCCCTGTCAAAATCTGCAATCGCCCGGGCGTAATCGGCGAGGCCCATATAGGCCAGCCCTCGGTTATTATAGGCGTCCCCATACCGCGGATTGACCTTGATAGCCCGGTTAAGATCTGCAATCGCCCGGGTGTAATCGGCGAGCCCGTTGTAAGCCAATCCCCGGTTGTTATAGGCACCCGCATACCCGGGATCGATCTCGATAGCCCTGTCAAAATCTGCAATCGCCCGGGTGTAATCGGCGAGGCCCATGTAGGCCAATCCCCGGTTGTTATAGGCGCCACCAGACCTCGGATTGATCTCGATAGCCCTGTTAAGATCTGCAATCGCCCGGGTGTAATCGGCGAGGCCGTTGTAAGCAGACCCCCGGTTGTTATAGGCCTCCCCATACCTCGAATTAATCTCGATAGCCCTGTTAAAATCTGCAATCGCCCGGGTGTAATCGGCGAGGCCCATGTACGCCGACCCCCGGTTGTTATGGATAACGCTGCTAGCACCGGCAACTTCCAAGGTATGGTCATACAGGACGATGCTGTTCCGCCAGTAACCGACCTGTCTCCACGTGAGGAGGAACAGAGAGATGAGGCACAATGTCGATAAGGCGACAAGGGCCTGCCTTCGATAGGACCATTTGTCCAGAAGCTCCGGAACGGCCCATGCGACGATGATGAAAAGCCCGATCAGGGGGATATAGGTGTACCGGTCGGCCAGGGCCTGGCTGCCCACCTGCACTATCCCTATGACCGGCACCAGTGTCCCCACATACCAGAACCATCCCACCGGTACATACGGGCGTTTCCTTGCGCCTTTGATCACTATCACGGTGATGGCGATAAGGAGCGCGACCGAGCCCAGGACCCGCCAGAGGGGCCACGAGGCAGGATGAGGATAGAAGACGGCGAGGTTCGCGGGCCAGAGCATCTTGACCATGTAGGTGATAGAGGAGACAAAGGCATTGGCCATGCGGGCACTCAGGGGAAGGGCCTCAAGAGCCTTCATCGCCCCCGCGTGCTGCTGGACGAGGTAGGTGACGATGCTCGAGAGCGCGGCCAGGACAAAGAGGGGAATCTTCTCCATAAGGAGAGGACGGATCAATCGCCAGTGACCTTCCGGCTCCAGCGGAGGCTTCTGCCCCAGGCGTTCAAGGGGCCAGTAGTCGAGAAGCAGCAGGACAAAGGGGAGGGTGACGAGCATGGGCTTTGCCATCAGGCCCAGGGCGAAGCAGAGGAGCAGCGTGAGGTAGCGCGTGAGTCCCGGCCGGGCAGCGTAGGAGACATAGACCCCCATGGTCAGCATCCAGAAGAAGGTGGAAAGGACATCCTTGCGCTCTGCTACCCAGGCGACCGATTCCACGTGGAGCGGGTGGAGGGCAAAGAGGGCCGCCACAAAGGCGCTTTGCCGGAGCGCTTTCGTCATCCGGTGAAGGACGAGAAAAAGCAGGAGCGTGCTGGCGAGGTGGAACAGAAGATTGGTGAGGTGGTGCCATCGCGGCTGGAGCCCGAAGAGCTGCACATCCATCATGTGGGAGATCCAGGTCAGGGGGTGCCAGTTCGCGGCATAGCCGGTCGTGAATGCCCACGTGATCCCCTCCACGGTGAGGCCGCCCTGCACGTGCCTGTTGTCGGTGACGTACTTCGGATCATCGAAATTGATGAAATCGCAGCGCATCACGTGCCAGAAGGCCGCCAAACCGGCGATCATGAGGAGCAGGGAGATTATGAGCAGGCGGTTCTTCGTTGACATAGCATGCTTTCTGTCCGTCGGAGGCAGTGGTGGCCATCCGCAGGGACCGGTCCTTCCTGCGAAGCTCCGGGCTAGAGCAGGGGAGCCGCAGCAAGAAAAAGGCGGACAAATGGTACCAAATGAAGGGCATCTTTGCAAGCACTCTATCCCGGCTGCGAGCCTGTGGACAGCCGATGGGAGGCACAAACCCGGGCCTTCGAAGCACGAATGGCGCCGCGCTTCGATGGGTGCCGGGGTTATTAGCTCAGGGCTTGAAGGGAACTCCGGTTGCCTTTTTGTTGACATTGCCGAGAAGGGCGTAGTAGTATGCCAGTTGTACCTCAGTGAAGTACCATGATGGACATTCCGTGAAACGTCTAAAAGACTTACCCCTCGCCAAGGATTCATCCTCTTTAAGGGAGCAGGTGTACAACCGCCTCAGGACGATGGTGCTTTCCGGGAAGATCGAAGCCGGGAAAAGACTCGTTGAGACCGCGCTGGCGACGGAGATGGGGGTGAGCAGGACACCGGTGCGCGAAGCCCTCCACAAGCTGGGCCTCGAAAATCTGGTTCGGCCCGTGGCAAGGATGGGCTATATCGTCAATGACCTGTCCGAGTATGACATCGAGGACCTCTTTGCGACCAGGGCTGCAATCGAACAACTGGCGGCCGGATACGCGCTCGAAAGGATCACCCCCGACGATCTCGGGAAGATCGAAAAAAATCTGGCGAAAACCGATCAGATCCTGAGAACGGGCCGGACAAAAAAAATGATCGACCTGGACACGGAATTCCATGACATCATCTGCAGGGCGAGCGGGAGCAAACGCTTGTACCAGATCGCCCAGATGCTGAGGGAGCATATGCTGAGGTTTCGCAACTCTTGCCTCCATCTTCCCCAGATCGCCACGAAAGCGCGGGACGACCACCGGGAGATATTCACGGCAATCAAGCTGAAAGACCCGAAGAAGCTGAACCGGGCCATGTCTGCCCATATGAAGAACACAAAGAGGGATATCCTCGATTACGTGCGGAGACTGAGAACACAATCTCTCTGACTTTGTCTGAAACACCCGCCCGTCAGAGGGGGAGACAGTGAGCGGTAAAATGAGCCAGGACAAAACGATAGTGGTGATCGGTCCCGGACGCATGGGTCTTGGCATCGCCCTAGCCTTTGCCCTCGCCGGGCTGCGCGTGACGATAGTCGACGTGAAAGAAAGGAGCAAAGAAGAATACGAACGGCTCGTGGCGCGAACGCGCGATGAGCTTCGCTCAACCGTGAGGCTCCTGGGGAAAGTGAACTATACGGCCTTAAGGCCGGCCGGCGTGCTTTCTTCCCTTACCTTTTGCCGCGGAATCAGCAAGGAAGACCTTGCCGGGGACTATATCTTCGAGGCCCTGCCTGAGAGGCCGGAGCTCAAGATCAAGCTCTTCCGGGATATCTCTCCTTTGATCGGCCCGAAGGCGATCGTTGCCTCCACCACGTCGACCATCGACATAAAAACCATGGCAAGGGGGCTCGTGAATCCCGAGAGGCTGGTCATTACCCATTGGTTGAATCCCGCTTTTGTAATCCCCCTCGTGGAGGTCGCCCATGCGCCCATAACCGCCGGAGGCGCGGTAAGAAGGATGACCAGGCTCCTGAAAAGCATCGGTAAAGTACCGGTTGCACTCAAGGACAGCCCCGGTTTCATCATCCCCAGAATTCAGGCAGGGGCCATGAACGAGGCAGTACGCATACTGGAGGAAGGGATTGCCAGTGCCGAAGATATCGATACTGCCATCCGCTACGGCTTCGGCTTCAGGCTCTCTGTATTCGGCCTTCTGGAGTTCGTCGACCTTGGCGGCCTCGATATCCTTTACTATGCGGACCGTTTCCTCTATGGCGCGTATAAAAGCGAAAGATTCAAGGCGCCGAACCTTATCGAGGAAAAGATGAAGAGAGGAGAGACGGGACCACGGGCAGGAAAAGGGATATATGAGTACGGCCGGGGCACCGCGAAGGCCCTGTTCGAAAAGAAATATCGCGATCTCATAAAAGTGCTCAGGGCGTTGCCCAAGAACTGAAGGGGGGACGGTCATGACGAAGAGAGTAGCGGTGCTGGGGGGTGGAAACGGGTCTTTCGCCGCAGCCGCCGACCTCGCCTTGCAGGGCTGCGAAGTGAGAATGTGGAGCAAGTTCCCCGAGGAATTGAAAGCGGTCGAAGCGACGGGCATGATCAAGGTGTCGGGACCCACGCTCCAGGGGGAAGCCCCGATTGCGCTCGTGACCGGCGACGTCAGAGAAGCGGTAAGGGGCGTGGAGGTGATCGTTTCAATTCTCCCCGCGTTTACCCAGATATCCATCGCGGAAAGTCTCAGTCCCTGGCTTGAGGACGGCCAGGTAATTTTTCTCGCACCCGGAACTTTTGGTTCCTACCTTATGTACAAGCACTTCCGTGATGACGGATGCCGGAAAGATATCGCCCTTGCCGAAACAGGAACAAACCCTTATCTGACAAGGAAGATCGATTCGCGCGAAGTCCGGATAGTGGTAAGGGCCGGTCACCTTCCGACCGGTGTCTTTCCCGCACATAAGACCGATGATGCCGTCAGAAAGATCGAGGCCTTTTTCCCCTCGGTCCACGCTGTGGAAGACGCCCTCTCCGGAGCCCTTATGAATGCGGGACCGGTCATCCACCCTCCCCTCATCGTCCTCAACACGGGTCCGATCGAGCATCCCGGAGCCTACGATATTCACAACGAAGGGACCACGCCCGGGATCAGAAAGGTGATCTCCCTTCTCGACGGGGAACGGATCCGGGTAAGGGAAGGCTTTAGTTACAGACCGAACCACTATCCCCTCGAGGATTACTACGACGAAACACGGCCCAACGAGTGGATGTACCCCAGGGAGTCCAAGCGGCTCCTCATGGCAAGCCGGCTCTGGTCCGAGAAGATCGATTACCGCCATCGCTACGTCA
>Ga0326727_10015798_pt1 | contig 16097 bp, 11 predicted proteins | sample MB2enrmetagenome_FD_207643 | JGI IMG/M metagenome (GOLD analysis project Ga0326727, IMG submission 207643) | Lab enriched peat soil microbial communities from McLean, Ithaca, NY, United States - MB29MY | ecosystem: Environmental > Terrestrial > Soil > Wetlands > Peat | place: USA: New York...
TTGCGACCAGGCCGTCCACATTCACGGTTTGGCCCCACCGGACGGCGGCGGCTTGTTGCGGGCTCAGCGGCGTCAGGGGCTGGAGCGGCTTAAAGAGCCACCAATCCCCCGCTCCCGGCTTTGACCCGCGGACCAGGAGCGCCTTGGTTCCTTCGTCATCGGACAGGAGGTATTCATGGCGGTCGAATTTCCGCCCCACCACGGCCATCTCGACCAGCAGATGACTCTGCAACTGGAAGTGCGCTCCCCTCAAGCGGCCGGCCTTTCCGACTGCCAAGGGAGACGCGGGAGCCTCGGTCCTTACGATGGCCGGAGGATGCCGACTCGACGTGAAGGAGCGAGAGGCGACGGCTATGAAAACCACCAGCACCAGGCCGCCGACCAGCCCCGCCACGAGCCCTGGCAGCCGGCTGCGGCCGCCCGGCGCCCGGAACAAGCGGCTGAGATCAACGAGCCGCACGTTAAACGCGGAGGACACCGTCGTCGGCGACAGGTCGAGCCCCTTATAGAACTCGACTTCCTCGCCGGTCCAGCTCACGACGATCATGTTGTTGCCGGAGATCGCGTTGAAGTAGTGCGCCTCCTCGCCGACCTCGACCCCTTCCGGCGCTTTGCCCTCAATGTGATAGACGCGCGACTTGGATACCAGCCGGACGAACAAGTGCATGCCCTCCAGATCCAGCGCGTCGCCCTCGCGCCTGGTGGCGGCGTCTTTCGCGGTCATCGGGCAAGCCGGCTCGAACAGGTGGAACAGCCGCCATTCGCCGCCGCGCTCGGTTTCCTCATACACCAGCGTGGCGACCTCGCCGCCGTCGCTTTCCAAATTGAACTCGTTCCAGTAATAAGTTCCGCCTTCTTCCTGCTCGCCCAGCACCGCCCGGCCCCCCACGCGATATTGCGTGCCAGCAAGATTCCCGGTCATGCCGATGCGGATGGGTGTGGGGTTGCTGTAGCTCAAGGCAAATGGCGGTTGGCGTGTCTCAGTGGAAATAATGCGGCACGAACCGGCTCAGGTTCCCCGTGATCCGGCGTGTGTCTTCGCGAATGCCCAGGCCGGCCGCCTCGTGGTCCACCACCCAGACGCCGAAAACCGGGCGCTGGCCGTCGAATTCGGGCAGCGTCGCCGGCGCCTGATAGACGTGCCCCTCGTGGCCGTAATCGCCGCTGGTTTCCTCAAGCACTACGCCGCCTTCGACCCACGTTACGTTGCTGCCCTCGCGGCTGAGTTTGGGTTTGCGGACGTAGCGACCGCCCAGCGGCTCGGCCAAATCGAAGGCGGGCAGGAGGTTCGGGTGATCGGGAAAGAGTTCCCACAGGATGGGCAGCAGGCCTTTGTTGCTCAGCAGCATCTTCCAGGCGGGCTCGATGAACCGGATGCAGTCCTTCGCCAGGTGGGCTCCGAATTCCTCGTGCCAGAGCCATTCCCAGGGGTAGAGCTTGAAACAGTGCTCGATGGGGCGGTTCTCCAGGTCCACAAAACAATTCTGGCGCCGGTCCCAGCCCACGTCCTCGATATGGACCGGCAGGGTCCGGCGGCCGGCCTGCTCGCAGGTGTCCCGCAGATAGAGCACCGTCTGCTCGTCCTCCGGGTTCTCCTTGATACTGCTGAAGTGGATGGTCGTGGCCGGGCAGCGCGCCCATGCCGCGATGAGCCGCTCGTGAATCGAGTTGAACTGGTCCGCGCCTGGGTGGAGGTCCTGCAGCCAGAACCATTGCGCAACCGCGGCCTCCACCAGAGCCGTCGGAGTGTCGGCGTTGTATTCCAACAGCTTGGGCGGCGTGCACCCGTCAAAGCTCAGGTCGAACCGTCCGTAGAGGCTGAAGTCGTCCCGCTCCCAGGAGCCTAAAATGCTGGGGATGGCCAGGTCAGGAATGCCCAGCCGGGTCCACCATTCATTCTTGACGACCGCCTCGGCCGCCTCGATGCACAGGTAGTGCAGCGTGTTGGCGGCGGCTTCGAGCGCATCCACCTCTTTCGCGCTTAGCTCGTAGGCGGCCGATTCGTCCCAGTACGGCCCGGCTTCATGCGAATGATAGGTAAGGCCGATCTCCTCGACTTTCTCGCGCCAGTGGGGCCTGGGAATGGAATGATGCCGTCGCATCACGAAGCGACCCAATACGAACTGCCAGTGCTGCCGAACCCGCCGCGCACTACATCGGTGCGGTGCGCCTCCGCCTGCTGGACGATGCCGGGGGTCGGCGCCGAGATGTTCGTGATGCTCTGGCAGGCCGTCGCCGACCACTGGCCGCCGTAGAAATACCGCTGCGTGTGGGGATCAAAGTGATTGTAGGGCAGCGCGTACCAGGCTCGAAACGGCGCGTGATAGTATCCCACGCCAGGGACGTAGCAGTTGTTGGTATAGACGGCGTCTGAACTGAGCGCTGTCGGCTGTTCCGATCCGCAGCCGACCAGCGCCCCTGTGGACAGGCCGCCGATCAGCACCAGGCGTATGCTCCGGCTTCGTTTCACGGGCGCTTAACGCCTTCAGCCCAACATCGAGGCGGCGATAATGATGCACACCCCGAGGATCACCGCCGCCGCGATGATGGCCGCGGCGACGTTGCGGTGCTCCAGGATCTCTGTGTTAAGATGGCCGGGCGTGCATTTGTCGAATATCTTGTACCCGGCAATCGCCGCCACGATGCCGACCCCCGCGAAGAGCAGCATATAGGCGAGTGCCTGGCCCAGAGACTGGGCGTGCCAGGTGGGAGCCGGCGTGGTTTCCGCCGCATGCAGCAAGGCCGGGGTGAGCAGAATGCCTAGGGCCGGAAGCCGGAATAGAGTACGGGTTGTCATAAATAATACACTGATAGACGGCAAGGATGCTGGCAGACGCGCAACGAAGTTGCTACGTTGAACAGCGAATGAAAACATGTCGAGAGCGTTCTAACGCTCAAACCTGTGGAGCGCAAGCCGCAAGCAAGGCTCGAGTCACCCGCAAACTATGCGTGACATTTCCCTCGCAGAGGAGTTTACTGTCTCCGTCGGGCGCGGTGGCCTCGGAATGCGACACGAAAGCTGCCACCAGTGGACCGTGCCTAGCGCGTAGCCGATAGCCAATGAGCGGGATAGTCATAAGCAATCATGGGCGGCAGGACAATTCATTTGCCCTTGTGATTTCCACGCCGGCGTTGGGCACGCTTTTCGCCCTCTTCCTGCTGCTTCCGGCCCTGCCCGGCAGAGGGCAAACCATTGTGGGCTCCCAGCCGTCGCCGGCGGCCCCCGTCGCACACCTGCAATACCGCGAGGTGGATTTCGCTCCGCTCGCCTGGGAGGTAGGCGTAGAGAGCACCGCACGCTTCAGCAAAGAGCCGGTGTATTCCGGGCCGGGTGTGTTTCGGGGCGTGCTGCGGCTGGGGAGCGACACGAACGCCTTCGTGCCCTTCTCCTGGGATGAGCGCCAGCAACGGCTTTACGTTGACCTCAATCGCAATCGGGACCTCACCGATGATCCCGCCGGCATATTCACCGCCGCAGACCGGGGCCTGCAGCTCTTTCGCGGCATTCCCCTCCAGTTCGTCTCCCCACAGGGCCCCTACCAGGTCAAGGTGGACGCGCATGTTTTCGGGCAGGGCGGACAGGGTGGAGCGGTCCGTGTCTTCCTATATGTCCGCTCGCTCTGGGACGGCGCTATCGAACTGAACGGCAAGAAATGGTATGTGGCGATCATTGACCGGCCGGATGGCCGGATCGGCCCCGCTCTTGGGGCCAAAGAGATCAGCGACCGCATGGTGCTTCGGCCCTGGGCGGAGCGGGACAGACCGTTCCTTTGGTGGCACGCCTCCCTGGCACACATGCACGACCTCAGTCATGTTAAACTGGTCACCTTCCCTTATCGCTATGCTGGCAACGCCGAAGTCTTCGACGCCTTTAATCTCCCCTCCAACCTCTTCCTCGAAGGCCAGGCCTATCGGATGGATTGTCGGGTCGAGCGCGCCGGCGCCCAAGCCGGCCTGGCATTGAGCTTCCAGCGGTTCCAGCCCCCGCTCGGCAAGCTGCAGCTCGGTGGCGACTTTATCCAACGAATCGTGCTCGACGGCGGTGGGGCACCGGAGGGCATTACCGCCCTGCTCGATGGTCCGGCTGCCGATGTGGAAGTGCCGTTGGGGGTTTATGCGCGGCAGCTCGTGCTGCTGCATCGCCCCGGAGGCACCAATTTCGCCGTCGGCCTCGGCACCAACCGGCTGGCGGTGACGGCCACCAACGAGGCCCATCTGGATGCGGGCGGGCCTTTGCGAAATACGGTGGAGATTGCCAGCGCCTCCGGCGGCACAATCTCGTTGCAGTATCGGCTCGCCAATGCCGGCAACCTTGGCTTTCACCTGGCCATCCACAATGAGAAGGCCCCGCCGCAATTGACGATCCGGCAGGCGGATGCTGTGGTAGGCCGAGGCCAGTTCGAGTTTGGCTGAGGCGGCAACTGCGCGCACTCATGGCGAGTGCCGGCCAATCTCCAAGGCGAAGTTGCCATGACCGTCCGGACCGAACTGGACGGTTTAGGCCCTACCGAAGGCCCGGTCTTCACCTGGAAAGTGCCAGCAGGCTTCGCCCAGGCACAGCCTCCAGTGGCGCTCCCCGTTGGCGTCACACCTTCGCCCGCGTCCTCGGGCACGAAGGCAACCGACTGGGGCTCGTGGCTGGGGCTTGCCTGCCTGATGCTGGTGGTTGTCCTATCGCTGATTCGCACAAGATCCAAGGGCCCGTTGCGCTGAACTCCTCCAGCCTCGCCTGGCGGCAAACCAGCCGACAGGCACGCCCTCGGCGTCCTCACCGCACCGCGAGCGCCCGAAGATGTCCGATACGGACGTGCTTTGCCCGGGTTGGCGTCCGTTTTGCTCCTGGCCGCTGCCCACCATAAGCCTTCCGAATACAACTCCCCTCCCGCGCCTCCCTCGGGGTGGTCTGGGGGCACCCTGGACCTACCCTGGACATGTCCTATACCCATAGAACCCCCTCAAAACCCCTGGTTTTGATCAGCCAAGCTTATCCAAACCGCTTTCCTGCGGCGTTTCCGCGGCGAAACGATTCAGGTGCGAGGCAGACCTCATTGCAGCCTATTTCGGGGTTCTACTTGGCGGGTTAGGTTATGGGAGGACGCGCACGCGATAAAAGCGATTGCTCGGGGTCAGGGCGTCCGACTTGCTCGCCGTGTTGCTGGCCCCGGCTACGTCACCGGGGAGCGCATTCCAGTTGGAGGGGTTCAGGTCCGGATTGAACTCCACCCGATAGGTGGTATTCGAGACGGCTGACCAAGTGAGCAGCACGTTCGAGCCGGACAGCACCGGCTGCAGAACCATCGGTTGGGGAACGACGAGTACCGCGGTGGCGCGGACGATCACCGAGGTGGTGGTGGTGCTCAAGAGCATGGAGACCTTGTTCGATGGATCGATGAAATTGGCGAACGCGCCGTGGCGCGTGCCGGCGCTCGATACGGTGAATGAATCACTCGTCGTGGGAATATAGTTGTTGGCCAGGTTGACGCTGAGGGTCCCGTTCAAGGTGACGGAACCGGAAACCTGAAGCTGGCCGTAGTTGGTGCCGGGTATCGTGCCCGAGAGGGCGCAATTAAGCACGGCGACAAGCTGCGCGCTCCCCAGGTCCAGGTTACGGGAGGACACGCACGCGATAGAACCGGTTGCTAGGGGTCAGCGCGTCCAGTTTGCTGGCGATGTTACTGAGGCTCGTTACGTCACCCGAGAGCGCGCTCCAGTTGGAAGGGGTCAGGTCCGGGTTGAATTCCAGCCGATAAGTCGTGTTCGAGACGGCTGCCCAGGTTAACACCACGTTCGAGCCGGAGAGCGTCGGCGATAAAAGTAGCGGCAGAGGAGGTGCGACGGCGGTGACCAGGACGACCACCGAACTGGTCGTGTTGTTCAACTGCATCGTGACCTGGTTCGAGGGGTAAGAAAAACTCGCAAACGTCCCACCACGCGAGCCGGCAGTCAGGACCGTGAAGGAGTCACTGGTGGCGGGAAGGTAGCCGTTGGCCAGCACCACACTGAGCCCGCCGTTCAAGGTGACCGGGCCGCTGACCTGGAGTTGGCCGTAGCTGGTGCCGGCGGTCGTGCCGCCGAGGGCGCAATTGAGCAACGCATTGGGGGAGGAGGCATAACTATTATTGGCGGCCAGAATGCCCAGCCGGAGGTCAACGGTGCCGTAATTGGTGAACGGGACGCCGACGGTCGTGGTGCCGGTGCTCAGTGACTTGCGGAAAATGCCCACGTTATCAAAACGGCCGGACGAGAAATAGGGAATGAACGTAGCCGCGTTCTGCGCCTCGAACACTGCCCCGGGCCGGTTCGTGATGATGCCGCCGGTCAGGTAAACGTCGCCTGAGCCTGTCCAGAAGGTCATGCCACCGTTCTCCAGCGTTCGGCTGAGCGATACCGCGTTGGCAACCGCCAGATTCAGAGTTGCGCCTGGCGCGATGACGGTCCGTCCGCTGCCGCTCATGGTGCCGGCTGTCCAATTCATCACGTTGTCAATCGTCAGTGTCCCGCTGCCCTCCAGAGCGGTGCCGCCGGCATTGTTGATGCAATCCAAATTGGAGACGGACAGGTCGGCGTTGTCCACGAGTAGGCCGCCGTTGAGCCGGTAGAGGCCACTGCCATTGAACTGAGCTCCTGGAACCAGAGCGAGGGTGCCACCGGACAATTCCACCAGGGCAGTGGGCGCGGCATCGAACGGGCCGCTCGAAACGGCGTTTTGCACGTTGAACCGGTTGGTCGTGCCCGGCGCCAGCATAATTGTGCCCGAATTGGTCCAGGAGTCGTTCCACATCACGGTGCCCGATTCAATGTCCACGGTGCCGTAATTGTTGAAGTTGATGTTGACGGTGTTCGTGCCAGGATCCGTCACCTTTTGGAATATCCCCGAATTATCAAATCGGCAAGGAGCGCCGTAATTGGCGAAGGAGCCTGAGCCCTCCTGTTGGAAGAGAGCGCCCACGTCGTTGGTGAGAATGCCGCCGCTGAAGTCGAGCGACCCTGCCCCCGTCCAAAGGATTGTCCCCGCATTTTCCAGGGTGCGGCTGAGCGTTAGGACGCTGCCGCCGAGGTTCAGGGTTGCCCAGGGCGAAATCACCGTCCGCCCGCTGCCTCTCATAGATCCGGCTGTCCAATTCATCAAATTGTTGATGGTGAGAGTGCCGCTGCCATCCAGGGTGTCGCCGCTGGCACTATTGATGCAATCCAGGTTCGAGACCGTCAGGTCGGTATCATCCACCATGGCGCCGCCGTTGAGGCGATAGAAGCCGCCGCCGTTGAACTGGGCTCCCGGGACGAAAGTAAACGTGCCATTGGCGAATTCCACCAGGCTGCCCGATGGCGCGTTGAAAGGCCCGCTCGAAAGCCCGCTCGACCCGGCGAACCGATTGGTCGTGCCCGGCGCCAGTAGCACACTACCGGTGTTCGTCAGCGTGATAGTGAACAAGAACGTGCCGGCCTGGAGGTCAAGCATGCCAAAATTGTTGAAGGCAGTGAACAGGATATTTGTCCCGGGGTCGCTCGTTTTGCTGTAGGTTCCCGCGTTGTCAAAGCGGGAAAGGGACAGTTGGGCTGAGGTTTGTGCGTCGAACAGAGCGCCGATGTCGTTGGTGATGCTGCCGCTGCCGCCGAGGCTCCCCGCCATCCAGGTGATTGTTCCGGCGTTCTCCAAGGTGCAGCCTAAAGTGCAGCCTAGAAACGAAGCCTCCTGGCCGGTAATCGTCACTGAGCCGTTGGTGTCAATGAGGGTGCGCCCACTGCCCGTGATCCCCCCGGAATTCCATAAGGATGCGCCATGGAGCGTCAGCGTGGCGCTGACCGACAGCGTCGGAGTCGTGCTGGCATCGCCCAGGAACAGGTCCAGACATTCGGTAGGGTTCGTGACGGTCACGGTAACGTTCCCACTGAGGTGAGCATTGTCAGTCGGGAGCGGAACCAGCGGGGTGGGGTTGAGGTAGGAGTCCGTCCAGTTGGTGGCAACGCTCCAATCGCCTCCGCTGGGATTGACCCAGTAGAAATCAATCGGCGTGAAGCGCGCAAAGACTGTTTTGTTGGTATTCATCGTGAAAGAGACCGTATTGCTCTGCGAAACGATGTCGCCGGTCCAGCCATGAAACGTGCCGGGCGGGACGGGGATGGCGGTCAAGGTCACCACGTCGGTGGGGCCGTAGTCGTTCTGATTGGGAACGATCCGCACGACGCCGCCGTCGCTAAAAAGTGTCAACTGGTATCGCACCGCGGCGCTGTTGGTCGGGTTAATCCCCTCGAGGAATTTCTGCAGGTTCGACACGCCGTCGCCGAGGTAGTCGCCGGTGGCGTTCTGGTTGAGGTTGCCGAAATATTGCAACTGCCACCAATCGGGCATGCCGCAGCCGCGGCTGTCAATCCACAACGGCGCCGGGCTGCTGGTGACACTGCCGGAACTGGCGGTCAACACGACCGAATAATAGCCCTGGTTGGCCACACTGACGTCACTGATCAACAGCGTGTCGCTGGTTGCTGCGACGATGTTAGTGCCGTTGACCTGCCATTGGTAGGAGAGATCTGACGTATCGAGCGCCACCACCGAAAAGCTCGCCAGCGCGCCCGGCTGGACGACTTGCATTTGCGGTTGGCCGAGGATTTGGGGCGGCGCCGAGGATTCGGCGGTTTCGACAGTGAGATTTCCGTTGGAATCGAAAAGAAACTGGCAGTTTTGGGCTTGAGTAAGGTGCGCGCAGAAGCAAACAACTGCCGCGGCACTGGCGCTGATTCTCATATAAAAAGGAGAGGTTTCGGTAAAAACGGTTTCAGATGATTAAGCACATCTGGCACGTTTTGTGTAGGCTACCAGAGATTCGCGCGCCACCACCACCACCGCTCCCCGAATAGGATCTCGGAGGCACTCCAAATCGAGTTGTATGCCTCTACCTGTTCGTCAAATGGCAGGCTCGTCCGCCAATCAGCAGTTGCCCTCAGGGTGCTCTCAATCCAGTCCGTGGCGGCTTGGTAGACCTCAGCATCGGTAGTCTGTGCCGCCTGAGCGACCTCAGGCAGAACTGCATCTGCGAATTCCACCACCTGTTCGGGAAGGGGGCCTCCAGCGTATCCAGCGGCCGTCTGCACACAGTTGACGACCGCAGGAGCTTGCGCTTCGAGTGCGGGGGCCCCCGCTTGGAGTGTAGGGGCCAGCGCTTCGAGTGCGGGGCCCGCCGCCTCCCCTACCTCGACAAGAAACGTCTGAACCCCCCCCGGATCGGTGGCAGCAGCCGCGGCCAGTCCAATGGTCACGGAATTCAGGCCCCCTGGCAGAGTGGGGGCCAAGCCTGAGGGATCGCTGCGACTAACTGGCTCATTGCCCACGTATGCATACAAATTGGGACCCTGTCGCGCTTCGGCGCCGCGGAGCGGATCACGGGAAAGCCAGCGGCCCAAGTTGGGGTCATAGGCGCGGAAGTGTGTCACGTACAAGTTGGCTTCGGTCGCCCACAACATCCCGCCGAAGCCAAAGTCAGCATCTAGATCACCGCTGAGCCTGGTTTTGCGGCCGAAGGGATCATACGCATAGCGCGCCCGGATGTTGCCGCCGACGTCAGTGAGCTCGCGTATCGAGCCAAGATGATCCCGGGTGTAGTAATAAAGGCCTGCGTTGGTCCCCGTCACCAACTGAACGCCCTGAGCGAAAAACCTCTTGGTGACCACCCCGTTGGTGTCGCGCTCCTCCCTAATGTGCCGGCCATCCCAGGCGAACATTCGATGCGACACCTCGACCCCGTTGACCAGTTGCCGGATTCCCACCAAGCGACTCACCCCGTCGTAGGCGAACTCGGCGCGCTCGTTCCCCGCGTTGACCGCCGTCAGCCGATTGGCGCCATCCCATTCATTCGTGCTCGAGCCAGCGGGGGCGGTGGTCGTGCTGAGTTGATTAAGGGCGTTGTAGGTGGCGGTATAATTGGAAGGTCCTGCCTGCTCCGCCAAGCGATTGGCGGCAAGATCGTAACTGTAGGCGTAGGTGTTTGCCAACGCGCCGGAATTGGTGACATTGGCCGAAAGCAGTTGATTCGCGGCATCATAAGTAAAAGAATAAAAACTGGGAGGCTGGGCGCCGGCCTGCTGAGACCAGGTGTTGATCTGCTGCGCGGGAACATCGTGAGTATAGAGGAACTGCGACAAGGGTGTGACGCCAAATTGATGAGTGATGCCTTGCAGCGCGAAGTCCTGGAGAACAGTCCCATAACTCCAGCTTGAGGTTTGAGCATTGGGAAATGTTTTGAACAGCAGGCGCAGCGAGCTGCCATCGTAGGCATAGCTGAACGAGCCCAGCGCGTTGGTGGCTCCCACAATGCGGCCGGCGCTGTCATAAGCCGTGGCCCAATCCACTCCCTCAATCGCGCGGTGGACCCGCCTCCCCAGCGCATCGTAACCGTAGGTGATAGTCTCGTTGGCCAGCGGTCCGGTGATGCCCGCCAACCTGCCAGCGCCCAGTGCCGGAGTGCCCGTAACGGGGATGTATGAGTAGAGCCTCGTTCCAATGCCGTCGGTCATTGAAGTGACGCGCCGGTAATTCGGGTCGTAGGTAAAACTGACCGCCGGCGTGGGCACGGTGTCGTTGGCGTAGCCGATGAGGTTAAGGGTGTTGTCCAGATTGTAACTGAAGTACGTGAGCTGCTGCTTTTGGTCGGTAATCTGGCGCAAACGGCTCGTGGTGTTCTCGTAGGCGTAAGTGATTTGCGAACCATCGGCGAATTGCTTGGCGATGGGCCGGCCCTGGACATCCATTTGCCACGAGGTCGTCCGGCCCAGCGAATCGCTCAGGCTTTTCAGGGCGCCGCATCGGCACCATCCGAAGCGTGTGACGCGTCCCAATGGGTCGGTGACCTGCGTGAGCTGGCGCAGACTGTCGTAGTCGAAGAGCGTCAGCCGCCCGGCGCGGTCACGATAAACACTCGGGTCCAGCCGATCATAGGTGATTTGTTCAAAGGTGGCGTCCGGATAGGTGATTTGGGTAACCCGGTCCAGGTTGTCGTAATCGAAGGTCAGCCTGTAGCCGCTTACGTCGGTCAGCGTCCCAATCCGCCCGAACGCATCGTAGGAGGCCGTCACGGTGTCATTGGGGCCGGGCAGCGGGCCGTCCACCGCCAGGAGGTAGCCGTTGGTGTCGTAGTGGCAAGTGATGGTCTCGCCCTTGGGATCGGTCGCGGTGAGGATTTGGCCGCGGGCGTTGTAGCTGTAGCTGGTGGTCTGCCCGGCGGCATCCGTGGTCGTCAGCGGCCGGTGTTGGGAGTTGTAGGTGGCGGAGAAGAGCAATTCGTTTTTCCCCGCCGTCGTCATGTGGATTTCCTGCAAATCAATGCCGTTGGACGCATAGATGTAGGCGAACGTGCGGCCCAAAGGATCAACCGCGTTGGTTACCCGGCCAAAGCTGTTGTACCCGTAAGCAAAAAGCTGCGTGGAACCATCGTCAAGCACACGGCCGATTTGCGTGGGAAGATTGTTGGCGCCAACCGACTGTTCGCCCTGACCCGCGTAAGCGTACCACACCCGGTTTTCCAGCGGCTCCTTGGTGCTCTCGAGGATGCCTGAAGAGACACTCGCGCTGGCGTGCAGCCAGTGGAAAATCCTGGCTTTGGTGTAATCGCGGTAGGACGTGGCGCAGGCGTTGCGACTCCAGTAGAAGGTGTTGCGGTAAACCAGGTTGTTGTTGTCAATCAAGGGCATCCCCTGCGGCAGCGTCGCACTGGGATCGGAGCCAGGTATCCCCGAAGTATCGTCGTTAAACTCGACCCGCTCGAGGCTGCCATCCGGGTGGGTAATCTCGGCAATGCGGTCAACGCCGTTGCCGTAGGACAGGGAGAAGTGGCTGGTCCCATAGGGAGTGGTCAAGGCGCTGACACTCGTGTAATCGGTGACAGAGAAGTTTCCATTGGTGGTGACGCTGTAGCCGAAGACGTTGGTCCCCGGACTGTAACTGACCCGGGAAACGAGGCCTTCCACATCCGTAATGTTGGTCAGGAGGTAGGCGGAAATATAATTTGTCAATGTTGTCAATATGTTATTGATGTCTTTGGTGCACGTAAAGTAACCTATTGGTTCGGGCGCGTAGCCGAACGTCGCCGAGCGGCCAAAGGGATCGGTTACCTGCGTGATTTTGTAAGGATCATCCAGCACGGTATTAGTGAGGGTGCAGGGCCCGATTGTGCCCAGGCCGACACCCGGCAGGCCGTGGTTTATGGTGGTGACCTGGCCGATCGCGTCGGTGATGGCGACCAGGCGCAGCAAGCCGTCATAGGTCAATGTGACGGCATTGTTCTGAGGGTCAATCACCTGGGTAAGAAAGACCCTGCGCGCGGTGCCGAAGGACCCATCCGACTGGCTGAAAATCATTTGAGATCCGTCGGGCCAGAGCATCGTGTAACTGATCGGATCAGTGGACGTGCGAGTCAGCAAGGTCTCGTCGTATTGCTGGTAAGCGAACGATTGCGTGTTGGTGTCGAAGCCGGTGAACGTGCGCTGCCCGCCCCCGATAAAATAATACACATCGGCCAGGCTGTTCGCCGGGTCATCGGTGATGAAGGAGATCCAATCGCAGCTCCATTGCGGGCCGAAATTGGAGTAGGCCGCGTTCGCGGGCTGAAAACCGTCCAGGGAATTGTAGCGGATGACGAAAGGAACCGCCGGACCCACCGGCGGCGAGTAACCGACTGGCTGGTCCACCAGGCTTAGATTGACTGTCATTAAATGCACCGTGGGGGCCATCATGCCGTGGTGCACCGTGGGGGCCATCATGCCGTCGCAGACTGGCGGTCCAGTATGGAAATCCCGCGGTGTCTGGCCACCCGGTTCCAGGACGCTGACGACACCCTTGCCCCAAACGGTATCGCCCTCTGCGGGCTCGACTGCGCGCCAACCTTTTGGGAGCGGTCCCGGCGGCACCAGGAAATAGCCGCTGGTTTCCGCCTCCAAGGCCTGGCGTGTGGCCCAGGTGTCATTACGGAACGTCGGGTCCTTAAGCAATAAAGGTCGCCCACCTGCCGCATCAGGGCCGCGTAGTGCCCCAGCTTCCAATGGACGACAGAAGGGACCATGAAAGCGCCTCCCGGTTCACGAAAGGCCATCTGATAGTTCAGGCCGAGCTTCCGGGAAAGCTCCGCCACGTAGGACAACGAGCAGCCTGTTGGAGTCGAAGCTGCAGCCTTGATGATTTCCGTGCCCGGATGCTGCGGGTCCAAGGCGGCCTTAATACAACCCAATGCCTGCGGGCCGCAAAAGAAGGCGATCTCAGGTCTGTGTTTCATCGTCCAGAGACCTTCCCGCGCGCCGATGATCTTCTGATTCCCGGGTCCGATAAATCCGCGCCCCGCCACGGATTGGAGGAATGCGTCCAACTCAACCATCCGGCCCAACCGCGCATACATATAGGCCAATTCCCCGCCCGCGCGGTCCGCGATGGCCTTGCCCTGCGCGCTGGTTGCGTTTTGGCCCAGCGCCCAGGCCTCTTTCCAGGCCTCCAGCGCCAGCGAGTAATGAGCTGTGTTGTAATATTCGGAGCCCAAGCCGGTGAGCAGCGCCGCCCGCCAGACTGACGTGGGGTGCTGGTCCAAATAACCCGTAAGACTGGAAAAATCGTCCCGACCGCTGCGGTGCGCATACCCGCTGAGCGCCGCCGCCAGGTCGGCATTCTCCGCCGCGCTCGGCTCGCCCTCGATGGGGACGAGCGGCTCCTCGAAGACGCGTGCGCGGAAAAGCTCCTGCGGCGTCGGGTTTGCCAAGAATTCCAGCCCCGTCCTTGGCGGCTCAACCTGTGGCACGGTGCGATTCGGGATGGCCGGCGAGCCCGCTGCCCCGCCATTCGCCTCCGCTCCGTTTGCGTTTGCTCGCAGGCCGAGCGCGAGTGCCGATGCGAGCGTCACCGCAACCACCGGGCGCCCAAAGAAAACACTCTTGAACGTGCGGACCATGCAGGCAACACGCCCGCAAGATGTGACCCCGCCGCACGGCGCACCGTGTCCACAGTTGACGGCGCGGGCGCAGCCCGAAAAGGCTGCGGCGATCCTGCTTCTACTCGCTATTCCTGTCATTTGCATACCCTGCCCTATCTTCTTGCCTCTCCGTACCCGTGCCCCTCACACGCCGACGCACCGGAACTTCCGTCCTTTCCCGCCGGCTCGCACCGCTACTGGGCCCGGCCCATTAGGTATCTGTCATCACCAAAGCCTAACTATTTATTGCACCCACGTTTGCTTGTGAAGATCTTCAGCTTTCACCTGGAAACGAGGGCGGTGAACTTGGGACTGCCCTTGTTCATACACCTGGATAATAGTCCATTCCCCTTTTCCTTATACCACCCCCGGCGCAGTTCGCTATGGGGTGTTCACCCCATACGAGGCAGATCGCCCACGGACGGACGTCCACGCGGCCAGAGATGGCCTCGAGCGCGGCGGCTGACTCCGGCGTCGAACGCTTGCCGGCGGGCGGAAATGCCTGCGCTACATTTGTGCCGGCTGCCGCATTCCAGCGGCAATAAATAGATGGTGCCATTTCGCGTTTTCTGTTAAGCCACCGTTCGCAACGACCGAACCGCAGTTACAATGAAGATTACGGAAGCTCTATTCGCCGAACATCTGGTGTTCCACAATATGTTCGATCACATCGAGGCCACGGTGCCCAAATTGAAGACGCTGGCCGAGGTGAAGTCACTGGCGGCGTTGATGGAGTCCCTGTTGAAGGCCCATTCGGATACAGAGGACGAATTGTTCATTGGGCCGCTGGAGCACTGCTTTGAGCAAATCGGCCAGCGGGACGCGTTTCTGGAGGAGCACCAGGAGATTGACGACAGCCTGAGGACGTTGCGGCAGATCAAGCAGTTGAAGAAAGCGCGGGTGCTGTTGCTCGCCGCCGTGAGCTATTCGCGCAAGCATTTCGACAAGGAGGAACGCATCGTGTTCCCCATGGCCGAGCGTGTCCTGAAGATGCTGACGGCCTTGGGGCAAACCTGGATGGAGCAACGGCACAACGTTGCGCCGGCAAGCGGCGGTTAGGGGTTGCCTGGAGAGTCCGCCGCGACCGCTCTCCTATCGTTCCGGCTTCGTCCTCGTTCTGGTAATTGAGTGCCGACCCTGTTCGATTACGATTACGAGGACGACGACGAGGAGGACTGACAGGCTACGTTTCTTGAACAGCTTCCAGGGCGGTGGTGACGGCGGCGACAAGGGCGGTGACGCGCACCGGGAGCGGAAAATCCGACGGGGCTTCCAGTGTGTAAGAATGCCGCGTCTTGTGCGTGATCAGGAAGAACGCTTCGGCCCATTGCGGACGGGTCCGCGGATCAAGGTCGGGGCGGATGATGCCGTTCTGGGCCGGGCGGCCTTCGATGAGTTCCGAGCGCTCAATCGGACATACCTGGGCCACGCGAGCGATGATGGCCTCGCCGAGTGACGGAAGGCGGTCAGGATTGAGCTCATAGAGGTAGAATCCGTCCGACTCCCAGTCTTCGTGGAGGCACAGGCAAAGGTCGAAGCCCGGCTGGCGGCGTAGCCAGGCGACGTGCGCCACGGTTTCCGCGGCCTCCGGGGCGCGGTATTGGCGGTTGAGGTCGAGGCCCTCAGCATTCTCCCGGCGGTTCAGGACAAAGCCCGTCGGATTCAAGCAAGGGCAGAGCCAAATATCCAAGCCTGGCGGCCAAGCACCTTCCTGGAGCAGGCGACGAATTGTCAGCGGCCCTGCTGGCTCGTCGCCGTGGATGCCAGTTGAGATGTAGAGGCGTGTTGCGTGGTGCGTAGTGCCCGTTGCGCGACGCACGAACCCCAGGATTAGCTTAGGGGCGGGGTGGATTTCCTCGGCGGTCCATCCGTACGCCTGAGCGGCGGCGATGCAGTCACGCTGGAGCGCGCCGATGTCAATCGTCTCGCCGGAGTAGCCTTTGATGTTTTTACCGAGCCGTTGCACGGAGCCGCCTTTTGACCTCTTTGCGCGACGTTTGATTAACGCACCCTGGGTTGGTTCAGCGCGGATGCCAGTTCACGTCGGTCATCATGGGAAGGAGGGGAGCCACCCGGAGAGCATTGAGTTTCCTGCCCCGTCCGTGGGAACGGGCGCGCCGTACGGCGCCGTCAGGCCGCTGGGGCCGGGCGGTG
>Ga0326727_10015799_pt1 | contig 16097 bp, 19 predicted proteins | sample MB2enrmetagenome_FD_207643 | JGI IMG/M metagenome (GOLD analysis project Ga0326727, IMG submission 207643) | Lab enriched peat soil microbial communities from McLean, Ithaca, NY, United States - MB29MY | ecosystem: Environmental > Terrestrial > Soil > Wetlands > Peat | place: USA: New York...
GCGGCCTCTTCCAGTTCCAGCCGTCCCCGATCCCGCAGCAGGCGCGCGTGTTCGCGCGAGAGCGAGTCGATCTGATAGCCCGCGATCATCCCCAGGGCGTCGGGCAGCATCAGGATCATGACGAACAGCGCGGCGGCGAAGGCGATCGACGCCGCGTGCCAGCACTTGCGCAGGCCCTGCGGATCGGACTCCCGCCGTACCCGGCTGTTGTCCACCTTCTTGCAGTAGAAGTACAGGTCCTCGGAGGGGAAGGGACGCAGTAGAAAGGGATCCAGCGCCCTGTCCCGGTTCTCGCCCCCCTCCTCGGCCGCCCCGACGTTTCCTTCCGACCGTTTGAAAATCGCCGCCAGTGTCGCCATTACTTTGCCCTCTGTGCCGAATCTGTTCCTAGCACATCTCCACGGCCCGCAGTTTCGCGCTGCGCGAAGCCGGGTTGCTTGCCACTTCTTCCTCGCCCGGTCTGAGCACGTGCTTGGTCAGCAAGCGCGCCCGCTTCTCCCGAGCCAGTTCGCGGAAGGCCTGCTTTACAACGCGGTCTTCCAAAGACATAAACGCGATCACTACCATGCGGCCGCCGCTCGCGACCAAGCCGGGAGCCGCGCCCAGCAGCGCGTCCAGCTCCTCGGCTTCCCGATTGACCGCCCGCCTCAGGGCCAGGAACGACTGCGTGGCCGGATGCAGACGACCCGTCCGGGGCACGGCCAGTTCGACTACCCGCGCAAGGTGTAGCGTGTCTCGAATCGGCCGTGCCCGAACTATTGCTCTGGCTATTCTGCGCGCCCTCCTCTCTTCGCCGAGGCGATACAGCAGATCGGCGAGCTCTCGTTCGCCCGTAAAATTGGCCAGCTCGGCTGCCGTTATGCCCCGACTCCTGTCCAGGCGCATGTCCAGCGGGCCGGCTGCCATCCACGAAAAACCCCGTTCCGGTTCCGTCAACTGATGACGGCTCACACCCAAGTCCGCCACCAGTCCATCCAGCTTCCCGATCCCCAACGCGGACAGCGCCGCACCGAGTTCCGAGAACTTCGCCTGGCGATAGCGGATCCGCTCCGCCCAGGCCGTGGTTGCCTGCCGCGCCAGTTCCAGCGATTCCGCGTCGCAATCCAGCGCCGCCACCACTCCCGCGCTCAGCCGCTCGGCGATCGCGGCCGTGTAGCCTCCCAGCCCGGCCGTCACGTCCGCGTAGGTTCCGTCCGCCCGGACCGCCAGGTACTCTAGGGCTTCGTTTCGCATCACGGGGAGGTGCATACATCGCTATTTCAATCCCCGCTTTCTCAGCCCCAGCAGGTCGCCGTGGGCCGACTCGGTGGCTTCCTTCAGCCGCATCTCGGAGACCGCTTCGCTGTACAGGTCGATGGCGTCGTTGTAGAACCGCAGGTTGACCTTCTGTTCCTCGATCCCGAGCTTCCGCCGCAACCCCGGTGGCACCAGGATGCGTCCTTGCGCGTCCAACTCCGCCTCCGAACCCCAATAGTGCGCCAGGAAGGCCGTGCGCGCCGCGCGCTCCGGGTCCTCTGTGTCTTCTGCGAACACTTTTTCGTTGTGCAGCCAGACCTGGATCGGGTATATTCGACCTGTGGCGCCGTCTAGCGTCGTGACGAAGAATCTCTGTTCGGTGAGCGTCTTGACGAAGTTCTCGAATTCCTTGGGGAGGCGCACCCTTCCCTTGTCGTCGCAGCGGGACGGGTATATGCCGATGGGAGGACGCCCCAAGCCGCCTTGGGGACGGGACTCCGCCACATTTTCGCCACTTTGTACCACTAGCCGATCTTAACGCCGCTCTGCCATAGTTTCAAGCCGCGTTTTGAGGTATTTTGGGCCAAAACCTAAGGTTTTTGCGAAGAAAAGGCGAAGACCGGGCCTCCACAGGCTTTCCTCGTCACCGAACGCGGTCCCGGTGTATCCTTGAGCCACCGTCTTTTTCTGTCACCCATGGCGGTCGGAGTGTATCCTTAAAAGAGAGACAGGGTGAGACGGCTGCAACCGCCACCAGGGAGTTCCGAATGCCCGAATTGGTTTTGATTCTGCTGTTCCTCGCGGCGTACTTCGCCCTGATGCGCTGGGTGCTGCCGCGCTTCGGCGTCCAGACTTGAATCGCGAAACCCTGCCGCGCCGAGTTACGGCGCGAAAATGGACCGTCCTCACCCGGCCCAGCCGGTCCAGGCATAGAGCGCCACGATCAGCCCAATCAGTGAAGCCAGGATGATGCTGTGACGCAAGGTTAAGCGGAACAGGCTGGATTCCTCGCGGCGGCTCAAGCCGCTGGCGGCGGCGGCGACCGCGATGCTTTGCAGGCTGATCATCTTTCCCATCACGCCCCCGCTGGAGTTAGCAGCCGCCATGAGCACTCCACTGAGATGCAAACGGCCGGCCGTGACCGCCTGCAAGTTGCCGAACAGCGCGTTGGAAGAGGTGTCCGATCCCGTGAGGAAGACTCCCAGCCAGCCCAGCAGCGCGCTGCAGAACGGGAACACGGCACCGGTAGCGGCGAAAGCCAGCCCCAGCTTGGCCGTGGCCCCGGAGTAGTTCATCAGGAAGGCCAGCGCCAGCACGGTCGCGATGGTGAGCTCGGGCAGCAGTAGTTGCTTCACGGTCTTCCACAAGATGCCTGCGAACATTCGCCAAGGCACCCGCAGCAGCAGCGCGGAGGAGAGCGCGGCGGCGAGACATGCCGTTCCCGAGGCCGCCAGCCAGTTGAAGTCGTAGACCGCGCCGTCCAGTCCCGGCCAGGCGATTTTCACGTCCGCGTGCTCCGTGAGGCGCCGGAACGGCGCCCATCCCCAGAGCAGCACCGAGACCACCAGCAGCCCATAGGGCGCCCAGGCCAGCGTCAACTCCCGTCCCGAGTGCTTCCGCGGAGCAACCGGCGCGCTGGCATCCCACTTGAAATGGAAACCGTCCTTCGGCTTCCATAGCAGCAGCAGGACCACTAGAGATCCCATCGCCGCCAGCGAACTGAAAATGTCGGTGAGCTGCGGCCCCACGAAATTGGAGACGAGAAATTGCACCCCGGCGTAGGAGACGCCGCACACCGCCGCGGCCGGCAGCACGCCGCGCAGACCGCCCCAACCGCACATCACCAGCATGAGATAGGCCGGGATGATCAGCGAGACGGGAGCGCAGATGCGGCCCACCGCCGCGCTCAGCCCGTCAATGGGCAGGCCAGTGACCTTGTGGAGGGTGAGAATGGGAATGCCGATGGAACCGAAGGCCACCGGAGCAGTGTTAGCCATCAGGCAGATGCCCGCCGCGTAGTAGGGGGAGAAGCCCAGGCCGGTGAGCATGGCCGCGGCGACCGCCACGGGCGTCCCGAATCCAGCCGCGCCTTCAATGAACGCACCGAACGCGAAGGCGATCAGCAGAGCCTGCAATCTCCGGTCGGCGGTGAGGCTCCCGATGGAATCCTTCAGGATCTCGAACTTGCCGGTTTCCACCGTGATCCGATACAGCAGCAGGGCGCAGAAGACAATCCAGCCGATGGGAAACACACCGGTCGCGGCCCCGTACGCGGCGGCGCCGATCAGGCGCGCCGGCGGCATGTGGAAACCCAACAGGGCCACGGCAACCGCGGCCGCCAGGCCGGCCAGCGACGCCACCCAGGCCGGTTTGCGCCTGGCCCCCAGCAGGAACAGCAGCGTAAACAACGGCAGCGCGGCAAGCAGCGCCGAGCCGCCCAAACTTTCCGTAATCGCCCTGTAATAATGAATCCACATGATTGCCATACTCATAGCACATCCGCGTGCCGGGCCGCCCAATCCCGCCAGCCGGTCTGGCCCCTCCCGGCGGATCGCGGCGGCGTTATGCGAAGATCGGGCTATACTGCTTTTCTGATGCCCGGCCGCGTCGAAGTCGAGAAACTGACGAAGCATTTCCGCTCCTTCGAGCGGCGGGAAGGGCTGTGGGGCGCGCTCCAAAACCTGGTGGTGCGCGACTACAAAACCGTGGCCGCCGTGGACGGCATTTCCTTCCTGATCGAGCCGGGCGAGATGGTCGGCTACATCGGCCCCAACGGCGCCGGCAAGTCCACCACCATCAAAATGCTCACCGGAATCCTGCTGCCGACCTCCGGCCGAGTGCGGGCCAACGGATTCGAGCCGTTCCGCGAGCGGTCCCGCTACACGCGGACGATTGGGGCGGTTTTCGGCCAGCGGACCCAGTTGTGGTGGGACATCGCGGTGGTCGAGTCCTTCCGCCTGCTCAAGAAAATCTACGCGGTCTCCGACGCCGACTATGCCGCGCGCATGCGCGAATTCGACGAAGTGCTGGAGATCGGGCGCTATCTTCACACGCCAGTGCGCAAGCTGAGCCTGGGCGAACGCATGCGCTGCGACATGGCCGCCGCGCTGCTGCACAATCCCCCGCTGTTGTTCCTGGACGAGCCGACCATCGGGCTCGACATCGTCGCCAAGGAGAACATCCGCGCCTTCCTGAAGCGAGTGAACCGCCAGTATTCGACGACCGTTCTGCTGACTACGCACGACCTTTCGGACATCGAGGAACTCTGCCCGCGGCTGATGATCATCGACCATGGCCGCCTGCTGTACGACGGGGCCCTCGCCGATCTCAAACGCCAGCTTTGGCGCGAGACCACGGTAAAGTTCGACCTCAAGGACCGCGAGAATGCTCGGCGCTTCGAGCAGCTCGATCTAACCGGCATTCGCCGCGAGAAGCTCGGCGACCTCACCTATCTGCTTTCATTCGGGCGCGACGACCGTCCTACCGCCGAGGTGATCCGCCAAGTCGTGAACGCGGCCGAGGTGCTGGACATCGCCATCGAGGAGCAATCCATCGAAGAGGTGGTCAAGCGGATCTACCTGGGTGGCGGCATTCCGGGGGCGCCGCCGTGCCATTTGTAGGTCTGGAATTCGCCCGCATCGGTTTCATGAACATGCTGGCCTTCCGCCTGCGCTACTACACCGGCGTCGTCACTTACTTCATCAATGTCACGGTCTATTACTTCATCTGGCGTGCCATCTACCATGTAGACCCGCATTTCGCGAGCTTCACTTTCGCCCAGATGATCACTTACGTGGCGGTGGGCTGGATCATCCGCTCGATGTACTTCAACAACATCGACTCGGACATGGCAGAAGACATTTTGGAGGGCAAGATCACCATGGTGATGCTCAAGCCGGTGAGCATCCAGTCCAGTTACATCGCCCGCGCGCTGGGCGAATCGGCGTTCCGGCTGTGCCTGCTGACGGCGCCGACGGCGCTCCTTCTGGGGCTGCTCTTCCCGGTGCTCGCTCCGGCCAGCGGCGCGCATTTCGCGGTGTTCCTGTTGTCGCTGGCGGGCAGCGTGCTCCTGGTGGCCGCGCTCAACTTCGCGGTGGGCTGTTGCGCGGTGCGGCTGACCTCCATTCTGGGACTGTTGCGGGCCAAATTCTGGGCGCAGGACCTGCTCTCCGGCGTGCTCGTGCCGGTCACGCTCTTCCCCGCCCCGCTGCGCCAGCTCTCGCGCGTGCTGCCCTTCGAGCACATCGGGTTCACGCCCATGATGATCTACCTGGGCAAGATTAGCTGGCGGCAGATCGCGGAGGCGCTGGCGCTCGAAGCCGTCTGGATCGCCGCGCTCGTCTGGTTCGGGGCCTGGTTCTGGCGCGCCATGAGCCGCCGCATCATGGTCCACGGGGGCTGAATGCGCCGCTACCTTTCGCTCTTCGCGCGCTACTTCGTCCAGTATGCGAAGGTGCGCCTGTCTTACCGCGGCGACTTCCTGCTCTCCGTACTGAGCACCGTTCTCGCCACCGCCTGCGGCATGGCCGTAGTATTCCTGATCTTCCGCCACGTCCCGCGCATCGCCGGCTGGAGCTTTACGCAAATCCTGTTTCTCTATGGCTACTCGCTGTTGCCGCTGTCGCTGTTCAACACCGTCAGCGTCAACCTGTATTACTTCAGCGATTCCTACATCGTGATGGGTAAGTTCGACCAGGTGCTGCTGCGGCCCGTGCATCCCCTCTTCCAGGTGTTCTCGGAGAAGTTTCGCCTCGAAGCCCTGGGCGACACCGTGCTGGGCCTGGTCGTCCTGCTGAGCTGCGCCCACACGCTGGGCCTGCGATTTGGCGTCACCGGCTGGCTCTTCATCCTGGCGGCGACGATCTGCGGCTGCGCGCTCTACAGCTCCGTGTTCCTGATGCTCACCTGCGTCTCGTTTTGGATGGAGGACCGCGTGGGAGTCGTCCCGCCGATCTATAATATGCTGGCCTTCGGCCGCTATCCGCTCGATATCTACGGCCAGCTCGTCCGCTTTCTGCTCAGTTGGGTGGTGCCCTTCGGCTTTGCCAGCTTCTATCCGGCCGCGCACCTGCTCGGCAAAGACGCCTATCGCACCTACACGTACTTACTGCCGCTGGTGACCGTGGCCTTCGTCGCCATGGCGCTCGCCGTGTGGAGCCGCGGCGTCCGCAACTACACTTCCACCGGATCCTGAGCCGGCGCACGCCCAGTAGCGTCTTCCGGCCGGTCCGCGGTAGGATGGAAGCAATCAGGAGGGCGAGATGCACAAGCCAGTACTCGCTGGAGCCCTTTTCGCGCTGAGTGGCATAGCCGCGCTGTCGCAAACCGCGACCCCAACTCCCCAACCCGGGCCGGAACACCAGAGGCTCGCCTACATGGTCGGCCAGTGGACTTCGGAAGCCGAGATGAAACCGGGCGCCGCTGGTCCGGGCGGCCGGGTGACCTTCAGGCAAACCTGCGAGTGGTATCCCGGCCGGTTCGCCGTGGTGTGCAATTCCGTCTCCAATTGGGCCGGGGGCGACGTGAAGGCTCTCAGCATCACCAGCTACGACCCTGGCGAGAAGCGCTACGTCTACTTCGAGACCAACACCAGCGGCGAGAATACGCTGGCCAAGGGTACCGTCGACGGCCCCACCTGGACCTGGCTTGGCGAATCGCGAATGGGTGGGAAGCTGTTGCGGAACCGGTTCATCATGAAGGAGGTCCCGCCCGACGCGGCTACCTATACGGTCGAGGTGGCCGATGGCGACGGCCCCTGGGCCGAGGTCATGCACGGCAAACAGACGCGGGTGAAATAGCTACACTGGATTTGATGTCCGAGGTAGCTGAGAACCTGCCCGCCGCGCCCTTGACACTGGAGGGCGCGAGCGTCCTGCACCAGATGTTTCGCATTCGCTGGCCGGCCTGGAAGGCGATCCCGCCGGCCGAGCGGGCCGCAATCGCCGCCGAGGCGGCCCGCGCGCTGGAGAGCATGGAGGACGCGCCTTCGGCCGCCTATTCGCTCCTGGGCCACAAGGGCGATCTGCTCTGGCTGCACTTCCGCAAGTCTTTCGACGATCTGAACCGGGTGGAATTGCGTGTGGCCCAGTTGCGCCTGACGGATTTCCTGGAGCCTGCCTCCAGCTACCTCTCGGTGGTCGAACTGGGCTTGTACGAATCGAGCGTCAAGCTCTACCGGGCGCTGTCCCAGCGCGGCATCGAGCCACACTCGGAGGTATGGAACGCCGAAGTGGAGGCGCTACTGGCGATGCAGAGGAAGGCTATGCATGCGCGGCTTTATCCGGCTATCCCCGCGCCGCGCTATCTCTGTTTCTACCCCATGGACCGTAAGCGCGGCGAGCGCCTCAACTTCTACACGCTCCCCATCGCGGAGCGCGGCCGCATGCTGCGCGAGCACGGCCTGGTCGGCCGGCGCTACTCGGACCAGGTCCAGCAGATTATCTCCGGGTCGATGGGCTTCGACGGCTGGGAGTGGGGCGTGGACCTTTTCGCGGACGATCCGCTCCAGTTCAAGAAGCTGATCTATGAAATGCGCTTCGACGAGGTCAGCGCCCACTACGCGCTGTTCGGGCCGTTCTACGTCGGCCTGCGCGTCCCCGCGGCGCAACTCGGCGCGCTGCTCGAGGGCGAGCTACCGTAATCAGTGCGGAACCTTCCCCATTGGGGCGCGGCGCTGGACGATTTGGTAGATGTGGTGCCCCTCGTGGTAGACCATGTACTGGACCTGGAAGTTCACGTCGTAGTGCGGATACTCGGGGTGCCTGCCGGAGCGGCGCCAATCGACGGCGGAAAGCGACCCCAGCAGCGCCACCAACTGCTCGCGTTCGCCCAGAAATCCCTCGATCAGCTCGGCCGCCGGCATCTGGAGCTTCACCGCGAACTCGGGGTCGTGATCGGGATTGTAGGGGACCACGGCCGGGTTGTCCTGCGTGAGCATGGCTTCGATCCGGCCCTCGAAAACCTCCTGCACCCGCCACAGGTGGCAGAGGATTTCCTTCATCGACCATTTACCGGGGACGCTGCGTTCCTCGAGCAGCGCCTCGTCCAGCCCCGCCGTCAGCCGCTCGATGTCGTGGGCCTGCTCGGCCAGGCGGAAGGCGAGGCGGCTGTGACTATCCTGTTTGGGTGTACCACTGGCCATACCAGAATTATAGAATCTTGGGGGAGGGAAAACTATGCGACTTTGGCAGCGGCTCGGCAGCGCGGTGGCTGTCTTGGGAGCGGCGCTGATCGGATTCCAATTCGGCGCGGCGAGGACGGCGACCGCCAGCGGAGAGAAGGACCAGGCCAAAACCCTGCTCGACATGGACCGGAAGTTCGACGAAGCAACCTTCAGGAACGGGGTCGATGCCTGGATTTCCTATTGCGCCGAAGATGGAATGCTGCTGCCCGATGGCAGCGCGATCATAGCCGGCAGGGAGGCCATCCGCAAGTACCTGGGGCCGCGATTCGGGGCGCCCGGCTTCACGCTGCGCTGGGTGCCCATCGATGCCTACGTCTCGGGCGACCTGGGCTATACGTACGGAGTTTGGAAATCTTCCCGCCCGGGCGACGATGGCAAACCCGAGGTCGCGTACGGCAAGTACGTCACCATTTGGAGGAAGCAACACAACGGCGTCTGGCGTCTGGCGCTCGATATCGGCAATGCCAGTCCGGCGCCGGAGAGCAAGAAGTGAGCCCGGCGAGCCGGCGCGTCCGCCTCCCTTGGTAGAATTGTCGGTCAGCATGGCACGGATTCGCATCCTGGTGGCGGCCCTCACGCTTCTGTGCGGACTGGAATGCGCCGCCGCGCCCCGCTGGTTGAAGTTGAACTCCGCGAATTTCGAGCTTCTCACGACCGGGAGCGAGCGCCAGGGCCGCGATGCGATCCTCTATTTCGAGCAGGTCCGCGGCTTCTTCCTGAAAAGCATGCACCTCTCGGCCGGCTCCGCGCTGCCGGTCCGGATCGTCGCCTTCTCGTCGGAAAAGGAGTTCGCCCTCTACCAGCCCAACCAGGCCGCCGCGGCGTATGCGGCCTCCGGGCACGACCGCGACTACATCGTCCTGAAGAGCATCGGATACGAGTACTATCCGGTCGCCGTGCACGAGTATGTGCACCTGCTGCTGAAACCGTCCGCCGAGAGGCTGCCGGTGTGGCTGAACGAGGGGCTCGCGGAACTCTACTCCACGCTGCAACCGATGTTCAAGAAGGTTCGGGTCGGCGATATCATTCCCGGCCGCCTTCAGGTGTTGCGGGGCTCGAAGTGGTTGGACCTGGAGACGCTCACGGCGGTCGGCCACGATTCTCCGTACTACAACGAGAAGAATCGCGCCACGGTTTTTTACGCCGAGGCCTGGGCCCTCACGCACATGCTGATGCTGACCGAGGAGTACCGCCCGAAATTCCAGCAGTTCCTGGCGGCGGCGATGAAGGGCGATCCGCAGGCCGCCTTCGAGCAGACCTACGGCAAGAAGATGTCGGAAGTGTGGGTGGATCTTCAGACCTACCTGCGGAGGGGGGAGTTCAGCGTCCTGGTCTTCGACCTGCAACTGGATAAAGCGGCGGAGCAGCCGGAGGTCCGCGAGGCCACGCCGTTGGAATCGGGCTTGGCGCTGGCCGGCCTGCTGGGGGCCATCCGCAAGTGGGACGAGGCCCGGCGGGCGTTCGCGGAACTGGCGCGTCAGAATCCGGCGAGCGCGGAAGTGGAAGAAGCGTTCGGGTATCTCGAGTTGTTCGCTGGCGGTTCCGCGCAGGCCCGCACGCACTTCGCACGCGCGGCCGAACTGGGCAGCAAGAACCCCAAGCTCTATTACGATTACGCGAGCTTGCTCAGCCAGCGCGGAGAGCCCGGCGCCACTTTGATTCCGTTGTTGAGCAAGGCGGTGGAACTCGATCCGGGCTTCCTGAAGGCGCACATCCTACTGGGATTGAACCTGGTGCAGGAAAAGCGGTACGAGGAGGCGGTCGGGCAGTTCGCGCTGGTGAAAAGAGTGGATCGCGAGGAGGCCTATCCCCTCTTCTCCGCGCTGGCCTACGCCTATTACAAGCTCGACAAGCGGAAGGAGGCGCTCGATGCGGCCGAATCGGCCGGGAAGTATGCGCGCGGCGAGCGGCAAGTCGCCTCGGCAGAGAAGATGCTCGAATTCCTGAAGGCGCCACAGCGTTCGGTTGCAGTTGCGGCCCGGCCTCCGGAGCCTGCTCTCGCAACGGGGGAAGAGACTGCCCCACCGCGTCTGGTTCGCAGGCCCGAGGCGCCACGGACCCCGCCGGCGGTGAAACCTGCGCCTCAACCGGACGACCACTCGATCAAGGGGACGATCGAGCAGGTGGATTGCCTCGGCAAGATAGCCAGTTTGCGCTTGCGGTCCGCCGGCGGCGAAGTGCGTCTGAAGATCCTGGACCCGGCCCAGGTCGTGGTGAAGGGGGCCGGCGGCGGCCAGTTCGATTTCACGTGCGGGCCGCGGGAGCCCAGAGATGTGGTGGTCCATTACGATCCCAAACCGGATGGCGAATTGGGCGCCATCGGGATCGTGAAAAGCATGGAGTTCAAGTGATCCCATGAACGTGCCTCCGGACGACGAGCCCGTGCGCATTCCGATCACCGATGTCTTCGACCTGCACAGCGTGCCGCCCCGGGACGTCGAGGCCATCGTCGAGGCCTATCTCGAGGAGGCCAACCGGCTGGGGCTGAAGGCCCTGCGCATCGTTCACGGGCGCGGCATCGGAGTGCAGCGCGAGACCGTGCGGCGAGTGCTCGCGCGCACGCCGTTCGTGGCCCAATTCGGGGACGCTCCCGGCGAAGCGGGCGGGTGGGGCGCGACGGTGGTTACGCTGCGCTAACTTGTCAGTATGGCCGTTTTTCAGAAGACCTTCCGCATCTCGACGCGGGGCCGCTGCGACATAATCGACATTACCGGGCAGGTCGGCCGGATCGTCGAGGACAGCCGGATCCAGCAGGGGATCGCCAGCGTCTCGGGCCGCGGCTCGACCCTCGGCATCACCACTCTCGAGTACGAGGCGGGCGCCGTAGCGGACCTGGCGCGAGCCCTGGATAAGGTCGCGCCTATGAACCACGACTACGCCCACAACGCGCACTGGGGCGACGACAACGGTTACGCCCACTTGCGTAGCGCGCTCATCGGCACGAGCCAGAGCTTCTCGGTGCGCTCCGGCGCGCTCGATGTCGGCACTTGGCAGCAGATCGTCTTCTGCGACTTCGACAGCCGTCCGCGCGACCGCGAGGTGACCGTCACCGTAGTCGGAGATTAGGTTCCCGCCGGGGGCGTCTTCGGCCGCGGCGGGTGACTCGCGGGCATGGATTGGTCCACCACCACCAGCGGCCTGATCTTCTCGATGGTCTGGGCCGGCACGCCCACCCGCTTCAGATCCTCGAGCTCGACGTAGGGCCGGTTGGCGACGATCTTCTTGGCCAGCGGGCGCGTGATGCCGGGTAGCTTCTCCAATTCCACCTGAAAGGCGGAGTTGATATCGACCTTGGGCGGCGGAGCGGGGGGCTTCTTCTGTTCCGCGGACAGAGTCAATCCCAGGGCCAGGCCGACCACTCCAGCCAGAACTCTCAATTGGGCGCTACGCATAGTAATTTCAGCGTAGCGCAAAGCCGCCGCTGGTCGCGCGCCGGCCCTTCACGCCTTGTGGAATTCGGTCATTCCCAAGATGCCTTCCGCATCCCGGAACGAAACCCTGACCACCTGCCCGGGTGCGCTGGCTTTGTGCAGCCAGTCGAGAGTTGCATCGCGCCGCGCAGGGGGAATCTTGCCCGCTCCATACAGGTGCGTAGCCCCCTGGCCGGCGCTCATCCAGATGTTGAACTCCTTCGATGCCGCTTCCGTTGCGATGCTCCCGGCGGCGCTCGCCGGCACCCAGATCGAGAACTCCATGTTGGCGGCGACGCGCGCGTACCGGCCTCTCTGCTCCGTGCGGATCTCTTCCGGCGCCCCCGCCAGACAGCGGTCGAGCAGCGGAAGCCGTTCCTCGATCGGGCCTTTGATCGGCGCGCTCACGGTGGTGGAGGGCCCGGCTGCCGCCCGTTGCATCGTGGCGGCCGTGGAATCCCACCTGGCCGGCATGCACGCAAGAATCAACGGGGCGGCGTAGGGAAAGCACATCGACCCAAACGCCCACCAGAATGCCTCCTGTCCCCGGCGGTGACTGGCGTAGAAATACGCCAGGCAGGCAAAGACGACATTCCAGGGGAAGAACCTCAAGAGCCGGCTGAAGAAGAAGACCATCATCATCCCGCCCGCCGAGTCCTCCGCCAACGGGTTCACGAGATTCGGCAACAGCAGGACCAGCGGCGAGAGGGCCAGGACGATTCGTGTCGTTCTCATCGGAATCCTCCATCACGTTGCCGCCCGGAATCGGGCCAATCCCGGTTCCTTGGCAAAGTGAACCGACTATCTTACAACGGCGCACCCTCGCTCGTCGCGCCCCCCCAAGGCGAATGGGCGTACGAATGGGTTCGTTGAGACCCGGGCTCCGTCGGATTCCGCAGAAGCTTCCCGCAAAGATATATTGACTTTCCCTTTTTGTTCGCCCACAATAGGGACATGGCATTGACCAGACGGCAGAAGCAGGTACTGGATTTCATCGCCGGCTTCCTGGAGCAGAACGGCTACAGCCCCAGCTACGAGGAGATCGCCCGCGGGCTCGACCTCGCGTCGCTCGCCACTGTGCACAAGCACATTGCGGCGCTGGACAACAAGCACTACCTCAAGCGCGGCATCAATCAGAGCCGCTCGCTGGACCTCTCGCCGAAGTACTTTCAGGAGGTACGCAAGCATCGCCAGGGCGCCGGAGCGCTGGACATCCCGTTGCTCGGACGCATCGCGGCGGGCGCGCCCGTGGAGGCCGTGGCCGGCTCGGAACGTCTGGACTTCGGCGACTTCCTGAATCGCGAGAACGTGTTCGCGCTCGAGGTGCGCGGCAACTCCATGATCGAAGACCACATCATGAGCGGCGATCTGGTGCTGGTCGAGAGCACGCACCAGGCGCGCGACGGCGAGATCGTAGTGGCGTTGGTGCGCGGAGCGGAGACCACGCTCAAACGGTTCTACCGGGAATCGGACACAGTCGCGCTTCTCAAGCCGGCCAATTCGGCAATGGAGCCGATTCGCGTTTCACCGGCCGATCTTCAGATCCAGGGGCGCGTGCTGGCCGTTTTGCGGAAATACCGCTGAGGGTCCAACGGCAGCGCAACGGCCGCCGCTTAGCGATTCTTGTTCTCGCGCCTGTTGCGAACTTCCTGCTCGGCGCGGAACCAATCGTCTTCGGAGGAACCGTCTTGCCCGCCGCGGGCTTGGTAGTAGGAATAGGCCAGCCGCTCGATCTCTTCCTGCTCGGAGATGTTGAATTCCGCCAGGGCCTCGGCGCTCTTCGATGCGCACGTCTCCGGCGCCTCGGCGATCGCGGTCGCCGCGCTTTCCATCCGCGCGGTTCTCTTCCGCTCGATCCGCGCTGGCGCGACGCCACCGCCCTCGGTGGACAGATAAGACCTCGACTGACTCGTTTTTCTTGCCATGTTGATAGCTCCCTCTCCCAAGTTGGGTACTCATATATTCTACCAGATCGAGCCCCTCTCCTCGCGAAAAAAAAGGCGGGGGCGCAAAGATTCCATTTATCGGCCGCATAACGCAGATTTGGCAGAGAATATTGTCTCAAACTCCGCTCTATATGTTACGAGGATGTGAAGGGTGTGCCTGCCCGCGGCGCGCGCTAAGATGGGTGGCAGATGAGCGTCCTCATGGAAGGCAACTACCTCGGAAACAAGCGTGTCAGGCTGGTGCATGGCCCCTCCGGCGCGGAGCTGCTGGTGGATGCCCCGCGCGACAACGCCGGTCGGGGCGCGTTCTTCTCGCCCACCGATCTGCTGGCCGCCGCCTGGGGAGCTTGCGGGATGATCGTCATGGGCATTGTCGCCGAGCGCTCCGGAATCGATCTCTCGGGGATGTCCATGCGAGTGGAAAAGGAGATGCGCAACGAGCCCCGGCGCATCGGAGCGCTCTCGCTGGAGCTGCACCTGCCGGCCGGCCTCCCGGAGGAGCACCGTAAGAAGCTCGAGGCGGCTGCGCGCGCGTGCCCAGTCGGGCTATCGCTCGATCCGGGGATCTCGCTCGAGGTTCGATTCCTGTACGACGTCTAGGTCGTTACCACCGGTTCCGCCGGGGCCAGCTCGCGTTTATACTTGCACTCCGGGTTCGGACACTGCGCCAGGTGGCCGGATTTCAGCCACTTCTCGAGCAGGTACGGATTGCCGCACTGCGGGCATTTCTCTCCGACCGGCCGGCTCCAGGCCACGAACTTGCACTCGGGGTAACGGGTGCATCCGTAAAAAGTCTTGCCGCGCCGCGAGCGCCGCTCGCTGATATCGCCCTCGCGGCACTGCGGGCACTTCACGCCGATGGTCTTCTGCTTGACGTACTTGCAGGCCGGATAATTGCTGCACGCCGTGAACTCGCCGAACCGCCCGTGCTTGAGCGCGAGCTGGTTGCCGCATTGCGGGCACTTCTCCTCCAGCAGCACATCGGGCTTCTTCTCCGCTCCGCCGATCTGCTTGGTGGTCTTGCAGTCCGGGTAGCCCGAGCAGGCGAAGAAGGTCCCGAACCGGCCGCGTTTGAGCACCATCGGCCGGCCGCAATTCTCGCAGTACTCCTCGTCCGCCTGGTCGGTGAGATCGACGCCATCGACATCCGGAAGATCCACCGCCAGCTCGCGGGTGTTGCTGCACTCCGGGTAGCCGCTGCAGCCGATGAAGCTGCCGTGCCGGCCCCACTTGATGACCATCGGCTTTCCGCACTTGTCGCACACCAAGCCGGTGGGTTTCTCCATCCGCTTGATGTCTTCCATGTGCTCTTCGGCATGCTCGAGATCCTTGCGGAACTTCTCGTAGAACTCGGAGATGGCCACGCTCCACTCGATCTTGCCGTCCTCGATCTCGTCGAGGGCCTCCTCCATCCGCGCCGTGTAGGAGATGTCGAAGATGTCGTCGAAACTGGCCACCAGCAAGTCGTTCACCACCATGCCCAGCTCGGTCGGCGAAAACCGTCCCGTCTCCTTCTTCACGTAGCCGCGGTCCTGGATGGTGGAGATGATGGAGGCGTAGGTGGAGGGCCGCCCCACGCCGTCGGCCTCCAATTTTTTCACGAGGGTGGCCTCGTTATAGCGCGGCGGCGGCTCGGTGAAGTGCCGTTCGGGCTCGATGGAGCGGAACTTGAGCGATTCGCCCTCGCTCACCGCGGGCAGCTTGTGCTTCAGTTCCTCGTCCTCTTCGTCCTTCTGGTCCTTGCCTTCCTCGTACACCTTGAGGAACCCGTCGAACTTGGGAACCGAACCGGTGGCGCGGAACACGTATTCGGCGCCATCCTTGCCTTGCGCGCCCGCGTCGATGGTGGTCTGGTCGAAGACCGCGGGCATCATCTGCGAGGCCAGGAACCGCATCCAGATCAGCCGGTACAGCTTCAGCTCGTCCTCGGCCAGGTACTTCTCGATCGCCTCCGGCGAATGCGACACGTCGCTGGGCCGTATAGCTTCGTGGGCGTCCTGCGCGTCCTTCTTGCTGCGGTAGATGTTGGCGGATTCGGGCAGGTACTCGGTTCCGAATTTCTCTCCGATGAAGCTTCGGGCGTCGCGCAGCGCCTCCTCGGCCACCCGCGTCGAATCGGTGCGCATGTAGGTGATCAGTCCGGTGGGGCCTTCCTTGCCGAGTGCGATGCCCTCGTAGAGCCGCTGGGCCAGCCCCATGGTGCGCTTGACGCTGAAGCGCAGTTTGCGGGCGGCCTCCTGCTGCAGCGTGGAGGTGATGAACGGCGGTACCGGGTTCCGGCGCTTCTCGCGCGTGAGCACCGACTTGACGACGTACGGCGCC
>Ga0326727_10015800_pt1 | contig 16096 bp, 15 predicted proteins | sample MB2enrmetagenome_FD_207643 | JGI IMG/M metagenome (GOLD analysis project Ga0326727, IMG submission 207643) | Lab enriched peat soil microbial communities from McLean, Ithaca, NY, United States - MB29MY | ecosystem: Environmental > Terrestrial > Soil > Wetlands > Peat | place: USA: New York...
CTGCGTTCACGCAGACGCCCTTGCCCGTACCCGCCTCCGGACCCGGGCACTTGTTCCCGCACCCGTTGCAGTTGTTCGGGTCCGTCTGCTCGTTGACGCACACGCCCGAGCACACGATCGCCGTCGACGCGTCGCAGGTGATCCCCGCCTCCGCCTCGACCACCACATCGCCGCCCGCGTCCTCGCCACCCTCCCCCGCCTCCTCCGCCGTCCCCGTATCGTGCCCCCCCTGCCCGTCGGGCCCGGTGCTCGAGTCGGTGGTCTCCTTGGCATCCCCGTCGGCGGTCGCGTCGGCGCCGGGGCACGTCTTCGTGTCGCTGCACGTGCCGAAGGTGTCCGTCCCGCAGCCGGCGAAGAGCGCCCCCGCGGTGGCGGTCCCGAAGCAGATCCCCAGAGTGACGACGTGGCGAGCGCGCATAAGATCCTCCCTCTCGATCACCGATTCACGTAGCGACTTCACGCAAACGACAAAGATCCTCAGAAGCTCCCGATGGCCACGACGCCCGCGCTCCCCGCGCCGGCGGTGGGGACGACGTGGACCGTGGTCGCCGACCCGGACGGCGACGACTTCGGCCACAGGAACCACAGGGCCGCGGCCGACACGGCGAGCACGCCGCCGGTGATCCACATGGCGGTGCTGAGCTGGTAGTTGGTGTGCTGCGCGGACGTCGTGCTCGCGAGCGTCGCGCACTGCGAGGGTGCGTTCGGCCCGAGGCAGCTGGCGCTGCCGATCTGCGTCCGCAGGTCGTTGGCGTGGCTGTTCTCCGAGTTCGAGGCCATGCCCCAGCCGAGGCCGAGGCCCGCCGCGACGACGGCGGTGCCGCCGACCACGGCGACCGTGACGATGCGCGCGGTCGAGACGCCGCCGCCCGTCGTCCGATCGGGAGGAGGCGGCGCGGGCGCGGGGGGCGTCGAGGGCTCGCCGTTGGCCTGCGGGGCGGTGGCGCCCGGGTTCGAGGGAGCGGCCGGCGCGAGCGCGTTGGGGCCGCGGAAGTCGGCGACCACCGTCTGCCCGGGCACGGCCTCGACGCCGATGCTCTTCGACTGGCTCCCCAGCCGCGCCTCGACCAGGTGATGCCCCGGCACGACGTCGATGGGATCGACGCGCGGGGTGAGCCCCGCCGACATCGTCGCATCCACGGTGATCGCCGCGCCGGTGGGGGCGATGACGTCGATGTGCCCCGTGACGGCGCTGAGCTCGTCGATGTGCTTCTGCGCCTTGATGCGGTCGGGATCGGTCGTGGGCGTCTGCCGCATGAACTCGCGGAAGTGACCGAGCGCATCCAGCGGGCGGTGCGTCTTCTCCTCGGTCAGCGCCAGGTTCCAGATGATGGCCGGCTTCGGCACGACGGCGTACGCCTGCGCGAAGGACACGCGCGCCGACTCGAAGTCCCCCGCCTTGGCGCGGGCGATCCCCTCCTCGAAGCGGGCCTGGGCGTCGCGCACGGCGATGGCCTGCTTGTCGTCCTGCGCGCGTGCGGGAGCGGACGCGACCAGCGCTCCGACCAGCAACCCCCATCCTGCGGCTCGACGCATCCTCCCTGGGCCCTCGCGCGCGGCCACCCTGGCGACCGCGGCGTCGTTCTACCGCGGTTGGGGTGCCCGGGCCAATGCTTCGCCGACCTAGCCGCCGGACGTTGCTGACTTTTCAGACACCCGGGGGGCGCGAGCCGCTGGCTGCGAGCCTCACTCGAGGCCGGCCGAGAGGAAGGTCTTCAGGAAGCCGTGCGCGCCGGCGTAGCTCGTGCCCATGGAGCTGCACGTGGCCGAGGCCGAGCCCGCTGCGCAGTCGACGTCGCGGTCGTACGACCAGTAGTGGACGCCGGCGAGCCCCTGGGCGAGGGCGAAGTGCGCGACGGTGGTGGCGTTCGCGAGCGTGAACTGCTCGCTGCTGGCGTCGTTCTGGCCGATCATCGGCGTGAGCTCGATGTTCGCGTAGGGGACGCCCCAGTGGTCGTGCAGGTTGTACGCCGCCTGCAGGGCCGACTGGCCCATGTCGCAGACCCCGCCGCTGACGACGCACACGCCGTCGCTCGCCGAGCCGTAGTCCATGGTCATCAGGTCGATGGTCACGTACGCCGGCCAGGTCGCGCCGAAGGTCTGGTGGATGGCGGCGAGCACGTCGTCGCCGTAGGTGTTGAGGCTGTCGGCCACGCTCGCGCCGAGCGACTGGGCGGTGCTCGCGCCGTCGTTGTTGGCGAGCGTGCCGATGGTCAGCGAGAAGCGCAGGGCGGGGTAGCTGCCGTGCGCGGTCTGGATGCGCGTCACCAGGTCCTGGATGACGCTCGCGGACTGGCCGGCCTCGATGTCGAAGTCGACGCCCAGCAGCTGGGGCGAGGCCCAGCGCTGGAGGAAGGTGGTCATGCCGGCGTCGGTGCCGCACGTGAAGCTCCCGTCCGCGCCGCCGGTGGAGACCACGTAGCCCACGCCGGCCTTCGTGAAGAGGGGGACGTTGGTGGAGGCGAGCGTGCCTCCGTCGACGCCGCCCCAGCTCTCGCTGCCGCACTCGCCGGTCGCGAAGGCGAGGGTGATGGCCTTGCCGCCGCTGGCGAGCATGTCGGCGGCGAGGGTGGTGGCCGTGCCGGTGACGCTCGTGGAGATGACGTTGGTGTTCCAGTCCAGGTTGATGCTGGTGTCCTTGTAGGGGCTGAAGACGAAGCCGGCGGGGACGGGTGTGGTGCCGGCGTCGGTGGGGGCGGAGGCCTCGGCGGGCGCAGAGGTCCCGGAGTCGGTGGGCGAGGAGGAGGAGCCATCGGGGCCGCCGGTGCTGCCGGTCGTGCCGCCGTCCGTCCCGCTCGTCCCGGAGCTCCCGGCGTCGTGCCCGCCGGCGCCCGCTCCGCTGTCCCCGGCCGGCCACCCGCCGGGGGCCGCGCCGCTGCCGCCGCCGTCGGTCCCTCCGCACCCTGCCAGCACCAGCGCCATCCACGCGAGCGTCCTGCCGTACCGCATGTCGCCACCTCGGTGAAGAAGTCGCGCCAGGCGGCCGGGACGGCTCACGCAGCGCCGGGATCGCGCACGAATCCGTACGCCCGCTCCACGCGCGCGATGCGCAGCTCGTAGGCCTGGTACCAGCGGTCGCGCCCGGCGCGCTGCGCGGCCTCGTGCTCGGCGGCGCGCCGCCAGCCCGCGATGGCCTCCTCGCTGCTCCAGTAGCAGACGGTGATCCCCACCCCGGAGGCGTCGCGCACGCCGTCCATCCCGAGAAACCCCGGCTGCGCCGCCGCGAGGGCCTCCATGTCGCCCGCCGTCTGCGCGTACCCCGCCGCGTCCGCAGGCGTCCGCAGCGAGGTGAAGATGACCGCCCAGTACGGAGGCTCGGGGGTGGAGGCGAGGGGCATGGCGGGGACGGTAGACCGGCCATCAGGGCCGCGCCGGTGGGCTGTCCGGCGTGCAGGCGTTCTGCGAGGTGGTGGTCCAGGCGAGCCAGGCGCGCCCGCGGTGCCTGCAAAGCCGGACGGCCTCGTGGCCGAGCATCAGGTCGGCCGGCCGTTCCATCACGGTGGAGGGCCCCAGCTCGTCCAGGTTCGTCGAGAACTCGATGGCGCGGATCGAGTCGCCCGAGACGACCTCGAGCCGGCCATCCTTCTCCCGCAGCGTCAGGGTCGCGTCCGCCCCGCGGCTCACACGGGTCCGCTTCTCGACCTTGAGATCGGGGCTCAGCTTCACCAGGTCCACGCCCTTGTCCTGCCTGGAGAGCAGCGCGAAGAGGCGGCCGTCGACGACGACCGCGCGCTCGTCGACGCCCACGTCGAGGGGCTCGAGGACCCGCGTGGCCAGGTGCCTTCCCGCTCCGTCGAACGTGACGAGGACGACGCCATCGTCGTCCTCGTGCGGCATGTGCTCGGCGTTGCCCGAGTACATGACCGCCGTCAGGCCGGGGTCCGCACCGAAGGCCTCGATGCCTGGATGGAGGACGTGACCGACCCACCGCTCGGCGTGCTCGATGCCGAGCTCCGGCGTCAGCTGGAAGAAGGAGGTGCTCTCCCCTCCGGAGACGAGGACGCGCAGGCGATCCCCCGCGCGGAGGATCCACGGCGCGACCTCGCCGGGCGAGACGGGCAGCTGGACCGTCCTCACGACGAGCCCTGCGGCGAGATCCCACTCCGTCACCGAGCCCAGCGTCGCGACGTACACGGTCCCCGCCTGGAACCGAGGCCCCGGGGGATCGCCGGCGGCGATGTCGATCGAGCGAGGGCTGGGGAGCTCTTCGTCGTAGGGCTGGTCCGGCAGGCGAACGACGTGGATCGATGGCGGCGGAGCAGCCGTCACCTGGGCCTGCGAGGACGCCGGGGCGATGGCAGGAGCGGTCGACGCAGCGGGTGCCAGCGCGACGGTGGGCGAGTCGACGGCCGGACCTGCGGCCTTCGAGCAACCGAGAGCGGCGAAGGTCAGCCAGAAATGGATGGGGCGCATGGCTCAGTGCCGCTCCGAGTAGCGATAGATGCCGAGCAGGGGATGCTGGCCGTCGTAGGGCAAGCCCGTGATGTGGACCTTGGGGCCCGAGGACCCGTCGAGAACCTGCCCCCACTGGTTGCTCGCCGCGTCGTACAGCCACGTCTGCCTGCCCACCCCGCCCCTCGTCGGAAGGCCACCCGAGCCGAAGGAGGAGTCGACCTGCAGCACGCTGACGCGCCCCTTTGCGATCGCCGTCCCCTCACCGCTGCCGCAGTACTTCGCGAGCTCCTCCGGCGATGCGTCGTGCCGGTCGTAGACGATGAGGCGGTGCCCGGATCTCTCGTAGGGCGGCGGGCCGAGGGCGATGACGTCCCCGGCGCGCGCCTCGCCGGGCGACACCCGGGCGAACTTCGCCGGCGACGGGTGAGAGAGGTCCTCGTTCAGCATCGAGCCGAACCCCGCCTGGGCCCGCGTGATGCCGTTCGCCGCCAGCGCAGCCTGCTGCACGTACCCGGCGCAGTCGAGCCCGAGGCCGTAGTTGCACATCATGGTGCGGACGCGATCGTGCAGGGTCGTCGTGCCGTCGGGCGGCGGCAGCTTGCCCCGGTCGATGAGCCCCTGCGCGAGCACCTGCAGCTGCTGCGGAGTGCCCCGTCCGACCTTGATCGCGGCCAGGTTCGTGATGCCGTGCTGTCTCGCGATCTCCTGCAGGTCCGCGTCGTTGGCCTTCACCCGCTTCTCCGTCTCCACGTAGCGCTGGCTCGTGGCGTCGGTCACCCCGGGAGGCAGCTGCGTCGACTGCTGCATCCTGAACGGCGCGGCGACGCGCACGTCCCCTTCCTTCGGCACGTGGTACGTCGGGCTGGCCGACGCCATGAAGGCGTCGAGCCGCTTCTGCACCGGCGCGTCCGAGCCTGCCTGCAGCGCAGAGGCGTCGACCCCCAACGCCAGCAGGGGCCCCCGGCTGGCCTGCGCCACCGCGGCCTGCGCCACCGCGGCCTGCGTCGCCCGTGCCAGCAGAGCGCCGTGGACGTCCGGGAGCTCCGGGAGCTCCACGGGCGTCGCGGGCCTGGTCGTCGCGGCCGCCGTGGCACGGCGCCGCGCGTCGTCCTCCTGGTCATCGAGGCCAGGGTCGTAGGGATTGTTCGAAGAGCTGCTGATTGCGTCCACCATGCCCCCCTATCGGGCGCCGGCGGACGGAGTTGCGTGGGAACGGTCGGTTTCCCATTCACCAGCGGTCGGACGGGTCGGCAAACACGACGCGACGGATGCCGCTGCGCAGAACCTCCTCGTCGAACGACTCCAGAAGCCCGGGGCCCAGAGCCCGGTGAACCCTCACGCCTCCGCGACGACGGTGCGCTTGCCCGGCTTCTTCGCCGGGGCGGCGGGCTTCTTGTGCCCGTTGCCGCCGTGGCCGTGGCCGTTGCCGTTGCCCGAGGCGGCCCGGGGGGTCGCGCGGACCAGGTCGTCCGCCATCTTCGCGGCGCGGTCGGTCTGCTCCCAGGGGAACTCGCTGCGGCCGAAGTGGCCGTACGCCGCCGTGGGGAGGTAGATGGGGCGCAGCAGGTCGAGCGTCTCGATGAGCGCCTTGGGGCGCATGTCGAAGGACGCCATGATGTACTTCTCCAGCGCCTCGTCGCTCACCTTGCCCGTGCCGAAGGTGTCGACCCGCACGCCGACGGGCTGCGCGACGCCGATGGCGTAGGCGATCTGCACCTCGCAGCGCTTGGCCACGCCGGAGGCCACGACGTTCTTCGCGATGTAGCGCGCGTAGTAGCAGGCGCTGCGGTCGACCTTGCTCGGGTCCTTGCCGCTGAACGCGCCGCCGCCGTGCCGCCCCATGCCGCCGTAGGTGTCCACGATGATCTTGCGGCCCGTGAGCCCGCAGTCGCCCTGCGGCCCGCCGATGACGAAGCGCCCGGTCGGGTTGACGTGGATCTTGGTCTTGGCGTCGATGAGCTTCTTGGGCAGCGCCTTGTCGATGACCAGATCGATCACGGCCTCGCGCAGCTGCTTGTACTTCACGCGCTCGTCGTGCTGCGTGCTGACCACGATGGCGTCGATGCGCACCGGCGCGTCGTTCTCGTACTCGAGCGTGATCTGCGTCTTGCCGTCGGGGCGGAGGAAGTCCACGCCGCCGACCTTCTTCTTGCGCACCGCCGTGAGCTGGCGGGCGAGCAGGTGCGCGTAGTGGATGGGGGCCGGCATGAGCTCGGGCGTCTCGTCGGTCGCGTACCCGAACATCAGCCCCTGGTCGCCGGCGCCCTGCTCCTTGTGCAGCCCGTCGCCCTCGTTCACGCCCTGGGCGATGTCGGGGCTCTGCCGCTCGACCGCCACCAGCACGGCGCACGTGTTCCCGTCGAAGCCGATGGCCGAGTCGACGTAGCCGATGTCCTTCACCGTCTGCCGCACGATCTCCGGGACGTTGACGATCGCGGTCGTCGTGATCTCCCCGGCGACGACCACCATGCCCGTCTTGGCCAGCGACTCGCAGGCGACGCGCGCCCGCTTGTCCTGCGCGAGGATGGCGTCGAGGATCGCGTCGGAGACCTGGTCGCAGAGCTTGTCCGGATGGCCCTCGGTGACGGACTCGGAGGTGAAGCGGTAGCGGGAGGAGGAGGCGGAGCGCGCGGTCGTTTGAGGCATGGGTTGGGAGGTCCCTCTAGTACGAAGGTGCACCCAAATCCAGGCACGTTCACTATACTGGACCGTGGATCGGGGTGAGCGCGGCCATGGTGGGGTCCAGGATCGCCGGCAAGTACCAGCTCAAGCGGCTCCTCGGGTCCGGTTCGATGGGCGCGGTGTACGAGGGCGTGCACGTCGACCTCGGCAAGCGCCTCGCCATCAAGCTCATTCACCCCGAGTTCGGCGACTCGGCCGAGGTCGTCGCCCGCTTCCGCCGCGAGGCCCGCGCCGCCAGCGCCGTCGAGAGCGACTACATCGGGCAGATCTTCGACTTCGGGCGCGACGAGTCCTTCGGCCTCTACATGGTCATCGAGTACCTCGAGGGCGAAGACCTCGAGGCCCGCCTCGCGCGCGAGCGGTGGATCGGCGAGGGCGAGGTGGCCACCATCGGCCTGCAGCTGGCGCGCGGCCTGGCCAAGGCGCACGCCGCCGGCATCGTCCACCGCGACCTGAAGCCCGCGAACGTCTTCCTCACGCAGCGCGACGACGGGTCGGTGCTGGCGAAGCTCCTCGACTTCGGCATCTCCAAGTTCGAGGCCGGCCCGGTCAGCTCGTCCGAGCCGCAGCTCACCGCGGTCGGGACGACCCTCGGGACGCCGCAGTACATGTCCCCCGAGCAGTGCGAGGGCAAGCCGCTCGACGCGCGCACGGACATCTGGTCGCTGTGCGCCGTGCTCTACGAGATGATCGCCGGCGAGCCGGCCATCCCCGATCTCGGCAGGCACATCGCCATGATGCAGCGCATCGTGCAAGAGGACGTCCCGCCCCTCGCCAGCCGCGCCAGCTGGGCGTCCCCGGCGCTCGCGCGGGTCATCGACGCCGGCCTCGCGCGCGACCGCGACCGGCGCATCCCGAGCGCCATGGCGCTCGCGGCCCGGTTGCTCGAGGCCTATCCCGACGCCGGCGCTCGTCCCTCGCTCGCCACCATGACCCGCAAGACCGACATCTCGGATCTGGCGCCCATGAGCGAGCCCGCCCCGTCGACCACGTCCGACCCGTCCGTCCGGATCGCCGAGGCCCCTCCCCCCGCCCCGGCCGTGGCCCTGTCCCCCAGGCTGGGCGACACCGGCAACCCCACGTCGGCCAAGCCCCCCTCGAGCGCCGACCCTCCCTCCAGCAGCGAGGACGGCGTGGCCATCTTCGCCCGCGGCGAGCAGGTGCCCCAGGAGCTACTGGCCCTGCGCAACAAGAAGAAGATCAGCCCCGGGCCCGGCTGACGCCGGCTGACGGGGGAGGTTTCGCCCCGCCCTGCGTATCTCTGTGGCGATGGACCGCATCGCCTCGAAACTGTGGATGGGCCTGGCCTTCACCCTGGCCCTGGGGATGGCGGCCGTGGCCTGCAACGGCTCCGGGAGCACGCACATCACCTGCGAGACCACGCCCTGCGTCAACGGATCGCCCATCGACCTCTGCACGAAGGCCGACTCGAGCAACTCGTGCGTGGCCATGGCCTACATCGTCGGCTCGCAGTCCTTCGTCTGCAACTCGTGCAGCGACTGCACCGAGGCCGCGAGCCAGGCCGCCCAGGCCTGCATCGCGCAGCCGGCGGGGGACGCCGGCGGCGGTGGCGGTGGCGGGGACGCGGCTCCGGATCACGACGCGGGCGGCGGCGGGACCTGCGCGCCGGCGAACGCCTGCGGCAGCCCGACCTCGGGCATCACCTACCAGGAGTGCACCACGCTGGGCTCGGGCGGGTCCTGCGTGTCCATCGAGTACCGGACGAGCAACGGACAGACCTTCGCGTGCGACGGCTGCAGCTGCGCCCAGGCCGAGCAGCAGCTCTCCTCCTACTGCGCCGACCCGGGCTCGGGAGGGACGGTGACCACCTGCAGCGCGGCGATCTCCTGCGGAGAGACGCTCAGCTACCAGCAGTGCACGACCTCCACCAACGGCAGCTGCCAGTCGGTGGCCTACGAGCTCAGCAACGGCGTGACCTACACCTGCGCGAGCTGCTCCGACTGCTCGGACGCATCGGCCGAGGTGACCAGCTACTGCGACTCGGAGAGCACGCCCACGACCACGTGCACCACGGCCGAGGCCTGCGGCAGCAACGGCGTGACCTACGACTCGTGCACCACCACCCTGAACGGCGCCTGCCAGAGCGTCGACTACGAGACCAGTGACGGGCAGGTGTACGACTGCGCCGACTGCTCGGACTGCTCGGCCGCCCTGAGCGACGTGACCAGCTACTGCGAGTCGCTCTCGACCACCCCCACCGGGCAGACCTGCGGGACCGTGACCTGCGGCTCGGCGGCGACGTGCTGCAACTGCAACGGCACGGACGAGTGCTTCACGCTGACCAGCGACGAGACCTGCGCGAGCTTCGGCTGTAACTGAACGTGTGACACGTAGGAGATGCGTGCCGTCCGCGCCAGAAAATGGCAGCAACGGAGGGGACCTCTTCTATACTGAGGCCATGGCGGGCGACCCGGCGATATCGGCCACGCTGCCGGTGCCGGGAGAGCGCGTCGCGGGCAAGTACCGCATCGAGCGCATCGTCGGGCGCGGCGGGATGGGCGTGGTCTACGCCGCCCACCACATCGTGCTCGACCAGCGCGTGGCGCTCAAGATCCTCGCGCCCGAGGTCGCTTCGCAGAACACCGCCGTCACGCGCTTCCTGACCGAGGCGCGCCTGGCGGCCCGCCTGAAGAGCGAGCGGCTCTGTCAGGTCATCGACGCCGGCGTGACCGAGAACGGCCTGCCGTACATCGCCATGGAGCTGCTCGAGGGGTGCGATCTCGCGCGCCTGCTCTACGAGCGGCGCGGGCCGCTGCCGGTGGGCGAGGCGGTCGAGTACGTGGTGCAGGCGCTCGACGCCGTGGCCGAGGCCCACGCCCGGGGCGTCGTCCACCGCGACCTCAAGCCCTCCAACCTGTTCCTGACGCAGCACACGGGCGCGCCGCCCGTCATCAAGGTGCTCGACTTCGGGATCTCCAAGGTGGACGAGGCCTTCGGCACGGGTGGCTCGCTCCCGACCAACGTCACGGCCAGCCGCGCCATCATCGGCTCGCCGACGTACATGTCGCCCGAGCAGATCCAGAACGTGAAGAAGACCGACCACCGCGCGGACATCTGGTCGGTGGGCATCATCCTCTACGAGCTGATGAGCAACACGCTCCCCTTCCGGGGCGACACCGCGGGGGAGATCTTCGTGCAGATCATCGAGGGGAAGCTGACGCCCCTCTCGAAGATCCGACCGGAGGTGCCGGTCGCTCTCTCGGACATCGTCGCGCGCTGCCTGACGCGCAACCCGGACGAGCGCTTCGACAGCGTCGTGTCGCTGGCCGAGGCCCTCGCGCCGTACGCCTGGTACAAGCACCACAACACGCTGACGCGCATGCGCCGTGCGGTGGGCACGAGGCACGGCGCCATGACCCCGGGCACGACCAGCGCCAGCGTGCCGGCGGCCGTGAAGACCGGCTCCAGCACGCAGATCGGCATGCGGGACCGGGACGGCGGAACGGGCAGGAAGGTGCTGCTCGGGCTGGCGGCGCTGGTGCCGCTGGTGCTCATCCCGCTCGCGGGCATCTTCGTGGTGCAGCGCATCGGTCACAAGCCGGCGGAGGCGACGCACGCGACGGCGGAGCCCTTGCCTGCCGCGGCTCCCGACACGGCGGCGGTCGCCACGGTCACGGCGATGGCCACGGCCGCTGCTCCCGCGGTGACGACCACCGCCGCCGAGACGGCGACGGCGCCCGCAGCCGCGACGGCCACCGAGGCGCCCACCGCCCCTGCGTCCACCCAGGCCGTCGCCCCGCCCCCCCAGCCGCCCCCCGCGGCCCCCCCCCCCCCCCCCCCCCCCCCCCCCCCCCCCGCCCCCCACGACGCCCACCATCTCCGCCGACCAGCTCCCCGTCGCCCCCGCCACGGAGACGACACAGACACCGCCGACGCCACAGGCCACGCAACCAGTGCGCGTCCCGCCGAAGAAACGAAGTATCCTCCAGCAGCGCTACTGAGGGGTCCGCCCGGTTCGTCTCGCACGACGCTCCCGTGGTGTGCTCACGTATCGCCTTCGGCCACCCTTGCCCATGCGCAAAGCCCTCCTCCTCTCGCTCCCTCTCCTCGCCTTCACCCTCGCCACCCCCGCGCTGGCGCAGCAGCCCGCGCCGCCGGCGCCACCGGCTCGCTCGCGCGAGGACGTGAAGCGCGCCGACGCCCTGTTCAAGGAGGCCCAGCGGCTCCGCGACCTCGGCAAGGTGACCGAGGCGTGCGCCAGCTTCGCCGAGAGCCAGAGGCTCGATCCGGCCCTCGGCACGCTGCTCAACCTGGCGGACTGCCACGCCGCGGACGGGAAGGTCGCGACCGCCGTCGCGGAGTTCGAGCAGGCCGAGCGCCTGGCGCAGACGCGCAAGGACAAGGAGCGCGAGGCGTTCGCGCACGATCAGGCCAACGCGCTGGCGCCGAGGGTGGCGTACATCCAGCTCGTGCCCGACCCGAAGGCGGCCTTCGACTCGGTGACCCTCGACGGCAATCCGCTCGACCGGACGGCGTGGTCGACGCAGGTCGCGCTCGATCCCGGCCTGCACAAGCTGGTCTTCACCGAGCAGGGCCACCTGCCGCGGAGCATCGACGTCACGGTGACGACCGCCGGCGTGCAGACGGTCCCCGTCGCGGCGCTCGATCCCATCCCTGCCCCGACCCCTCCCCCACCACCACCGCCGCCGCCACCTCCCCCCGAGTCGCACGGCTCCGGGCTGCAGACCGTGGGCTGGGTGGCCGGCGGCGTCGGCGTGGTCGGCGTCGGCCTCGGCTCGTTCTTCGGGCTGCGCGCCATCTCCGACAAGAACGACGGGAACGCGCACTGCTCGGGGAAGTTCTGCGACTCGCAGGGCCTGTCCGACGAGAACACCGCCCACACCTACGCGACGCTCTCGACCGTCTCCATGATCGTGGGGGTGGTGGGGCTGGCGGCAGGCGCGTACTTCATCGTCTCGGGCTCGTCGCCCCAGTCGGCGCAGCTTCGCGTGGGGCCCATGGTGCTCGCGCGCGGCAGCGGCGGGGCAGCCGAGGTGACGTGGTGAGCCGCCTCGCCCGGGCGAGGGGGCGGGTCGTCGCGGTCGCGGCGGTCTTCGGCCTGACGGGGACGGCCGCGTGCGGCCTGCTCATCGGCCTGGAGGACCACGAGCTCTATCCGGCCGAGGGCGGGACGGTGTCCGAGTCCGGTGCGGACAGCACGACGGGCGGCGACACCGGCAGCCACACCGACGGCGGGAGCGAGGCCTCCGACGCGCAGCTCGACGCGCACGAGGCCGGCCCGGTGTGCGAGGCCTCCCTGTGCGGCGACGCCTGCGTCGACCTCCAGAACGACAACACCAACTGCGGCGTCTGCGGCACGGTCTGCGACGCCGCCGCCTGCTACCACGCGACCTGCGGCGGGTCTGCGGTGACGGCCATCTCCGCCGGCGCCGCCCACGCGTGCGCGCTGCTCCTGTCGGGGGACGTGCTCTGCTGGGGCGCCGACGACAAGGCGCAGATCCTGGGCCCGGGCGATGCCGGGAGCTGCGCTCAGGGTCCCTGCCGCGTGTCGCCCACGTTCATCGCGGGGCTGCCGCGCGCGGTGCAGATCAGCGCGGGCGGCGACCAGACCTGCGCCGTCGACGCGGATGGCGGCGTCTGGTGCTGGGGCTCCAACCAGGGAGCCGGCCTCGGTCACTCGCCGACCAGCGATCCCACCTGCCCGACGGCCGACGCGAGCGTGCCCTGCAACGCGCAGCCCACCGCGGTCACGCTCCCCGGGCCCGCCACCAGCGTGGCCTCGGGGCAGACGAGCTTCGCCTGCGCGCTGGTGGGCCAGAACGTCTACTGCTGGGGCGACGACACCACCGCGGAGCTCGGGCCGTCGGGCAACGGGACGCCCTCGGCTGCGCCGCAGTTCGTGCTCGCCGGCGCCAGCTCGGTCACCGCCGGCTTCGCGCACGCCTGCGCGCTGGTCGACGGTGGACCGGCCTGCTGGGGCTCCAACGCCTCGGGGGAGCTGGGGCACGCGCCGGGCGACGTCGGCGATCAATCCTGCCCCGGCGCGTCGTTCTGCAACGCCACACCCCAGCTCATCCCGGTCACCGGCGCCTTCAGGCTCCATTCGGGGCGCTACGCCTCCTGCTTCGAGACCACGACCGGGATCTCGTGCCTCGGGGCGAACAACGTCGGACAGCTGGGGCTGGGGAGCTCCGACGGGAGCGCCGATCCCGTGCCCGCGCCGGTGAGCATCGAGCCGGGCAACCTCACGGGCGAGGCGACCATGGATCTCGGCTACGAGACCGTGTGCGTGATCGCGGGGGGCCGCATCTACTGCTGGGGGGACAACGAGACGAACCAGACCACCGAGGTCAACTCGGGCTTCTGCGGGGGCGTGCCGTGCATCGTCGGGGGCGTCAGCTTCCCGCTCGGCTCGCCGACCGAGGTGCACACGGCCCCCTACGCGACGTACCTGCGGACCATCGACGGCAAGGTGTGGGCGTGGGGCGACAACGGCTTCGGACAGCTGGGGAGCCCCCTCGACGCGGGCGCCGAGGGCGGGTGCGATCCCGCCGGGTTCCCCCCGAGCGGCACCTTCTGCAACGCCACCCCGGTGCCGGTCCAGGGCCTGCCGTAGCTCGGCGAGCGCCTGCGAAGCGTCTCGCTACGGCAGGGCGCGCACGCTCGGCCGGCCCTGCAGCTCCACCTGCGCGCCGGGGAGCGCGGCGATGGCGAGGGTCGCCGGCGGCGCGAACGACAGCGGCACGTCGCGGCCGCCGACCCTGCCGAAGAAGCGCGCCGCCACGCGCTCCATCCGCGCGTCCCCCAGCTCCTCCCAGATGCGGCGCCAGGTGCACGCCTCGCGCATCGCGTGGACGAAGGCCTCCGCGCTGCGGAAGATCAGCGTGTGCCGGACCACGGTGTGCCGGACCATCGCGAGGCCCGAGGCCTCGAGCATCGCCGCCATGGAGTCGCGCGTGGCGTCCACCTGCGGATCGGGCAGGGCGAGCGACGGCTCGAGCTCGTGCAGGCACGCGGTGAGGAGCTGGAAGGGCTCCTCCGGGTCGCCGGGCCCCCAGGTGATGAGCCCCACCTTGCCCCTCGGCGCCAGCGCCGAGGCCCAGGCACGGAGCGTCTCCGCGCGGGCGGTGAGCTGCCAGAGCCCGAAGGCGCACACCACCGCGTCCCAGGGACCGCCCGAGGCATCGCCCGCGTCGGCCACCGCGGACTCGACGGGCGCGGCCAGGTGCGCGCGCGACACCTGCTCGCGGCAGATGCGCACCATCTCCTCGCTCCGGTCGGTGGCGCGCACGAAGCCCGAAGGCCCCACCACGCGCGCCACGGCGAGCACCTCGGCGCCCGGCCCCGCGCTGGCGACCAGGACGTGCTCGCCCGGATGCAGCGCCAGCTCCCCCACCAGATCGAGGTGGTACGGCACGAAGCGGGGCACCCACTCCTCGAGATAGCCCTCGGCGGCGCGGTCCCAGGGCGTCCCCATGCGCCTGAGTGTAGACTGAGCGGTGAAGACGTGAAGCCTGGATCTCTCGCGGCGACCCTCGCTGCAAGTCTTGCGTGTGTGGTGGCCGCCGGGCCCTTCGCCTGCTCGTCGTCCGGGACGGATCTGACGAGCGACGACGACGCGGGGGACGCCGGGGATGCGGAGCCCGTCCCGCTCTCGTTCTTCGAGCCGGGCGCCGCCGTGTTCGTCGACGGGCACGCGTACGACGATTTCACGCGCGACTGCCGCGTGGAGTACTGCCGGCACAACGAGAACACGGACATGATCGCCTGGAACGGCGCCCTGTGGCTGGTGCACCGCAGCGCCATGAGCCAGACGCTGGGGCCCAACAGCGCGCTTCACGTGTACCAGTCGCTCGACGGCGGCCAGACCTTCCAGCAGACCGCGCTCATCCCCGCCCCCAGCGACCGCGACATCCGCGATCCGTGCTTCTACATCGTGGGCGGCCAGCTCTACCTCAAGGCCATCACCCGCGTGACGCCGCCCCTCACCGAGTCGAACCGCGACACCGGCGTCGACAGCGTCACGGTGGCGATGACGTCCAGCGACGGCTTCCACTGGAGCCCGCAGCAGCCCATCGGCCCGCACATGTGGAGCTTCTGGCGCATCAAGGAGAAGGACGGCGTCTACTACTCGGCGGCCTACGAGGACGGCGACCAGCAGGTCGTCCTCTACTCGTCCACCGACGGCCTGACCTGGACGGCCGGCCCGCTGGTCTACGGCATCAGCGCGGACACGCCGCTGGAGACCGAGCTCACCTTCATGCCGGGCGGGAAGATGCTGGCGCTGGTCCGCATGGACGGCACCGACGCCGAGCTGCTCGGCGATCAGGGGCGGCTGCGCACGAAGATCTGCTGGAGCGCTCCGCCCTTCGCCAGCTTCAGCTGCCCGGCCGAGTTCCTGGGCCAGCGGCTCGACGGCCCGGTGTCGTTCTGGTGGAGCGGTCGGCTCTTCGTGGTGGGCCGCAAGCACCTTCAGGGCACGGGCAAGAAGAGGACGAGCCTCTACGAGATCCGCGGCGACTTCGACGGCGGCGCCCTGTCCATCGGCGAGTGGGGTCAGCTGCCCAGCGCGGGCGACACGTCGTACGCCGGGGTGGTGCAGACCGACGACACGCACGTGCTGCTCAGCTGGTACTCGGGCGACCTCGTGGCGGACCCGCCGTGGGTCCTGGGGATGTTCGACCTGACCAGCATCTGGCTGGGACCGGTGGACATGTCGACGCTGCAGTAGGGGCGCGACCTCGACTCGACCTCGACTGGACGCGATCACGCGAGGTCTGGACGGGTCCAGGCGAGGAGGAACCGCGGTCACACCTCGACTGGACGCGGTCACGCGAGCTCTGGACGCGTCCACCCGAGGAGGAACCGCGCTCACACCTCGACTGGACGCGATCACGCGAGGTCTGGACGCGTCCACCCGAGGAGGAACCGCGCTCACACCTCGACTGGACGCGATCACGCGAGGTCTGGACGGGTCCAGGCGAGGAGGAACCGCGGTCACACCTCGACTGGACGCGGTCACGCGAGCTCTGGACGC
>Ga0326727_10015805_pt1 | contig 16094 bp, 10 predicted proteins | sample MB2enrmetagenome_FD_207643 | JGI IMG/M metagenome (GOLD analysis project Ga0326727, IMG submission 207643) | Lab enriched peat soil microbial communities from McLean, Ithaca, NY, United States - MB29MY | ecosystem: Environmental > Terrestrial > Soil > Wetlands > Peat | place: USA: New York...
GCCCACGACAGCTATTTGATCAACCTTGCATCCCCCGAACCCGGCCTGCGGCGAAAATCTTTCGGCGCCTTTGTTGAAGAGATGCAGCGTGCCAATTTCCTGGGAGTGCGTTACCTCGTTCTGCATCCCGGAGCCCATAGGGGCGCCGGAGTCGCCGCAGGAGTGTCCCAGGTCGCCAAGGCGCTCACGCGCGCGCTGGAACTGGTCGGACCGCCGGTTAAAATCCTTCTGGAAAACACGGCCGGCCAGGGGAGTTGCCTGGGGCACAGATTTGAACACCTGGCGGCCATCCTTGAGAAAATACGGAATCCTGATCGGGCGGGCGTCTGCCTGGACACGTGTCATCTGTTCGCGGCAGGCTACGAAATCCGGACGGAGGAGGGATACACCGAAACGATTCGGGAATTCGACCGCCTCATCGGTGTTGAGAGGGTATTGGCTTTTCATGTGAACGATAGCAAGAAAGAGTTCGGTTGCCGCGTGGATCGGCATTTCCATATCGGCCAGGGATTCATTGGGCTCAATGCTTTCCGTTTCCTGGTCAACGACAGGCGATTTGCCGCCGTACCGAAAATTCTGGAGACCCCCAAAGGCCCCGGAATCGAAGAAGACCTGATGAACCTCTCGACGCTCCATTCCCTGGTCGGGATCGGACCCTTAGGCTGAGAACTGAGCTAGGACTCGGACAGCTTGGTCGCTATGTTAACATTGCGTCGGTTATTGCGAAAAACAACTACTCAGTGTGTGGATTTTATGATCAGAAGGAGAGGAGTTTCCGAAGGAGTTTTCCTTCTTTGTCTTATTTGGTGCTGCGCGCCATATGCTTCCCCGCCGGTTGCCCTTGCATTAGGAATCATTCTGGCACTAGTTATCGGCCATCCATTTAAGAGATACAACAGCAAGATAACGAAATACTTGCTGCAAATTTCCGTTGTAGGCCTGGGCTTCGGTATGAATTTCGGTGAAGTTGTCACGGCAGGAAGAACCGGAGTGCTTTTTACAGTTGTCTCGATTTTCGGCACGCTCGGGGTAGGTTACATTCTTGGAAAATGGCTGGCAGTTAATGAGAGGACCTCGCATCTCATTTCTTCCCGAACTGCAATATGCGGGGGCAGTGCCATCGCAGCCATTGCTCCGATCATCAATGCAAATGAAGAGGAAATATCTGTATCCCTGGGGACGATATTTATCCTTAACTCCGTGGGGCTCTTCCTTTTCCCGCCCGCGGGACACTACTTGGGACTGAGCCAACATCAATTCGGTTTGTGGTCTGCGATTGCCATTCACGACACCAGCTCGGTAGTTGGAGCGGCAGTCCGCTACGGCAACGAAGCGCTGAAGATTGCTACAACCGTAAAATTGACACGGGCCCTCTGGATTCTTCCTCTTTCCTTCTTAGCTGCACTAATCTCGAGGTCCAAGTCAGCCAGGGCAACAGTTCCCGTCTTCATCTTTGCCTTTGTTGCGGCCTCGGTCATGACCAGCGTTGTACCCGACCTGAAGCCAGCCTACGGTGCCATAGTACGCATAGCAAAAACGGGCCTTACGATAACCCTGTTCCTTATAGGTGCTGGGCTCTCTCGGGAAGCCTTGAAGAGCGTTGGAATCAGACCAATAGCTCAGGGAATCGTTCTCTGGGCATTTATTTCAGTGGTATCCCTCATTGCCGTGCGAAGCTTTTCATAAGAGCTATGGGGCGCTGTGGCTGCTGAAAACTCCGTCAAGATTGAAAATGTTGTGCTTATAGGATGGAACTGATGGCCTCTCGATTCAGGTTAGCGTCTTGATTTCCTTGCGCTAACGAGCTCTTCTCGTCCGGGTTCCGAACTAAGTGATTGAGAAAATTTAATTTGCGACCGGTCCAACCCCGAACTGCAGCTACAGCGCTCTTAGTTTTGCGTAACTCTCCATCAACGTTTTCTTGCCGACGCGGCTGAAGGTGACCACCAGCTTGAAGTCGTTCCCTGCGCGCTCGCGGCTGAGCACTATCCCATCCCCAAACTGCTCGTGGCGGACCCGTGCGCCTGTCTTGATCAGCGGCCCGCCTTTGGGCCTTTCCTCCCCCTTCCCGGATTGCCGCTGTTTCTCCTCGATGTACGCCTTCAGCTCGGCGATGGATTTCGGATGGATCGGAGATTCCTCGCGCAGCACAACCCTCTTCGACTGAAAGACGGGGGCCGGCCTATAATTTTCGCTCTCTTCATGGAAACGATTCCTGAGTCTCGGCCTCTGGTCGAAATAGTCCGGCGCACTGCTTTCGTACCCTTCGAGTAGCTCCTGTGGCATCTCCTTCATGAACCTCGAAATCCGAGCGGGAAATCCGGCATCGGGTCCGTAGTTCTTGCGGAACGGCGTCCAGGTGAGGAAGAGTTTTTGTTTGGCGCGCGTGATCCCTACATAGCACAGGCGCCTCTCCTCCTCCAGGTCCGCATTGGAATCCGTCGATTGGGAATGGGGGAAGAGACCTTCCTCCATTCCGGCCATAAACACCGTCTCGAATTCCAGCCCCTTGGCGCTGTGCAAGGTCATCAAGGATACCCGGGCACCGGGATCGAGGTGGTCGAGTTCAGAGGAAAGTGATGCCCGGTCGAGGAACTCCGATAATGCCTCCCCTCTCTCCTGTGACTCGTTGGCCGCCCGGATCAGTTCCTCAATGTTCGCCAGCCGATTTTCAACTTCCGCAGGCGCCTCCTGTTTTTGAAGCATTTCCTTGTACTGGATATCCTGCAGAATCGTTTCCAGAAGCTGAGCGATGGTGATTTTATCCAGAAGGCCGGTCCATTTATCCAGGAGCTCCTGAAAGCGCAGCAGGGCCTTGGCTGTTCTTCCCAGGAGCTGCGGGTCCCGGGATTTTTCGCGAAGAACCTGCAGAATAGGGACGCCCTTCTCCAGCGCGCTGCCGGTGAGCATGTCGATCGTAGCGCTGCCGATGCCGCGAGGCGGCGTGTTGAGGATTCGAAGAAGCGCCACGTCGTCCTCGGGATTAAATACACTCCGCAGGTAAGCCAGTAGATCCTTCACTTCCATCCGCCCGAAGAAAGCGACGCTTCCGACTACGGCGTAGGGAATTCCTTCATCGGTCAGGACGTCCTCAAAATTCCGGGAGAGAAAATTAGCGCGATACAAAACGGCAACATGGAAGTCCGGATTCTCCTCGAGAATGCTTTTGATCTGTCCGGCAACCCAGATTGCTTCTTCTCGAGGGGTTTCGGCGCATTTGCAGGTGACGATGTCGCCGCTGTCGTTTTCGGTCCAGAGGGTCTTCCCTTTCCGCTCGCTATTATTCTCAACGACGGCCCCAGCCACCCGGAGAATATTCTGACTGGAACGGTAATTCTGTTCCAGCTTGATTACGCGAGCTCCGGGGAAATCCTTTTCGAATTTCAGAATGTTTTGGATGTCCGCCCCGCGGAATTTGTAGATGGACTGGTCTTCATCGCCGACCACGAAAATGTTCTTGTGAACTGTCGTGAGCAGCCGGAGCAGCTCGTATTGCGGGCGATTCGTGTCCTGGTATTCGTCCACAAGAATGTAGCTGTACCAGTCGCTATAGTATTTCCTCAATTCCGGCATTTTTTCCAGAACCGCCACGGATTTCAGAAGGAGATCGTCGAAATCGAGCGAGTTCGAACTGCGCAGGCGGTTGTTATATTTCTCATAGAGGTGCTGCACCACCTCTGCCGCGTCGGATGGATACTCGAAGGCATAGCGCTCCGGCGGAACGCCATGGTTCTTGGCATAGCTGATTCGGCTGATGATCTCGCGCGGCGACAGCTCCGATTCAGAGTTCTTGATTTCTTCGAGGGTCTGCTTGATGAGACGCTTCTGGTCGTCGGTGTCGTAAATGGAAAAATCGCGCTTATAGCCCAGGTGATGAATTTCCCTTCGCAGCAGGCGCACGCAAAACGAATGAAACGTCGAAATGAGCGGTTCGGCGCTTCGTGCCGGACCCACGATCTTCTGAACTCGCTCCCGCATTTCCTTGGCCGCCTTGTTTGTAAAGGTCACGGCCAGAATGTTTTCGGGGCGGGCGGCCGAATTGTGTATGAGATACGCGATTCGATAAGCAATGACGCGGGTCTTCCCGCTCCCGGCTCCGGCGAGAACGAGAGCCGGGCCGCGTCCGTGTTCCACGGCCAGGCGCTGCTGAGCGTTTAAATTAGCCAATAGGTCCATCCGAAGAATCCTAACAGAGCAAGCACGGGCTGCACAAACTTAACGGGATTTTTTTCTCAGTTTCCACCGATACTCTTTGCGCAGCCTTGCGTTCTTTGCGCCTTAACGGTCATTTGTTCTCTCCCCCCCACGCAACGAACCCGTGACCTTCGTGAGGTTGGCTGACTTTTCTTCCGCGAATTTTTCATTCACTGCTTGACAGCATGGTGAGAAAAAAGATAGTCATACAGTGCTCTGTTCCTTTTTTTGCCACTGAACTAATGAATTCCAGCGGCGGGGCCCGCCCGCACGCGGGTGTGAGAACCATTCTCTACAATCAGCAAGGAGATCTATATGGGACTTGATTGGATGCCGAGAGAACACGGCAAAAAAGATCACAGCAGATTTGGCGCAGAGCACTGGGGGACGGAAGCGCCCTGCGTCGTGTACGAGAAGAAACCTCTGAAGGACCCGAAGGGGAATGTGGTGCCAGGACTCTATACATCCTGGATCAGGCTGAATAATCCCGCTCAGTATAATTCCTATACAACCGAAATGGTCAAGGGCGTTATTGCCGGGTTCGAAAATTCTTCCGTGGACCGGGAGGTGGTGGCCACGGTGTTTACCGGGACCGGAGCCAATGCCTTCTGCACTGGCGGCAACACAAAGGAATACTCGGAATACTACAGCAAGAGACCCGAAGAGTACGGCGCTTATATGGAACTCTTCAATAACATGGTGGACTCGATCCTGATGTGCAAGAAACCCGTGATCTGCCGTGTAAACGGCATGAGAGTCGCCGGCGGACAAGAGATCGGGCTTGCTTGCGACCTCGCTGTTTCGTCGGATCTGGCCATCTTCGGCCAGGCCGGTCCCAGACATGGATCCGCACCGGTCGGCGGCGCTTCGGATTTTCTCCCATGGTTCCTTACGGCCGAAGATGCCATGTGGAATTGCATCAGCTGTGAAATGTGGAGCGCCTACAAGATGAAGGCCAAAAACCTCGTATCCAAGGTGGTCCCGGTCCTCAAAGACGAAAAGGGCCAGTGGGTGAGAAATCCGCAGGTCATCACCGCTAGCTACGTCGAGAACGGAGAGATCGTTTACGGCGAGTACAAGACCGGAGACGATTTCAAAAAAGCGAGAGCCTGGGTTAACGAAAAGCTGAAGAACAATGACTACGATTTTTCTCTCCTCGATGCCGAAGTGGACAAGATTGTCTGGACCTTCGCGAACCTGTTTCCGGGCTGCCTGATCATGTCCATTGATGGGATTCGTAACAAGAAGAAGTTCTTCTGGGATCAGATCAAGAACCCGAACCGGCATTGGCTGGCCGCAAACATGATGGGAGAAGCCTTCCTCGGCTTCGGCGCCTTCAATACAAAGAGAATAACGAATACCGACACAATCGATTTCATCAAATATCGACAGTTGGTGTCGGAAGGGGCCCTCGTCGACGAGAGTTTCATGGAACAGGTGCTCGGAAAACCTCAGGAGGCAGGCAGCAAGAAATAGAGCCGAAGTCCCCAGGAGCGCCGGCCAACCGCGGGCGTTCCCGGGCGTGTTGTCTCATCGACCAAGTTATCTGAAAAATGGAGAGGTTATTATGACAGTCAATGCTGAAGCATATGTTCTGGAGTCTCCAAAGGCTCCGCTGGTACGCCGGACTCTGCAGATTCCCGCTCCTGGACCGACTGAAGCCATCGTCGAAGTGATTGCCTGCGGGCTCTGCCACACCGACCTGGGATACGCGGATGGATCCGTTCCGACGAAAAAAGGAATTCCCATCGTACTGGGGCACGAGGCGGTTGGCCGCGTGGTCGAAGCCGGCAAGTATTTTGAATCGCTCGTCGGAAGCACCGTCCTTGTTCCGGCCGTGCTTCCCTGTGGGGAATGCCCATTCTGCAAGGCCGGGCGCGGGAATGCCTGCCCGAATCAAAAAATGCCCGGGAATGATATCGATGGAGGATTCTCCACGCACTTCCTGGTCCCGGCGCCCCCGCTGATCAAAATTGGCTCGACCGCCAATGTGGCCGCGCTCTCCGTCGTGGCAGATGCCGTTTCCACGGCCTATCAGGCAATCCTTCGCGCGAATCTGACCGCGGGGGACGTTGCGATCGTTGTGGGATCCGGCGGAGTTGGGAGTTTCGTCGTTCAGATCGCCAGTGCCCTGGGCGCCCGGGTCCTTGCGTGCGACATCATTGCTGAACGTCTCAGCCTGATCGCTCAATACGGCGCGGAGCAAACCATCAACCTCACAAACCTGGACCCCAAGGAGCTCCGCAAGCAGGTTCGCGCCTTTGCCAAGGGAGCGCCGACCCTAAAGTATAAGATTTTTGAATGCAGTGGGAGCGCTCCCGGCCAGGTGACCGCTTATGGCCTGTTGGAGCGCGGGGCCACAATGCTGCAGGTGGGATACACGCCGAACAAGATCGACGTGCGGCTCTCGAACCTCATGGCTTTCGATGCCACTCTCCACGGGACCTGGGGTTGTCCTCCGGAAGTGTACCCTGGAGTGCTCAAGCTCATTGAAGCCGGGAAGGTGGCGCTGGATCCTTTTATCGCCTATGGCCCTATGTCCAAGGTGAATGACTATCTGTCGGCCATGGCCGAGCATAAGCTCGAAAAGCGCATGGTGATGGATCCACGAACCTAGATCGATTACGTTTACGGGGTCACGCGTTAACGCGTGACCCCGTAAACGTTTAAGAGGAGATTGCATGGCTACAGAAACTACTTCAACCATCGTGAACGCAACCCTTCTTGAAGATGGGACCCTGCTCCGTCTTGTGTTGGACAAGCCTAAGGGAAACATACTCTCGATGAAAATGATGAAGGCGCTTTCCCAGGCCCTAGCAGCTCAAATGAATAACTCCCATCTGCGGATGGTAGTGATTCGCGGCGCGGGGAATCATTTTTCTTTCGGAGCGTCTGTCGAGGAGCATCGAAAGGAACAGGCCCCCTCGATGCTCGCCGGTTTCCATTCGATGATCCGCCAGGTCGCCTCCTACCCTGTGCCGATCGCGGCACTGGTGGAAGGGAATTGCCTCGGCGGCGCATTCGAACTTGTCCTCGCGTGCCATTTGGTCTTCGCGGCGCCCAGCGCAAAATTCGCCTGTCCCGAGATCCAACTGGGAGTTTTCCCTCCGGTGCTTGCCGCCATTGGGGCCGAGCGCCTCGGCGGGCCGTTGGCCGAAAGGCTGATCCTTACAGGCGCCACCATTGATGCAGCTGCGGCCGAAAGAGCCGGACTCGTTTCAGCGGTGTTTTCAGGGGGGAGTATCGAAGAAGAAATGATTGATTGGTACCGCAAGAACCTCCGTCCCTTGTCCGCCTTCTCCATCCGGCAGGCGAACAAGGCCGGGCGCATCGGTTCGGGAGTTGTGGCGGCCTTAGAGCAAACGCTCAGTGTGATAGAGCGTCAATATGTCGAGGAAGTGCTTGCCGGCCACGACGGCAATGAAGGGATCTCGGCCTTCATTGAACGGCGCAAACCCGTCTGGGAAGACGCGTGACGCCGACAGCCCGAGACACGACAAAAGACAAAGCGCCATGGATACCACGATGTAGTACGGATTTTTTTTGAGTCCCTAAAATCTGTGAAATCAGTGGAATCCGCGGCGTTTTTTGTTTTTGCCCAAATATCTCGTTGACAGGATCAAATCCCCTCGACTATCTTATTGGTAACCAATATCGGTAACCAATGGCAGCGTTATGGAAGAAAATATCCAGGCCAATATTTTGAAGATCCTCCAGTCCGCCCATTCGGGCCTCCAGATGGAAGAGCTCTCCGAGCGACTGAATCTGACCCGCCACACGGTAGCCAAGTATTTGGAGGTGCTGCGGGCCGAGGGGAAAATTCACTATAACCAGGTCGGCCGCACCAAGCTCTGGACCGATATTTCGGCGACCGTCACCATCCGATTCCTCGGCGTGGATGATCTGGAAGACATCCTCGGCATTCAGGCGAAGATCGTAGGGGTAAACCATTCCGAAAACGGGGAGAAATTGGCGTCCCTGAAAGACACAACCGTCTACCACCTGCAGCATGGCGATCCTTTGATGCACCTGGGTGCGGAAATCGACGGGAAACTTGTCGGGTTCGTTATCGGGGAGGTCCGGCGCTGGGAATTCGGACGGTCGGAAATGACCGGCTGGATCTTAATCCTCGGCGTCGACCCTGAGTACCAGGGAGTGGGAGTGGGCCGCAAATTGGGCGCTACGCTCACCGAGCATTTCCGGAAAAAGAACGTTCGGAAAATCCAGACGCTGGTGGAGTGGCATGACGGGGATTTGATTTCGTATTTCAAGTCGTTGGGTTTTGGCTTGCTTCAAATGTTGCCCCTGCAAAAGGAACTCTAGCCGTGCGCTCACTGCTGTATTCAGTTTACGGGCTTTCGACTGTTGCACCCGGGGACAGCATCCGCCACCGACTGCCATCCGTCAGGGCGTCCCAAACCAAGGATGACTCTCAGCTTCTCTGCCGAGATGCCCAATCAAAGGGAGCTAAAGAATGAGGTACGGAGAGACAGGCTTTAATCTGGAAATCGATCTGTCCCGAGGAGGCATCGATCGAGTGGAAAGCGACCCAAAGTTGACCGAACAGCACCTTGGTGGGCTGGGAACAAACACAAAAATATTGTGGGACCGGGTTCCCCCTGAAACTGAACCCTTCTCTCCCGATAATCTGCTTATTTTCAGCTCCGGTCTTTTGGGTGGTACCCCTGCTCCCGGTGCGAATCGCACCATCGTTACCACATTCTCTCCCCAGACTCTGTTCACCGGCTATTCGATGATGGGAGGATTCTGGGCGCCGGAGTTGAAATACGCAGGCTACGACAAGGTCATCTTCCGCGGCAAGTCCCCCGATCTGGTTTATCTATGGATCAACAACGACAAAGTGGAAATCCGCGATGCCACGCATCTGCGAGGCAAGGGCGCCAACGAGACGGCGGAACTTATCCGGCAGGAACTGAAAGAGCCGCGCGCCCAGGTGGCTGCCATCGGCTTGGCCGGTGAGCACAGGGTCTACTTCGCTTCCATCGAGCAGGGCAGATCCAGCGCGAGCCGTGGCGGGATCGGCGCCGTCATGGGTGACAAGGGGATCAAGGCGATCGCGGTGCGCGGAACCAAGGATGTCAACATCGCCAAGCCGGCTGAATTTTACGAGTTGTGCAACCAGGTGCTGGCCTACATCAAAGACCGCGAAGACAAACCGATTCCCGGAGTGATGCCTATTCTGGCCGGACTCGGTTCGCCGCAGGAGATGAAGCTCATCGACGAGGAATGGCACACGACGAATTTCATGTGGGGAAATTCCCGCACGCGCAGAAAAGATTTCTGGACCAAGGAAATTGAGAAGCAGTGGGAAGATACGCAGACGAATGTCCGCAAGCGTTTGATCAGCTGCTATAACTGCCCGATGAAATGCGGCGCCACCATTGCCGTCCCGGGCATCGCGACCTACATGATGAAGTGCTTCACAAAGCTCACCTACACGATGGCGGCGTATTCCGACCTCGATTTCGGCTTCAAAATCGCCCAACGCGCCACGGAATATGGTGTTGACGGTTTCTCCGCACCCCAAGTTATGGCCTTTGCCCTCGAGTTACGGGAAGCAGGCATCCTGAGTGCCAGCCAATTTGAGGGAATGCCGTCCGATAACGAAGGAAAATTCTACTGGTTGCTCGACAGGATCGTCCGGCGCGAAGGGATCGGGGATGTTTTGGCCAACGGCACCTACTGGGCGGCCAAGCAGATCGGCAACGGCGCCGAAGAATATGCGCACAACAACATAAAAAAACAGGAGCAGTTGCCACTGAAGCTCGGAATGCTGAATCCCGTCTATTTCCTGATGTACAGTACGGGCGAGAAGGTGAACATCACCCAGATCGAAGGGCAGTTTCCCCAGGGTCCCTTCCCGACAATGCAGGAGAGGGAAGATTTCGTGAAGGACTGGATCCAGGTCCCGGATGAGAAATTCAAGCAGTACGTGTTGAAGTGGGAACCCCGCGGCGAGTTCTCGAATCCCAATTACCCGGACGTGGCTGCGAGCTGCGACATCGTGGACTGGCAGGAGATGATGCACTACATTGACGATGCCCTCGGGATGTGCGCGGGTTTGTCCTCATTCCCCCTGAAGCCTCCCTACCACATCCACAACTACCCGGCCTTCATCCGAGCGGCGACCGGGATGGAACTCGACGAATCCGGATTGACAAAAATAGCCAAGAGAAATCGCACGCTGCTCAGAGCTTTGAACGTGCGCAAGGGCATGCGCAGAAGCGATGAGAAGCCTCCCGAAGACCATTGGAAGAAGAGGTTCCCCGAACTGGAAGCGCAGCTCCTGGATTCCTATTACAAGTACAAGGGTTGGGACAACCAGGGCATTCCCACGAAAGAGTCCCTGAAGGAATTGGACCTGGCTTCCGTCGCCGAAGACCTGCAACAGCGAGGGATCATTCAAAATGGGCAAAGTTAAAAGGAAGATCAAAACGATCAGGATCGACGCGGATAAATGCAATGGCTGCCGAGCCTGCGAGGTGATTTGCTCCGCCTTTCACGCCACGCCAAAATACAGCAGCAACAACCCGGCCAGGTCCCGTATCCGGATGATGCGCGACCCCCTGCGGGATGTCTTCATTCCCGTATACGCCGGCGAATACGCTCCCGCCGAGTGCATGGGCCGGGACAAGTATGTGATCGACGGAAAACAGTACGATGAGTGCGGCTTCTGCCGGGCCTCCTGCTCGTCCAGGGAGATTTTCAAAGAGCCCGATTCCGGTCTCCCTCTGAAGTGCGATATGTGTGAATCCGATCCGCCTCTCTCCGAGCCGATGTGCGTCCAATGGTGCCTGAACCACGCGCTCGTTTACGAGGAAAGAGAAGAGGAAGTGGAAGAAGCGCCAAAGCCGGAGGAGATGGAGATCGGCCTGGAGGCACTCGCGAAGAAGTACGGGTTGGAGAAGGTCATGGATGCCGTTGCGCGGCTCGGAAAGAAAGGCTGAGCGTGGAGAACATCGCCGATTATAAGGAAATAGTCGATAGCATACGAACGAAGGGGGGGGAAGCCTTCAAGTACTGCTATCAATGCGGATTGTGCGATACGGTCTGCCCGTGGAACAGGGTCCGCTCTTTCAGCGTGCGCAAACTCATCCGGCAGGCCACCTTCGGTTTCACCGAGATAGAAAGCGAAGAGATGTGGCGCTGCACAACTTGCGGAAGGTGCCCGCAGCGGTGCCCCAGGGGAGTCGGAATTCTCGAGGTCGGAGTCGCCTCGCGCCGAATGGCCACAGAGTTCGGGGTTTTTCCCAACTCGGTCCGTCCCCTGCGCGGCATCAGCGCGAGCCTTTCCGGGGAAGGCAATCCCCTGAATGAGGAGCGGGCGAAGAGGGCCAATTGGGCGGAAGGTCTTTCCATAAAAACGTTCGAAGAGGGAATGGAGATTCTCTATTTCCCCTGCTGCTATCTCAGCTATGACCCTCGCTTGAAGAAGGTCGCGAAGGCGACGGCCACGATCCTCGGTAAAGCCGGAGTCAATTTCGGAATCCTGGGAACCCGGGAGAACTGCTGCGGAGAAAGCATCCGTAAGACCGGTGACGAAGATTTATTCCGGCGCCTGGCCAAAGAGAATATCAAAACCTTCATTGACGCCGGCGTGAGAAAAATCCTGGTCTCCTCTCCCCACTGCTACCAGGCATTTAAAAACGATTATGCGGAGTTCCGGGTGAACTTCGAAGTGGTCCACATTACGCAATTTCTGCTGGAACTGATGAATTCGGGAAGGCTCAAGCTCAATCGCGGATTGGGGAGAAGGATCACCTATCACGATCCCTGTTATCTCGGCCGGCATAACGGCATCTATGACGAACCCCGCGAAGTTCTGAGGAAAATACCCGGTTTGGACCTGAGCGAGATGCCGGATGCCCGGGTCGACAGCCTCTGTTGCGGGGGCGGCGGAGGCAGGATCTGGATGGAGACCCCTAAGGGGGAGAGGTTCTCAGACCTCAGGTTGTCCCAGGCGGTCGGGATCGGTGCCCAGTCACTGGTCACATCCTGCCCGTATTGCCTCACTAATTTTGAGGACAGCAGGATGAACCGCGACGACAGCGACGCGATCGAGGTCAAGGACATTACGGAAGTTCTCGAAAGTATGATTTGAGCCACAGCTTCCACTAATTGAATTTTGATTCTGTGGAATCTGAGGCTCATCCTGATAAGGAAATGCGGAAGTGGAAATCACATCGAAGTTCCCTGTCGACAGCAGCTTTGGCGATGTCATGGTGGTCGGCGGAGGGATTAGCGGGATTCAGGCCGCCCTCGACCTTGCCAACGCGGGCTTCAAAGTGTACCTGGTCGAGAAATCACCCACGATCGGTGGCCACATGGCCCAGCTCGACAAGACATTTCCGACTAATGACTGCTCCATGTGCATCGAATCCCCCAAATTTGTCGAATGCAGCCGGCATCCCAACATAGAGATCCTGACCTATACCGAGGTCGAAAGCGTCGAAGGGAAAGCCGGAGACTTCAAGGTCACGCTCCTGAAAAAGCCCAGATACGTTATCGAGAGCCAGTGCACCGGCTGTACCGTCTGCGTGGAATACTGCCCGGTCAAATACCCTGACCCATTCAACCAGGAGATCTCGTCGAACAAGGCCATCCATATCTACTTCTCCCAAGCCATCCCTCTCGTCACCTATATAGACGACAGCTGCCTTTACCTGAAGGAACAGAAATGCACCATCTGCCAGGGCGTCTGCAAAAACAACGCCATTGATTTCAATCAAAAAGCAGAAAAGGTGGAGGTCAAAGTGGGGGCGATCATCCTGTCTCCCGGGTTTGAACCGTTTGACCCCAAGGTGAGAAAAGACTACGGCTATGGTCAATACGAAAACGTGGTCACCAGCCTCGACTATGAACGCCTATTGTGCGCCACCGGGCCTTTCGAGGGGGAGATCCGGCGCGCCACCGACAAGAAACATCCGCACAAAATCGCCTGGATCCACTGCGTGGGATCGAGACAGGTCATCCCCGGCGGGAAGAGCTATTGTTCGGCCGTGTGCTGCACCTACACGCAGAAGCAGGTGATTCTTACCAAAGACCATGACGCCGAGGCGGAGTGCACAATCTTCCATAACGACGTCCGTTCCTACGGAAAAGATTTTGAACGGTTCTATCAGAGAGCGGAAAAATTGCCGGGGATCCGGTTCATCCGCAGCTATACCTCCGTTGGGAAAGAAATCCCCGGGAGCAAGAATGTGACAATCCGCTACTCCACCCCCGAGGATGGAGTCCAAGAGGAAGAATTCGACATGGTCGTTTTGTCGGTCGGATTGAATCCTCCCGCTGATTTCAAGAGTTTGGCGACCAAGTTCGGTGTCGAGCTGAATTCTCACGGATTCTGCCAGACGAATCCCGCGAATCCGATGGAGACGTCGCGCCCGGGCATTTATATCAGCGGCGCCTTTCAGGGGCCCGTGGATATTCCCGAATCGGTCGTGACGGCCAGCGGTGCGGGTTCACAGTGCGGCGAGCTTCTCGGCTATCGACGAGGGAAGCTCGCCAAAGAGAGGGTCTATCCGCCTGAGCGGGACGTGTCGAAGGAAGAGCCCAAGGTTGGCGTGTACGTGTGCCATTGCGGTGCAAACATTGGAAGAGTTGTGGATGTTCCTTCAACGGTCGACTACGCGTTAAGCCTGCCCAACGTGGCGCATGCGGAAGAAAGCCTCTTTATCTGTTCCACGGACTCGGCGCAGCGGCTGGCAAGTTCGATCCGGGAAAAGGGGCTGAATCGCGTGGTCGTCGCCGCCTGCACTCCGCGAACCCACGAGCCGCTCTTCCGCGACACGCTGCGCGAGGCGGGAATCAATCAATATTTCTATGACATGGCGAACATCCGGGAGCACTGTTCCTGGGTCCACTCCAAGGAAAAAGAGGACGCGACTCAAAAGGCGAAGGACATCATCCGGATGGCCGTGGTTCGCGCGACGCATTTGGAGCCCCTGCAGGAATTCGACCTTCCGGTCACCAAAAAAGCTCTCGTTGTCGGCGGAGGGCTCGCTGGTATGACGAGCGCGTTGAGCATCGCCAATCAAGGGCACGAAGTCTATCTCGTGGAAAAAGAGGATGACCTTGGAGGCATCGCCCGGAGGATTCAATACACGCTGGAAGGGTTGGAGGTTCAGGCCTACCTGAAAGGACTGGTCCGCCAGGTCTATCAACACCCCCTAATTCACGTTCACACGGGCACAACGATCGCCGAGGCGGCCGGTTATGTGGGGAACTTTGTCACCAAGCTGAAGAGAAAGGGGATGGTCTCCGAGATTAGGCATGGCGCGACCGTGATTGCCACTGGCGCCGACGAATATAAGCCCACGGAATACCTCTACGGGCAAAACGATCGTGTACTGACACAGCTCGAGCTCGAAGAGCGGATCGCCGGGCGGGACGAACGTATCATCAACTCCCAGACGATGGTGATGATTCAGTGCGTCGGCTGCAGGCAGGAAGACAGAAACTACTGCGCCCGCATCTGTTGCAGCCACTCCATCAAAAATGCTTTGAAGCTGAAAGAGATCAATCCCGCGATGGATATCTACATCCTCTTCAGGGATATCCGGGCGTACGGATTCAGAGAGGACTATTACCGGGAGGCAGCAAACAAGGATGTACGATTTATCCGCTATGAGGCGAATGAAAAGCCTCAGGTGGAAGCTGTCGAGGAGAATGGCCGCAGCATTCTGCGGGTTACGGTGACCGACCCCATTTTAGGAACAGAGCTTGGGATCGACGCCGATTCGCTCGCATTGGCCGCTGCGGTCGTTCCCTCTGCAGGAAGCAAGGAAGTCGCCGGTTTGTTCAAGGTCACTCTGAACCCGGATGGTTTCTTCCAGGAAGCCCACGTCAAGTTGAGGCCGGTGGATTTTGGTGCAGAGGGGGTCTACTTGTGTGGGATTGCTCATTATCCCAAGCACATCACGGAGGCGGTAAGCCAGGCCTATGGCGCGGCGGGTCGCGCTTTGACGCTTCTCTCGCACGACACGGTGACGGCGTCGGGGTCAGTCTGCGAGGTGGATGAAAACAAATGTGTATCGTGTGGCGCATGCATTACGGCCTGCACCTACGGTGCGATCGAATTTTATGAGACGGCAAGGGGTCGGAAGGCCAAGGTAAATCCTGTCCTTTGCAAAGGGGACGGTCTGTGCAATACGAAGTGCGCAACTGGCGCCATCGTGCTCAAGCACTATACGGATGAAGCGATCCTAGACCAAATCGACGCGGCGGGATTCGTCGCCTGAGTGCTTTTTGCTTAAACGCGTTAACGCGTAAACCTGTAAACGCCTAGGAAGGAGGTGAGAAAGAATGGGTACTGGACCGACGTTTAAGCCGAGAATACTCGGCTTTGTATGTAACTGGTGAGCGTACGGCGCTGCCGACCTGGCTGGAGTCTCCAGACAACAATACGCAACCGATATCAAGCTTATCCGCGTCATGTGCAGCGGACGTGTCGACCTGGCATTTGTACTCCGTGCTTTCTCAAATGGGTCGGACGGGGTCTTTATCGGCGGGTGTCACCTGAACGAATGCCACTATATCACCGACGGGAATCACCACGCCTACGCCATGGTGCAGATATGCAAAAGGCTGCTCGGGCTTGTCGGGCTTAATCCTGAGAGGCTACAGATTGAACAGGTATCTGCCGGCGAAGGGATCCGTTTTGCAGAAGTGATGAATGGCTTTTCAAAGAAACTGAGAGAATTGGGACCGGTCGGCGCCGGCGAGGGAGTGGATGCATCCGGGCTCAAATTCAAATTCAAGGCAATGACGAAGCTGATCCCCTACATCAGGCTGGTGGAGAGGGAGAGGTTGAGAATTCGATGCAACTCCGCCGAAGAATACGAAGCGTATTTCCAGAGCGATGAAGTGAATCGATTGTT
>Ga0326727_10015806_pt1 | contig 16094 bp, 9 predicted proteins | sample MB2enrmetagenome_FD_207643 | JGI IMG/M metagenome (GOLD analysis project Ga0326727, IMG submission 207643) | Lab enriched peat soil microbial communities from McLean, Ithaca, NY, United States - MB29MY | ecosystem: Environmental > Terrestrial > Soil > Wetlands > Peat | place: USA: New York...
CACGGTATTCCTGCCGGGGCGGCGACTGGGGGTTGTCCATGCCGTGAATCGGATCAATGTCGATCGGTGCCAGGTAGGCGACCAGCGACGGTTCTGACGACTTGACCTTCACCGGCGGCAAGGTAATGTTGGAGTACGCCAGAAAGCCGATCTTGGCCTTGCTCTGCGGGTATCGCTCGCGGAGGGTTTGGGCGACTCGGTTGTAAAACACCATGAAACAGTCGGTCATCGACTGCATCAGGAAGTACTTGTCGTACTGGAGGGACATCAGCTCCTTGTCCTTCGGTGAATCGGACTGGTACAGGCCATCCTCCATCGAAAGCGAAATGGGCTCCCCCTTGGCGTACTGCGCCGCCACTTGGCCCGCAACATGCCTGGCCGTGCTTTCCTCGGCAATAGGGACGTTGAAGCAGGTCTTCCCGGGCGGGATCAGCTCCTTGGTGAAAGCTGCCAGGCCATGGCCGCAAGGGACCCATACCTTCCTATTCGTCATGAAGTTGCGGCGTTGGAAATCCTCGCGTCCACGGGAATCACCCAGCCACGAGATCCAGTAGGAACGCACTTCAAAGGGTGGCGCGTAGATCTCGTCCAGCGCCCCAAGCGTCAGCGTCGGCGTCTCCGGGATGCACTCGCCGAAGTCGGTGGGCATGTACCAGCGGCACCCCCATTTGTGCAGAATCGCCGAGACGGCGTAGTAGTGCGCTTCGTCATGATTTCCCGCCAGGTAAACTCGGTTGGCGTTGCGCAGGAGGCCGATGGCGTCGGCTCGCAACACGGGATCCTGTTTCGCCCTTGCCCGGATGCGAGCGGCGAAGGCCGGATTGGCGGTCAGCGCCTGCTCGCCTACGAGGAAGACGGTCGCCGGGCTCTTGAGCGCCGCGTCAATCTCCTTGGGCGTGGCGGCCAGTCGCGGCTTGGCGCCCGTCATCAGGCCGATGTACTTGACCAGGTCGGTGGCGGCCAGCCACTCGCAGTTCCGCGTGCCAGTCGCATCCAGGCCGCGTAGCAAGGCGCCGTCTTTGCCCTTCGTTTCCGGCAACCCGGCCAGGGGCGAAACCACGACCACAGCCTCGGTTGTGCCGTTCCTCGCGATGACCAGTTCACGCTCAGCCGCGCGCGCTGTCGCCGCCAGCACCACCGCCGGTAAAACGACCGTGATCACGCTTCTCATCTTGCCGATGATGTCCATTCTGTACTCCTTTGGTTAGCATGCCTGCTTCTTCAATCACATTCTGGTTGTTCCGCGGCGGCATTCACTTCACGCGGAACCTTACGAAGCTCTGCGGACCGGTCGAGCCGTCGTGCCGGGCAACGGAGACTTGTACCTCGTGTAGCCCCGGCTTCGCTTCGACGGAGAACCGCTCCAGGCCCCAGCCGTGGCGCCTGCCAGACCAGTCTCGGGTATTCGTCTTCGGCAGGTCTTCCCAGTCGCCCGAGTCGATTTGTACCCGGTAATGGTCGAACTCCACGTCGCCGTTCCAGAGCTGCACGAAGATCCATTTCTCCTCGCCCGGGCAAAGCACGATCTTCACTCGCTCCGTTGGTTTCCAATCAATCAGGGCTGGGTCTGAAATGTTCCATGCCGCCAGACGCTCGTTCCGCAGATACCAGGCCGAGTGCTTTTGTTTCTCCCAAGGGATGGTCTTTGCGCTCTGCGGCACGCCGTCCACCATGTAGTAGACCGCAAATTCCGGCAGCGGCGTGGCATCCACGACTGCCCATTTGCCCTGCTCGCGGAGGAAGACTTCCGTGGTGAAGTGGCAAGCGGGCGTCTGCGGGATTCCCAGCTCGATGAACCGAGCCGGCATTCCCAAAGCCAGGCAGGCTTGCTGAAAGACCATCGCCGCCTGGCCGCACCAGACGACCTGCCCTTGCTTGGCCCGAGCCAACAGGGCCACGGCGCTCCAGTCGCTGAATACGTCGGGAGCGGGGGTACCGAATTTCAGGGCCCCGGCGACCCGCTTCTTCAGCACCGCAGCCCGCTCGATGTCGGTCTTCACGTGCCTGGTCAGTTCGTCCAATTCATGCTCGGTGCGCAACTGGACAATCTTCGGGTGCCTCGGTGAATCGAAACAGCTACGGTACACAGTAGGGCAAGTACGCTCAGTGGTCGGAAAACCATCTTCTCTAGCGTCCGGCGGTATGCCTGCCTCGACAGGTGAAATGTGCCCTGCATTGGGCGATCCTCTCAGGGTGACGACAATATGAACTCCCGATCCACGGTGGCCGCACTTCATGTTATGCCAAGGCGCAGAGGTCAGCGCCGATCCTGCTCGGTTTCCTATTCCTGGCGGCGGGCGGGATTTTGGCTGGCCCCGAGGTCGAGCTTCATCCCTGGCTGCAAGGGCATGCCGTGGAAGTCACTTGGACCTGGCGCTACCTTGAAAAGTAGCTGCAAGTCCAAGCCCTTGCCTGCCAGCGGCGAGGACGGCAGCAGATCGTAGGCCCGCAGCGTGCCCAGACGGGCGGCATCGTCGATGCTGCCGCCACCGCCGGGTGCCCGAAATTGGGGATCGACCTGGAAGCCCACGTCCTGGCCTTCGAGCCTCTCCTGCCCCGACGCCTTCCGCCAGGCCGCCAAATCGGCATGACCTGCCAGCCGCAGGTTGCCGTTGGTCCGCCAGTAGCAGTTGTTCTGGAACGTGCCCCTGTCGGCGACGACGATGTCGCCGTCGTGGTCGGCGACGAAGATGTTGTTGCGGACGGCGAAGCCGGCGCCCCCACGAAAGGCGGCGGGGTTGCTCTTCAGCCCCCTGCCGGCGAAGACGGTGTTGTTGTAGATCTGGCCGCGGGGCTGGGAGCCCCAGGTCATGATCCCGCCGGTGTTGTCGGTGTTCTTCTTCGCGTCGTTCTGGCTGATGTTGTAGCGGATCGCGTTGTCGCCCAGGCGGCTGCAACCCTCGAACGGTCCCGACTGGAACCCGGAGCCCTCGTTGTCGTGCGAGTAGTTGTACTGGAGGACGCAGTTGGTGCAACCGCCGTCGATGTCGAAGGCGCAGCCGTCGTAGCCGATGGTGGTCACCATGTGGCGGCACTCGTTGAACTGAGCCACGCAGTTGTGGCATTCCAGGAATACCAGCCCGCCGATCCCGCCCTGCGAGCCCTTGGGGTTGGCCGCCTGGCCGCAATGACGGATGGTGCAGCGCTCGATGGTGCAGCCGGTGGCATTGAGGAGCTGGATGGGCGTGCCGAGCCAGGGATCGCCTGCCGGGTCGCAATAGATGTCGTGGACCAGGCAGCCGGCGATGCGGCAGTTGGTGAAGGTGCCGTTGCCCACCGGCAGGAACCAGGGCTTCCCGCTGCTCTTGGCCGAGCCCCAACCGTAGATACCGCTGAACAGGCACTCGCCGACCTCGCAGTTGGTGATCTGCACGTCGTTATAGCCGACCACGCCCTGGCCGGCGGCGGGCTTGAAGAACTCGATGCCGTTGGCGCGGAAGTGGTCGTAAGAACGAGGCAGCTCGGCCTGGACGCCCAGCGGCGTGTGGAAGACGATGCCCTCGCGGAAGCCTTTGACGGTGACCCTGTCCACGTGGATGCTCTGCCACGGCTTGCCGGCGGCGGCCGTGCTGTAGATGTCCAGCCCGACGGCCTGGTTGGCGGACTCGCCGCGGGGCGTCACCCCGGAACCGACCAGGTGCAGGTTGCGGACCTCGACGTACTGGCAGTTGAGCAGGCGGATGCCGTAGGAATCGCCGCCGCAGATGGTGGCCGCGCCGCGCCCATAAGACGCGATGGTGATCGGCGCTTTCGCCGTACCCGAGGCGCACACCAGCAGATTGCCGGGAAAGGTGCCGCCGCCTTCCAGCAGCACGCTGTCGCCCGGCTGGAGCGGAGCCTTGTTCGCCCGGCTGACCGTCTGCCACGCCGTCCGGGGCGAGGTCCCTTCCTGGCGGTCGGAACCGCCGGGGGAGAGGTAGTAGGTCTCAGCCTGGCAGCGGACGGCACCGCCGACGGCCAGCAGTATCACGGCGATCAGGACTTCACGATTCACCGGCGATAGCGATCTCATCTTGGGGCTCCCGGCTAGGGTTCACGGCGTTCGTGCTGTTATCGCAGTGGTCGAAGTGCAGGTGGATCGCGAGCACGAGGGCGGGCTTCGGTAAGCGCCGGGGCGGCGTCGCTTCCGGCACAAGACCCTTCGCTCTCAACGCTCGTATTTTATCGCTGAATCCGTCATCCTGCTGTGATAAAAGACGTTGCCAACGGGATCCCAGGCAAAACTATCGTTGAATGTGAGAACGCACTTCATGCCGAACCTGGCATCGCCGTGGTAATAGACCTTGGGGTCAAGTGCCGCCTCGACTGCGGTCAAGGGCATCACGTTCTTCCACGTCCTGCCGCCGTCGGTCGTCTCGAAGAAGCCCTTGAGTCCCACCACCACGATGTGCTTCTCGTCCTTGCCCAGGAAAGGCCCCATAATCGCGTCCACGGGAGCGCCCTGGACGTGCCAGGTCCTTCCCTTGTCCCTGCTGACGATGAGCCCTTCGGCGCCGACCCAATAGACGACGCCCTCGAAGACCAACGCGGTGCCGCTTTTCGGGTTAAGATCGGAAACCTTGGTCCAGGTCTCGCCGGCGTCGATGCTGCGTTCGATACCCGTGCCGTCCTTCCGGTGCAGCAGCAGCGTACCGGCATCCACCACGCCGAGTCCACCGCTCTCCCCCATCTCACGATTTCCGACGTTCGCCTTGCCGATGAGTTTCCAGGTCTTTCCCGTATCCTTTGTCAGGTAAACTTGACCGCGGCCATGATCGGTTCTCAGCATCACCTTGGGCTCGGCGGCGCTCCAATCGACTGCGCCGAAATCACCACCGTCGAATTGCGTCCACGTCTTCCCGCCGTCCAGGGTCAGGCCGCTGGTGCCGTATATCAGGAAACACGCCATGCGATCACCGTTGTTCGGATCCACGTTGATCGCCCAGCCCGTCTGGCAAATCCCGCATACTTTGCCTCCGTCGATCCGCTCGAAGGTCTTGCCCTTGTCGGAACTGCGGAAGATTTGGCTGCGGAAGAGCACGACGATAACTGCGCCCCTTATCCTGTCGACCGCGACACCCGTCGTCTTCAGGGTCTTGCCGGGCAAGCCGTTGAAGTCCCGAGGGACCGGCGTCGAGCTGACCAGATTGTCCGAAATGACCGTCCACTTGCCTTTTCCTGCAGATGCCTCCCCAGCATAGGCGCGTTGGCACAGGCACGGCGCACTCGCAACAAGCAACAACACGCTCATCCACTTACGATACGTTTTCATTTGTAGCCTTTCGGTTTGCTTCACTTCTTATCTGCGGCTGCCCTTGCCGGACGGCACAAGTCTTGCGATCGCCCCCAACAGGGTCGCCGCGTGTCCATCCCTTGCATAGTATAGGAGGAAATGCTCTCACCAACCGTGAAGATGTTGCCATTCAGGGGGTCTAGGAGCCCGTTGAAGTTCGCGTCCGTCTTCCCGCTCTTGCCGTCCAGGGTGTGCCATGCGAACAAGTGGGGGCCGTGAGTGCCGTAGTCAAGGTAGAGCATCGCATTGCCGCCGGCCAATCGCCTGACGAAGAAGCGGTTGACGCCGACTCCCTGCTCCGGGCCATGATGTCCGAAGGGGGTCGCGCCTGTTCGTTGAGGACATTGTTCGGTCTCACCAGGTCACCTTCTGGGCGTCGCCGAGGTACTTCGCCCGCGCCGACTCCGGCAGGAACCGATCCCGGACGAGCCGATCCACCGCCTCCGACACCTTTCTGCGGTAGTCTTCGGGGGTGCCGTAGCGGCGGGTCAGCTCCGCCTTGTCCAGCGGCTCGGCTTTGGGTACTGCTCCATCCGTGGAAACATAACGGACGACGGGCACTTCGACCGGCGGCAGCCGCACGCCGCCCTTGGCGATTCCCAAATCGTCGGTTGTTGGGAGTTCGGCTGGCTCGGACGGCAGGTGCTTCGCCCGTGGGCTTTCGCGCTTTTCCAGGACGAACAGCCGGCTGTCGGGCGGCTTCGTCCCGTCCGACGCCCACTGTTCCAGCGCGACCGAAAGCGGCTGAACGCACAAGTCCCAAGGCACCGTCCCGCCGCCGCCATGGCCGCCGAGGGGAAAGTCGTAGACCCGCACGTTCTCCGGCACCGGCCCGCGGCGGGTCATGTAGGCCATCATCTCGAAGTATTCGCTCTCGGCGTTCAGCGCGAAGACCTTGGCGTCTGTCCCGGATCGTGCCATCAGTTCGGACCATGAGTACGGGGGACGCACCGTGTGGGCACTGAACGTGCCGCCCGAACCGGGGTCGGATTCGGGTCGGAACACGTCCACATACCCCGCCCGTGCCCCGTTAGGCAGCAGTCCGTCGAACACCTTGCCCGCCGGAGCGGTGTTCAGCCCATACAAAAGGAAGGTGCGCATGAAGCGCCCGCTCTGGCTGATCCCGTAGGTGAACGCGAGACGTACCTTGCCCGCAGCCGGGTTGGGCTTGGCGTCCGAGGCGGGGCCGTAGCGGAGAAAGGCGACGAAGTCCCGCACCACCACCAGCCCGTAGGCCTGCGGCATCGGGCCGTCGAAGCCGCTCAGCCTCAACTGCGGTCTCGGCTCGGCCACGTGCTGGGCCTGCCAGGCGCACCAGCCGTACCCGCCGCCGCGGCGGAGGATGCCGTCACGTAGCCCTCCGATGTCGTTGCCGCGGTTGAGCACCGAGAACCAGAACCGCCCGTTGCCACCGACGACCGGCAACCATAACTCGAAGTCCGCCTCGTACTTCAGCCCGACGATCTTTTCCAGGGTCGGAATGCCCGCTTCGTTCCGCTCGGCCTTCCCCGAAACCTTCCCGGCCACGTGCCGGACCGTCCTTTCGGCGACCGCGACCGTCTCGTCCTTGGCGATCCTGATACCGGTGACCTCAGCCGCGGCGGGAATGACGCCAAGAAGCACCGTTGCCGCCAGGACCGGCAGGGCCAGGCGGATGGGTCTCCCCGGCGCAGCGGATCGGTGCCTGCCCGGGCTAACGCGCGCCTCCATGTACCACCCCTCTCTCCGACGAAGAACTGCCGCATACGCGAACTTCACTTCGAGCGTCGGCTCATTCACTCTTCGCGCCGCTCACGACGAACTGCTGCGTCACGGGCCCCACGGTCTCGTACGTCCTGCTTTGCTCATATTCGTTCCCCCACACGATATTGTCCTGGTCATGCACCAGCCGGTGCTCTTGCGTGAGAGTCACGCTAACGGTCACCGTCCCGCCCGTCCCGTCCGACGTGCCCGTGATCAGCCCGGTGTCGGCGTTGATGCTCATCCAGCTCGGTTTTTGCGTGAGGGAGAACTTCAGAGGCTCGATCTTCCAGAATTTGGCTCCGGGCTTCGGCCTGGCGGCATCCCTTCGCGTGAGGTCGCCGATTGCGCGGACGGCCTTCACTTGATAACGATAAGGCCGGCCGGCGGGCGCGCTGGTGACCGGTGTGCTGTAGATGAACGGCCTGGGGGCTTCGACGTAATCCGAATCCCCGCTTCGCTTGCCGTTGCCGTCCACCGCCACGACGCGGTAATAGGCCTTGTTGGCGTTGGGAAGAGCGTTGCCCACGCCCACCACATCCAGGGAAGTGCCTGCGACCTCGGCCACGAAATTTGCGGGAAACGGGTTGGCGAGCTCTTTCGTGCCGCCAAGTTTGACTTCGTATGGGGCGTCATGGACCGTAAAGCCCTTCTCGTCACTGCCGTAGACCCTGTACTTGGCGGGCACTCTTCCCGCCGGGTTGGCGTTCCACGTCAACGTGCCTATGCCGGTGCCCGCGTCGTGTGCGATCGCCAGGCTCACAGGATATGCAGGCCCCTGCGCCGTGAAACTCCACGTGCCGCTCCACGGCCCCCACACGCCGTTGGCATCCTTCGCTTTCACGTGCCAGTAATAGGTCTTGCCGTGCGTCACAAGGCCGGGACGCGGAAGCGTATAACGGGTCTTGCCTTTGTCGGGCGTCCTTGAAATGTATTTGTCGAAATTGGGAGACATGGGCCATCTCATGTCGGGACGGTCCGAAAGCTGGAAGTGATAATCCGTGATGGCGTCGCCAGCGGGATGCGCGGCGGCGTTCCACTGGAAGACCACGTCCGTGCCGTCACTCTTGCCGCCGTCGGCCGGATATACGGGAGATTCGCACGCCTGCGGAGGACGCGTCTGCGACCTTTCGACCCAGTTGTGCGTGATCTTCAGATGCCTGGCGGCGTTGGCGCCCGTCTTGTCGTCCGTGTGTTCCAAGTAGGTGAAACGGTTGTTTCCCACGGTCATGGAGGGCATGGCCAGCGGCGCCATCTGGATGTCGTTCTTGATCGTGACGCCGCTCAACGAGGCGTTGCCCGTCAAGGTGCATTTAAGCCAATACTCGTTCCATGCGGCTGTGCGGCCCTTGAACTTGCCGTCGAATTCAGCCAACGTCGCCAGCGCCGTGTAAGCGGGCTTCCAGTTTTTCGGGTCGATGAAACCGATCTCGAAAACATATCCGTCGCCGGCGGCGCCGAGGGTCCCCCCGATGAACTGATAAGGCACTCTCATAGCCCACACGATCGTGCCTGTGCCTCCTTCCGTGGCCGTAAGGACACCGTCCTTGTTGGTGATGTTCGTCACGGCCGCCCCGGCGCGCCACTGCGAGTCGTTCTTGAAATCCGGCGCGTATTCCCAGATGCCGTTGTAGATCGTGTCCGGAACCATGGGGGGATGTCCGGTCATGTCGCCGTGATATTTCAGCGGAGTCTCATGCCCCCACCTCCATTCAAGGGCTTCGTGCGGGCGCAGGACCATGCCCATGGTCCACCAGTTCCAGCCCTTGAGCCGCTGGGTCGTGGCCCCCTCCCATGTGTAATACTGCGCGTAGTCCTCGTTATTCCTAAGAGGATCCATGGGACTCATGATGCCGTACTGGTGCACGCGTTTTATCAGGTCGTGGTCCCGAATCAAATCCAGCTCGTTTGCCAGGGCGTGGTTGTCCCGCATGAGCATCATGGCGGCCATGTCCCCGTCCAGCGTGTTGTACTTGCCGTCGAAAAAAGCCTGCGGGACGCAATGGCCGGGGCAATGGCTGAATATGCAATCACGCAGTCCGACCTTCGCAAGCAGGTCCGCCATGCAGAGCGTGCTGTTTCCGCAGGTGTTGAAACCGAATACGTTGATCACCTGCGAAACGTCGCCCTGCGAGCCGTTGTCGCCATTGCCTTTGTGGTAGCGGTGGGTGATGTAGAAGTAGAACAGCGCGAGGGCTTTTTCCCTGTCGGTCGAAAGCCCCTCGACAACCGAGTTCGCCATCGTCTGCTGGGAGAAGAAGTCGATGGGGCCTGTTTTCAGCCACGGGTTGATCACGTTGGCCGCGCCGACGTTCTCCATGCGCAGCGAACGGTTCGACTCCCAGGTCTGCTCGTACGGCTCCCAGACGCCGGGAAGCGTGGTGCACATTTTTCCGTCGATCGTGCCGCCCTGCGTGATGTTGTAGCTGAAAGGCGCAGCGGTGACGTCCTGGACGTGGCTCTTGCGGACGTCCGTGGGCTCGGTCTTGGACGCCCACGGCTCGAACGCGCCCTGCGACATGGGAACGACGCAAGCGACCGAAAGAAGTACTGTGCCTGCGGCCAGTCTAGACGCCTTCAACATGATTGGACTCCGTTTGCTCGGCTTGGCTCGCCGGCCGGGTCGCTGGTTGGCAAGCGGATCGCCGGCCTGCCTCTCCCAATATGCCGTCTCGTGAACGAGGTTGTCAATGACTTTCTTCCAGCACCATGTCCTCGTCCTCGTGGGCGGGGGCGCAGCAGCAAAGGCATCTCAGGACGACCGAGCCGCTACGACGGATGCGGTACACAGCGTTCGGAGGGACGGCGACCGCGTGCCCGGGGCCGACCGCGCGGCTTTCGTTTCGGGGCCGAGCGTCGGGGGACGAGGACAAGCCCCAGAAGCAGGCCTTACTTCTTGACCGACGCGGCATCAAGGAACCGGTCCAAGGCGGCCGGGGAGCTGATCGCGTACTCCCCCGGCCGCCCTCGACGAGTTGCCGGTCCTCCCGCATGATGCCGGACCAGGCAATGCCGCCATCGCGGCAGGAGAGAGGACGGCCGGCGGTGTCCGTCCAGGCCGTGTAGTTGCGGATCGGCTGCTAGCCGTAGGAAGTGTCAGTAACAATCGCTACAGTCCAGACAACGCACAGAATCATGCCTCGGATCATGGCTTCGACTCCTGTCGCGTACATGCGGATGCCATCAAGTTAATCCAGACACAGGCCCTTGTCCATTTTCCGGGGTCGGGGCGCCGGATCGCCGCCTGCCGGCAACAACTGCAGATTCACTCGCACGCCTGTGCCTGTTGCGAACGCGCCAACGCGGGTCGATAATGCGGCCAAAGGAGAAGGCCATGAACGTCATCCTGTTGTTGTGCATCACATCGGTCGGTACAGGAGAGTTACTTGGTGGAGAGAATGCCCCGCCCTCACCTGCGGTCCAGCCTGTGGTCGAGGCGGAAGACGACGTGTACAGCTTCCAGCCGGCCAACAACGGTGCCGGCCCGATGTGGTGTAACGGCTCGACCTGCCTGGTGCGGATCGGCGAAGAGGTGTTTGCCAGCGGGCTGGAAACCCTGAAGGAGGCCAAGCCGCTGAACAACTGCCGCTGGACGCTGTACAAGCGCACGGCCGGCGGCTGGCAACTCCAACAAGCGGACCGCGCGGGCCGGACCCGGGAGCCCTGCCCGCTGGCCGCCCTGCCCGGCGGGAAGCTCTTGCTCTCAACCAACTCGACGCTGGTGGCCGACCGCAACGCCTACAGCGGCCCGGCGCGGCCGGAGATCCTGCTGTTCTCCGCCAGGGACCCCAAGGCCCCCTGCAAGACCATTTTGCCCACTTGGGACGGACAGCCGAAGTTCACCGAGCACTCCTACCGTAGCTTCGCCGCTGACTCTTCTTCCGCCAGTCTGATCCTATTCCAGAACATCGGCTACACGCACGCCGAGTGGGCCTTTCGGGACGGCGATGGCCGTTGGGCAGCCAAGGGCAAGCTCGCCTGGCCGTGGGGCGCCGAGTACGACAAGCCCCAGCCCGTCCGTGTCTGCTACCCGGACGTGGCCCTGCGCGGCCGGCAGGTCCACTTCTGCGGCATCAGCGACATCGAGGAGCCCTACAAGAAGTGGCGGGACTACAAGCTGAAACTGACAGGTCAGAAGTGGGACTACGACATCCGCCGCCTGTTCTACACCTGGACCGACGACATCACGACAGGCAAGTTCCAGCCGTGGGTGGAGATTGCCAGCCGGGACAAGACGTGTGGCTGGATCGACCCCGGTGATCTCTGGCTGGCCCCGGACGGGAGCGTGCACATCTTGTGGACTGAGCGGGCCATCGACCAGCGCTTACGCAAGGAGTTCTTCCCTGGCGAGAAACAGTCTTACACGCTCCAGTATGCGATCGTGCGGGCGGGCAAGGTCGTCAGCCGGCGGGCGCTTGTGGTGGCCGAGGAGGGGCAGCGTTGCGTAGTCCCCGGTCGTGGCCGATTCCACGTTATGCCGGACGGTCGCTTGCTGGCCTTCTACTACGTCCATGGCAGGGACGCCGCTGGAAAGACTGTCTCGGAGAACCGCGTTATGGAACTCCGGCCTGATGGGACCAGTGGTCCCGAGGTCCAGGTGCCGCTCAAACAGCCGTTTCAGGAATACTTCACGGCCACGGTTCGTGCCGGCTCGCTGCCTTCGGGGGTCATGGACTTGCTGGGAATTCGGGTAGGGGAATCAAACATCGTGAGCTATGCCCGGATCAGACTGTGACACGAATGCCCGGGTGGCCGGCCAACCACTTCCTTCTACAGCAAGGTCAAGGTGCGGGCCCTGAAGCTGCGGAAGGACATGGCAAAGAAAGAGGCCATGCTCGTTGGCGCTGGGGGCTAAGTCGTCTCCATTTCGTGGAAGTGCTCTTGCTCTGGCTGGCAATCGCGGCAACGATGGCGACGTTCTGGCGGCTTTCGACGGTGGCCGGAGTCCTGTTCGTGCCCTACTTGGCCTGGGTCGGTTTTGCCAGCGGGTTGAACTTGGTCATTTGGCGGCTGAATGGGTAGAGCAAGACCACCTTCATAAGCATCGGGCACGAAACTTCGTCAAGAGTGACGAAGGTTTCAAGCCATTCGCCTGCGCCGCCATGAATCCAAGTCAGGGCGGTATCGACGGACAGACCGCTAGGGACCTGTGTCTTTTCATTGTGAAAAGCCCATCTCTTCCGCCTTTCTCGGCTCGACGAGCTTCCACGTGAACTTGTGCCCTCCGCCATCGTAGGCGGCGTAGCCTTCGAGGGACTGGCCATGAAGACCCAGCACTGCCGTGCGGGTCTGGGGCAGCCACTTGTCGGGCGGGTGAGGCTGCGTGTGGACGAAGCTCATGGTGATGTGCCCGCTCCTGCTGATCCGCCCTTCGGCTCGCCAGCTCACCATTTCCTCTCCCGGCTTGTACGACGCCGTGGCAACGAAGTCGCCGCCGTGCTGGACGATGGTCACCAGGCTCCCCTTGTTCTCCACCACGGACCAGAGCCCGGCGATCAGCGGGTACTCGCCTGTCGTCCGCCACGTCGGTTTCACCGGCAGGTCGAGGGCTTTCTCCTTCTTCGGCTGCTCCGGCAAGGTCTCGCTCGGCTTGGCGGGCAACTCTGCGGGTTCCTTCTCTTGCTGGGATGCGGGCGCCGTTCCGCGATGAAGGAGATGAAGGAGAGGCAACAACCGCCCGATCCCCACCCCCAATAAGTCGATCAGGATCATCGCCGCCACGACCACCAGCCAAATCCGCAGGCACCCCCAGCGGCGACGTGGCGTGGTATGCCGCTCCAAGTCTGAAATCAAAGCCGTCACCGACCGGTAGCGGTCCGCGGGCTTCTTGGCGACCGTCTTCCGGAAGATGCCATCCAGCCACTGGGGCGCGGCAGGGCACGCCTTCCTGAGCGAAGGCACCGGATGTTCCCGGTGGGCGACGAGCCGCTCCATAACCGTGTCACCGCCGAAAAGCGGTTGCCCGGTCAGCAGAAAATACAAGGTGCAGCCCAAGGAATAGATGTCGGCGCGATGGTCGGCGCGCCGGGTGTTCACCGCCTGTTCCGGGGCCATGTAGTCCACGGTGCCCAGGACGCATCCGGTCTTGGTCAGGTCGTCGCCGGCTTGCTCGGGCAACGGCATGAAGCGGGCGATGCCGAGGTCGAGGATCTTCACCGTGCCGCCGTGGTCGAGGATGAGGTTCGATGGCTTGACGTCCCTGTGGACCACCCCCTGGGCATGGGCATATTCCAGACCGCGAGCCGCCTGGAGGACGCAGTCCAGCGCCTGTTCGACCGGTATCGGACCGTGCTCCCTGACCAACCGTGCCAAGTCGTCGCCGTCGACCAGGTCCATGACGTAGAAGTGCGTGCCGTCCGCCGTGCCGGCGTCGTGGACGGCGACGACGTTCGGATGGGACAGCCGGGCGAGCGCCTGCACTTCCCTTTGGAACCGCTCGACGGACTCGGGCGACTGAACAAGGGACTCCGGAAGCAGCTTCAGGGCGACCGTGCGGTTCAGCTTGCGATGGACCGCCTTGAACACCCGCCCCATCCCGCCGCCCCCGAGTTCGTCCAGCAGGTCGTACTCGCCGATGACGCGGTGCCTCTCCCGCTCCTCGGTCGTGATAACGCCTGCCTCCCCGAACGTCTCGTCCGCGACTTCGTCCGCCCGGCGGCACATCCAGTCGGAAGTCTTCAGCACCCGAGTCCACTCGCGCAGCCGCTCGGCAAGATGCGGGGCGTCACGGCACAGTTCCTCCACGCCGGGCTCCTGCCCCTGCTCGCGCAGCTCCTCCCAGCGGTCGAGGAGGTCACGGAACCGGTCTGTGTCGGACGGGGTCATGGTCATTCCGTGGGCAGCGGTTCGCCCATGCGTGCCTTGCAGAGCCGGTAGCGGGCGTCCTGCCAGCGACGGCGGACGGTCCTCGCGGTCACGCCCAGCGCCTCGGCTGCCTGCTCATGGGTCAGTTGCTCGTACCAAAGCAGGTTGAACGCTTCGCGTTCCTCCTCGGGCAGCGCCTCCACCTGCTCGTGGAACTCGCTCCAGTCCATCAGGCTTGAGGGCTCGCCCGAGGAATCCGCCTGCTCGTATTTCGGCGGCGTACCGTCGTCGGGACTCCGCGCTGCCGTGTCGTGACGGCTGCCGAGCCCCTCGGGACCGTAGTATCGGCGAGACAGGTCGATGAGGACGCGGCGGATCTGGGTCGCCGCTAGGTTGTAGAAATGGCGAGGGGACTCGGGCTGGACGGTTTCCAGGGCGCGGGCAAGTCGGGTGACCGCCTCCACGAACACGTCGTCGGTCTCCTCCCAGCGGCGGACCTTCGGGTAACGGCGAAGCATCTTCCTTGCCAACCCCCGCAGCCGCTCGCAGGAGTGTTCGACGAGCCGCTGACGGGCGGTCTGGTCGCCCGCCCGCATGAGATCCAACCAACCGGCGGTCTGATCCGTGCGTTCCGGCATGTGGGGCGACGGAAAGCTGGTGATACGAGGCTTCGTCCACCATCATCCTACCCATTCCCCACAGAGGCGGCAATAACTGAGGGTCGGTGCCGACAAACATGGCTCGCCTCGGCATCAGCGATGCTTGGAATGCCCACCCGATCGCGCATGAGCCTGGGCGTGTGCGGCAGGTTTCGGGTGCGACGCGTGGCGGACTGTAGGGCGGGACGCATGGGCATGCACCGCAGGTCTTGGATGAGAGACGTGGGCCGCCGCGCGGGGTGCACGGGCATGCGAAGCCATGGCTCGACGCACAGCCGCGGCACGGCTGGTCTGGGGCTTCGGCTGACGGACCGCGGGCTTGTGGGTGCCGACGCGGGCGAGGTTCGGTCCGTTGTAAATGACAGCGGCATGAGGATTACGGATCGACGGGGCCTGCCTGCCGATATGGTTCCGGGTACTGGCGGGAAGGCGGATCGGCGGGGTGTGCCGGGACTGATACAGAAGGCGGTCGTGCGCCAGCGTGTTGCGCCAGTCGCCCTGATGCCTCAACCAGTCGGCGTGCTGCCGCGCCAAATGCGTGCTGCGGTTGACGTGGACGGTCCTGGCGACGTTGTGGTAGGTCGTGTAGAAACGGCTCCCGTGATCGTAATAGGCGTTGTAGACCGGCACCGCCCACGGACCCGAGCAGGCGGCGTTGAAGCAAGGTCCGACGAAGCAGCCGTTGCCGTAGTACCAGTCGGGGACATAGCACCCGGCATTGCAGCACCAGCCCGGCACGCTGGCGTAGCAGATTTGGGCAAGGTACTGGACCGCCTGCGGCATCGTGGCGAACTCCGCGTAGCACGCCTCGATCTGGTCGTTCATCACGGTCAGCAGGTCGGCGATCTCCGCCTTGGCGGCGTTGACCTGCTCGGCGGCGCCACCCTGTTGCTGCACCGCGTAGAGGTAGGCGTCCTGCTCAGTTTTGCTGCGAGCCAGGTAGTAATACTGTGCCAGGAGCGCCACTTGGTCGTCGGTCAGGGCGTTGACCATGGCGGGCACCTTGGCCAGCGCGCCCGCGTCGAAGGTGCCGAGGGCTTCCATGTCGGTCACCAGATGCCCGACGAGCCACGCCCGCAACTGCTGCGGTTCCGGTGGCGGCCGGTCGACGGCCAGGGCGGTGCCTGCCGTGAGGAACGCCAGCAGGAAAAAAATGAAGGCCCCCGCCCGCGGGAACGGATGAATCGGATTCCTCTTCTGGATCTGGTTTGCCGTATCCATCGCGCATCTCCTTTACTGGTATATGGTTGTGTCGGTAAGGGTCTGGCCTGACCATCCCCCCCTCCACTGTTTCTTGCGGAGACGACGGCGTAATGCGGACACGCTTTCCCGGATTTTTCAGGAATCCGTGTCCGCACCCGATCCGCGCTTTCGCAGTGAATGTGGCACATTTGGCGTCTCTGACCGCTGTTTCTGACTCGGGGTCGGATCGCCCACACGCCGGGTTCATGTACGGGACGCAGTGCTCGGAAGGCAATTTGCCGCTGGTGAGAATCGGGCCGGTGTTCGGAAGGTCTGCTCTCTCGAACCCCTTGCCGGCCAAGGGGTTCCTGCCGGAATCATGTAAGTATTCGGTTCTCCCGCGTGTACTTCCTGGCGAGGAGCTTTGGGGGGCGGCG
>Ga0326727_10015807_pt1 | contig 16093 bp, 15 predicted proteins | sample MB2enrmetagenome_FD_207643 | JGI IMG/M metagenome (GOLD analysis project Ga0326727, IMG submission 207643) | Lab enriched peat soil microbial communities from McLean, Ithaca, NY, United States - MB29MY | ecosystem: Environmental > Terrestrial > Soil > Wetlands > Peat | place: USA: New York...
CGAGGGAACGGGCGATGGATTTACCGAGCGAGGTTTTGCCCACGCCCGGAGGCCCGATGAAGCAAAGGATCGGCCCCTTCATGCCGGGCTGAAGTTTCTTGACGGCCAGGTAGTCGAGGATGCGCTCCTTCACCTTTTGCAGGTCGTAGTGGTCCTCGTCGAGAATTTCATGCGCTTTCACGATGTCGATTTCCGTGCTGCCGGAGGACTTGGACCAGGGCAAGGAAGTCATCCATTCGAGATAGGTGCGCGAGACCATGTATTCAGCGGAAGCGGGGGTCATTTTCGACAGGCGCTTCAGCTCGCGGTCGCACTCTTTCTTGGCTTCCGCCGTCATCCCAGCTTCTTCTACTTTTGTGCGCAGCTCTTCGATTTCAGCTTGCGCGTCGTCGATGTCGCCAAGTTCTTTTTGAATGGCCTTCATCTGTTCGCGCAGAAGATACTCGCGCTGATTCTGGCTGACCTGCTCCTGAACCTGCTCGTTGATCTTGCTGCGGAGTTCGAGAACTTCCATTTCCTTGGAGAGTTCGCGGATCAGCGTTTCCAGGCGCTTGCGCACGTTGGAAGTTTCGATCAGCTCCTGGCGCAGCAGCGTGGAGAGGCTGGGCAGCGTTCCAGCGATGAAGTCGGCCAGGCGGCCGGGATCGTCAATGTTCAGGGCCGCGTTTTGCAGATCGTCGGAGAGCTGCGGCGAGCGGCTGACGACATCGCGGAAAAGCTCCTGAGCATTACGGACTAGGGCTTCGAGCTCAGCGTCCTGTTCGCCAACGAAATCAGGCTCCGATTCAATGGAGGCGCGGAGGAAAGGGCGCAGGCCAAGGAGTTCGACGATACGGATACGCTGAAGCCCTTCCAGAAAGATAACGACATTGCCGTTGGGCATTTTGACGGTCTTATGGACCTTGGCGAGGGTGCCGACCTTATGCAGATCGGCCGCGGCGGGATCCTCGACCCGCGGGTCCAACTGGGCGACAACGCCGAGCAACTTGTCATCGCCAGCAAGAGAACTGACGAGGGCCAGGGAGCTTTCGCGGCCTACAGTCAGGGGGAGGACGGCACCCGGGAAGAGCACCGTATCCCGAACCGGAAGAATGGCAAGCGTTTCCGGCACAAAATACTTTTTATCAGCCATAGTTTCCCTCAAATCCAGCGGCAGGATGAGCCGCCATGCCGGGTTAGATGCAAGAGAGGGCAAAAAGGTGCCCAACAATGCAATTCCGTGAGGCAGATATCCTTAGTCGTCTACGCTCACATATTAGTTCATTCCAAAGCCAAATGCAAAGTACTGTCTAATACCCTGGAAACAAATATTTTATTTCCCTATCCGCGAAACCATGTCAACCCCACCTGTCTTTATCGGCCATCTTCTGGCCGGGGATAGTTCTTCCTGATGAAAAGGATGGCCTGATCCCTAGTCTGCAACTGGCCTTCGAGTTGGGCATCCTCCAAGGCGGTCAGCATTCTTTGATAGTGGGGTCCCGGCACATATCCCATATCTTGCAAATCGACGCCGGTCAATAGGCGAGGCGGGCTAAATTGCTCCGGTGGGGTCTCGGCGAGGAAGTTCTTTATTGCCTGGAAGGCTTCGAGGCGGCCATGGCTGGACAAGCAATCGAGGCGGTGCAGTTCCAAATGCTCGGAAAAAGCGGGTAGCCGGACGAAGCGCTTGAGAGTGGATTTGCGCATCTGGGCGACATCCTTGAATTTCATATGGTTAGCGACGAGGGCGAGAATCTGCTGGGTATCGTCGTTGGAAAAACGCAGGCGGTGGCAGATCGCGGTGGCCATCTTCACGCCGACTTCCGCGTGACCATCGAAACGGATGCGGTCCCCCGTGGAAGATGTGGGTCGAAACGTGGGGGGCTTGCCGACGTCGTGGAGGAGAACGCCCCAAGCGAGCGTGGGGGAGGCTCCGGTGGGCAGGCCTTCGAGCATTAGGCGCGTATGAATCCAAACGTCACCCTCGGGATGGTACTCAGGAGGCTGCGGGACATTTTTCATCGCGGAGATTTCAGGCAGAAGTTGCTGGAGTAGGCCGGAATCGTCCAGCAATTCGAAGCCGCGGCGCGCGGCACCCTCGGTGAGCAACTTGGTCAATTCTTCCCGGATGCGCTCTGGAGAGACGACGTGAATTTCCGAGGCGTGTTCCTGAATGGCGGCAAAGGTGGCGGGCTCGATGGCGTAGCCGAACCTCGCGGCAAAGCGGATCGCGCGAAGCATGCGCAATTTGTCTTCGGTGAAGCGTCGATCGGGATCGCCGATGGCGCGGATGAGTTGATCGTGAAGATCGTCCTGGCCGCCGACATAGTCGAGGACCACTCCGGTATCGTGGCGCATCAGCAGGCCGTTGATGGTGAAATCGCGGCGGGCGACGTCTTCTTGAGGTGTTTTGGAGTAAAGCACGCGATCGGGATGGCGGCCATCGGAATAGCCCACATCGGAGCGAAAGGTGGCGACTTCGACCTTGGCGGCGTCGCGAAGAACAAGAACAACGCCGAATTGGGCCCCCACGCCGATGCTATCGGGGTAAAGCTGCAAGACGCGCTCCGGAGTAGCGTCGGTGGTCACGTCGTAGTCGGCGGGTTCGCGGTTCAGAAGCAGGTCGCGCACACAGCCGCCGACGAGCAGCGCTTCGTGGCCGTGGAGGCGGAGCGTATCGCAGATTGAATTGGCCAGCTCTCGGGAATTCACGGTCTGATTATGCGCCAGGTGCGGCGCAGGCCGAACAAGAAATGGGAGGAGGGGGGAACGGAGAGGTTATTTGCAGCGAAGGACAAGGCAAGTGATGTCGTCTGACTGGCGCGTGGCGCCGACGAATTGCCCCACCTGCTGCATGAGATATTGCATGGTTGCCTGGGCAGGTAGATTGGGAAGATCGCGGATGAGACGGAGCCAGCGCGCGTCGGTGAACTCCTCGCCAGCGGAATTGAATGCCTCGACGACGCCATCGGTGAAGAGAACGAGAGTATCGCCGGGCTGCAGATCGACGGAAGCGGCGACGAAGGTTGCTTCGCGGAGAACGCCGAACGGCAAGCCGCCGGATTCGAGGCGTTCCGTGCCACCGTTGGTGCGGCGAACGACGGGTGAATTGTGGCCGGCGTTCACGTAGACCAGGCGGCGTGTGGAAGGATCGTACTCGCCAATCACGGCAGTGGTGAAGCGAAGGCCTTCAAGGCTGTGCGCGCAGGCATAGTGATTCAGGCGCTCGCAGAGTTGCGCGAGGGGAAGGCCTTCGGAGGCGAGGGTGTGCAGGCTGGCCTGGAGGGTGGCCATGAGAAGCGCGGCAGGGACGCTTTTGCCCGCGACGTCCGCCATAACGAGGAGCAACTTGCCGCCGGAGGCCGCGTCAGCCGTGGGATAGAACGCGTCGTAATAATCACCGGCGACGGAATTTTGCGGACGGGTCCAGAAGGCGACTTCCGCGCCGGGAATGGCGGGGGGCTCTGAAGGCACGAGCCAGGATTGGATTTCGCGGGCAATCTCGAGATCACGCTTCATGATGACTTTGTCGGCGAGTTCGAGAGCAAGAAGAAAAAGTAAAAGCAGGGCGGCGAAGAGCTCGTAGTGGGATTTCTGACTGGAAAAAAGAAGCAGGGCGAACGCGAGGAGGAGGAGAACGCGGCGCGCAGGGGTGAGCTTGGTCACAAGCGCCCAGAAAAACTGGCTGATAACGGGCCAGGGCCGCTTCCAGCGGGGCAGTTTGCGGATTTCGTCCCAATCCACGTCCTTGCCATAGAAGCCGAAGCTGGAGCGGGCGTCGGCGGTGAACTGGGACCAGAGATCGTCAACGGCGCGGCCTTCGCTGACACGCTGCCAGAAATTTTGCACGCGCTTGATAGGAGTGGGACGCGGAGGCAAAGTGCCCGGCGATGTGGGGGCGGGAGCGCTCATGAATTGCCAGTATAGGACATTGGGGAGAGGCGTGCAGCCGGGTGCGGGGAATCAGGAGTCGTCGCGGCGCAGAGAGCCGCCGAACTGCACGGAGCCGAAACCAAATTTGTCGCGGAGGCGGTCGGTGGCTTTGGTGAGCTTTTCGAGTTTTTCGCGGCGATCGGTTTCGAGGAGGTCGAGCTGTTCGGCGCCATGGGAAAGTCCGGAAAGAGCGACGCCGAGGAGGCGGACCTTGCGCTTTGTGTCGCGATGCTCGCGGAAGAGATCGAGGAAGACGGCGAAGATATCGTTGTCGAGGCGCACGGGGTCCTGAAGAGTTTTGGAGCGGGTGTGGGTTTCGAAGCCCGCGTAGCGAATGGTGAGCGTGAGGGTGCGGGAAGAAAGGCCGGCTTCGCGCAGTCGTTTGCAGGTTTTCTGGGAGAGGTGACTGAGCAGGGATTCCATCTCCACCACGTTGTCCGTGTCTTCCCCGAAGGTGTGATTGTGCGAGATGGATTTCGGTTCGGCGTCTATCAGGAATTCATAGGCATCGCCGCCGCGCGCTTTGCGATAGAGCGCGTCGCCCCACTGGCCGAAGATCTTTTCCAAATTTTCCTGGGAGTGAGAAGCAAGCTGCTCGACGGTTTCGATGCCAAGGGCACGGAGCGCTCGCTCGGTAACTTCACCGATGCCGGGAATTTTGCGGATGGGGAGTGGCGCGAGAAAGCGCGCTTCCATGCCGGGCGCGACCCAGACCAGGCCGCGCGGCTTGGCTTGTTCGGAAGCCACTTTGGCGACGAGGCGGGTGGTGGCAAGGCCGCCGGAACAGGGAAGCGCTGTGGTTTGCGTGATGGTCCGGAGGAGTTTGTCCGCGGCCGCGAAGGGCGGGCCATGGAGGCGCTCCGTGCCCGCGAGATCGAGATAGGCCTCGTCGATGGAAACCATTTCCACGATGGGAGAAAACCTGGCGAGAATGGAGGCGACGCGATCGCTCCATTCGCCGTATTTTCCGTGGTGCCCATCGAGAAAGACCGCGTGGGGGCAGAGACGCGCTGCGGTGCGCAAAGGCATCGCGGAATGGATGCCGAACTTGCGGGCTTCGTAGCTGGCAGCAGAGACAACACCGCGCTGATCGGGCCTGCCGCCAACGACCACAGGTTTGCCACGGAGGTCGGGGTGCTCGAGGAGTTCCACGGAGACGAAGAAAGCGTCCATGTCCACGTGGAGGATGAAACAGTGGAGGGGAAGATCGCGGTCTTCGGTGGGATCGTGTTTGGCGCGGAAGCGAGCGAGTTCCGGCATGGGAGTAGGGTACGACTTCGCAGGGGCGGGAGCAATGACGCGGAGGTTTCATCCGCAAGTCCTTGCTATCGCGAAGGTGTCTGAGGTGTCGGTCACCCTGCGCAGGCATTGCAATGAGCAAATAAATCAGATATTCTGATAATCAGATTTATGAAGAAAACGAGGATCAGCGTTACGGAAGCCGCGCGCAATTTTGCCGATTGCGTCAACCGGGCACACTATCAAAATACTACGTTCGTACTGCTGCGGAATGGCGAGCCGGTTGCCCGCCTTGTGCCGGGCGACGAAAAGGTTTGTGTGGGCCGCGATTTGGCCGAGGCTCTGGCGGAGACTGACCTGCCGGAGAATGAAGCGAGAGCGTGGCATCGTGATCTGCAAGCGGCCCGCAAGACCCTCAAAGCGCCTGCCGACAAATGGCGATAATTCTGAACGCGGACGTCATCATTCAGGGTGAGAAGGGTACCTTCGACCTCACGAAGTGGGTGGCGTCCCGTCTGCGTGATCAATTTGAAATTGCCGCCATCACCGTGGCCGAACTCTGGCACGGGGTAGAGCGGGCAACCGGAACGCATAGGATCACGCGGGAGCGCTACCTGCAGATTGTTTTGGAATCTGTCCCGATCATTCCCTATACGGAACAGACGGCGTACGAGCATGCGCGCATTTGGGCGGAATTGGAGGTTAGCGGCAAAATGATCGGGTTCTATGATTTGATTGTCGGAGCAACGGCCCGGGAGCGTGGCAGCCAGGTGGCGACATTCAACAAACGCCACTTCGCACGGATAAAAGGGCTGAGCATCATCGAGCCGAGGTAACTCGTGCGCGTTAGTGGCGCTCGGCGGCGAAGACGCGGGGGAGGCCGGCGAGGTCGTTGGTGGCGGCGACGTCGGTCCAATGGGAGGGATCAAGGAGGGGCAGAACAGCGGGGAGGCTGTTGTAGCCAAGCTCAAGGACGAGCAAGCCACCGGGTTTCAGATGTTGAGCCGCTTGGGGGATGAGAGCGCCGTAGAGTTCGTAGCCTTCTTCACCAGCGAAGAGAGCGGCAGGGGGCTCGTGGTCGCGGACTTCCCTGGGCAGAGATTCCGCGTCACGCTGGGCGACGTAGGGCGGGTTGCAGACGATGAGATCGAAGAGACGTGACTCGTGATCCGTGGCTCGTGACTCGATGAAAGCTTCAAGCAGATTTGACTCGAGGAATTGGATTCGCTCAGAAACGCCCAGGCAGCTGGCGTTGCGGCGGGCGACGATTAGAGCGGCGGCGGAGATGTCCGTGGCGTAGACGGTGGCGTCGGGAAGCTCCTTGGCCAAGGCGATAGCGATGCAGCCGGAGCCGGTGCCGACATCCACGAGGGTGATACCGTTGCCGGTAAGACGCGGCGAACGGCCAGCGCGGAGGGCGAGGCGATCGAGGGCGACCTCGATGAGATGCTCGGTTTCCGGACGAGGGATTAGGACGTCGGGAGTGACCTCGAATTCGAGACCCCAAAACTCCTGCTTGCCGGTGAGGTGCTGCGTGGGCTCACCGTTGGCGCGGCGTTGAATGAGAGCGAAATACTGAGTAGTGATTTCGGCGGAGAGAATTTCTTCCGGATGCGCATAGAGCCAGGTGCGATCGCGGGCAGCGGCATGGAGGAGCAGAAGTTCAGCGGCTAGGGTAAAGGAAGGCACGTTGGCTTCGCGCAACTGGCCAATGCCCTGCTTGAGCAGAGAACGCACGGAGCGATCTGCGGCGACACTGGTCATGGAAGAGGCTCAACCGATCAGGTGCTCTTTCTGGCGGCCGCTGGCCTCCACGGTGCCGTAGGCTACACCATTTCCCGCATAGGCATATTTCGCGATGGCGCAGCCACCGAGAGCGGAGTGGCCGAGGGCCAAGCCGCCAAATGCGCGCCAGCCGATGGAAAGGCCGGCTAGTGCGAAAAGGCCGATGGAAACTCCACCAATGGAGATCACGCCGGCAGTGACGCCCCCGATGGCGATGAAACCCGCAGCGAGGCCTCCGAGGGCGATGACGCCGGTGGCGCGTCCACCGATGGCAATGATGCCATGAGCAGCGGGGCTGTAGGAGACCAGCGGCAATCCGGCGATGCGGATGGATGATTCGTAAACGTAATCCTTCGAGAGCACGACAGCGGTGACGAAGTGAGTCAGACCGATGCAGGCAATCATGTAAATGATGAAGAAGACCCAGAAGGGCATCATGATTTTGAGCGAGCGATCGGGATCGGAAAACGAGTCACTGATCCGGCGCATCCATGCGGGACCTGGCTTCGAACCTGGACGGGAAAGCATGGGAACCTCCGCTAAAGAGATTATGCCTCGGCTAGCTCCTGATTGAGGCGCTCCGCTTCGTAGTGGCCCACCAGGCCATCGACGAGCGGGGCGATCTTGCCGTCCATGACTTCGGTGAGCTGGTGGATGGTCAGGCCGATGCGGTGATCGGTGACGCGGTTTTGGGGATAGTTGTAGGTGCGAATTTTCTCGGAACGGTCGCCGGTCTTGATCTGTCCGCGGCGCTCGACGAGGATGGCGGCTTGTTGCTTTTCGAGTTCCATTTCGTAGAGACGCGCGCGGAGAACGCGCATGGCCTTGGCGCGATTCTTGATTTGCGATTTTTCGTCCTGCTGAGAGACAACAAGGCCGCTGGGCAGATGCGTGATGCGCACGGCGGAATAGGTGGTGTTGACAGACTGGCCGCCGGGGCCGGAGGAACAGAAGGTGTCTATGCGAAGATCCTTGGCTTCAATCTTGATGTCGATGTCGTCGGCTTCTGGAAGGACGGCGACCGTGGCGGCGGAGGTGTGGATGCGGCCCTGGGTCTCCGTGTCGGGCACGCGCTGCACGCGGTGGACGCCGCTTTCGTACTTCAGCTTGGAATAGACTTTGTTGCCAGAGATGGCGGCAACGATTTCTTTCACACCGCCCATGGAGGAGGGGGAACTTTCCATGACTTCAACTTTCCAGCCCTGGGATTCGGCGTAGCGTGAATACATGCGGAAAAGATCGCCGGCGAAAATCGCGGCTTCGTCGCCACCTGTGCCGGCGCGGATTTCGAGGATGATGTTCTTGTCGTCGATGGGATCCCTGGGGAGGAGAAGCAGCTTGAGCTCACGCTCGGCCTGTTCCTTGCGGGCGAGGAGCAGTTTTTCTTCCTCCTGGGCCATGTGGCGCATATCGGCGTCTTCGGATTCGACGACCATCTGGTGGGCGCCGGCAAGATCCTTTTCGATTTGCTTGAACTCGCGGTGCTTGGAGACAACTGCTTCGAGTTCAGCATGCTGCTTGGCGAGCTTCTGGAAACGCACGGAATCTCTGACAATCTCCGGAGTGGAGAGTTCGTTGGTCATTTCCTGGTAGCGGGCGTCGAGCTGATCGAGTTTTTCGCTGAGAGTGAGTGCAGACATGTGAATGCCTTTCTTCAACAAGATTGAGAGTCACGGACGAAGCGCAGCGGCTCATGGGTGACGAGTGACTCTGGGACACGAAGAGCGGGCGCCCAGGAAGGGCGCGAGAGGGGTGGCAGCTAATAGAAAGGGGCGTACATTGGAAACTCTGCTCAGTAAGAATAACGCGGAAAGCGGAGCGGCGCAATCGGGGTTGATGCCGCGCCGCTGTGCAATCTTGTTGATCGGCGGCGACAAGACTGGAAATGATCGCTGGTATGAAGAATTTGTTCCGATCGCCGATGCTCTGTACGACCAACATCTGCAAGCCCTGAAAAGGGAGGGAAAATAGATATGGCCAAGAACTTCAAAGAACTTCGGGCAAAAATGTCTCGCGAAGCACGCGTTCGCAGCGAAGAAGCAGCCGAGAAGATCATTTCAGAAATGGGCCTTGCCGAGCTACGCGAGGCCATGGACCTGACCCAGGAATCCTTGGCAGACGCTCTCCATTTCAAACAAGCGTCCATCTCTAAGATGGAACGACGATCAGACATGTATATCAGCACCTTAAGTAAGATCATTGAGGCAATGGGCGGCGAGCTCCAGATTGTCGCCAATATGCCGAACGGGAGAGTGCAAATTCGCCAGTTCACCAAAATTCGAAAGGGTGAACTTGGATCCGTCCCTGCCAAGAGCCGCGCAGAGATCCGGTAGCTAATTGCGACAGCCACCTTTGCATAACTTCATTTTCTACGAATGATTTGTGGTGAACGCGGGGCCCAACCTTGCCCCTCCGCCGCAGGTCGCCCTTTTCCATCAATTCAAGCTATGCCTTGTGGGTCAGCAGAGAGGTGTACGAACCCCTGCGCAATAGCCAGAGAGTGATGGAGGCAGTAGCGTAGAATTTGCAACCGAACAGCCGAGCTTGACCGCCGAGTTCAGGTGACTGCGACTAACTCCTGGCCCCCATCCCGTCGAAGAGACGGGAGCAGAGGTCGATTATCAGGTAGCAGCACCTGCTGAAACGAGAACGCCCAACTGGCACCGAGCGAATATCGCTCACTAAAGAGTGCGGATAGAAGGATGGCGACAGAGGCGGCTCGGCTGAACGGAAACAGATTCACCGGAGGAACGAAGAAAAACCCTCTTGACACAAACCGGCCTGCTCATGGAAGGAGTTGGACAAAAATCGGGAATAGATTTAGTTCAGTGCTGGGTATTGGGGATTGGATTTGCCGCAGAAGAGGCATGCTCATTTTGGTCATTGTCTTTGAAAATCTCGGGAACTCTTAACAGGCTTTGGGGCAATATGTAGAGAAGACCCGCACTCAAGCAATTAAACGCTCACCTTCAGGCTAATCAAATGTCTCAGAGGTGGAAAAAAGGGGAGGTCTGCTGCCAGAGTATATTGTGCTGGCAACCACAAGCGGGGGACAGGAATCGCTGTTGAGACACGCTTATAGGAAACGAAATGCATGAATTGGTTTGATACTCACATTCTCTTGTTTCTGAACCAGCTTATGAACCATTGGCCATGGTTTGATTGGCTGGTGTCACGCGCTTACAGCACAAACTTGATTGGCTGCGGCACGACCATGGCGCTTGCGTGGTGGGCCCTTTTCGACCGAGAGGAAGAAGACCAACTGTCCAGAGGTTACGAACTTCTGTTGGGTGCAAGCCTCTTCTCCGGCTTGGCCGTGCTAGCCGCGCGTGGTTTGGCCTTAAGCCTTCCGTTTCGGACAAGGCCGGTGTGGACCCCGGCTCTCCAGTTTCAGCTTCCCCCCGGGTTTCACTTTCCGCTTCTGGAATGGAGTTCGTTTCCGAGTGATCATGCCGCTCTTTTTTATGCGCTCGCAACGGGGATCCTATTCGTCTCGCGGCCTCTCGGTTGGCTGGCCATTGGCTGGGTTGCGACAATGATCAGTTTTCCGGCGTTATATCTTGGAATCCACTGGCCTACAGACGTGATCGCGGGAGCCTGTTTGGGAGTGGGTTTCGCTCATTGCGCAAAGATTCGGCCTGTTAGAGAAGCGATCCTGCGACTCACAACGAGTTGGCGTCGGCAGCAGCCTGGACTTTTCTTCGCAGTCTTGTTTCTGTGGAGTTACGAGCTCGTTAACCTCCTCGAGGACGGCCGGCGCCTGCTGAAGGGCCTCTGGCACCTGATTTAGTCCAAACCCTGCTGGAAAAATCGGCTGACAGAGCGAAATGGCAGAGAAGTAGTGGACGCAGAGAGCCGCCACCACAAGGGCACGCACAATTCCGCGCATGGAGCGGCCGAGTTTCCGGCGGAAAGGATCTGGCTGTGGCGCGACCATGACGCCGGGAAGACGGACCAGACGTATGAGATGGAGCGAGCCGAGTTGGGCAAACCGCTATTTCGAGTGTCGATTGCCTATCCTGAGTAAAATCGCAGGCAACCCCAGCGTCCTGACTTAGCGCACGGTTGCGAGATCGAAATCGAGAACGACCTGCTCGCCTTCGGGCGGGATGACCTGAATGGTGATGGAATCGGACGGAACCTCCTCGGCGAGAAACTCGAACTCGAGCGTGGCGCCAATCAAAGTGCAACCTGCATCATCGCACGCGAGTTTCGGCTGACCCGAAGAAGACATGGGCTTGAGTTGGTCATCTTTGTAGAAGAAGTTCACCTGAAAATCCTTCCAGAAGTCGTACGGGCGGGGCATGAGTCCCATGGTCGCATCTCGCGATGAACCGACGGGACGGGGAATATAGGCTCCGTAAGTATCCGTGAAGAGAATATCGAGGACGGCTTTAACCGACTCCGCGTGTTTGGCGTGATCGAGTGCCGCTTGTTGCGCGCTGTAGCCAACGGAATGTTCCCTTGATTCGAGTACGGCGAGAGCATAGGGCGTGAACATCGTGACGGAGGCGATGTGAGGGCCGGATTTTGGGGGAGCGAGAAATATGGTGTACTTCTCCAGAAACCGAGCCATGGTTTCGTCGCGGCGTTGGCCAAGGAAATAGGCCTCACGGACGGCTGTGTCGGAGAGAGGTGTGTCGAACGCAGAAGAAGGAAAAGGAATGGCAAGCAGTGCGGCCAGGAGAGAGGCGAGGGAGCGCAGCCGGGTAAACGTCATCGTGTGCCTCCACTACATAAGACGTGCAGAGCAACCCTACAGGTTTCAGATACGGCGGGGCGTATTGGGGAAGTCGAGCCAGACTTTTACGCCGCAGAAGTGGGAGCCTTCGGTGCAAATGGGAGTGGTGATTCCCGCGCGAAGGTGGCAAGGCGGGCCGATGTAGCGGGCGAGTTCGGGCTGCACGGCGCGAAGTTCCGCAATTTCATCCATGGATGCGTTGTAGATTTCTTCCTGGGCGTTGAAGCAAGTGCGCATGGTCCATTTGTGGAGCAAGTGCAGGAGCGAGCCGGTCTCGACGAGGCGAATGGACTTGGCGTTGGGGAGGAGATAGAGGGTGATTTCGGGAGGCACGCCGCGGTCTAGGAGCTGATTCTTGGCGGACCAGGCCTCGTGCATGGCGCGACCATAGATTTCCTTGGCGCGCGGATTATCGGCGAGGAGCTTCGGCGTGATGTAGTCCGGATCGCGGGTATCGGCGAGAGTGAGAAGCGGGCGGGAGCCGGGGACCATGCGGTGACGCTGATCCTGGCTGTCCGCGGTGTGGCTGATTTTCTTGGCAAAGGTGTAAGTGGCGTGCTGGAGCGCACGCATCATGGGCGCGTGCACGCCGATATTGAGGGTTTCGAGGCGATAGAGATTGCGCGCGGGATTGAGAAGGCGGTCGATGGCTTCCGCATCGGGGCAGGCGGCTTCGGTGAGGCCGACGACGGCACGATAGGATTCGGCCATGACGCGGCCGGCGTTATGAGAGTAGTCGAGGAGGCGGGAAGTCTTTCCGTTGAGCCGGGCGTCGAATTCGCGGGCAAAGTCATCCGCCTGCCATTTCATGGGAGTGGCGTCTTTCCATTCCGGGAGTTCTTCGAGAGGCGTGGTGCCAAAGCGATCGAAAAATTGCGGGTCGAGTTGACGGACCTGGGCCACCATTTCGCCTATCACGGCGCGGGCCTCGCTGGGCGTGTCCGAAGCCGAGCACATGCGCCAGAGACGATGGAGGACGATACCGGAGAGGGTGTGAACCATGGTGGTGAAGGCGGCCACGGGGAGGACGTATCGCGCGATTTCAATGGCGCGTTTTTCGGCGGAGCGCTCGATTCTCTGAAGGCGCCTGGGATGAGACATCGGGCCGATGTGCCAGATATCGTTCAGAATGGTGCGCGCGTCGGAAATCAGGAGCAACGACAGCTCCCGATAGTAGGCCCAGGCGCGGACTATGGCCGCTTCGTAGATCTGGCGGGAGCCTTCATCGAAGAAGAGCGAGACGGCGGGAATGTAGGCCTGGGCGCGATCGAGACGGACGTAGCGCTGGCTTTGCTGTTCGGAATTGTAGAAGGGATGGGCGTGGAGGAAGGACCAGACGAACTGACGACTGACGTTTTCGAGGCCGAACTCGAAGTGAGCGTGCTGGTAGACAGTGTGATGGCCGCTATAAAAAGTGGCTGCGCCGATGTTGAGGCGCTGCTTGTCGGTGATCTCTTCGGGAGTGATAAGGCGGGAAGAGTAGCAGGTACGGGCGGCGGCAATGGCGGAATCAAAGGGATGAGAGAAGGCATTGCGCAGGGTGATGCGAGGCGGTGCTGTCTCCACGGAGTCGGAGGCAGGAACACCATCGAACATGCGAGATTGCGTGGCCACGCTGAGGATTGATTTTACACGGAGTGAGAATGGCAAGTTGCAGAAAAATGGTCAGGGCGATTTATTGGCGCAGGGCAGAAAAGGAAGCGGACCGGCCAATGGCCGGTCCGCACGAAGCAATGAGACTTAAGCCTGTGCCGGCTGCTTTTTGGCGGCGGCGTTGGCGTACTTCTTCTGGAAGCGCTCGACGCGGCCAGCGGTGTCCACGAGCTTCTGCTTGCCGGTGAAGAAAGGGTGGCAACTGGAGCAGATTTCGACGCGCAGCATGTTGCCCTTGACGGTCGAGCGCGTTTGGAAGGTATGCCCGCAAGCGCAATGGACGGTCACGGCGTGGTAATCGGGATGGATCCCGGGTTTCATGAATTCTCCAATCTATCGTGGCCGGTCTGCGCGGGAACCGGGAAGCGCGGGGTTACAGCCGCGTCGCTAGGTCACGAGACAATCCGCAATTATACGGCAATATCGCGGGAACGCAAAACCGGCGCATTTCAGGAGCTCAGAGGTATGGGCAGGGAACTACGACGCGGGCACGTAGGCAGTGGCTTGATTCGAATAGACACTCTCAACACCGTTGGCGTCCACGGCGGTGACGACATAGTAGTAGGTATCGCCAGAGGTGACGGTGGAGTCTTCAAAGGTGAGGGCGTTGAGCGGCGCAGAGAACAGAGGGCTGTAGAAGTTGCCAGAGGTGGTGCTGCGGTAGACACGATAGCCGACGACGACACTGGAACTGGCACTCCAAGCTAGTTGAACCGTGGGCTGGGTCGCTGGAGACGGTGCAGGTGGGGGCGTTGGAGTGGAAGTAATTCCATCACCGGTGAGGGAAACGGTTTCAGGCGAAGCAAGATTCGCGCTCAGGATGGACACAGTGCCCAAGGCGGTGCCACTCGTCTGCGGGCGAAACCAAATCTGAAAGGTTACCTTTTGATTGGGAGAAAGCGAAAATCCCGGAGAAAGATCGGAGTAACCAAAACCTGAGCCGGACGCGGTAATGCCATTGATGGTGATATTGACGTCGCCGGTGTTTTGCAGCGTGACGTTCTGGGTTGCAGTCGATTGCAGGTTCTCGTTGCCGAAATTGATGGAAGTGGGAGTAACCTGCAGAGCAACAACGCCTTTTTCCGCAACGCCGGCGAGTGAGATGGCGGCAGGGGAGTGCGGAGCATTGCTGGCGATAGTCAGGGAAGCCGAGGCGTTCCCCGCAGTTGTGGGAGCGAACGCCAGTGTGTAATCGACACTGATGGCCGGCAGCACGGTGCGGGGAAGGGACGGGCCGCTGAAGGCGAATTCATTGTTGGAGAGAGAAATGGAAGAGATCTGCAGAGGCGCACTGCCCGAGTTAGTCAGGCGCAAGATCTGCGTGGCGGATTGCCCGACGACGACGGTATTGAAATTAAAACTGTTTGCCGAGACCATCAGGGCCGCTGCAGGGGCAGGCGCAGTTGTTTGCGAATTGTAACTCGCGCAACCAGCAAAAAAGAAAGACACGCCAACGAGGAAGGCTACGGAGGCGTAGCCGCGAACTGCGGAAGCCGATGAACGACGGAAGAACACTGCGAGAACGAACCCCCTCAGGTTCACCACACAAGAAAATAACTTTTGGACAGCCGTACGGGCAACCTGTCCCCGGTACAGTTGAGGGACAGGATGACCTCTAGCGGAACCTGTACCTTCGGACAGTGCCGCAATTCAGGAAGCGCCGGCATCTCGCGGATATGACAAGAGATGAAATAAGGAATGAAGAAGAGGAAAGACCCTGCGGAGGGAATGCCCCCCAAGGAGCGGAAGTCAATGCGGCCCTGCCGGGTGGCGAGGATCAGGAGATGAAGTGGCAGCCGAAGCGGAACGCACCTTCCGCCGAACGGCGAGACCACACCGGCCTCAAATAGACGCGCACGGGGGGAAGAATGGGGACATGAAGAATGGCGAGGATGTTCTCCGGCAGATCTTCCGGTTGCTCAAATTCGAGCGCGACTCCACCGAAGCCGAGGTCCAACACACGGGCGCGGTGAGTGCCTTGTTCACCGATGATGGCGTAGGCATTCGTGCCAACCATGGAAACGCGCTCGGCTTTTCGCTGAATCGCGTAAGAAGCGGGTGTTACGGGTGCCGGCGGAGTTTGCTCTGTGATGGAGCGGGCGGCAGCGGATGAAGCGTCGGCGAAGTCGGACGGAGGTTTTTCGGGTGGCCGGCCAGCGGAGATGGAGATGGGCGAGGTCGCCACAGGAGGTGCAGCGACTGCGAGAGGAGCCGCGGGACGTGCCGCGCCATCGGCGGTGTGCGCGTGATTGGCGTGCTTCAGACGATAGAGGCGTTCGTCGGCGACGCGCACCAACTGATCGGACTGATCGCCGTCCTGAGGGAAATTGGCCACGCCGTGATCCATGGTCACGGGGAAAGCGAGTTGCAGAGAGCGCAGGGTTTCCGCAAAAACAGTCTCGATACGACGGCTGAGAGCCAGGGCTTGAGCGGCATCGGTTTGCGGCAGAAGCAGAGCGAACTCATCGCCGCCAATGCGGAAGGCGGAGTCCGACGTGCGCAGCGCCTTTTGGAGAGTGGTGGCGGCGGCACGGAGAACCTCGTCCCCGCGCGGATGACCATACTTATCGTTCACTTCCTTGAAGCGGTGCAAGTCCAGGATGACGATGCCGAGCGGAAGACCGTAGCGGCGGGCACGATTGAGTTCTTTTTCGAAGGACTCGGCAAATAGACGGCGATTGTAGAGGCCGGTGAGCGGGTCGGTGACGGCATTGACCTGGAGTTTCTTGTACTCTTCGTATTCGAGGACAATCGGAACGCGAA
>Ga0326727_10015808_pt1 | contig 16093 bp, 16 predicted proteins | sample MB2enrmetagenome_FD_207643 | JGI IMG/M metagenome (GOLD analysis project Ga0326727, IMG submission 207643) | Lab enriched peat soil microbial communities from McLean, Ithaca, NY, United States - MB29MY | ecosystem: Environmental > Terrestrial > Soil > Wetlands > Peat | place: USA: New York...
AGGTTTCCTTCGGAAACCGTGCGCTCTGCCGAGGGCAGAAACAAAAGCAACAACAACGACAACCGCAACAACAAAAGCAAGAACAATAGCAACCGCAAAGGCAACTTCAAAAGCATGGCGATCTACCACCTCACCGCTTCCGTAGGCTCTCGCAGCACCGGCCAGAGTGCAGCTGCGAAGTATTCCTACATTACGCGTGAGGGTCGATACCAGGAAGAACGCCACGATGTAGAGAACCGGGAGCTTCTCTACACCGAAAGCGACATGATGCCATCGTGGGCCGATGACAATCCGGCTCTCTACTGGCAGTCTGCCGATCTGTACGAACGCGCCAATGGCCGTCTGTTCCAGCAGATCGAATTCGCTTTGCCACGCGAGCTAAGCCGCAAAGAGCAAATCGAAGTTGCCCGCCAGTTTGCCATGGAAGTGACGAATACGAAAAACGGATTCCTGCCCTACACGCTTGCCGTCCATGCCGGAAAGGGCGAGAACCCGCACGCGCACCTGATGATGAGTGAGCGCGTCCATGATGGGCATGAGCGCACCCCGGAGACATGGTTCAAGAGAGCGGCGACGGGCGACAAGGCACCGGATCTGGGTGGGGCAAAGAAGACCGACGCCTTTCAGGGACGGGAGTGGATTGACCAGGTGCGGGAGACATGGGCCAGTCGCGCCAACCTGGCGCTGGAGACGGCGGGCCGGGAAGAGCGGATCGATCACCGCTCTCATGCCGAACGAGGCCTCCAGCAGATTCCCACGGTTCACGAAGGCCCCAACGTTCGCCAGATGCACGCACGAGGACTCCCCGGCGCCACCGTGGAGCTGAACAACGAGATCCGTGCCGTCAATGCCGAGCTGAGCCGTTTCGACCGGGTTATAGAGAAAATTCAGAGCGTGGCCGAGAAGATCCGCGAGAGCGCTTTTGTGCAGAGCGTGGAGCAAGGCTTGGCCGCGATCAGTGATCGTTTCAAGCTATGGCAGCAGGACCAGCAACGGCAGAAGCAAGCACAGGAACAGAAGCTGGCGCTGGAGAAAGAACGCAGTCGAGAACGTGGGGTAGGGTTTGACCGGGGGCATGGGTTCAGTCGATGACCAACGAACAAGAGATTTTCGCTTTGATGCAGATGGCCAAGGATCAGCAAGTTGCCGTAGAACGGGCCGTGGCCGGGTTGGACAAGCTGAGCCGAGAGCTGAGTACGGTGATAGCCCAGATAAGAACACTACAGGCCAACGTGGCCGAGGAAGCCAAAAAGGGGGCAGAGGATGGGTTGCGGGGCATGTCCAGCAAGGCCATTTCTGCCTTTGATACCGAGGTGACGAAGGCAATGCGCCTGATCGGTGAGGGCGCAGAGACCCTGCGGGTGGCAGAGTGGTTCAAGAGCATTCAATGGCTTGGGGGAGCTACCATTTGGGGTATTTTCTTGGGTGTGGCGCTGAGTTGGTTCCTGTGGGCCCGAGATACCCGCGCCGCCGTAGATCGGCTGGACGCAGTGAGCCAGGCGCATGAGCACCGCCTGCAGGAGTTGGACCAGCAGCAATCCGCCCAGAAGCTGTCGCAGTCGGGCCATTCAACGACAGCACGCAAACCCAAACCCATGCAGCAAGTACAAGCACTACAAGAGCAGCGATAGAGCACCGGCTTAGAAGGCCGGTGCTCTATTGCGCCCGGTAAGAGCGTCCAGTTTGGGTATGCCCCAGCCGGACAATTTCCATCAATAGCTTTGGCGAACCACAAGCTAAAGCTAAATGCATCATTGCGCAGGGAGTGTCACCAGAGTAGGAGATCCGATCTGGATACAGGAGATGACATCTGAATCATCGCTGGTAGCAGTACTGCACGAAGATGCCATTTTGTAGACGTAGTGTTTCCAATTGACAAAGAAGGTGACGACAGATGGATCAGACGGCAGTTTCACTGCAATAGAACCATTCAAACTGGTTTTATACCAGGACTCATTCGCCGCATCCTCCGTGCGCACAAGAAACTGTATCTGTGGAAGTGGGTTGTGGTTCGCATCTTGCAGCACGATGGTGGTTTTCTTGCTACTGGCCTCTTCTGCCGTTTCTGCCGTGACTGCTGCTGCCGTCTCTGCAGAAGAAGTCTTTGCGTGGAGAACTATATTTCCAGGGAATGGAGATGTAAACATCTCCCTGATTGTTGTGCTACAAGCATTGTTTGGACACGCAATAGTGAACCGGTGCAGATCCTTGTCGAGAGAAATCTGCTGCGTTGTTCCATCCTGACCCGTAAGATATTGGCCAACCTGTGCACCCGTATCCAGCGACTTCACGATGACCAGCGCGTTGGCGATGGGGCTATTGGATTGATCAACGACCTGGATCGTTGTGAGCGCAGTATTGGTGCCGACTGTCCAAGTCGATGGATCAAAAGTGTGCTTTGTCGTGGTGCTCTTCGGTTGTGCTGTCTGCGCAATCTCTACGGCAAACACATACGTGGGACCAAGCATGTTGGAAGTAAAAACAACGTATTTGTGGTCAGGACTGATCTGAATATTTGGCTCAACGTTGTAGTCGTGCTTGGAAAGGTCCACGAGCGGTTCTGACTCGAGAACGCCCTCTTTAAAGCCACCCTTGCTCTTGGAACTCTTTGTCCCGATCATATGGGGGCGATACAACTCAATCCACTGGCCGTTAGCCGCGCTTGCGGCCATAAAAGCACTGGCTCCATCTCCGGCAAAAAGTCCAGATTCTAAATCCCCATTGAAGTGAATTGACCACTGGTCGCGATCCATTTGATAGCGTTGACGCTCTCCGGTCGCAGTGTTGTAACCTGCCAGATAGAACGCTTGCCCTTTAGGAGCCTGCAGATCATACCAAATTGTTTTCCCATCTGCATCCCAGAATTCATGTCCGGCAGTCTCTTTGGCCATTTCCAGGCTCCGTTTATGAATCGTTCGATTACTAGATCCGTCCGTGCGAATTGTCCAAATGCGATCAACTTCATTCCACGGACCCTCGTGGCAATACATCAACAACGATGGATCCGTAGGAGAGAAGACAACATGGTTCAGCCAGTTATTGGTGTGCAGTATGGTAGTAACGGCCGCAGACTGAATATTGTATGTGAAGAGGATCGTTGGCGGATGTGAATCGAATCGTACCCGTTCTAATGCTTTTTTGGAATTCTTGATTCCAGAAGAAACTTTAGGTTCGGTATAGCTGGGATCTGATGTGTCTACGTAAGCACCGGCAAGTAGTGTGTCATCTGCATTGATGGTATTTATGCTGGCCTTGGCGGGAATAGTGCCTATTTGCATCAGCTCTCCCGTATTGATGTTGGCCATATAAACTGCTTGGTCACTATGCTTCATGTAGTAGACAATAGGAGACCTATGCGCCATGACAATGGCCCTAACCGCCCCTGAGGCAAGAAGATGAGACTTGAATGTGCTCATGTCCAAGACATAAATACCATTCTCTGTGCCGTAAACCATCTTCCGTCCGTCGGGCGTAAATGCTGTGGTATTGAAGTAAAGTCCCCTGGAGCCAGGCCGCTCGGAAAGTTGAATGATGCGATGCCCTGTGGCTTGGTCTATCCATGAATGCAGGGGAGCAGAGTTCGAGGTCTGGCTCCCCGAGGTAGTCAGCGTATGGCCAAGAGTACAGGCAAATACGCAATAAACTAAGCCAATGGCTCTCCGCTTGAACCCGACGGAAGAAGCAAGAATACGGCTCATCGCAAGCTCTCCTTATTGGAACACAGATTTGCTGCCCGGGAATGTTCCCCGCCATTTGGTGCTTCGGAAGATTCGAGGATGCTGGTATGAACAAGTCTCTCCTGTGTACTTGATGGAGACTTGGAGGGAATTTTTGAAATCTCCTCTATGATGCTGCGCAACTGGGCGGCGTCCTTGATACCGCGATAGATTTCGCCGTTGATAAACAGCGTCGGGGTCCCAGAAACGCCAAGGCTTTTTCCGAGATTCACATCTTTAGTTACGGGGCCCAGCGCAAGGTCGTTGTCAATACAGGTTTTGAATTGCGTCTGGTCGATCTTGACGTTGGCGGCAATAAAGTCTGATAAGCGGTCTTTAAGATTGCCTATGTTCAACTGCTGCTGGTTACCGAAAATGTAGTCGTGCACCTTCCAGAATTCATCTGGGTTTTGCAACGACACGCATTCCGCAATTTTGGCGGCGTCTGATGCCCAGGGATGCATCGGAAGGGGAAAAAACTTGAAAACAATTCGCGTCTGAGTAGAACTTCCCTTCAGATTGCTTTTTGCCAACATGTCCGCCATTCGCCTGCAGTATGGACACTGAAAGTCAGAAAATTCGACGATAGTAACCGCTGCATCTTTGGGACCAATACTTGGAGATGAACCAGAAACCAAGCTTCTTGAGATACGTTCTCTATTGGCCGCTTCTTCGACCTGTGGATTAATACGCATATCGAAAAGCGTAGGCGTAAGGTATGAACCGTCTGGACTCAGGTACAACGTGATCTCGCGCTGAGTCGATTTGTATTTGAACAACCAAAAACAGGCATCGTTCGCCTGTTTGTTTTCAATCAGGACGAGATCCGCCTTCGAGGCTACTTTGTAACGGGCGATGACATAGTCCAGTACCTGAGTTCGTTTACTGTCGCTAGGCGCAGAACAGTTGTGGTTTTGCGCATTGCCACGCGTTAGCGCGAACGCCATGAACACTGCTATCCAAGCAGCCGTCTTTCTACACACACAAGGCCAGTTACAATTCATTGAAATGTCCTAGTCTCCGCACCAGCAGTCCATCCACCCGTAGCATGTGCCATCGTCACCACCACCACCACCACCATCGCCGCCTCCCCCGCCAGAATCACATTCGCCATCGCATGTACACGGATCGTCATTACAGGCACAATAGCTATACCCCGTACAGGCGGTACTATCACAGACATCACTACATCCACCATTTCCGTCACAATTACCATCACACGTGCATGGATCGTCATTGCACGCGCAATAGCTATATCCATCACAAGAGCTATCATCACAGATGCTGCTGCAGCCGCAATAATCTCCTACACAAACAAACCCACCGGCACACTCGCTATCGTCAGTGCAGGAATCGCCACAATTTGTACCGCATGAGGCACAGTTATATCCAGGGCATGAAGGATCGTCACAGGTGTCGCTGCATCCACATGAGCCGTTTATGCATGTAAGGCCACCGCTACAGTCGTTGTCTGAGGCACATTGTCCTGACATTGTGCTGGTAGCACAGGAACCTTCAGAACAAGATCCAGAACAACATGTATCGGAAGAACAGCAGTCGGAATCAGATGAATCACAGACAGCTTGTGCATGGGATACGAGCGGTGCCAATACCCACACCAAGGACAAGATAATAGCGAGCCTGCGAATTGCGCGATAGGTGAAATCTTGTAACGACCCTGAGTCATCATGACACATAACATGTGGTCCTATTCTGTTGCAAAACAAAATGCTATCTATGTTCAGAGAGCGACGTGATATAGTGGCCCTATCGACTGCTACATGGCTAGGAAGTCGCGTTGCATGACTATGAATGTCCATATGCCCTCCAAAACAAAATCAACAATACGTCAGAACAAATGCTGACGAAGCTGACGCTGTATTCATAGGAGCGTGCATAAGATATGACTTGTGAATCAGCCTCAATATAATCACTGGTAGCAATTGAGGAACGGTAGCTCATGCGATAGGAAATTATGACCCCAAAGAGCTTTAAAGCCTGTAGTGCGAGTAACTCAGAATGGCCACTGTAAAAAATGACGTACCCCGCGCATAACGATGCGGCAAGCGTAATCCACGTGTCCAATCTTTTCCATACGCCAGTTGCACTTCTAGGCTTCATACGGTAATGCCCTCCGAATCAGAATGCTGTTGTGTTGATACGTATGAAAACGAACACCCATAATAAATGAGTTCTATGTGCAGACAATAAGCCAAAGTGATCCTATTATCACCCAAGGCCATATACTCAACGCTGCAAGATATTCTGCGGCGTTATCAGCAGCTGCGACTAGGCTTTCGCAGAACGAGAAAGCTTCTGGATTTACTCTGCAAGCCTTAATTGTATTTTCAAGGGCTTTCTGTGCTCCGGCAGATGCAGCAGCAATAGTGTTGCAATATTTGGGAGGAGGACAATGCTCGAACCAAGGGTTGCAGTCGGATGTGCATTGTTGAATATACTGTAAGTGAGGGGAGGTAAAATCGTTGGCGGAAAGCAATGCCGTCCTTATCTGAGAATGCAGGTCAGTATTGTCATAGGACTTTGATGATCCATGGTTTATATGCGAGTAGGTTGCTAAAACCGCCGCGGACTCATGCAGAATTGTAGAAATACCTCTGTGGGCGATATTACTAAGCGCAGTTGATGTGATATCGTGAGTGATTGACGCAGGCAGGGGCCAAATCTTAGATTCAGGAATGGATAAATTACTCTCTTTGCAGTGTGCAAGAAAGCTATCTAAGAAATCTGAACGAGAAGATAGTATGGCATCTGGAGAGAGAGTTGATGCTGCAATATTGATTGTGGATTCTAACCCTGTGTCGCTGAGATGCGTGGCATAGATGTGAATAGCCCTGGATGCGATAGCAAGATCAGGACGTGTAAGGTGTGACGTATGTAGCTTAGTAAAAGTGGTAAAAAGACTGTCATTTACAGACTTAAGCAATTTATGGTCTAAGGGAATGTGATGCGATATTGGTGTGTCGTCAAATAGATAGTTAGAACCGGGTTGGATGATCGGTTCGAATGATGCTGCTGCGAGTAGAGGATTAGCAAAATGCGCTCCTAGTGCTACATTACAAAAACGAAAAAGATCTCGGCGGGTGAGTCCTGGCATTGAAATATCCTTTCAATCAAAATGGGAGCATTGTTGAGACGAAATCGTTATGTGCATACTAAAGCACATCTATGTAAAAAACGTTTAGACGCTTTGAAACACAACCGATACGCATAGTAAATTCTCTACATTCAACGATCAAGGGTACTACGGGAACATCCAAGTCTATTATGCGAAAAGGAAAACCGCAACGAATAACGTTTTGGTTTCCGTGATGTAGATGTGGCGACGGCGCCCGTGTTCATCTGCTTTGTCGGGCGTACAGATCAAAACGAACGTTTAGAATTTGTACGTGACCCCTTCCCTGCCATCTTTTATCGCGTATTACCGCGTTTCCACGGATCGTCAGGGCGCGAGTGGCCTCGGTCTTGATGCGCAGCGTCAGGCCGTCGTCCGCCAGGTCAACGGCGGTCAACTCGTGGCCGAGTTTACCGAGATCGAGAGCGGACGCCGGCACACGAACCGGCCTCAGCTCTTGGCTGCGCTTGATGAGTGCAGAAAGCGCCGCGCCACTCTGTTGATTGCCCGCCTTGACCGGCTGGCCCGCAACGTCGCATTCATTGCCAATCTGATGGAGAGCGGCGCTGACTTCATCGCCTGCGATATGCCCCAGGCCAACCGGCTGACCATTCACATACTGGCGGCGGTTGCCGAGCACGAACGCGAGATGATTTCCCAGCGGACCAAGGCGGCGCTGGCCGAGGCCAAGCGCCGGGGAACCCGGCTCGGCAATCCGCGCATCGAGGAGGCGCGGGCTTTAGCGGTGGCGGCGCATCACGCCCAGCGTCCAGCGGCGGAAGTTCTTGCACTCATGACCGAATGGCGCGGCCAAGGAAAGGCACTGCGCGTCATCGCCGATGATCTAAACAGGCTCCAGATCCGTACCGCGCGTGGCAAACAGTGGTACGCAAGCAGCGTGCGTAATCAACTTGAGCGGCTGTAGATTGATCTACTTCTAGCTGAAGGCCTGTTTTCCTGGTTAGGCAGCGGCCACAGATTTCTTGGGCCTGCCGCCCAAAAGACCGTTTTTGCGGGAAGACGTTGTTTTTGCAGCACTGCGCACTTTACCGCCCTCTGCGCCGAGCCGTGCCGCCATCCACTTTTTGGAGCCGAGGAACCCTTCCAGCAGGGAGGGAAGATAGAGATCAGCATCCAGCGCCGGAAAATGAATACCGAAACCTGTTGCCTCAATCTCTATCTCTTGCAACTGCTGCCATGTCGCCGTTTCCAGCCCTTGTGCATCTTTGGGAGAAAAGGCAATATCCAGACCTGTGCTCAAGCGAATCACAATGCGCCCGATGCGGCGGTCATAGTGCGCACTCACGGCGTGTGGCGTCTTCGCGCGCATCGCTTCTCCGCGACGAGAGGCTTCCAGGTACTCTTCATGGCTAATCATGTATTTGCCTCCATGCTTCACACAGCGCGGCGATGTGTGTTTCCAGTTCTGTGGCAATCTTTCCAATTTGATGCTCCGGGAAGCCATAGTTTTCCCGCAAACTCACCGGACCTGCTGGACAGTTCAGCTCGAAAATGGCGCTGAAACCGTGTCCGGAAACATGAACGTGTGCCGGTCGATGATCGTTGGGGTAGATGACAACGCGCAGACTCCCCAAGCGCAATACAGTTGGCATGCAGACAGAGTACTACAAACCTGAGCGGTTAGGTTAGTTACCAGCACCTCGGCGGCCTGTTCTGCATTTCTGGCTGGTCGGCCGTCGAGGTGTGGATCTCATTTTTCTTTGTTGGTTCGGCGGTTATCCGAAAGATGACGGACCCAGCTGTGTCTATGAACATGCTGGAGTAGAGTCCTGTCCGCAAAAGGTTCCTTATATGTGCTTGTTTTCCGGGTAAATGCGTGCTAGATTTCATGAAAAGCTGTCTTAATGAAATCAGGATTTCATGAAAACAATCATTATCACCTCGCAAAAAGGTGGGAGCGGAAAGACCATGCTGGCGGCGCATCTGGCGGTTGAGGCAGAGCGCGCTGGGGATGCCCCGGTCTGGCTGCTTGATACGGACAGGCAGGGGACGCTCAGCCGATGGCATGAGCGGCGCGAGGCCGAGACTCCGCAGCTCGGGCAGGTGCCATTTGCTCAGATCAAGTCCGGCCTGGCCGCGCTGGAGAAGAAGCACAACGCGGCATATTGCCTGATCGATACCGCGCCGACAATTTCAGACCAGACGGCCAGCCTTGTTTCTCATGCTGATCTTGTCGTGATTCCGGTCCGGCCGTCTCCGTCGGACCTATGGGCCGTTGCGGAAACTGTCGAATTGGTTCGGGCAGCGGAAAAGCCATTTATTTTTGTTCTCACCCAGGCCAAACCGCAGGCCAACATCACGGCACAGGCGGTTGCCGCACTCTCTCAGCATGGCCGAGTCTCGCAGGTCTTTATCGCGGACCGTGTGGCCTATGCCGCCGCTATGACGGGCGGAAACACTGCTCCGGAGCTGAACGCAAAGAGTCCGGCAGCGACCGAAATCGCTGCTCTATGGAAAGATTTGAAATCATGTTTTCATGAAAACATGAAATTAGAAAGGAGAGTTGTTAATGGCTAAGGCGCAACCAATAGCCCTCGATAGTGCAGATCTGTCCCCCGCCAAGGCGCGCTTGCAGACGGCGACGCGGCAGCGAGGTGTGGTTCCCTCGACCGATCTCGTCCCGCTCCAGTTTCGTATGTCTCCCGAATTTGTGAAGGCATTTAAGCAGGCGGCCCTTGATCGGAATATGAAACTGAATGAATTGTTGAATTACTGCTTTCATGAAAGCATGAAAACAGTAATTCAGTAATCAGGTAAAGCGACAATTCGATAATTCTGTGGAAGTTGTTGAAGGAGTTGAGCTTGAACGGGAAAAGGAAAAGCGATCTTTTACCTTTGTCGGAGTTCTTGCCGGGCTTTGAAGCCTTGGCTGAAGGGCTGTCCCCCGTGGCGCTCGATTCGTCTACGGCACAGGGAAAGCACCATTTCACCCGAGCCAAGCAGGTGGATGCCCTGGCCGGTGTGGGCGAGGATTTTGCCCCGGACCTCGGATTCATGGGGCGGCTTCTGACGCTTTGCTCGTTGCCGCGCACTGATCCGGGGAACCGGCAGCAGTACAAGCGCCAGAACGGCCCCTACAAGCTCATCATGATTGCCGGCGGCGATAACAAGCTGCCTTTTGGCAACCTGCCGCGCTTGTTGTTGGCGTGGGTTTGCACGGAGGCCATCAGAACGCAGGAACGCAAGCTGATACTCGGGCCATCCCTGGCGTCCTTTATGTTGGATCTTGGAATTTACAGCGACAGCGGCGGTAGCCGGGGAGATCGGACGCGGCTCAGAAGCCAGATCGATAGGCTCTTCAACTGCCACGTGGACATGATCTACGAGACGAGCCGTGGCAAAATCTCGACTGGCGGACGGTTTGCGCCGAAGGCCGTGCTTTGGTGGGACTATCACCAGCCAGAGCAAAATACGCTTTGGAAGAGCTGGGTTGAGCTGGGCCAGGAGATGTTCGAGGAGATTCTGGCCCACCCCGTCCCCCTCGATATGCGGATCTTGAAGGCCATGCGCCGGTCATCTCTGGGGCTGGATCTCTATATGTGGCTTTCCTACAAGACCTTCACGCTGTACAACCAGGGCAAGAATCCGGAACGGCTTTCCTGGGATCATCTCTACCTGCAGTTCGGAGTAGACCCGTCCAAGGCCAGCGACAAGTTCGTCGTTCGGGACTTCCGCAAGGACTTCTTGCGCGAGATAAAGAAGCTCAAGCTCTGCTGGCCCGGCCTCAGCTATGCGACGCCGAAGGGTTGCTTTGAGATCCATCCATGCCCGCCCTCGGTGAATCCCAAGCAGATTCAGGCGTAGTTTTTTCACAACAGAGGGGCCAATTTTGGAAGTTTTGCACGCTGAAACACCCTCACTGGAGCCATCCTCGGCATATTTTAGAAAAATCTGTTTAATATCATCACTTTACAGACGCTGAAACACCCTCACTCGAAAGTTTTGCACGCTGAAACACCCTCACTACTTTCCGCTGAAACACCCTCACTAAAACATGTAATAGATACATGTATAAACATCTAGTTGGATTTTGCCGAATTGAGGAAAAAGCGTGCCCTCCGGGTAATCAGTTCGCTACGCTCACATCATCGGGAGGGCGCTCAGCGCCCCTCCCGAACCCACCCAGCCAAAGAACAAATTTCCCCTTGAGGCGGTGCAGAGGAAGTGCGTTCTTTCAGCCGCTAAGGCCCCGCCACGCCTTTGGAGCAACCCTAAATATCCAATCCTGCCTTTTGAAAGATTGAATGCCCCTACGGGGTTTAAAAAAAGGGGTGGCTATCTTTCTATAGTTCTTAGGACTATACTTGTCTCCGATGCCTGCCTCTGCCACTTCGTTGCGCGTCTTCGCTTCCAAACCCTTCATGCGTTTTGCCAGGAGGGGGTCGCTTCAGGAAACGGACAAAATAGCACCTTAAGCCGCTTGCATAGGTCGTAGCGGTCTGAATTTACCAGCTCCGATCCTGGCATCGCTGCGCCAGAGGTAATCACCGGTCAGGTTTATGTGCTCCCAGCCGAGGGGCGACAGGTACTGGAATAGCGCGTCATCGATGCTCTGGCTATGCTTGCGCAAGGCGCTTGTCGCCCTCTCCAAATAGACAGTATTCCAGAGAACGATGGCAGCCGTAAGCAGGTTGAGGCCGCTGGCCCGGTAGCGCTGCTGCTCGAAGCTGCGGTCGCGGATTTCGCCCAATCGGTTGAAAAAGACTGCTCTGGCCAGTGCATTGCGCGCTTCCCCCTTGTTCAGCCCGGCATGGACACGCCGACGCAACTCGACACTTTGCAGCCAGTCCAGGATGAATAAGGTGCGCTCGATTCGCCCCAGTTCACGCAGTGCAACTGCCAGGCCATTTTGCCGCGGGTAGCTGCCAAGTTTGCGCAGCATCAGCGAGGCCGTCACCGTGCCCTGCTTGATCGAGGTCGCAAGCCTCATGATTTCGTCCCAGTGATCGCGGATCTGCTTGATGTTCAAAGCGCCGCCGATCATGGGTTTGAGTGCATCATAGGAGGTTTTCCCTTTGGGGATGTAGAGCCGGGTTTCTCCCAGGTCACGGATGCGCGGAGCGAAGCGAAAACCAAGCAAGTGCATCAGGGCGAAAACATGATCGGTAAAGCCCGCCGTGTCGGTATAGTGTTCTTCAATACGCAGATCAGACTCGTGGTAAAGCAGCCCATCGAGCACATAGGTTGAGTCGCGCACACCGACGTTGACCAGCTTGGCATGGTATGGCGCGTACTGATCGGAGAGATGCGTGTAGAGCATCCGCCCCGGTTCGCTGCCGTACTTTGGATTGATGTGGCCTGTACTCTCGGCCTTGTTGCCCACTTTGAAGCGTTGCCCATCCGAAGAAGAAGTAGTGCCGTCGCCCCAATTTCCCGCGAAGGGATGCCTCAATTGAGCGTTAACCAACTCGGCCAGCGCGGTTGAATAGGTTTCATCGCGGATGTGCCAGGCTTGTAGCCATGACAGCTTGGCATAGGTTGTGCCAGGGCAAGCCTCGGCCATTTTAGTCAGGCCTAGATTGATCCCGTCGGCCAAAATGGTAGTTAAAAGCAGGTTCTTGTCAGCTGCCGAATCCCCGTTCTTGAGGTGGGTGAAGTGGCGAGTGAAGCCTGTCCATTTGTCCACTTCCAACAGCATGTCGGTGATTTTGACGTGCGGCAGCAGCATCGCGGCCTGGTCGATCAATCCCTGTGCGGCATCGGGCACTGCCGCATCCAGCGGTGTAATCTTGAGACCCGACTCGGTGATGATCGCGTCGGGAAGGTCGTTGGCCTTCGCCATACGGTTTACTGTGGCAAGCCGCTCTTCCAGAAGTTCCAAGCGCCCCCGCAGGTACTGGTTGCAGTCCGTATGCACGGCCAGCGGCAATTCTTCATTCTTCTGGAGTTGGGCGAACTTCTCAGTCGGCATCAGATACTCGTCGAAATCTTTGAACTGGCGGGAGCCCTGCACCCATACATCGCCCGACCGAAGTGCGTTCTTCAACTCCGATAGCGCGCACAGCTCGTAGTAACGCCTGTCGATGCCGGTGTCGGTCATCACCAATTTTTCCCAACGCTTTTTGATGAAGTCGGTGGGAGCATCGGCAGGAACCTTGCGGGCATTTTCGGCATTCATTGCGCGCAGAACTTCGATGGCATCAAGTACATCTTTGGCGGCGGGCGCGGACCGCAGCTTGAGAACGTCCAAAAATGCAGGCGCGTAGCGGCGCAGCGTGGCATAGCTTTCGCCTATGCGATGCAGAAAATCGAAGTCTTCGGGCTGGGCGAGCTTCTGCGCCTCGGTGACGCTCTCGGCAAAAGCATCCCAGGATAGCACCGCCTCGATGGCGGCAAACGGATCGCGGCCCGATTGTTTTGCTTCCAACAGTGCTTGTCCGATACGTCCGTAAAGGCGGACCTTTTCGTTGATCGACTTTCCCGACGCCTGGAACTGCTCTTGATGTTTGTGCTTAGCTGCATTGAAGAGCTTTCCGATGATGCGATCGTGCAGGTCGATGATTTCGTCGGTCACGGTAGCCGTTCCTTCGATGGCCACTGCCACGAGAGTGGCATAACGTCGCTGCGGTTCAAACCTCGCAAGATCCGCGGATGTCATCTGACAGCCTTCGCGAGCGATTTTCAGCAAGCGGTTCTGATGAATCTGGCGCTCGATGCCAGCGGGGAGATCGAGTTCGTGCCAGGCCTTGAGGCGCTCGATGTGTTCCAGCATGTGCCGTGAGTTTGGTTTGGCGGGTGATTGGCGTAGCCACGCCAGCCTGGTCGTCCGACCATTATCGCGTCGCTTGAGAAGATCATCGAGGCGTTGCCGGTGCTCCTCTGAAAGCGGATCAGACAGAGCCGCATGGAGACGCCGATTGGCGCGAGTGATTGCTTCCGCGCAGATACGTTCAATGACATTGCTGGTAGACAGAACTATCGATTTCCGCCGAAAATGCTCAATCAATGCGCTCGCGAGAACTATGCCCTTGTCTGTCTGCATGGCCAGTTCGGTCAACATCCGCACAGCCTGTTGATAGTGGCCTATGGCGAATATCTGGAAGCCAAATGCTGTTTGCAATTCGACTAGGTGCTTCCGTCGCGTCTGTTCTCGCTGCCCATATTCCTCCCAGCGTTCTGCCGCAACCTTGAGCTGGTCGGCAACCAGTTTCAACAACAGTGGGAAGGGATGATGATCAACGCCCAGGATGATTCCGGGAAAACGCAGGTAGCAAAGTTGCACTGCGAATCCCAGGCGATTTGCAGCTCCGCGGCGTTGATTGATGATGGAAAGGTCCGACTCGCTGAACGTGTAGTGCCGAATCAACTCATCTTTCGTATCCGGAATCGCAAACAGACTTTCCCGCTCGGCGGGGGACAGGATAGAACGGCGTGGCATTGGTACTCCTCTCGCAAACGAGGGATTACGAGAAGACAAAAATCTTCGCGCGGCGAAAACGTGTAATCAGACACTTAGCCTTCTCGCAATTATTTCTTGAAATATACTTCTCAAACCGCTATCCTGACAACGAGTTTCGAGAAAAGGTGCCCCATGGCAGATTTAGACCGCATTACACAGAACCCCGAGATGATGGGAGGACGCCCCTGCATCCGGGGTATGCGCGTCACCGTCGGCATGATCGTCGGCCAGATCAGCGCCGGCATCAGCTTTGATGAACTGTTGGGTGACTATCCATACCTGGAACGAGAGGACATCGTGCAGGCCCTGCGTTATGCCGCATGGCGCTCCGAAGAACGAGAAATTATGCTGGCCAGCGCATGAAGATTCTGATCGACATGAATCTCTCGCCCAAGTGGGCAGGATTTCTGAAAAGCGCGGGCATCGAAGTCCTTCACTGGTCCGAGGTCGGGATGGCTTTCGCTCCGGATTCAGCCCTCATGAGCTGGGCCGCAGAGCATGGGTTTATCGTGCTGACCAACGATCTTGATTTTGGCATTGCTCTGGCCACAGCAAACACGGAGAAGCCAAGTGTTGTACAGATCCGTGGGGATGACCTCCGGCCCGCGTCCATCGGAAATCAGGTCGTTCAGGCTTTGCAACAGATGCAGGCAGAATTGGCAGAAGGAGCACTGGTCACGATTGACCCAAAGCGAACTCGGCTCCGTCTTCTACCGCTACGAAAGAACAAGTAGAGGCACTCTATGCTGATTGGCTATGCGCGCGTATCCACCCAGGACCAGAATCTCGATCTGCAGATTGATGCCCTGACCAAGGCGGGCTGCGAGAAACTCTTTCAAGAAAAGATGAGTGGAAGCCGTGCAGCTCGGCCGGAGTTCTCAAAGGCTTTGGAGACAATGCGTCAGGGCGACACGCTGGTTGTTTGGAAGCTGGACCGGCTGGGCCGGAGCGTCAAGAACCTGGTTGACCTGGTTGGCGAACTTCACAAGCAGGGAGTCCAGTTCAAAAGCCTCACCGATGCAATCGACACAGGCACACCTTCGGGCCGATTCTTCTTCCACGTCATGGCCAGTCTGGCGCAAATGGAGCGGGAGTTGACCATCGAACGTACCCGCGCGGGTCTGGAAACAGCACGGAAACTAGGCCGCAAAGGAGGCCGCAAGCGCCGGATGACGGACAGTAAAATCGAATCCGCCAGAAAACTGCTGTCCAACGGTATGCCGCCCAGAGATGTGGCCCTGAACCTCAACGTCTCCATTCCGACGCTTTATAGGTGGATTCCGGCTGCTGCTTCGGCTTAAGGTGCTATTTTGTCCGTTTCCTGAAGCGACCCCACTATCGACCAACGCTCACTGCACCAATGGCGAGCGTTGGCGAGTCAGCACAAAATGCCGAACATCAGAATCCTTCGGCACATCATAGCTCTGATCAATGGCGATCCGGTCGCTACCAAAGCTTGGCGCATATTCGCGGCCTCTTATACCGACAACTGCGGACCATTAATCATTGTGAGGCTCGATCTCAATCCAGAAACACACCAAGCCCTTGAAAATATATCGCTCACCCCAAATTTCAGTCAGACCATCAGAACCATTCTGGCTTTTTGGACAGAGTGGGCAGGCAAGACAATTCCACGCTCTACTGAGTTGAGAGAGACGCACACGATGCCGCCTACACCTGCTAAGGGAGGGCGGTCCTTCACTAGAAAACAAATGAGGATCGAGGCAGCAGCTCTCGATATTATTAACAGCCCTCTTCTAGGCAGGAAACCAAGTAGACCTTTAACCACAGAAGTGTTCAGGGCAGCTTCAGCAGAGCTGGAAA
>Ga0326727_10015809_pt1 | contig 16093 bp, 17 predicted proteins | sample MB2enrmetagenome_FD_207643 | JGI IMG/M metagenome (GOLD analysis project Ga0326727, IMG submission 207643) | Lab enriched peat soil microbial communities from McLean, Ithaca, NY, United States - MB29MY | ecosystem: Environmental > Terrestrial > Soil > Wetlands > Peat | place: USA: New York...
GCATGCGCCGCACTACCCGCTCCTTGAACTCCCAACTGAAAACACGCTGCTCGGACATTGGACACCCCTTTCCATTTAACCAAATGTGTCCCTAGTTTCCGTGTCTCAATTTTGGGGTTCACTCCAGGCACCAGCGTCCCCGGTTTTTCCGGCTCCGCCCCGGTGCGCCCTCTGTGCCTCATAGGCTTTTGCAAAAGAAAACTCATCTGCTACTGGTTGTGATGCTATAATGCATCACATGAAAAAAGCCACAGTGCGCGATTTACGCTATCACTTTCGGGAGGTCGAGGACCTGCTTCGGGAGGGTCAGGAGATTCAGATTACCAAACGGAAGCGGGTGATCGCGAAGCTGATGCCCTGCCCGCCTGCACCTCCGCCGCGCCGACCGGATTTCCTCGCCCGCTTGCAGACGGTGTATGGGAATACACCGCTCAAGGTTTCCGGAGCTGAGCTTATCGCCCGCGAGCGGGGCAGATTTTGAGCGCCTACGCTGATACAAGTTTCCTCGTCTCCCTTTACGTGCTCGACGCGAACTCCGCCCTCGCCGCGGCGCGGATGGAACGTGCCGCCCTGCCGGTCGCGCTGAGCCCTCTGGGCGAGATCGAGATTACCAATGCCTTCCAACTCCGGCTTTTTCGGAAAGAACTTGATCATTCCAAAGTGAAGGCCGCGCAAAACCTCTTCCAGGAGGATATGGCGAACGGGATATTTGTGCTTCGCCCTTTAACCTCGGCGGCATTTGATGAGGCCAGACGCCTCGCGGAAAAGCACACTCGGCGTCTGGGCACACGGTCCCTCGATATTGTGCACGTCGCCTCCGCCTTGGTTCTCCACGCGGAGACTTTCTACACCTTCGACGAGAAACAGAGGAGACTGGCAAGAGCGGAGGGCCTGCTTGCCCCCTAGCCGATACTCGGCGGAATCGTTGTCAACGCGGAAGTCGCCAGCCACAGCTTTATGGTAATTACCCCGTTCGTCCCGAGGGGCGCATCCGGGGATTCCTTTTAAGCGGACAAACCCACGATTGCATTCTCTCGCCCCGTGGCACAGGCACTCTTGCCTGTGCTCGACCATGACGCGTACCGAACCCGCCGGGATCCAAACAATTTGGTGATGACGGACGTGTGGTCGTGTTTGACATAAACCAGAATTGCTTGTATATTTTGTACAGGAGAGCCAGATGTACAAAACGTACAAAACGTCAATGTCGACTGCCCGTCTTCCGGCTGGCAAGGTGCGCCAGGATTTCGCCGAGACGGTGAACCGCGTCGCCTATGGTGGTGAGCGGGTGGTCCTCCATCGCCGCGGCAGAAACCTCGCCGCCCTGATTCCCCTCGAGGATCTGGCGCTGCTCGAGGAACTTGAGGATCGCCAGGACGCGGAAGAAGCGCGGAAGGCCCTGGCGGATGCCAAGGCTAAGGGCGAGAAGCCGATTCCCTGGGCGCAAGCGAAGAAAAAGCTGGGCCTCTAGTGGCCACCTACACGGTTACGATCCTGCCCTCCGCCCTCGGCCAGTTGGCAGAGCTTCCCCGCCATGACCAAAAGAAGGTCAAAGAACGCATCGACCGGTTGGCCGTCGATCCGCGTCCGCCAGGGGTGAAGAAATTGCAGGACGAGTCGAACCTGTTTCGTCTTCGCTCCGGAAACTATCGGATCATCTACTCAATCGAGAATGTCCGGCTGATTGTTCTGGTGATCAGAATCGGGCACCGTCGCGACGTTTATCGCGGCTTGTAGTGTGGCACAGCGCTAGCTAAAGACTTCTTCCAGGTCGCGTTTGCCGTGGATGACCCGCAGCACCAGTATTTCTTCGGCTGCCACAAGGCGATAGAAAACAACATACGAACCCACGGGAAAGCTGCGATAGCCCGGCCGGATTTCATCGCGCTGCCGCCCTAGATAAGGATTCTTGGCAAGCCGGGAAAAGAAAACGGCAAAGCGATCGAGGAATAATTCGGCGTGTTCGATGCTTTGGCTTTCCTGGGCGACGTAAAGCCAGATATCGTCGAGACCTGTCTCGGCTTCTGAGGAAATGTGCAGATCAGCCATGAAAGGGTGCCGGTCAACGCGGATTATTCAGGCGAGTTCTTCCGCGTTGCTTCACGCCCGCGATAAACTCCGTAATGGATTCGGGGCCAACGCGACGGCTTTCACCGCGTGCGAAAGAAGCCTCCGCCGCGTCGAGTTCAATCAGCAGCTCAGTGCGGCGTCGCTGACGTTCCTCCCACAGGCGGAGTGCTTCGCGGGCAGCGTCTTCGGCCGTCGCAAAGCGGCCACTCGCGATCCCCTCGCGGATGAAGGCTTCTTGTTCTGGGGTGGCAACAATGTGTACTTCCATGGTTTCGATTGTGGTCCGCCTTCTTTGCCTTGTCAAGTAGTGGCGCCCCTTGTGGGCGGCCTCAAATCGGCCCTGCCGATCGAAGCGGGCGGGCACAAGACCCGCCCCTACGTCGCGCCTACAAATGATAACGTCCACATACCTGTTGACACCCGATCACGAAAAGCCGTGGAATAATTCCGGTCGGACCGGGATAACCCCGCGCTATCCCATTTGATGGCGCACGACCACATCACCCAGGTTCCTTGGAGGCATTCGGGAGGAGTGGAAGAACCATGAAGAGACGCGAATTCTGCAACGTAATCGGTGGAAGCATCCTCGGCTCAAAGGCCGGGGATTTACTGGCGGCGCTCAGCCCCCGCGCCTCTCCGGCCTTACCCGGCGCAGCCACGTCCATTGATACCGCTTCCGAGGTGGGCTTGGAAAATGAAACAATGCGCATCGCTCTGGACGCCCGGACAGGTGAACTTGTTAGCCTGAAGAATGTGGTGCGAGGCGACGAGTATTTGAAGGACCGAGCTAACAACGGCGGACCCTTCAGAATCTTCTCCGACTTTCGTGGCGACTTTGATGTGTCCGCCAAGGGCGCTCCCGTCGATCCTGCGGGCATTGCGGGCGCGATGATCGATCCCCTGAAGTGTCGCCTTGCCAGCCGCTCCTTTCGCCGCACCCTCACCGGCATGGCGCTCGAGCTGACGTATGAAGACACCACGGGCCGCTGGCGCGTGGACCTCGAAGTATGGCTCCCTGACCACGGCAACACTTCCGAATGGAACCTGAAAATCACCAATATTTCTCCGGTCGTCAATGTTCTGATGACAGCTTTCCCTGATATCTCCGGTTTCCGCCTGGGTCCAGAGGGGGGCACCAACCTTCAAACAACTCTGCGCGGAGGAGGCGAAATTGCGCCAGCCTGGTCGGCCGAGGGAGGGATTTACGGCAACGGCGGGAGAGTGTCCATGCAGTGGCACGCCCTGTTCGACCGCAAGGCGGAGGAATATTTCGGGATGATCGTTCAGGACGAGGAGATTCGGAACAAGTGGTTCCGTTTTCCCAAACCCCGAATCGAGGTGGTTTATTTTCCCGCTGAGACGCTCGCCCCCGGACAGAACTGGAAGGCCCCCGCAACGCAATTAATGATCGGCAACGGTGATTGGAAGCCCGTGGCGCGAGCTTACAACGCCTGGTTTGGCCAAACTTTCAAAATGGCCGAGACACCCACCTGGGCCAAGGAAATGGACGGTTGGATAGGTGCATGGTTCGCCAAGAAAGGCGGGCTCATACCTGGCGGGGGTGGCGGGCCTTCGCACGCGTTGAACAGTTTCACGGAGCTTCCCGAGTATTATCGCGAAAGCCCCGTGGACTTGATCGAATATGCTTTCCACACCCAGGGGTCGGCCCTCTACAACGTGCACACGGATGGCGACAACGTCCTGCGCAGCGATCTGGGTGGGGCGCCGGCGCTCCAGGAGGGCATCGAGGCCATTCATCGCCTGGGATTCCGTTTTCTCTTTTACGTCGAGGGATACATCGTCCATGAGACGAGCGAACTCGCCAAATCCGGCAAGGCGCAGCGTTGGTCGCTGATGCACAAAGACGGAACCATTACCGGGAATTACACCAAGCAAAACTTCTATCACATGTGTCCCGGCTGTGTGGAGTGGCAGGATCATCTGGCGGAAGTGGCCGCGCGCCTGGTGCGCGAGACAGGAGCCGACGGAGTGCGACTGGATTCGCTGGGCTTCTATTTCCTCACCTGCTACAACCCGGCGCACCATCATGACACGCCTTTTGGGTACAACCAATGGATTCAGCAACTCTTCGACAAGGTCAGCCGCGCGGTGCGGGCGGTGAACCCCGATTGCCTTTTGATGACCGAAGCGCCGGTGGATTTCTACTCCCAGTGGTTGCATAGCGCCCTGGTGTTCACTTACCCGCGGGACATCCCGCCCATGCGCCTGGCGCTTCCCGGTTACCGTCTGGTTGTATACAACCCGGGAGGGCCGGTCTTTACTTCGCTCAGTGGCCATGTGGGGGGCTGCAATGGTTACCCGAACATCGCCGAGCGCAGACAACTGGACGAAAACTGGCGCTCCCTGCGTCAAGGTGTGGGTACGACGCTGGTGTGGGGTGAGGTAGCTAACGAGGATCCGCAAGCCTCGCTGCCCGATGTGACCTGCCGCCTGTTTTATGGCCCCGATTATTCTGTGGTGGTGGGGGCGCGCGCCTCCGGCAACGACCCCCTGCGCTTTCCCGATAACACGGGGCTCTCCAGCCAGCGCGAGCCATTCACCGTGCGCGTCAAAGGCGTGTGCGGACCCCTCGAAGGCGCTTACCTTTATGACATTGAGAAAGCAACGGTCAACCCGCTCAAAGTCAGAAACGAGGGAGAGGAGAGGACGCTGCCCATCGAAAACTCGAACTGGTTCATGGTGGTGCTGTGCAAACCCCCAGGACCGATGATCGGAACCTTCAACGCGTTGCCAACACTGCATGCGGGCGAATCGGCGGAGTTGGACCTAGCGCTGCTGAGCTCGCCGAAAAGTAGGACGAGGGCCCAAGCCACGCTTTTGAGCCGCGGCTTGGCGTTCGCTCCCGGAAACACCTCGAGTGTTTCCGTTCGTCTCCCCGGCAAGGCAACACTGGTGGTCCCGGCGGGCACACCGCCCGGGCGCTACGAGGTGGAACTCAAAGGGGAGAAACTGGTGGGCATCAAGCGCTTCGTGGTGGTGGAATAAAGGACCCCAAGCTTGGCGGCCCGATGATCGGGTGGTCGGGCGATTATTTTCTTCTGCTCGCCCGATCTCCCGACCAACCGATTCTCAAGCTTGACTTCGCCTGCCCTGCTGGCTACAGTGGCCCTTCAGTCATCTTTTTGCCTTCATAGCGAATGGCTGACCGAGCCCGATGATCATTGCCATGATTACAGGTGCCATGAAGCGCTGGGTGCTGGCGGTTCAGGAATTCACTTTCCTGCTATTTGACTCCATACGGCACGTATTCACCCCGCCCCGCTACCTTGTCGACACGCTCATCCAGATGGACGTGATCGGCTTCGGCTCCCTGCCCATCGTTTTGCTGATCGGCTTCTTCACCGGTGGCGTTCTGGCCTTGCAGACTTACCGCACGCTCAGCACTTTCGGCGAGGTGGGGTTGATGGGCAAAGTGGTGGCCTTGACTCTGGTTTTGGAGCTCGGCCCCGTGCTTACCGCGCTGATGATGGCGGGCCGCAACAGTTCCGGCATTGCATCGGAAATCGGCTCCATGGTGGTGAGCGAGCAAGTGGACGCCATGCGCGCTCTGGGCACTGACCCGCTGCGCAAGCTCGTCATCCCACGTCTGTTTGCCACCGTGATAACGCTGCCCCTGCTCACCATCCTGGCGGATTTCTGCGGCATGTTGGGGGGCTACTTCGTCAGCTATTACACGGTTCGCCTGACCACGGAAGAGTACTGGACCTCCGCCTACCAGGCGCTGACTTATCAGGATGTCACCCAGGGGCTCATCAAACCATTCTTTTTCGCCATTCTGATTTCCCTGGTGGGATGTTACCAGGGGCTGCACACCACCGGCGGGACGGAGGGCGTGGGGCGCGCCACGACCCAGGCCATGGTGGTGGCGTCCGTCCTCATCGTCGTGGTCGACTTTTTCATCACCAAGTTTCTGATTGGGATTGGATTCTTCTAGAGAGGGATTAGGGGTTCGGGATTCGGGGTTAGGGGTCGGGGAAATAGTAAATAGTGAATGGTGAAACCAGACGCCAACTCACCATTCACCATTCACTATTTACTATTCACTATTCACCATTCCCCTAACCCCGAATCCCTAACCCCGAATCCCTAACCCCTTATGAGCACTCCCGCCATTGAGCTTCGCGACGTCTCCCTCTCGTTTGAGAGCAAGCGGGTACTGACCCGTGTCTCCTTTGTTCTAGGCGCGGGCGAGACCCTGATCTTGCTGGGCGAGACCGGTTCGGGAAAGTCGGTCCTCCTCAAGCTGCTGCTGGGTCTCATCAAGCCGGACGGCGGCCAGGTGCTGATTGAGGGCCGGGACCTGGTTCCCCTTTCCGAAGACAGCCTCCAACCGCTGCGCAGCCGCATGGGAATTGTCTTTCAAGAAGGCGCGCTGTTCGATTCCCTTTCGGTTTTTGACAATGTCGCTTACCGCTTGCGCGAAGAGCATCTGAGCGACGAAGCCGCCATTGAACGGCGCGTGCGCGAAGTCCTAAGCTTCGTGGAGATGGAATCGGCCATCGAAAAAATGCCCTCGGAGCTTTCCGGCGGAATGCGCCGCCGCGTGGCGATTGCGCGCACCATCATCAGCAACCCCTCCATCATGCTTTACGACTCCCCCACCGGCGGGCTCGATCCCGTCACCAGCTACACCATTAATGTGCTGATTGCCAAGCTGCGCGACGTGCAACACGTCACCTCCGTGGTGGTCACGCAGCGCTTGCAGGACGCCTACGAGCTCGCCAACTATGTCTTCTCGCCGGAAAAACAAACCCTGGTTGCCGTTCCCCCAGGCACCCCGGCCACCTCTCGAGCCCCCACGTGCTTCCTGGTGCTCCGCGACGGCGAGGTTTATTTCCACGGGAACGAGCAGGAGTTCACCCAGTCTCCCGATCCGTACGTCCGAAAGTTCCTGGCGTAAAATGGTTTACAATGGAGTTTCGAACTTCGCGGAGGTGGCCAACTATGCCTCAACACGAGCGTGTGCAGTGGGCTCAGCTTCGAGTCGGCGCTCTGGTAATCGCCGGCCTGACTCTTTTTGCGGTTGCGGTTTTCTTTATCAGCGGCCAGGTGGGATTCTTCACCCGGCATTACACCCTGAAGGCTTACCTTCCCACCGCCGGGGATCTGCGCGAGGGCGCGCAGGTGCGGTTGGCCGGCATTACCGTGGGCAACGTGGTCAGGATCCGGATCTCTCCTTACCCCGATAAGGAGCGCGCCGTGGAAGTCGACATGAAGATTGCGCGCACCTTCCATAACGAGATCCGGGCCGACTCCAGGGCCTCGGTGGAAACCGTCGGGTTGCTGGGCGATAGTTACATCAACATCACGCGGGGCACGCCTAGCCAGGAACCCATTGCGGATGACAGTGCGGTGGGGACCGCTCCAAAGGCTGACATCGCCGCCGTAATGCAAAACACCAATGAGGTCATCATGAACCTCAATGCCCTCTCCGCCAAGCTCGATGACATTACGACACAAATTCAACAGGGCAAGGGGTCAATGGGCAAACTGCTCTACGACCAGACGCTCTACAACAAGATGGACGCCACCATTACCACCGCGCAGACCCTGGTGGATCGCGCTCAGAGCGGCCAGGGAACCATCGGCAAGCTCATGATCGACGAGACTCTTTACAACCGCACTCTGGCGACCCTCGACCGCCTGAACCAGGTCATCGACGACGTCCAACATGGGAGCGGAAGTTTGGCCAAGTTCATCTCCGATCCCTCCGCTTACAACAATCTCAACCGGCTGATGACGAATGGCAATACCCTGATTGATGGCATCAATCAGGGCCACGGCACCCTCGGAAAGCTGGTCAAAAACGACCAATTCTTCGACCGCATGAACTCCACCCTGGCGCACATGGATACCATTACCGCGCGCATCGACCAGGGCCAGGGAACACTGGGGAAACTTTCCACGGACCCCACCCTCTTCAACAATTTGAGCGAAAGCTCGCAATCCTTAAAGGACTTCCTGGCAGACTTCCGCAAGAACCCCAAGAAATACTTGAGCATCAAGTTGCATATCTTTTAGAAGGAGACAGGAGTCCCGAGACAGGAGTTAGGAGTTAGGATTTAGGAGTTCGAAGTTAGGAGTGAAGAGTCACGAGAATACCGGCCTTATTCTGACTCCTCAATCCTGCTTTCTGCCTACTGCTTACTGCCTTCTGTCTCCTGACTCCTGTCTCCTGACTCCTGCCTTTGCGGTGCGTGGCGCGAAAACATCTCCTCGATGACCGCGCGATATTTCTCTTCCACCACCCGGCGCTTTACTTTTAAGGTTGGTGAAACTTCGCCGTCCCCCATGGTGAGTTCGCGCGGCAGCAGAACAATCTGACGGATTCTTTCGTGCGGCGGCAGCCAGCGCGTGGTTTCGTCCACAAGCTGCTGCATGAACGCGTGGACTTCCGGATGGACCACCAGCTCTTCGCGAGTCTGGAAGGTCACGCCGTGCGTGCGGGCGTGGTCCTCCAGGCGCGGGAAAACCGGCGCCACCAACGCCCCCACGAATTTGCGTCCGTCACCCAGCACCACAATCTGGTGAACGTAGGGATGACTCTGGAAAAGGTTTTCCAGCTTTTCCGGGGAAACGTATTTGCCCCCCGAAGTCTTGAAAAGGTTCTTCTTGCGGCCGGTAATGCGCAGGTTTCCTTCTTCGTCCATCGAGCCCAGGTCGCCGGTGTGGAACCACCCATCGGCGAAAGCCGCCCGGTTTTCCTCCTCCATGTGGTAATAACCGGGCGAGACGTTGGGCCCTTTCACCAGAATTTCCCGCCCCGCCCCACCTTCCGGATCGTGAATTTCTTCCCCGAACTTGACTTCCACTTGCGGGAGCAATGGACCGACGGTTCCCAGCTTGGTGTGACCGGGATAATTGATGGCGATCACCGGTGAAGTTTCCGAAAGGCCGTAACCCTCGTAAACGGGCAGGTCCATGGCGTAGAAAAACTCCGCCAGTTCGCGCGCCAGCGGAGCGGCGCCGGAAGCCAGGATCCTGATGCGGCCGCCCAGTTGCTCCCGCACTTTGGAGAAGATCAGGCGGTCGGCGAAAGAATATTTCAGGCGCAACAGCAGCGGCAAACTTCGGCCCTGGAGACGATAAGGAAAAGCTTGTTTCCCGACTCCCAGCGCCCAATAAAAAATCTTCTGCCTCGCCGCGGGCGCGGTGCGGACGACATCCATAACGCGATCATGAATCTTTTCGAGCACGCGGGGAACCACGCCCATCAAGGTGGGTTTCACCTCGCGCAGATTCACCGGCAGGGAGTCCAGGTTCTCCGCGTAGGCGATCGTCACCCCCGTCCAGAAACAAAGGAAGTCGAGCGTCCTCTCCAGAATGTGGGAAAGGGGCAGCAGCGATATGCACGCATCGTTGCGGCTCAGGGGGAAAATCTTTGCGCACTCCCGCACGTTGGAAACAATGTTGGCGTGCGTCAGGATGACGCCTTTGGGCTTGCCCATGGTGCCGGAGGTGTAAAGAAATGTGGCAACGTCCTCCGGTTTCGCCGCCTGCGCCTTCTCCGTGAATAACTCCACGGCGTTGGTCATCAAACCCATTTCCAGCGCGATGCTGCCCTCCCAGCACTCCGCCCCCGTTCCTTGCAGCTTGGCGCAATCCATGGCCAGGACGAATTTCAAATCCGGCAGGTGAGGCCGCACGTTCACCACCTTGGCAAGCTGCGCTTCGGTCGCCAACACGATTCCTTTCGCCCCGGAATCGCGCAGGATGTATTCAATGTCGGGTTCGAGCAGGGTGGTGTAAATCGGCACGGGGATGGCGCCCAGGCCCAGCAGCGCGTAGTCCGTCAGCGCCCACTCCACGCGATTTTCGGAGAGAATGGCCACGCGGTCGCCGCGCCCCACGCCCATCCGGGTCAGCAGCGAACCCAGCGCCGCCACCTTGCGCAGCGCCTCCTGTGAGGAAACGCCCTGGTATTGCCCTTCACTCTTGAAAAGGAAACAGTCCGGCTTGGCGTGCTTCGCGACCGCCGTAAGGAACAACTCGTTGAGGGTGGTGATTTCGCTCGAGCCCATGCCGGTGTGAGAGTCTATCACTTTACCGCCCAAATCCAAGGCCATCTTAGCAGAATCTTCGAATCGGGTCATTGAGCCATTGAGTCATTGAATCATCGGGTCATTGAGTCATTGGGTGATTGAGTGATAGGCAATTCTTGAGCTCTGGCCAGCTCCCTTCCACTTCGGCAACCGATGGGCTAAGATTCCCGGGGAGAGACCCACATGGCACAGCCGGACACGATCGAGAATGCGCCTGCTTCCGTAAATTCCTACCAGCCGGTGCGAGCCCCGCGCGGCACAGCAATAAGTTGCAAGGGATGGCAGCAGGAAGCCGCCCTGCGGATGCTCATGAACAATCTTGACCCGGAGGTTGCAGAGCGTCCGCAAGAATTGATCATCTATGGCGGCACGGGCAAGGCGGCGCGCAATTGGGCGTGTTATCACGCCATCGTCGCCGCGCTGAGGGGCCTCGGCAACGATGAAACGCTCCTCGTCCAATCGGGAAAGCCCGTGGGGGTTTTCCAGACGCACGAAGCGGCTCCGCGCGTGCTGATTGCCAACGCTAATCTGGTGGGTCACTGGGCCACCTGGGAAAAATTCCGCGAGCTCGATCGCCTGGGCCTGATGATGTACGGTCAAATGACCGCAGGAAGTTGGATTTACATTGGCACACAAGGCATTCTCCAGGGCACCTTTGAAACCTTTGCCGCCGCGGCGCAGAAACATTTCCGCAGCGACCTGGCGGGCAAACTGGTGGTGACGGGCGGTATGGGCGGAATGGGTGGAGCGCAGCCGCTGGCCGCCACCTTGAACGGCGCCGCCTTCCTCGGTATCGAAGTTGACCCGGAGCGCATCAAGCGCCGAATCCGCGAAGGCTACTGCGACATCTGTGTCAATTCGCTGGATGAAGCGGTGCGCATCCTCAAGAATGCCGTGCGCCAAAAGCATGCGGTGTCGGTGGGGTTGGTGGGCAATTGCGCGGACGTCATTCCGGAACTGGCGCGCCGCGGCATTGTCCCCGACCTGCTCACCGACCAGACCAGCGCGCACGATCCCCTGAATGGTTACATCCCTTCCGGGTTGAGCCTGGAAGAGGCGGCCGAACTCCGCTGGCGGAATCCCGAGGATTACCTGACGCGCTCGTACGATTCCATCGCCCGGCACGTAACGGGCATGCTGGAATTGCAGAAGCTTGGCGCGGCCACGTTCGACTACGGAAACAATATCCGCACCATGGCGTTCGAACATGGGGGCGTGAAGGACGCCTACAATTTCCCCGGCTTCGTTCCCGCATACATCCGGCCGCTGTTTTGTGAAGGCCGCGGCCCGTTCCGTTGGGCGGCGCTCTCCGGCGAACCGGCGGACATCTATCGCACCGACGACCTGGTGCTGGAACTTTTCCCCGACAACGCCATCCTGAATCGCTGGATTCGCCTGGCGCGGAAGCATGTGAAGTTTCAGGGACTGCCCGCCCGCATCTGCTGGTTGGGCTACGGTGAGCGCGCCCTCTTCGGCGAGCGCATCAACGATTTGGTGGCCAAGGGCGAACTGAAGGCGCCCATCGTCATCGGGCGCGACCACCTGGACTGCGGTTCCGTGGCCTCACCCTTCCGCGAAACCGAGAGTATGAAAGACGGCAGCGACGCCGTGGCCGATTGGCCGGTGCTGAACGCGCTGCTCAATACGGCCTCCGGCGCCAGTTGGGTTTCCTTCCATCACGGCGGCGGGGTGGGAATTGGATACTCGCTGCACGCGGGGCAAGTCACCGTGGCAGATGGCACACCCGAGATGGCAAAGCGGCTGAATCGCGTGCTGACCAACGACCCGGGAATCGGCGTGGCGCGCCACGCGGACGCGGGCTATGAGGAAGCAATGAGCTTTGCCCAGAAGGCAGGTGTGAAGATCCCAAAAGTGAAGAGTGAAGGGATTGCCGATTGACGATTTCCGATTGCCGATTTTGATGAATCGGCCATCGGCAATCGAAAATCGGCAATTGTGCTGGCCGCTAGCTTTTCTTCGAGGTTACCGTGAAGAACGAGCCAAACTGTTGCTCAACTTTCTTGCTCTTGCATTTGGGGCAAGCGACCCGCTTCTTATCGTGCTCGGACATGGTCAAGATCAGAGTGAAGCTCTTTTTGCACGCCTTGCACGCGTATTCATAGCTGGGCATAAACAATAACCTCCGGAATGCATTGGAGCGGTATTATAGCGTATTGAGCCGGATTGTGCTGGACAAGGCGCTTGCCGAGTGGGCAGAGTTGATCGATTGTAGGGGCGCTTCGCGAAGCGCCCTCCCACGCAATCGCACACGATGATCGATGAGGGCGGTTCGCGAGCCGCCCCTACGAAACACCAGCGGCATGCCGCGCCGCCGCCGTTTACGGCCTACCATGCCACACACTTCTCCACCCACGCTCTTCTTCCGCCATGCCGCGCAACTGATCACCCTGGCAGGCCCGCCGGTTCCGCGCCGTGGTGCGGCGCTCGGCGAACTGGGAATTATTCTTAAGGGCGGCCTGCTGACACAGGGAGAGACAATCCTGCGCGTGGGCTGCACGCGCGCGCTGGAACGCCAGGCGCTGCGCCTGCGCGCGGAAGCCGTCGACTGTCAGGGGCGCGTGGTGATGCCCGGCTTCGTCGATTCGCACACACATTTAATATTTGCCGGAAGCCGGGTGAACGATTACGAACTGCGCCTGCGCGGCAAGACCTACGAGGAGATCGCGCAGGCTGGAGGCGGGATTCAATCCTCCGCGCAAAGGGTTCGGAAGGCCGGCGTTTTAGCTTTGGCGCAACAAGCGCGTAAGTTCCTCGACCAGTTTGCCGCCCACGGTACGACCACGATCGAAGTGAAAAGCGGTTACGGGTTGGACATCGCGCAGGAGTTGAACATTCTGCGCGCCATCCGAGCGCTGCAAGCCGATTCGCCATTGGAATTAGTACCGACGCTGCTTGCCCTCCATGCGCTCCCGGCTAGCTTCCGCGGGCGCTCGCGACAATATGTGGACCAGGTAATCGAGCGGCTGGTTCCCCTGGCTGCCGGAGCTGGCGTAGCGCCGGGCATTAGCCCGGCACGTACCGAACCCTCGACCACCTCAGGACGGGCGTCGGGCTTTAGCCCGGCACATGCCGCCCTAAAGTGCGGCGCTACAATGCCCAAGAATCCGCCGCCAGAGAGATTAGCGGAATTCATCGACTGCTTCTGCGACCGCGGCGCGTTCAGCGTGGAAGATTGTCATCGCGTGTTGGAGGCAGGCCGCCGGTTCGGCCTCGTCCCACGGATTCACGCCGAGCAGCTTTCGCGCACCGGCGCCGCGCGCCTTGGCATCGAGCTCGAAGCGGCCTCCGCCGACCATCTCGACAAGCTTTCCGCCGCGGATATTCGCGCCCTGGCAGGGTCAAACGTAGTCGCCACGCTTTTGCCGGGAGCGAATTTCCATTTGGGATTGAAGCTGTATCCTCCCGCGCGCCCGCTCATAGCCGCCGGAGCCGCCGTGGCTCTGGCCACGGACTTCAATCCCGGCACCAGCCCGACCCTGAACATGCAATTCATCCTGTCTCTCGCCTGCACGCAGATGGGGATGACGCCGGCGGAAACCATCGCCGCCTCGACCATCAATGGCGCCTGCGCCCTGCGCCGCGCCGACCGCCTCGGTTCGCTGGAAGCAGGCAAGCAGGCCGACCTGATTATGCTGGATGTCGATGACTACCGCGAAATCCCTTATTACTTCGCGGTGAACCATTGTGTGATGACGGTGAAGCGCGGGAGGATTGTTTACGCGCGCTAGGCGCGTGCGGTAAATTCAAGATTCAAAATGCAAGATTCAAAATTCAAGAACAACATTCAAAACAAATTCAAAACCAAAAGACAAAAGCAAAGTACAAGAGCAAAAGACAAGAACAATAGGACCAATTAATACACTGCAAGCGCGAGAACTTCTATTTCGAGCCGCCGTTCAACAGACAAATCACCGCTACCGCGTACACCTAAAGCAGAATCCGTTCAGGCTATTCGGCTCCCGTCCATTGACAATTCACCGCTCTCGCGTGGGCACAGAACAAAATCCGTTCGAGCTATTCGGCTCCTCAGGCCTCAATCTTCTCGCCTTTTCGAGCCTCAATCTCCGGCCTGGATGCTGGCCGGAACGGGGGATTCCGGGTTCTTGCTGGTCTTGAATCTTGAATTTTGAATCTTGAATCCGCTCTTCACGCCCGCGTGCCGCCCCTTCACATATGTTCCAGCTCCTTGAGAAATTCCTCCCGGCCCCGCCGCGCGACGTCTGCTTGTCGCATCTTCTCGGTCACAAAGCGCTCACCCTTCAGGTCCGAATCCCGCAGCGACCGAATCCAACCGCCAAGTTGCTTCGAAATACTTTCCGCTCGGGATTTCAGATCCAGAATTTCCGATTCAAAACCCGCCAAGGCCGGAATTTTTTCGATCAGGCACAGCATCGATCGCACTTCCCCTGCCGAACCGCGCGCGATATAGAGAAACGTGAGCAACTCCTGCTTGGTTCCGCGTTCAAACCCCTCGGCGATATTGTTTGAAACTGAGACTGCCGCCCGTTCGATCTGGTCCCGCAACGAGTATTGCCGCCGGAACGGGGGCTTCTCCGTCAATGCGTATACGGCTGTTGCCAGTTCAATGGCCGCCTGCCATACCGGCAATTGCTCGAATCGTCCATACGTCATGTCCACCTCCGCTGTCCGTCTTCATTTCTTGAATTTTGAATCTTGAATTTTGAATCCTCATCTGGGTTTTCCGCCCCGGCCATCAGGGGCACGATGACTTCCGCACATATGTTTATCGTCAGAAATCGTTTGGGTTGTGAGAAGATTTACTGCAAAGCAGGGAATTTTCGGGAATTTCGATTCAAATCGTCCTGGTTTGGGGCTAAACTTTGGCCTTTAGGACGGAAACGGAAATCCCGTTGCCTTTGAGCGGAGGCGTACCTTGAAATCGGCGAAGCTAGGGTTCTTGGTTTTTTTCTTCCTGCTATCTTCGGCTGTGGCATTTTCCGCGAAAGACCCCAGTGATTACCCGCTGAAGGTGGAGATCCTCTCGAATCACTGGGACCGATATCGCCCCTACCCAAGACGCGATCCTTACAATTTCTTGTACCGGGTGACTGGCGTGGGCAATCTCATGGATGGCGCCAGTGTGCACGCGATTGATTTCAAATACACAGATATGCAAGTCATACGCTCTAATGCCCGCAACCAGACCTATCCCGCCCGTTGGAAGAAGCCTCAACACGAGCTGGAAGTTCTGGCGCCGGATATTGGCCATGAGGGAAAGTACCTGACTTGCGATATGGCGACCTCGGTTCGCGAAGGCGTTTACGAACGGGGGCGTTCCGGGGTAACCGAAATCTCCCAGGCAGACTACCAGGCGCGGAAAGCTAAAGCGGTAGCCAACGCGGCCTCCCAGGCTGCGACGCCGTCCGCGGCCGTCTCAAAAATTTCGGTCACTTCGAATCCCGCCAGCGCCGAAATTGATGTCGACGGCGAGTTCATGGGCACCACGCCCTAGGTTCTCCAACTGGATGTCGGGGAACACACCATCGCCCTGCACAAAGCCGGATTCAAGATCTGGCAGAGGAAGATGAAAGTGGTCGCCGGCGAAATCAAATTGAGTGCGGACCTGGAACCGGAAGCTCCGCTCTAAACCGGCCGGATTGGCGAGGCCGCAGAATTCCGGTTTTCTTTGCAAGAATGTTGTACCTGTTCGGACATTACGATAATAAGTCGGGATTGATTGTTCGGTCTTCATAAAGGAAAGGGGAATCCCCCCTCATGGCGAGGAGGCGCGGAATGAGATCCGCCAAACTAACATCCCTTATTTTTCTCTTCCTGCTATCTCCGGCGGTGGCCTTATCCGCGAAGGACCCCAGTGATTACCCGCTAAGGGTAGTAATCGTGTGGAATCACTGGGAAGTGTTTAACGTGCCCACGGGCAGCACTGCCCTCCCCACTTTCGTGCACAAGGTGAATGGCCG
>Ga0326727_10015810_pt1 | contig 16093 bp, 15 predicted proteins | sample MB2enrmetagenome_FD_207643 | JGI IMG/M metagenome (GOLD analysis project Ga0326727, IMG submission 207643) | Lab enriched peat soil microbial communities from McLean, Ithaca, NY, United States - MB29MY | ecosystem: Environmental > Terrestrial > Soil > Wetlands > Peat | place: USA: New York...
TCCTTGTTGGCCAAGCCCACCGGCTTTCCTGCCAGGATGGCCGCATGCGTCGCCTCCAGCCCGGCCACACCCACAATCGCCGAAACCACAAAGTCGGCTTCAGGCAGTGTCGAACACGCAACAGTGCCCTCGGTCCCGTGCGCCACTTCAATCCCGGTCACGCCGGCCTGCCGCAGCCGCCCAGTCAGCTCCCCGGCCAGCTCTTCCGTGGCCAGTGAGACCACCTTCGGCCGCCAGCGCATCACCTGCGCAAACGCCTCGTCCACGTTACGGCCGGCTGCCAGCGCGGCCACTGCGTACCGCTCAGGAAACTGCTCGACGATGGAGAGGGTGCTCTGCCCGATGGAGCCCGTGGAACCGAGGATGGCGAGTCGCTTCAAAATAGCCTCTAGCCTTTAGCCGCTAGCTTTTAGCTCTTGTCTCACTCGGCCGCCGCGAACAGTCACGGACTTCACGTCTTCGATTTTTCCGGCGCTTGGCATCGGCCCTCAGAACCATCGAAAGCTGGATCTCAATTGGCTCAGAGCTAGAAGCTTGGAGCTAGAAGCTATTTTAAAACCGCTGGTGAATCACCTGAGCGTACCACAGCACCGGAGCCGCCAGCAGCAGCGCGTCGATGCGGTCCAGCACCCCGCCGTGACCGGGCAGCAGGTCGCCCGAATCCTTTACCCCCGCCGATCGCTTCAGCGCCGACTCAGCCAGATCGCCCACCTGCCCCGCCACATTCACCACCACGGCCAGCCCCAGCCAGTACCACCAATCGTCTGGGAACGAAAGCACTGTCGAGGGGCTCGCCCGCTCCAGCCAGGCAAGAACCGCCGAAGCCCATGGCTCCTGTAACAGAGCCGCCAGCCCTACCAGCGCCGCCGCAACCAGAACGCTCCCGATCACTGATGCCGCGGCTCCCTCCCAGCTCTTTCCCGGGCTCAGCGAGGGCGCCATTTTGTGCCGGCCCCACGCGCGGCCCGCGTAGTAAGCGGCCGTGTCTCCCACCCACACCACGCACAGCAAGAACAACACCAGCGAGGGTCCATTGGTTTGCTCGCGCAGCGCAGGCAGGGCGATCAGCGTCAGCCCGGTGTAAAGCAGGCAGAAGATCGAAGCCGAGGCGTCTGCAATCGTCTCTTCCACCGGCTTGAAGAACGTGCAGTACACCAGGAGGGCCAGGCCCAGAATGCCGAACAGGGCCGGGGTCAGGTCGGGCGATTCAAAGTTAACCGCAAACAGCGCCAGAAGAGCCACCAGCGTCGCAATCCGCGGCGGGTTCGCTCCGCAGCGCTGGCTCAGGCCCAGATACTCCCACCCGGCCAGCGCCGCAACCCCGGCCACGCCCAGCGTAAACAGCCATTGCCACCTGGGTGCAAGAAACACCAGAACGAGGACAACAGGAATCAGAACAGCAGCCGTGATGACGCGTTTCATTCAGGGTTGAGAATACACCGCCGGGGCGGGAACGCCCCGGTTACGAAAGATTCGGAGTTCTCATCGCGCCACTGGACGTGTGAGGGGCGCCGTGAGAGCCATGATGCCGGATCAGCTCGCTTTCTCATCTGCTTTGGATTTGACCTGGTCGGGCGCGGAACAGTAGTGGGAGCCCTTCAGCTCACCGCGATCCTGATCTGATCGGGATCTTCTTCCACTTCGCCGCCGTCTTCGCCGATCCCGCCGTAGCGGCGTTCCCGCCGCTGGAAATCCGCGATCGCCTCCAGCAAGTGAATCCCCCGGAAGTCCGGCCAGTACCGCTCCGTGACGAAGATCTCGGTGTAAGCGATCTGCCACAGCAGGAAATTCGAGATGCGCTGCTCGCCCGAGGTCCGGATCAGCAGGTCGGGATCGGGCATATATGACGTGTAGAGATGGCGGTGAATATCTTCTTCGGTGATGTGGCCAGCGTTCAGGTGCTTGACCTTCATCTCCGCCGCAAGCCCGCGAAATGCGTCCACCAGCTCGGAGCGAGCGCTGTAGTTGAGGGCCAGCGTCAGCGTGGTGCCGGTGTTCCGCGCCGTTTCCTGCTCGACGTGGAGTAGTTTCTCCTGCACCTCGGGGGGCAGTTCGTGGATGTGGCCGATGGTGCGGAAGCGGATGTTGTTCCGGGTCATGCGCTCGAGATTGTTGTCGAGGTAAGTCTTCAGCAGGCGCATCAGGAAGCTCACCTCCGCGCGAGGCCGACGCAGATTGTTTTCCAGGGAAAAGGCGTAGAGAGTCAACCAGGGCAAGCCGATGCGAGCAGCCGTTTCCATGACGAACTGCACCGTCTTGGCCCCCTGCTGGTGGCCCACAAACCGCTTGAGCGAGCGGCGCCCCGCCCAACGCCCATTGCCGTCCATGATGATGGCCACGTGCTGCGGCAGGCGCTCGGGCTTCAGCGTCGCATAAACAGCGCGCTCCTCCGCGGTCAGCTCATCGATGCGCGTCGTGGGGGATGGAGATAAGGACTCGCCTCTAGGTTGCATTTGCGGTTTCCACACGGGCGCCCACAGGACGTCCCCAGGTGGCGCCGACGGCGTTCACGCCCGATCAATCAACGCACTGCTCATCGCGTGAGCGAATCTCCGGCCGGAATGAGGAATCAGCGGCCGGATCCGAGGAGTCACACCTTCGACCGTAATGCATTTTCCTGAATTCTGCAATGCAGGACTGGGCGGCGCCGTCGCCGGCGTGCCACATCGGTCCAGCGTCTTCCCGGTGCGGCACAGCAGCAAGGCCGCGTCTGCGGAGCGCCTGCCGCCAGCCGTGCCCCAAACGTGCCCCAGCAGTGCGAGCGATCGCGCCCCAAAAGACTCCGGCGCGGCGCGCCCCCGGTGCAGCAGCGTTCTATGCGGTACGGCGGCGGCCTATGGCCGCGTCCCGCACCGCGCTCGAAAGCAACGTCCGGTGCAGCGAGTCCAGGTGCGGCAGCAGCGTGGCAATCTCCGCCAGGAAAGGATCGCTCAGGATCGAGGTCACCTCTTCGTCGCGGCGGCTGCGCGCGTCGCGAACCAGTTGGCGCATTTCCACTCCAAGGGCCGTGGCCAGCCGCTCCAGCGATCCCAGCGTGGGGATCGCCTTGCCGTTCTCGATTTTGGAGATGTAGGTGCGCGGCACCAGCATCCGCCCCGCCAGTTGCCGCTGGCTCAGGTGGCGCGCCCGGCGCATCTCGCGCACTTGCGTGGCCACCTGCAACCCGGCCTCGCCGGCTTCCGGCGCGGGCTGGCTCGTCACCAGCCGCGGGGCCAGATACACAGGCTCCTCGATATCGAGCGGCCTGCGGCACCTTCTGCAAAGGGAATTACTGGTTCGATACTGCATCAGCCTGCAGTATTCACACCGCACCACTTCGCGTGTTTCCACGCTCACTATGGAAGTAGCCATCCTGGATGTACGGAGTGCCAGAGCTTGGACTCCGCGGTGCCTTGTTGCACCACGATTGGTGCTACTCTCAACGAAGTGAACCATAATTGTCAAGTAGAAATTTAGGGACAAACCGAAGAATGCCCCATTAGATCCGTGGAAACCCGACAAAAAACGAACCAGGTTGATCAACAGGAGTGAAACATGGCCGCCACAAACCCGCGCTACGGACGTGAACAAGCCTGGCAACTTCTCACCGAATGGACCCAAAGCGAAAGCTTGCGCAAGCACGCGCTGGCCGTTGAAGCCTGCGTCGTGGCCTGCGGTGAGCAGGAAGCGAGCCGTCTCGGCCTCGAGAGCCCGCAGCGCGCGGCGCTCGTTGAGCTCTACTCAACCACCGCCCTCCTCCACGACTTCGACTACGAGCGCCATCCCACGGCTGAGGAGCACCCCTTCATCGGCGTTCGCGAGCTGGAGCGGCTGGGCTGGCCCGAAGAACTCCGCACCGCCATCCTGGGCCACGCCCAATACTCCGGCGTGCCGCGCTCCTCCCACCTCGCCAAGGCCCTTTTTGCCTGCGACGAGCTGGCCGGGTTCCTCACCGCCTGTGCCTTGGTCAAACCCACCAAGGCCATCGCCGACGTAGAAGTTTCGAGCGTGAGAAAGAAGATGAAAGACAAGGCCTTCGCCCGCGGCGTCCACCGCGAAGACATCGTTCAGGGCGCAACCGAGCTCGGCGTCGATCTCGACGCCCACATCGCGTTCTGCATCGAAGCCATGAAGAAGTACGCAGGGGAGCTTGGGCTGTGAGGCCAGAGCAGGCGCATGGACGGATTTGCTTCGCCCTTGCCATCCCCTCATCGCGCCAACGGTGGGTTCGCATGAGCCGAAACCTGACTTAAATGAAGCCAAAAGCTTGGAGCTAGAGGCAAGGAGCTGCCTTCTTCCCGCCTATCTCTGCCACTCGCCGCTCTTGACGATGGGCGCGTCCCGCGGCTCCCGGTTGTATCGATAGATCCAGCAGTCCATCGTGCGGCCGTCGCTCATCTCCACAGCCTGCCGCACGCGAACAAACTCGCTCGTCTCCGGAGCCTGCGGGTCAAAGCCCTCGTATACGTCGAGCTCCAGCAGGACGCTCTCGTCTTCCGGCATCTTCATCACCGTGCCGGCAATCCTTCCCATCGCGCTGGCATCGGGAACGGCGCCAGGGTAGCCGCCCAGATCGTAGAGCATGCCGCTCACGAATCCCTCGCCCACAGCCCGCAGCTTCGCCGCGAGAGGCGCAATCTTTGCCGGCGCGCACCCCGGCCGCAATGTCCCATACGCAAAAAGGGTTTCGCTCATCATTTGCACGTTGATGCTATGGTCTGTTCCCAATCCCTGGACAGTCCTCACCTATTGAGGTGGCGCAACGCCGTTCTCCTTTGCTCACGGCTGTTCGCCGTTCTGAGGTAGTGAACATGGTTTGTCCTGATCGATGTGATACTGCCACGCCGGGATCGTCTTACCTCGGGGATAATACTCGATCTGCTGGTCCCCGGCATCTGTGTGAACCTTGAATTTCGCCACGTGTTTCGGGTCATGCCGATAAAACGAATTGGCGAGAAGGCGTTGGCCGTCACGAAGCCCCGCATTGAAAGCCGGCCCATTTTCGACGACCCCCGCGACAGTTCCTGTGGATCGAGAACGATCGAAATCGAACCCGAGATCGAAGGTCGGTACATCGTCCAGCGATGCGTGGGTACAACCACCCAGCACTGGCAGATGCTCGGGCGCCGGAAGATCTCCATGGTGAATCACCGCCTGTTCCAGTAAGGCGCGTGACCCGGGCGAGAGGTAGCGCCCCGCCGTCGAGAGAATGCGATCGAGGGTGTATGGCTGATCGCCAGTTCGCATCATATCGAACATCACATCGTCGAGCGAGTGCTGCCCATCCGACTCTCTCCGGATTGTGCCGTCCAGCCAGAGCGATATGATCCGGCCACGAACATATTCGTCGTTCGAAACCGGAAACCTGCGCAAAACGGCGTTGATTGAGTTGATGTATTCCGAAGAAGTCAACTCACCCGCCCGGTACGTGAGCAATTGCGCGTAATATTCGGTCGGACCTTCCCGGAACCACTTAATCAGGTCCTGGTCGTAGCCCGTCGGCACCGCTCCCATTCGCCCTGGGTCCCACGCATGAAACGATTCGTGCGCAAGCTGTGGAAGCAGCCCGTTGATTGAATCGAGACGAGACACGAACATCCAGAACGCGCTGGTAAAGGCGCTGCCGTCGCTGCTCCCATGATCCTGGTCGTACGGGCTTAGAGTGACGAGAAAGAATGGGAAGTTGTCGTCGTGCCAAAAATTTCGAACCATCCCGACAACACTTTGAATATCTTTGACCGCATCGTCATCGGAAAAAATCCAGGCGCCGCGCACGGCAAGAAATGCAGGGCTGCCGTTGATCTGGAATTTGTGGATGCGGAAATCGCCGGCCGCGTAAAGACCCTCGTTTACCTCTCGCCAGGGCCCGGTAAATGTTTGGCAACGATCGGCCGCCGATGCGCTGGTGCCGAAGCTGGTGGCCAACGCCCAGGCAGCTGGAATCGCTCGCCAATCGAAATTTGCTGTTTCGATCGCCTGATCGTCAAGCTTGATCCGCACCAGCGCGTTGCTTCCCGTAAACTCAACGTACTCGGGCATCAGGACCGGATGGAACTGAAGCGGGTTCACCAGCGGCCCATTCCAATCCTTGTAAAGATCGTACGCAATGACCACCTTATGGCGCGCGGGGGCGCGGACAATCATCGCGTCTGCATCCGTGCCCTTTTCGAGCGAGGCGTCTCTGGAAACCACGCGCAGGTTGGTCATGGCGTGGAGCGTCCCTCCCGCCCACTGCGTTGGCAGGACCAAGGTTTGGGTTCCATTCGCGCTGGACCAAAACGAGAATCTCACATGCAAGACCAGACTGGTGGAAGTCGCTTCCGGCTGGAATCGATAGGTAATGGTGTGTTCGTGCGCCGTCGCCGGAAAATGGCATTGTGCCAAGCCGGCATTCGAGACTCCGATAAGGCCGGCGAAACACATCACAGCGTCAATCACGCAGATTGTGAGTCTCATAAATCCACGAGACGCTGTCGGGGTTGTCTGCGCTCACGACTGCCCATGCTGGCGTCAAGAGTGAAAGGCAACGCGTCCCCGATCCCCGACCCCTACTCCCTACCCCCTGGTCCCTGCTTTCGCAGCTCCGCCACAATCTCTTCGGCCGCCGCCCGCGCCTCCGCTTCCTTATCCGGCGGAAAGCTGATGGCTCCCACGCGCGCGTGCCCACCCCCGCCGTAGCGCTCGCAAATCTGCGCCAGGTTCACCATCTTTTTGGGGTCGGCCTTGGCCCACGGATTCGATCCCACGGCCACCTTGGTGCGGAAGCTGGACTTCGACAAACCAACCGAATAAGTCGCCTGCGGATACAGGTAGTACGGGATGAACTTGTTGAATCCTTCCATCGGATAGTCGGAGATGTCGAAGAGGATCGTCCCGTCGCGCTCTTCCGCCCGGCTTCGGATCAGTTCCAGTGCCTGCTTATGGCGTTCGAGAAGAGGAGGCAACTGGCTCCCCACAAACGGCTCGCTCAGCACTTCGGCCAAAGGCATCTGGGTAAGCAACGGAATCAGCCGCGGAATGAACTTGGGATCCTGCGCGGCCTCGATGATCAGCGTCAGCTTCATCGCCGGCGCCGCCATCTCCACAGCCGCTTCGGGGCTCTCAAACTTCGCGCCATCCACAATGTCGGCCCAACGGACCAGCTCCGCCACAGGCGCCGTATCGAACCCGTAGCGCGTTTTGGCAATGTGGGCCAAGAAACTGGTGCACGACGTGTAAGTGGGATCGAAGAACTTGCGCGCCGCGCACTTGGCGTCGCGCTGGCAAGCCAGAAAGTTCTCGTGGTCCTGCGCTGTCAGGAACGCCGACAGGTGGTGATCGAACCACCATGTGATCCGCGGCGATGCCGAATATTTGAAGTCCACGATCGCATTCTCGTCGCCCGTGAACTCGCCCTCATCGAAGAGCGCCCCGGCGCGGTGCACCAGCCCGTGATACTCGTAGCTCGCGCCCGCCACGATGCATTCGCGGTGAAAGCGCGTAAACAGCGACGCCGAGCATGCTCCGTCAAAGCAATTGTCGTGGTAAAAGACGCGAACCAGCAAAACCTGGGACCCTCCCTGGCGCCAAAGCTTGAAAAGCCGGAACTGTACAGCATCAAGGGATTGGCCCGTTGTGTCAAGCAGAGAAAGCGCGTGCGGCGCGAAATTGCCCCACGGCCGCAAGCTTTGCCGCTCGCGGCAGTGGTCTAGCTCACGTTGACGGCACGGCCCATCGTTTACCCTCAAAAAAGCCATCTCGCATGACCACGGCTGCCGCTCAAGCTCGTTACCCGCTCACCCAGGGCGTCAACCCGTGGCTGGTCACCCTCTCGGTCATGTTGCCCACTTTCATGGAGGTGCTCGACACGGCCATCGCCTCGGTGGCTCTGCCTTACATCGCTGGCTCGCTCTCGGCCTCAAACTCCGAGGCCACATGGGTGCTCACCAGCTACCTCGTCGCCAACGCAGTCATTCTGCCCGCCTCCAATTGGTTTGCCCGGCGCTTCGGCCGCAAGCGCTTCCTGCTTATCTGCGTAAGCCTCTTCACCGTCGCCTCGTTCTTCTGCGGCGCGGCTCCGTCGCTGGCCGTCATTCTGTTGGCCCGCGTCCTCCAGGGCGCAGGCGGTGGCGCTCTCCAGCCTCTGTCGCAATCCATCCTGCTTGAGAGCTTCTCCCTCAAGGACCGTTCCAAATCCATGGCCGCTTATGGACTGGGAATTGTCGTCGCTCCAGTTCTTGGCCCCACATTGGGCGGATGGCTCACCGACACCTGGAGCTGGCGCTACGCCTTCTATATCAACATTCCCGTCGGCATTCTCGCCGTCATCATGATCAGCCGTTTCGTCCACGACCCGCCCTACATCAAGAACGCCAAGGTGGGCGCCTTCGACAACATCGGCTTCGGCCTGCTCATCGTCTGGACCGGCTGCCTGCAGATCGTTCTCGACAAAGGTCAGGAGGACGACTGGTTCGGCGCCGTCTGGGTGCGCTGGGCGGTCGCAACGCTCATCGTCGCGCTCCTCTTGTGGATCTGGCGCTCCTGGGCCAATCCCAAGGGCCTGGTCGATCTGCACATCATCAAAAACCGCAACTTCCGCACCGGCTGCCTGATGATTGCCATGCTCGGAATGTGCATCTACATCACCATCGCCATCCTGCCGCTTTACTATCAGGAAATTCTCGGCTACACGGCATTCACCGCGGGCCTCGTTGTCTTTCCCCGCGGCGTGGGCTCCTTCATCGGCTCGCCCATCATCGGCATTCTCGGTTCGCGCATCGACAACCGCAAGCTTCTCTGCGCCGGCTTTCTCGGCTTCGCCGTCTGCGCCTTCATCTTCGGCGAGGTCAACCTCGACATCGGCCCCTACACACTGCTCCTTCCCATCACCCTAACGGGATTCGCATTGAGCTTTGTCTTTGTTCCCCTGGCCACGCTCTCCACGGCCACCATCTCCAGGAACGAGATGGGCAACGCCACCGGCCTCTTCAATATGCTGCGCAACATCGGCGGGTCCATTGGAATTGCCATGGCCACCACTGCGCTCATCCGCCGCGCCGATTCCCACCAGACCGACCTCAGCGCGAACCTCTCTCCCAGCTCCGCCGTGCTGCAGCAGAAGGCCGCCATGATCGCCACGTACCTCGGCCATCGCATCGGCCCTGGCGCCGCGCGCCCCGGCTCCTACGGCCTGCTCTACCGCCTCATGCAGCAGCAGGCCGCCCAGCTTGCCTACGTCGATGTCTTCCGCTGGACCGCCGTCCTAGCCCTCATCTGCGCCGCCTGCGCCTGGTTGTTCAAGAAGCCGGCGAGCCACAGCGCTCCGCCGCCCGGCGCGCACTGAGCACTCAGCCCGGAGCAGCGCTCTCCCAACCACTTGCGTTCCGCCCGGGATTGCGCTCTACTTGCTGCCATCATGCAATCCGTGAAATCTTGCGCTGCTGCGCGGTTTCTGCGGCGTCTCGCCGTCGCTTTGGCCGTCCTCACGCTGGCCGCTGCTACGCTTTCGGCGCAGGCCACTGCCGATCCACCGCAAAAGCCAACGCCCGCCAAGGTCGAGAAGCAGATCCTCCTCTTTCCGGAATCGGTGGTGCTGGAACAGTGGCCCCACACGCTCAAGCTCGTAAACGCGCCGCAGGACCTGAAGCTGCTCAACCCCGGCCAGTGCATCCGCGTCGGCATCATAGCCACCGGCGATGGCCGCGACGCCTATCTCGAGAAGACGCAGCTTTCATTTCGCGTCGAGTTTGCAGGCCACACCGACAGCCATCCACTCGCGCCCCTTGCCGCTACCAAGCAGATCAAGCCCGAGGGCGGAGATTTCGTGACAGCGGTTCTGGCTTCGGCAAACATTGAAAACCCGCTCCTGACGATGGCTTCAATGGGCGCCTCGGCAGACAACTGGTGTGTCCCCGACGGTGCCCAGGACGGAACCGCTATCATCAACGCCGAAGTCGAATCTCCCGGTGGCCACCAGAAGCTGGACCGCGCCAAGATCCTGATCGAGAGCTTCGAGACGGGCAGCAAGCGCTCATTCAAGAATGAGAACGAGTTCGACGACTTCACGATGTCCTACCACTACCAGCCGAACCCGGCGCGCCTTTTTCCCGCATTGCAGTCGTTTGCAGGCGAAACTCAGGCTCGTTCCCAGGCTGGAGTTCTGGAGAGCATGGCCGCGTCCTTCGGCTCCGCGCTCAAGGCCGACCCGGTCGCCGCGAAAGATTTCATGGCGCGAATTTCAGCGCAAACAGGATTCACGCGCGCCTTCGGTCTGCTCGCGCTTCTCAATGGCGGATACGACATTGACCCGGCGCTGAAGGCCATGAATGAAGAGGACCGGCAAATGTTCGCGAACCATCCGGTTCTTCCCGATCCTTTCGAGCTGAAACCGGACGATCAAAACCCCACGCGTCTCGATATGCTCTGGGGTATATTCACGTCCACCGGGGAGCTTGCCCCAATGCAGAAGATTGCCAGCGCTCTCGCCTGGCGCTCCGACTACGACACGTTTGACAAAATGCGGAAGAGCGGCACGCAGATCAAGGAGCTGACCCCCTCGATATGGCGAGCCCTTACCTATGGCGCCGCCGGCTGGTCTATGGGCTCATTTCAAAGAACCGATCCGCTGGCCGCCGATTACATTGAATTCATGATCGCCTCGCCTGACACGCCGCCAGAGATCAAATCGGAACTCAAGGGCCTGTCCACGAATCCGGCCTTCAGGCAGGCCAACGAAAAGTAAGCCGTCCTACGCCGCATCCCCAAACACGCGTCCTCCGGCCTTGCGCACCGCGTCCGCTAAGCGCGTATCGAACGTTGCCAGCGTCCTGCCCGTTCGCAGCGCCAATTCCAGGTAGGTTGCGTCGTAAGCCGTCAGCCGATAGATGCGCCCAAGGTCCATCCAGCGAGTTTGCGCGAGGGTAGACGGAGCGTCGTCCTGCTCGATCTGAAGCCGCGCCAAGTCCGAGAGGAAGGCTGTGGAGTTGTAGACAGTCAGGCGCTTCGCCCGTTCAAAGACCAGAAGGGTGTTGGCGATCTCTGGGAACCAGAGAGCCGGCACAAGTGCGCCGGAAGCTCGCACTTCGTCAAAAGCCTGTTGCGCGAGCTGGGCCTCCCCGGTGCTGGTTCGCTGAATCAACCAGCCTAACGCCATCGAGGCGTCCAGGATCAATTTCAAGGCCTTCCTTCCTCAATCGCCGCCTTGATCTCTTCCGGAGAGATTCCGGTAATACGCGGGTTTCTCAGCCGCTCGTACGCTGCTTCAACTTCCTCCGGAGCATGCCTGGGACCCATTGGTTGCACGGGAATCACCTGGGCCTTCGCCTGCCCCCGCACAGTGATCGTAAACCGCTCTCCCTGCTCGACTTTGCGCACAATCTCGGATAACCGGGTCTTCGCCTCGAAGATTCCGACGGTAGACATTCCTTGCCTCCAGCGGTGCCGATGGTCTGTACAAACAATCTAGTTCACAAACTAGTTTATCAGAAACTTGGGAAATTATCCACCAGGCTCGTACTCCGGCAGCTCTCAACCCGCCAGCGCTACAAACCTCTTCTGCTCCTCGTCGTACTCCTCAATCCGCCCGCTCAGAATGTCGTAATACCACCCGTGCACCGTCAGGCGGCCTTCCGCTACCGCGCTCCGCACCGGCAGCAGCGCGCGCAGATTTTTGAGCTGCGCTACCACGTTGCCCCGGATCAGCGCCGCCAGCTCCGCGCTCTCGCCATCGGCTTCGTTCAACGGCTGCCGGTACGCAAACGCCGCCTGCACGTGCTCCAGCCATCGCTGCGCCCTGGGCAGCTGCTCCAGGCTCTTCCGGTCCAGCGCTGCTTTCATCGCTCCGCAGTCCGAGTGCCCACACACGATCGCGTGCCTCACCTTCAGCACATCCACTGCGTACTCGATCGTCGCCGTCACTCCGTCCACGTCATGGCTTGTAATCGGCACCACATTCCCAATGCTCCGCGAGATGAACAAATCCCCCGGCTCCGTACCCAGAATCAAATCCGGCAGCACGCGCGAGTCCGCGCAGGTGATGAACAGCCACTCCGGCGCCTGCCCCTCCGCCAAAAGGCGAAAGTTGCTCTTCTTCGCCGGAAACACCTCCGCCAAAAACCTCTTATGTCCCTCAATCAGCCGTTGCATCCTCGCCTCCGGCGAATTCATTCGCGTTGGGAGCCGCGTCGCTCGCCTCTGCCCAGCCTATCGCACCGCAACCGGCCTCATCGATCCGCCACACCCGGGACGACTATCCTGTTCGAGAGGAAACGGCTTCCATGAATCGCCTGCAAAGCTCTTCGCTCTCCGCAATCCTCTGCCTTCTGCTGGTGATGCTCGCGGCTCCGCATGCCCCGGCCCAATCCCCCAACCAGACCGTCGACAACCTCTCGCTTGGCCTCCGCTCGCAAATCGATCGCATCGCGGCACAGGTCCTCGAAGCCACCGGCGTACCCTCCGCCTCCATCGCCGTCGTCCAGCACGGCAAGCTCGTCTACACCCACGCCTACGGCAGCGCGCGCCTCGCAACGGACTCCGCTCCCGCCGTCCCCGCCACGCCAGCCATGCGCTACTCCATCGGATCGATCTCCAAGCAATTCACCGCCGCCGCCATCCTCATGCTTCAGCAGCATGGCAAGCTTTCGCTCGACGATCCCGTCGGCAAATTCATCCCCGGCCTCACCCGCGGCAACGAGGTCACCATTCGCCAAATTCTCTCCCACACCTCCGGCTACCAGGACTATTGGCCCGAGGACTACGTAATGACTCCCATGCTCCAGCCCACCACTGCTGAGCAAATCCTCGACACCTGGGCCAAAAAGCCGCTCGACTTCGATCCCGGCGCCCAATGGCAGTACTCGAACACCAATTACGTCATCGCCGGCCGCATCGTCGAAATCGTCTCCGGCCAGCCGCTCTTCGACTTCCTCACCCAGCGCATTTTCCGCCCGCTGGGTATGACCGCCGTCTGGAACTCCGACGCGAACCAGCTCGCCCCGCCCGATGCCACGGCCTACTATCGCCACGCCCTCGGGCCCTTGCGCCCCGCACCCAAGGAGGGCAGTGGCTGGATGTTCGCCGCTGGCGAGCTCGCCATGACCGCGCACGACCTCGCTCTCTGGGACGAGAGCCTGCTTGCCCAATCGATTCTCTCCTCCGAGAGCTATAAAACAATGTTCACTGAGGTCAAGCTGAAGAACGGCGAAGGCACGCAATACGGCCTCGGCGTCGAGGTCCGCGATCGCAACGGTCATCGCTCCATCGAGCACTCAGGTGAGGTCTCCGGCTTCGTCTCTGACAACGAAGTCCTCATCGACGATGGCGCCGCCGTAGCCGTCCTCACCAACCAGGACGCCGTCGGCGCCGCTGCCACCATCGCGCGCCTGGCCACGCCCCTCGTCGCCGGCTACCCGCTCAGCGCTCCCGAGCAGCAGGCCCTCTCGATCTACCGCGGCCTGCAGCAGGGCCGCATCGACCGCTCGCTGCTCGCGCCCAATCTCAGCGACTATTTCACGCCCGAAGCACTGGCCGACTTTGAGTCCAGCCTGGCACCGCTCGGCGAACCGCTCAGCCTCCGCCAGATCCACGAAGAACTCCGCGGCGGCATGACCTTCCGCTCCTTCGACATCACCTACCCGTACCGTCACCTCCGGCTCACCACCTACACCTACCCCGACGGCAAGCTCGAGCAGTACCTCATCGCGCCCGCCGAATAGACCTCTGACCACTGGCCACTGACCCTTGATCTCTGATCTCTCTTCTCTGACCCCCGTCGCACCCCTCCGGTAAACTGATTCCAGACCCATGTTCGAAAACCTCACCGACAAACTGCAGCGCGTCTTCAAGAACCTTCGCGGCCAGGGCACGCTCACTGAAGAGAACATCGCCGAAGCCATGGGCGAGATTCGCGTCGCCCTCCTCGAAGCCGACGTGAACCTCAAGGTTGTCACGGACCTCATCGAGCACATCCGCCAGAAAGCCGTCGGCACCGAAGTCCTCACCGCGCTCTCGCCCTCCGAGCAGGTCGTCAAAATCGTCCGCGACGAGCTCATCGCCCTCCTCGGCCGCGACACCGCGCGCTTCAACTTCGCTTCCAAGCCGCCCACCGTCATTCTTATGGCCGGATTGCAGGGCTCCGGCAAGACCACCACAAGCGCCAAGCTGGCCGCGTGGCTCAAGAAGGGTGGTCACCGTCCCATGCTGGTTTCGGTCGACGTCTACCGCCCCGCCGCGCGCGAGCAGCTCAAGGTCGTCGCCAAACAGGTCGAGACCCGCCTCTACGAAGGCGATCTGAAGGCCGAAGCCGCCGGGTCGGCGTTAGTCGAGCGCCTCGCCCGCGAAGCCCGCCGCGAAGCCGTCATCATGGGCTGCGACACCCTCATCGTCGACACTGCCGGCCGCCTGCACATCGATGAGCAACTCATGGCCGAGATGGAGCAGCTCAAAAAGCTCCTCTCGCCCTCCGAGATCCTCTTCGTCGCCGACGCCATGACCGGCCAGGACGCGGTCAACTCCGCGCAGGACTTCCACTCCCGCCTCTCGCTCACCGGCGTCATCCTCACCAAGATGGACGGCGATGCCCGCGGCGGCGCAGCACTCTCCATTCGCCACGTCACCGGCCAGCCCATCAAGTTCATCGGCGTCGGCGAAAAGCCTGACGCCTTCGAGCCATTTCATCCCGACCGCATCGTCGGCCGCATCCTGGGCATGGGCGACATGCTCTCCCTCATCGAGAAGGCCGAATCCACCCTCGACCGCAAAAAATCCGAGGAGCTGGCCAAGAAAGCTCTCCTCGGCGACGGCTTCTCGCTCGAGGACTTCCGCGAGCAGCTCCGCCAGATCAAGAAGCTCGGCTCGATGGAGTCGATTTTGAAGATGATGCCGTCGGTCGGTCCTTTCGCGGGCATGCAGCAGGCCGCGCAAAGCGTCGACGAAAAACAGTTCGTCCGCCTCGAGGCCATCATCAACTCCATGACGCCCCGCGAGCGCCGCAACCACGAGATCATCTCCGGCACGCGCCGCAAGCGCATCGCCGCGGGCTCGGGCACCAGCGTGCAGGAGGTCAACCAGCTCCTCCGCCAGTACGCCCAGATGGCCAAGATGTTCAAGCAGGTAGGCCGCGGTGGCCTCGCCAAGAGCATGATGCGCGGCGGGCTCAGCGGCATGGGCCTCGGCAGCAAGCAACGGTTTGGGCGATAAGATTCAATCGAGGTGACGAAGGCGAGCGCCGTCGATCACCTTTGCGCAACACAGAGACAATCTGAGGGAAGACGCATGACCGCCCTCCAGGACCAACTCGACGAGATCACCGCCAACACCCGCGGCCTTGTCCAGCCTGAGCGCATGGCCGTCAGCGAGCGCGCCGTCGCCGAGCTCTTCGCCTCCGGCATCGAGCAAAACATTCTCCCCGTCGGTGCCATCGCCCCCGAATTCACCCTCCCCGACGCTTCCGGCCGCCCCGTCCGCTCTGCCGACCTCCTCGCCCTCGGTCCGCTGGTCCTCGACTTCTTCCGCGGTCGCTGGTGCCCCTATTGCGTTACTGAGCTCGAGGCCTGGCGCGATCTCTACCCGCGCCTCCGCGAGTCCGGCGCGCTTCTCGCCGCCATCAGCCCGCAGACCGAGCGCCAGAGCGACTTCATGGTGGGCCAGCACTCGCTGCCGTTTCCCGTCCTCACCGATCCCGGCTGCGCCCTCGCCGCCCAGTTCGGCCTCACCTACACCATCCCCGATTACCACCGCGAGTATTACCGTTCGATCCTCGTCAACATCCCCTTCGTCAACGGCGACGACTCCTGGCGGCTGATCCTACCCGCCACCTACGTCCTCGCCCGCGACCGCCGCGTCCTCTTCGCCGAGGCCCACGCCGACTTCCGCGTCCGCCCCGAGCCCGAAGAGGTTCTCGCAGCCGCCTTGGCCGCCGTCAAGCTGTAGCGCCGGTTTGCCGTAGCGCCGGTCTCTGCAGGTTGCGGAAAAATGGTTGAATTGTATCGAAGAACGAATGCCCGGGGCTAAAGCCCCCTGATTCTCCAAGCCTAATTCGTGGGGCTGAAGCCCCACGCTCCCTCCGTTGACCGAATTCCGGAGCTTTTCCGCAAGTTGCCTAGACCCGGTCGCCGCGGCGACTGCCGGTCTCCGGACC
>Ga0326727_10015812_pt1 | contig 16089 bp, 10 predicted proteins | sample MB2enrmetagenome_FD_207643 | JGI IMG/M metagenome (GOLD analysis project Ga0326727, IMG submission 207643) | Lab enriched peat soil microbial communities from McLean, Ithaca, NY, United States - MB29MY | ecosystem: Environmental > Terrestrial > Soil > Wetlands > Peat | place: USA: New York...
AGCGAGAACGGAAAAACGCGCTGAGAAAAGTGATAAATCCAATGCAAAATGGGATCATGGGCTTGGATTTATGTCATGGTGATCCTCCACCGCGCTCACCCTAAACACTTGAATTTGTTATACGATGAGTTTTGGCGATCAATCCTGGAACTGATTTCCCCGGCTATCATAGACATTGCTTTAGCGGGAACTCTCCGCAGAATATGTATAAGGCAGCGATTTTTTTCACGGACGGGAAAGCGGATGATTGTATAATCGTCCCGGTTCCAGTTTTGAACGATTGTGCATAAAGCCGATTAATGGAGCACACCGTTGATCCAAAGCAGCCGAGACCTCAGGTATTTTTTGGCGTCAGGCCCTGTCTCTTTGCAGTCCTTCCGTATCCTTAAGTCTCATGAAGCGGAGTGGCAAGGGTTTCGTTTCAGTTTCTACGTCCTGGCTGTTAGCCATGCGGTATCAATCGAATACGGAAATCAACGATTGACCGAGTTTCTTAGCTGCGTACCGATCCAGGCGACAGGGCACATCATAAGGGACGTCTCTGCTTTACGGCTGCCTTGGGAAGTCACCAACAGGCTTTCCGGCATGGATTACAGCTTTAGGCTCAGTCTAGCGGACGGAGCCGACGGCGATGCTTTTCTGCGCCGCTTCGACGCCAAGAATCAGATGACGGCTCATTACCCGATCAGTCCCGGCTTTCCAACCCCTATCACACGCATTGGCTGGCGCCTCGAGCTCGCAGAGGCGAATGTGGAAACAATCCACAGCTACCCTGAAGAGAACCGTGTCGTCAGGAGCGAGAGCGTTTTCAAGTTTTCGCCGGATCAGGCTTGATGACCGCCCAAGCAATCAGATATCCTAGGCGCCGGATGCGGGGAAATCGTCTGTAGGCCCATGTAAAAGGTAAAAGTAGCCGTTCCGTCAGCCGTTCCAGACGCGGAGCGTGCACGTGACACCACAAGTCCAGGATCCGCAACCAGCCGGGCATGAAAAGGATGCCGCTCCAGCCCAAGGGCTGGAATCCTGCAGATTCCAGCAGCCGGCGCAGTCCATTCGGGGTGAACGATTTCTCCATCCCGTAGGGATAATCCCCGAACTTGTTCCATAGATGGATCAGCAAGGGGCGCAGAAAAGGATCAAACTTGTTCGGCACGCCCACAATGGCGACACCGGAAGGCTTAAGCACGCGAAACAACTCACGCACAGCAACCTCGCAATCCTCGAAATGCTCGATTGTACCCATGGAGTAGACGAGGTCGAAAACATTCGCAGCGAATGGGAGCGATCGCACGTCAGCGACCGCGAACCTGGGTTGATGACTCTTCAGCACGAAGCGGGCATCCTTCACAACACTATGAGAAATATCGATTCCTGCGGGGCGCGCTCCCTCTTTTGCCATCCAAAGCAGAATCTCACTGTTCTTCGCCTCATCCCAAAGATCGCTCTTTAAGACGAGAAGGCCCTTCAAATCCGGGAAAAATTGTTCACATAGGCTGCGCTCACAATCGAAGTAATAACGCGTAGAGGCAGCCCCCTTGAGTGATGGGAATTGCGCCCCCATATCCTCCCAGAAGACTTCATAAACTGCATTCTTCGACCTGTGCGGCATCGTTTTACCCTCCGGTTCCCCGGTCCGGCAGCCTTTGTCTACCAGGAGATCCCGGTGCTGTCCAGCATTTGCCCCATTCCCAGGAAGCGTCGATTGGAATAACAGCCTCGAAGGGATGGTCCCCGTAATCATCCGCCTGGCAGAGTCCGGTAAAGCATGAGCAGAAGGCGAGAATCATACCAAAACTATTGTATCCAGGAAATGAGACAGGATGACCAGGTGAAGCGGCGGCGAGTCCTTTTACTTTCGCGCCTTTGATGCTAAGCTGCAGCATTCCCGCGGGAGTTGGCCGATTGAAGATGACATCTGCGGTTAGCGCAGCTTCGAATAGGGTTACCCTGAGGGGCGGGGCTGTGATCCTAGGGCCGGCGGTCGCCTGTACCCTTGCCATCTGGTTTGTCCCTCTCCCGATCGGCGCCGAAGCGAGGCACGCTCTTGCCATTGGTTTTCTGGTGCTTTTCCTTTGGATATCTCACCTTTTCCCGCATGCTGCAAGCGGACTGGTCGGATGTTGTCTTTTTTGGTGCATCGTGCGAGTTCCGTTTTCCACAGCCTTCGGTGGATTCGCAGAACCAAATGCCTGGTTCGTGCTGGCGGCCTGCGTCTTCGGGCTGATGACGACAAAGACCCATCTTGGGCACCGGCTGGCGGCCGCCGTGATGGGCCATTCCGGACTCTCCTATTCCCGGCTTGTCTTAGGATTCATACTGACGAGCCTCTTGTTAAACCTCATCGTGCCCTCCGGAGTTGCGCGGATCATAATCCTGGCCGGAATCGCGCTCGGCATTGTGAAGTCTAAGGGTTGGGGTCCGGATGCACTCCCGGCCAGAGGGCTTTTCGTTGCCTTCACTATCTCCTGCACCCTCTTTGACAAGCTGATGATTACCGGCGGATCGACTATCGTGGCCCAAAGCATCATCGAGAAAGTCGGGCAAACCCGGATTTATTGGAGCCAGTGGCTGTTGGATCAGCTTCCTTCTCTCGTGCTGAGCATACCCGCCTGCTGGGCCATCATTTTATGGTTGTTCCCGGAAAAAACTCATAACATAGCTTTCGGGCATCTGCCGGAGGGGGAAGCCAGCCCCGTCGGGGCAGCTTGGAATGCGGCTGAAAGACGGTGTGCGATTCTGCTGAGTGCGGCGCTGGGCCTGTGGGTCACGGACTTCCTCCATCATATTCATCCGGCAATGATCGCAATCGGGGTCGCTCTCGTGGCCGTGCTGCCCAGGATCGGAGTGCTCAGGTCGGGGGAACTGAAGGAGATCGACTTTTTGCCGTTTATATTCACGGCGTCAGCGCTCAGTCTGGGCGGTTGTTTGCTGAAGACCGGGGCTTTGGAGGTCATCACCCATGCGTTCACCACCCTTTGGCTTCCATGGGCTCACCGTTCTGTCCCGTTGGCAATCGTGCTTTACTGGACTTCGTTTGCCTTTCACCTGATCGTACCGAGCGACCCCACCACGCTGGTCACCTCAATGCCTGCCGTGGTGAACTTTGCGCGGGGACACGACTTTGGTCCTGCGGCCGCAGGCCTGACATGGACTCTGGCTCTGACAGGGAAGCTTTTTATTTATCAGTCGGGCGTGACCATTGTGGCCTTCTCGTTCGGTTACTTCAAGGCACAGGATTTTCTGAAGGCGGGAATCTGTCTGGCTCTTGTGGAGTTTATGATTCTTCTGATTCTTGTCGGCTGGTACTGGCCCCTCATTGGCCTCGTTCGATGAACCGGAGGGATCAAATGTCAACAGGCAGGGAGAACGACTTCTGAATGGACACGCTGCGATGATCGATGACTTGACCATGTGCTTTCGATACTTCACGGGTCTTCGGGACTACCTTCGGAAAACGCTTTCCCCTGAAGAATGCCGTCAGAGAATCCAGCGCCAGTTATCCGACAGGAGCCACTCTTTTCTGAGGATTCTCGAGAGGGGAATCTACGCCAATCCTCGCAGCCCGTATGCCCGCCTCCTAAAGCACGCAGGCATCGATCATTCGACGATTGCCTCCCAAGTCAACCAAGAGGGAGTGGAGAAGGCACTGGAACGGCTTTATGATGCAGGGGTCTACATCACGTTCGAGGAGTTTAAGGGACGCCGCCCTGTGCAACGCCCGGGGCTCGAATTTGCCGTTCGGCCGGAGGACTTTGACAATCCGCTGCTGGAGCGGGATTACGAGCTCAGGAGCGGAGGTTCCCGCGGGGTCGGGACCAGGATCATCGTTGATTTCGATCTGCTAACCCACGAAGCCGCCTATCACTTCCTCTCGATTGAATGCCTGAACGTTCGCAACCGGCCGGTCGCAATCTGGTACGGCGTGCCGCCCGTTGTGAACGGAATGAAACATGTGTTGCGCAATGCCAAAATTGGCCACCCCATCGAAATGTGGTTTTCCCAAAGCCGGCTCAGTCTGCGCCCGGAGACACTGAAATACTTCGTGTTTACGAACTACGCCCTTTACGCGAGTCGGCTGTTTGGCGCCCCTCTGCCGTCTCCGCAGCATACACCGCTCGAGCAAGCTCGGAAGGTCGCTGGCTGGCTGGCCGCAAAAAAAAGTTCGGGGAACCCAGGTGAACTGCATACCAACCCGAGCTCGGGAGTGCGCGTGTGCCTCGCTGCGAAGGAACACGGCCTCGACATCTCGGGCAGCTTCTTCAGGTTCAACTCTGAGCCCTATACCCCCGCGAAGGCCAGAATCGTTGCGGAAACGGGGAGCAGAGCCGCGGTGCAGTATTCCCTCGCGGAGATCGGCAACATCGGCATGGCCTGCGGAAACCCTGCGGCCCTCGACGATGTCCACCTGCTCACGGACAAACTTGCGGTGATTCAACGGGAAAAGCGGCTGCTGAACTCGACCGTCAGTGTGGGCGCGCTGGTGTACACCACTCTCCTTCCGAGCTGCCCAAAACTGATGCTCAACGTGGAGAGCGATGACTACGGCAGACTCGAACGCCGACGTTGCGGATGCCTTCTAAGCGAGATGGGATTCGAACAGCACCTATCGCAAATTCGCAGCTATGACAAGCTTACGAGCGAGGGGATGACGTTCATGGGCAGCGAACTCATCACGCTGATCGAAGACCTGCTGCCGGAGCAGTTCGGGGGCAATCCCACGGATTATCAGTTGGTCGAAGAGGAAGAGGGAGGGCTGCCCAAAATCAGCGTCATCGTCAGCCCGAGAGTTGGCGCCATTGATGATGAGGCGGTCATCCGCGCGGTTTTGAGCAGGCTCGGCTCTTATCCCGGCTGCAAGAATATGATGACGGAGGTGTGGAAGGATGGGCAAACGCTGCGCGTTGTGCGCCGCGAGCCCTTTGTCACGGGTGCAGCCAAGATACTACCGCTGCACATCCTCCGGAGCCCATGAGACCGTTTGAAGGGGATTAGCGGAAATTCATCACGAGGTCGACTGCTTTGGGGTTCGCACGGAAATTTTTGCTCAATTTCACGTTTCTGGCTGCCGGAGATCTGACCGCAAAGGCTTTAACGTTCCTGGCCTTTGCCCATATCGCCCGCGTTGTCGGGTCGGGCGTGTTCGGCGACCTCGCCTTCGCAGCCGCATTCACGCTCTATTTTGCGCTGATCGTCAGGCAGGGCTTTGATGTCTACGGCACCCAGGAAATCGCCCGGGATCGGTCTCGGACGCTCGCTCTCTGCCGCAACGTCCTGGGGCTGCGTCTGGCATTGAGCGCCGGATCGGCGATGGTTCTCATCGTCGTCCTGCCGCTGCTCGGCAAGCCGCCGCATGTTAAGACGCTGCTGCTGCTCTATGGCCTGTCGTTTTTCACCTCCGCTCTTTCATGCCAATGGGTTTTTCAGGCCGTGGAGCAAATGAAAGTCGTTGCGGCCGCCAATGTGCTGGCACAACTGGTATTCTGCGCGGCTGCGCTCCTGCTCCTGAAAAATCCGGCTCAGCTGTTCTTAATCCCCCTTCTGCAGATTGCCGGCGAGATTGTATCGATCATTTATCTTTTCTCTGCGTTTCACAGGAGCTTTGGTCCGGTACGCGTTGCTTTCGACCCATCTTTATGGTTCGGGATCCTGAAGGAATCGCTGCCGATGGGCCTCTCGGGTGCGCTGAGCATGATCATGTTCAACTTTGACATCATCCTCCTCGGCTTCCTCAAGCCGGCTTCGGAGGTCGGCCAGTACAGCGCGGCCTATAAAGTCATCACCCTTTTTTCGTCTTTCGTGCTGCTGTACAACCGGAATCTCCTTCCAGCCGTCTCACGCTGCCGGGGCAATCCCGTGACACTGCGGCGCATATCCGAAGGGACTCAAAAGTATATTCTGCTGCTCACGGTCCCTCTCGCCGTGGGTGGTACGCTGCTCTCACGGCCTTTGATGCAATGGGTCTTCGGACCACAGTTCGTTGGCGCCGCGGCAGCTTTTCAAATCCTGATCTGGATTATCCCCGTTTCATCGAGCCGGGTCCTCTACCGCGCCACTCTTTTGTCGCATGGGCAGCAAAACGCAAATCTGTGGATCTCGTTAGTGGCGGTTGCCGTAAATGTATCTCTCAACGGCCTGCTGATTCCATTCTTCAGCTACGTCGGCTCGGCTGCAGCCTCGCTCATCGCCGAGGTCGCCTTGCTCGTCCTGTTGCATCGATGTGTCAGCCGCGCGGTAACCCCGCTGCCTCTGGCCGGCCACCTCTGGAAACCACTGCTTGCCAGCGTCGTCATGGCAGGCTTTGTCGCCTGGTATGATTCGATCGGTATCGTGGCCCGCGTTCTGGGTGGCTTTCTGGTTTATGTGCTCACCGGGTTGTTTCTGAAGGCATTCAATTTCAGAGAGATCGCAGAAACAATCGAATTAGGCTGAATCGACATTTGAGGTGCACCGGTAAGTTAATGAGAAGAATAAAATGGTTGTCGCTCCTAACGGGCTTATTCCTTCAGATGTTTTCGATGACCGCCGCTTGGGCGCAGGAACCAACCGCCGCAATCGCAGGGACGGTGCGCGACGCATCCGACGCGTCTGTTCCGGGTGCCACGGTGATGGTGCTGGATGTGGAAACGGAACGAGCCCGGACGGCGGTTACCGACCACAATGGGAACTACTCGGTGCCCGCCATCCCGGCATCCCGCTATGAGCTGCGCGTTGAGAAGAGCGGGTTCAAGTCCTTCGTGAGGACTGGAATCAGCCTGGTAGCTGCTCAACAGGCAGTTGTGAATGTGCAGCTCATGGTGGGAGATAGACAGGAGACAGTCACCATCACGGCAGAAGTGCCGCTTATCGATAATACGACAGCGTCTACCTCTGGACTCGTCGGCGAACAGCAGTTAAAGGATTTGCCTCTCAATGGCCGCAGCTTTGATCAACTGGTGACACTCAACGCTGGAACAGCCAACTATACTGCGAATTATCATTCCGGGACGGAGGGGAATGCTTTTTCCATCGCGGGCCACCGGCCGGAAGAAAACCGCTTCCTAATAAATGGGATCGATTATATCGGCACGGATGACAGCGGCCAGAACATTCTGCCGAGTGGTGCCAGCGGATTGTTGCTCGGAACCGACGCCGTCCGGGAAATCAATGTGCTTTACGACACGTACGGAGCCCAATATGGCAAGCGCTCCGGGGGGCAAGTCATTATCGTGCCCCAATCCGGGACCAATCAGATGCGGGGAAGCATGTTTGAGTATTTGCGAAACAACGCCCTGGACGCCCGCAATTTCTTCGACCATTCCACCGAGCCGCCCCCGTTGAGAAGAAACCAGTTTGGAGCAGCCCTCGGAGGTCCGATCAAGAAAGGGAGGCTCTTCCTTTTCGGAAACTATGAGGGATTCAGGCAACTGCAGGGGCTCAGCACGGTTTCGGTCGTTCCGGACATGTCTGCCCGGCAGGGGCTTCTGCCGACGGGACCCGGCGGCGCCGAAGAATCGGTCGCAGGCTTGCAGCCGAAAATTTTGCCTTTCTTCGCCTACTGGCCGGAACCCAATGGTCCAGCCCTGGGTGGAGGACTGGCCTTCAATTACAGCAGCCCTACACAGAAAATTCGCGAAGATTTCGGGCTGACTCGGTTTGATTATATTCCCTCCAACAACGACTCTGTGGCGGCAACCTACACGATTGACGACGGCAAGAATGACACGCCACAGAGTGATCCGATTTTTGTTACTTCAACATTCCAGCGATCTCAATTGCTGAGCCTTCAGGAGACGCACACTTTTTCCCAAAATCTGCTGAATATCGGGACTCTCGGGTTTAGCAGGTCGTATGCCGTTTCGGGCACGCCCACCACCATTCCCATTCCCCCATCCTTGTGGCTAATCAGCGGAACGGGTCCAGGGGCCATCAGCATCGGCGGTGGAGTCGTCAGCACTGTTGCGGCGGCTGTCACCTCACCAGCGGGCACGCGCGCAGACAGTGATGTAAGAAATTTCCTAACCGGTTCCGATGATGTTCACTTCAACCGGGGCATTCATTTGTTTTCTGCGGGAATTTGGATCCAGCGAGTGCAACAGAACTTGAGCGGCGCCCACTTGGCCCTGAGCGGTTCTGTCAGCTATCCTTCGCTGACAGCATTCCTCCAGGACAGGCCGACATCGTTTGTCGCCACTCCGAATCCAACGCCTCTCGGTTACCGAACGACTGAAGCCGCATGGTATTTCGAAGACGACATGAGATTGAGCCGCACTCTTTCCGTGCGCTTGGGATTGCGGGACGAAATGACGACCGGGTGGAGTGAAGTTTCCGACCGGGCCGCCAACTACTTTTTTGATTCCAATGGGGTGATCCTGACAGATCCCCACGTGGGGCCCTCGATTTTGGCCCGGAATAACGCCCTTGCGCTTTGGCAGCCACGCATCGGCTTGGCCTGGGATCCGGCCGGGACCGGGAAGTGGTCCGTAAAAGCGGGGTTTGGGATCTACAATGATCTTCAAGATAACCTCGGGCACCGTATCAGCGCCAACCCTCCTTTCAATGCGCGCCTTAGCATCCCCAATACGCCTCTGCTCTCCATTATTCCGATCCCTGGTGGAACTCAACCATCGCCCAGCTGCAATGCACAGCTCCAATCTGCCAACGTTCCCTGCTCGATCTTTGCTCCAGGCGGCGTGGATCCTGAGATGCACACCCCCACAGTTCAGACATGGAACCTGACGCTTGAACGGGAGATTACGGCCAATCTCGCGCTTCGGATCGATTACAGAGGTTCCCAAGCCTACCACATGCCGCTGGCCATCGATCTCAATGTCGCACAACCACAGATATGCTCGCTTCCGGAGGGCTGCGCCAGTGGCGGGGTCGGCACCGTGTTGGCAACCGTGCCCCAAGGTACTTTGTACATGCCCCCGGGAACACGTCCAAACCCATTTGTGGCTGGGACGTTCTCGTGGCTTTATCAGGGGACCAGCAGCTATCATGCGCTCGATCTCTCGTTGGTGAAACGGGCTGCGCGGGGGTTAGGTTTTAAGGTGAACTACACATTCTCCAAGGCCATAGACCTGAATTCAGCGCTCACTTCCTCCAGTGGCCAGAATGAGCCGCAATCCATCCTGGATCCCTATGACTTAGCGCTCAGTCGAGGAGTGAGCGCTTTCAGTCTCAAGCATCAGTTCAACGCGAGCTTCACCTACGCATTGCCTTTTGGGCGTGATCGTTCTCAGGCTTCGAATGCCAGCGGCTTTCTGAAGGCATTGGTTGGCGGATGGCGGTGGAATGGAATCCTAACGGCTCAGAGCGGGTTTCCTTTCACGCCTCAGGTGGGCGCGAATGTTTCGGGTACAGGCGACACTTATAATCCGGACGTACCGAACTGGAACCCCCAATTTAAGGGCCCTGTGATCCTGGGTTCTCCGGATCGATGGTATGATCCAAATGCTTTTGCCCGGCCTAGTCCCGGAACCTTCGGGGATGTCTCGCGTGGGAGCTTGACCGGGCCAAGTCTATTCACTCTAGACACCTCCCTGCTCAAGGACTTCCGACTGAGCGAAAAGCGGACCCTGCAGTTTCGAGCGGAGGCCTTTAATGTTTTGAATCGCGCGAATTTTGGGGTCCCAAGTCCTGTGGTTTTTTCGGGTAACAACGTTGCCGCATCCGCAGGAGTGGTCACCTCCACATCAACGACCTCGCGACAACTGCAGATGGCGCTCAAGCTGCTGTTCTAAGTTCATTCTCGATTCTCAAAGCGGTTGCTTTCTCGCAAGTTCCTCCAATATGATGGGTTCAATATCGTTCTATGACATGGAGGCTGCTCGACTGGAAAAAAGAAAACGGAAGAAGGCTAGAACGCGCCTGACGGGCTTAAAGAAGCACAGAAACCCCATCGAGAGGATCATGCTTCTGAAGCGTTTCTTCCGCTGGGAAATGCTCATCATCCTTGCCGCGCTGATTTGTGATGGCTACAGCTGGGGGCACCAGTTTGTCATAGATGATCATTCTTACCTCGTCGAGAACCATTTTATCCAGAATCCGAGTAATCTTCTTCGCATCCTTGTCAGGCCTTCGGTCGCTGCCCATCTGTACCGGCCCCTGACCGCTCTTTCCCTCGGCGCCAACTGCTGGATCCATGGCCTGAACCCGGACGGGTTCCATGTGATCAATCGTCTCATTCACGTGATGATCTGTCTGGGAATTTTCTGGGTGCTTCGACATCTGATTTCGAACTCCGCCGCCGCATTCCTGACGGCCTTGCTTTTTGCCGCCCATCCTATTCAAACCGAAGCCGTGACTTACATCGAGGGCCGCGCTGACCTACTGGCGACGCTGTTTTTTGTCCTCGCATTGTTCTTCCATATTCGCGCCCGACAGTCCGCTGAAGCCCAAAGACGTGATTTTGCGGCGGCTCTCGTGTTCTATTTTTTCGCCATGTTATCCAAAGAAAGCGGCATCACGTGGATCGCGGTAGTTCTGGTCACCGAATTTGTTTATTTTTCCAAGAGCAGTCCAACGGCTCTGTGGCAAACCTTGCGGAAGGGACTGTGGAAGATATTTGCGGCCTATCTCCTTGCCCCTTCGGTTTTCCTGGCGCTCCGCGCTTTTGCTTTTAGCCAAGTGCCGGGAGCACACAGCTCCTTTGTCCAGAACCCCTTATCCCACGTCCCGGTCATGGTTCGAGAATTGACTGGGCTGAAGGTCCTGTTTCAATCTCTGGGTTTGCTGCTTTGGCCCGTCCGCCTCTCGGCCGATTACTCCTACAATCAGATTCCGCTGATCACGCAATGGAGCAGTCCGGCCGGACTCGCGGTTATTGCGCTGAGCCTGGCTTTCCTCCTCCTGTTGGGTTGGAGCTATTTTCGGGCGCCGGATATTTTCTTTGGCCTCGGCTATTTTCTGGCCACCTACTCCGTCGTTAGTAATCTTGTGGTCCATATCGGAACGATCCGGGCCGATCGCCTCCTTTATATGCCATCCCTCGGGATCCTCCTTATCGTCGGTACCCTCCTCGCCGGGCTTGACCGGAGGCTTCAACGGCCCATGGCAAAAAAGGCCTTCCGCCTCTCGGTTGTAGTGATTGTAATTCTGCTCATGACGCAGACCGTTCGGCGCAACAGCGACTGGCAGGACGAGATGACCCTCTGGCTTCAGACTGTCCGAACGGCTCCCAATAGCGCCAGGGCCCATCACACTTTAGGCTCCGTCTTGGCGGCCCGCAGGGAATTTAGCCTGGCATTGGAGCAATATCGCGTCGCCGAATCCATCTATGCAGAGGATGCGATGTTGATCTGCGATCTGGGAACGGTGCTCTCCCAGTTGGGGAGAGCGGACGAGGCCCTGCAATATTATCGTCGCGCCGTGGAGTTGGATCCTCAATACCCGATGATTCGCTTTAGTCTTGCCACCGCGCTTCGCGCCCGGGGTGATTTCGAGGGTGCAAAGTTGCAGGATGAAGCCATTATCGCGTTCTATGACGACTTGATCCGGAAGAACCCGTCCAATGCGGACCACCACTACTTCAAGGCAAAAGCGCTCTCCTCCCAGGGACAGTTGGAACAGGCTCTTTCTGAATACAGACGAACCCTGCAGATTGATCCAAATTATGACCTGGCCAAAGAGAGCATTGACCGGATCACTCGTAAAATGAGCGCCCCTGATGGAGGCTTCCGCATTCCGTAGGCCACTGGAAAACGCACCAAGTTACTCCTTATCCCGGGCGTGGTTGGGCACCGGGAAACCCGGAACAGCCTGCTGGATGAAGTCAGCGCCTTGATCACCAGTGCGAACTCCAAGGGCGGCAGATCTTTCCGGATGCTCAACCAAAGTAGCCTCTCAGCAACTGAAAAATACGCGTGCACCAGACGGTTGCACATCGCGCGCAACAAGCCCACGGGACTTGCGGATTCCGTTTTTGGATGTAATCGGGAATCTGATTTGTGGCTTCGCCGATTGCCCTCAGTAAAGGCGCAAGGGGCGCCGCCATGGGCCCCTTTGCCCGCGGGCTGCATGGACCGCGCTGCGGCGCGGCGGACCACCCGCCTTTGACCATAGGGAGTAGGCAGCAACGGTGAGCAACATCAGGACGGGCTGCTAAATCCGGCGGCGGCGTGCGTCCCATTTCCTTTTTCGAAGCAGGGAGAGTCTCTTCAGTGCGAGTGCGCTGATCACGGGTAACGTTTCGCTCTGCAAAACAGCCTCGTCCGGAATTCGTGACCACCGCAGGAGCGCACCGCCCATGCCCGCGCGGCATCCCTACAACCCCATATAGATCACGTGGACATACGCACCCGTGTGCAGGTTGTAAAGCAAGTACCAGCCGGGATGGTCCGGATCTTCGTAAAGCACGAAGTCATCTCCGCCGCAACTCCAGCACCAGTCTATGGCCAGCGGCCACTCCCACGCGGCAATCTCGAATAGGTATCCACCCGGCAGCCAGAAACGATGCAGGTTGGTGTCGATGCGGACGATGTTGTAGCGATAGGAAGGGCCCACATGCTCGAAGCGTCCATGCACAAAAGGACGGTCCAGGTGGTAGCGATTATCGTTCGGCCTGTCGTGGCCATACCAGCGGTTATTGTTGACATGGGGCAGATTGTTCATTCGCCCGCCGTCTCTGCGCTCCACCTCCGCTGCGGTGTTCGGCGCGCGCTTTGCAGGCGACGCAGGAATGCGTCCCTGGTTAGCGCGCGGTTGATTTTGGGGCTGAGCGGTGCGTTGCGCCTCCCCAGGGCGCGATTCGCCCGGACGTTGGGACCATGCAAGCATCGACAAAACCAAGACAAAAGCCGCGACAAGAACAAAGCGGGTTTTCATACCTTCCTCTTAACGTAGCTTGGGAGTCTCAATTTAATACCTTCCAATCAAGGGTTCTTCCTCACATCGCCATGGATCATGGCTGATCACTGTTGAGGAGGGCAACCTAACTGTACCGAAGGATTTGCGCGCCATAAAAACCTATGGGGACCATCCCTTTCCCGGCCCCCCCCGGTTACCGGAAAAGAGATAATCCCCACGAGCGACATTAAAACATCTTTCGCGTCGAAAAGGATATCCGCACAACTACCCATTTGTCGGTAGGCATTACCACCCAGGTGAACCAGAAGGACGGCGGCCAAGTTCGGCACAGCAGGTGCAATGAAAAGATTAGCCATTCCGTTAAAATGTCCCAAGCAAACCGGCGAAGCTTGTATGTATGATGGATGACAAGGAACTGCGTCATTGGTAGGCCTTCCCTCAAAATTGCCGATGGCCCGATGAGAGTTTGAGAGACAGCTGAAAAAAGCATGTTGCAGAAATCAGATTCGAATTTGGCTATTGCGCTAGCCTGGAAGCCAGCGGCCGGAGTGGCTTGTTCAAAGAAAAAGTTTCGTATTGTGCCCGTGGATGACAACGCAGAGCGTCCGGGCAGGCGTAATGTTTTCCGTCCTCGGGCTTGTATCCTTCTGCACGCCTGTGGCCCATCCTGAGCATTTTGTTTGTTTATCCTCAATTCTATTTCATATTCTTTGGCTTTGCATAGAAATTATTATTGCATCTAATCGCCTTTACCTCTCAACCTGCCATCGATAGATTATAATTATAGGAGCTGGTCACGGATGACAAGAGTACTGGGTTGAATAAGGAGAACAGATGGCGTTCATCATTCTATCGGTAGCCGCAGTCTGGCTACTGGCTTACAACCGGGGGAATCTGCTGGCTTGGACAGGAACCTTTGCTCTTCTGTTGGGTCTCCGGACGTTTGCCGTCAGGGAACTCTCGGGCTTAGGGTGGCTCGTGTGGCTGTTCTTCCTGGCCGCTGCTGTCATTGTCAACGTGCCAGTGATGCGGCGCGCTCTTTTCATGAAACCGATTTTTCTATTGTTCCGGCAGATGCTTCCTTCCATCTCCAGAACCGAGCGCGAAGCGTTGGAGGCAGGAACAGTCTGGTGGGACGGCGAGCTGTTCACGGGCAATCCGGATTGGGACAAGCTCCTTGCGACGCCAAAGCCGGAACTGACCGATGATGAGCGGTCTTTCCTTGACGGCCCGGTTGAAGAACTATGTCGCAGGCTGGACGACTGGAAGATCGTGACCAGCACTCGCGATCTCCCACCTGATGTCTGGCGGTTCATCAAGGAAAACGGTCTTTTCGGAATGATCATTCCGAAGGAGTACGGCGGGTTCGGCTTTTCCACGTTGGCCCACTCCCAGGTGGTCATGAAGGTTGCCAGCCGTAGCATCGCCGCGGCAGTAACAGTGATGGTCCCCAACGCGCTCGGTCCTGCGGAACTGCTGCTCCGCTATGGGACAGCGGAACAGAAGAAGCATTACCTTCCCCGCTTGGCCAAAGGAGAGGAAATCCCTTGTTTTGCCCTGACCGGACCGGAGGCGGGGAGCGATGCTGCCTCCCTCCCCGACACTGGTATTGTCTGCAGGGGGATTTTCAGGGGACAAGAAACTGTCGGCATCAAGCTCAATTGGGAGAAGCGCTATATCACTCTCGGTCCGGTTGCAACAATTCTCGGTCTCGCCTTTCAGCTCCGGGACCCGGAACATCTTTTGGGAAACGATGGAGAGCCGGGAATCACCTTGGCCCTGATTCCCACTGACACACCTGGCATTGTGATCGGCAGCCGGCATGACCCCCTTGGCGTCCCTTTCCTGAACGGCCCCAACTTCGGGAAAGACGTGTTCATTCCCATCGAATGGGTCATTGGCGGTCAGGCCGGGATTGGCCAGGGCTGGCGAATGCTCATGGAGAGCCTTGCTGCCGGCCGTTCTATCTCCCTGCCTGCTCTTAGTTCCGGAGGTGCTAAATTTGTTGCGCGAGTTGTCGGAGCTTACGCCCGGGTTCGACGGCAGTTCCGCCTGCCCATCGGCCGCTTCGAAGGAATCGAGGAAGCGCTGGCACGAATCGCCGGCAATACCTACCTTATGGATGCAGTCCGCGTGATGACCTGCGGCGCTGTTGACTTGGGCGAACGGCCGTCCGTGATTTCCGCAATCGTAAAATATCACTGCACCGAACGGATGCGGACGATAGTGAATGACGGCATGGACGTGCTTGGGGGCAGCGGCATCTGCCTGGGCCCGCGTAATCTGCTCGGCCGCATTTACCAGGCAGCTCCGATCGGAATCACCGTAGAAGGCGCCAACATTCTCACACGTTCCATGATCATTTTCGGCCAGGGCGTGATCCGCTGCCACCCATACCTGCTTAAGGAAATGGAGGCGGTGACGAACCCGGATGTTAGGCATGCACTGGCAGAATTCGACCGGCTCCTGAGGAATCACGCGGCGCATATCCTCAGCAACGCAGCACGAGCCCTTTTTCTCGGTATCACCGGCGGGCGCCTCGCGAGAGTTCCGGCCGCACCAGCGCGCCGCTATTATCAGGTGGCGACGCGACTGTCCGCAGCGTTTGCCTTGACGGCCGACACCGTCCTCCTTACGCTCGGAGGGACGCTGAAAAGGCGGGAGAGAATTTCTTCCAGGCTCGCAGACATCCTGAGCCAACTCTACCTCATTTCGGCACTGCTAAAACAGTTCAGCGACCGGCGATCGCCAATGGATGAGCTGCCGCTTTTGCGGTGGGCGTACGAGGAGAGCGTGCACAACATACAGGAGAGCTTTGGCGAGCTTTTCGACAATCTGCCTTTCCGGCCGGCGGCTTGGTTGCTGCGGCTGATCGTCTTTCCATTTGGCCATCACTTTGCTCGTCCCGACGACGGGCTTTCGCGCCGCATCGCCAGGATTCTAATGGAGCCATCGGCGCTCCGCGATCGTTTGAGTGCCGGGCTTTTCATCCCGAACGACCTATCCGATCCATTAGGCCGACTTGAAGACGCATTAAGAAAGGTAACGGCTGCCGAGCCTGTGGAGCAAAAGTTGAATGACGCAGTCAAAAATGGTCGGCTTGAAGAAAGGACCGATCATTCTCTCCTGGAAGCGGGAATACGTGCAGGCATCATCACCCGTGATGAAGCTGGCCTGGTTCTGCAGGCCACAGCTGCCCGCAGGGAAGTGATCCAGGTCGACGATTTCCCGCGACCATAAAAACAGAACAGGTTGCGAGAAAACGGGAACAAACGGATAACCCAATTTTTGTTTTTCGTCGGT
>Ga0326727_10015814_pt1 | contig 16087 bp, 14 predicted proteins | sample MB2enrmetagenome_FD_207643 | JGI IMG/M metagenome (GOLD analysis project Ga0326727, IMG submission 207643) | Lab enriched peat soil microbial communities from McLean, Ithaca, NY, United States - MB29MY | ecosystem: Environmental > Terrestrial > Soil > Wetlands > Peat | place: USA: New York...
TTGAGTATCATGCATGGTATGATAGGCACGCATGTAGGCTACCAATAGTGAAGTAAAACTAACCTGGTTATCTTTCATATTGTTATCTCCTTTATTCAACCATCTCTTTTGAATGTAATGTCTATAAAAAAGTATATTCAGAAAAAACTCTATAAATTAATAAATCAATATTCTTTTGCAGAACAGAACAATAAGCACTCCGAAGTAAATAAGATGCTGTTGGTGTGTGCAGCATCAATAGTATCAATCTCTCCAATTCATAATCCACTTTGATTCCAATAATAGTTAATTTTTGCAACGTTCAGACCCATACTTAAGTTCAAATACATCAGATTTTCTTGTTCAGCATAGACGTAAATTGATGAAAAAAATCCGGTTATTCAGACCAAGCATGTGATCATATTTAAAAAATTACTTTTGTAGGAGTTTAGATAATATCTCTTAAATATAATTTTAAATATAATTGAAAGGACTGATTTTCTGGAGTTCGTAATTTGGAAAAATACCCGGAATTCATTGAGACGGCTGTCAAGCTAGGCGCCAACGATGCCAAGATTATAAAAACAGATAGTATAGTCATAGCGGCGTGGACCAGATGGAAGTGTAGATATGGATGTCCACAGTATAACAAAAGCCTTTGCTGTCCGCCTAATTCACCTACACATCATGAGACTAGGGAACTGGTAGGTTGCTATGAATACGCGCTTCTAGTACATTTTACAGCAAAGGTCGACAAAGCGATAGAAGACCTGCGGGATAGGATAAAGATCATCACACGTGATATCACAAGGGTCATCAACACGCTTGAGAGAGACATTTTCCTTGCTGGGTACTATAAGACTTTTGCGCTGAACGGTGGTCACTGTCAGCTTTGTCCTGAATGCACACTGAAGGATTGCAGGAATCCAATGATTGCCAGACCATCGATGGAAAGCTGTGGTATAGACGTTTACAGCACGGTGAAGAATAACGGCTATCCTATTGAAGTATTGACGGACATATCCGACACGATGAACATCTTTTGCCTTGTACTGATCGAATAACCGGTTTATGCGATATAATTTTTCCACCTTGGCTTTTTTCATTAAAATAATCTATTTTGGCTCTGTAGAATCCTTTAAAATTTGTCACAAATTACAAAAATCGAAACTATCTGCATCCAACATCTTTCGATAAAAAATCGTTTTCTTTGAGATACGCAATATATGTGTTACCTATTTTGTGCTCCACTAACTCACAGCAATCTTGCAGTCAGTGAGACCAAAATGATTTTGGATTTTTTTAGTTCAAATAACTATAAATTATCTGGCTAGTCGCATTTCGAACCAATGTAGAAACCATATCTAAAAGGCCAACTACTTAGAGAGAAAGATTACAAAGTAATGACCTAATCTTCTTTTGCAGAATAGAATAATAAACACTCCAAAGTAAATTAAATACTGTTGATTTGTGCAGCTTCAACAGTATCGATCTCTCCAATTCATAATCCACTTTGATTTCCATAATAGTTAATTTTTGCAACACTCAGACCCGTACCCCAAGTACATCATATTGCAATTGAGCAGTGTTTATTGCAATTGAGCAGTGTTTGGATTTCCTTCAATATGATATGCTATTTTTGTTTCAATTTTCTTTGCCTTTGATAACTTCAATATACTAAGAACCCAGTGAATAATCAAAATTAACCGTATGATAATAACTATTCAGCCCACCAAAACAAGATTAATAGCTCATTTTACATACATCTGCAGCAAATTTAGGTGAGCTTATTTCATTTAACTGTTGGCTTAAATTTTTTGATCTTCAAGCCATTAGTAATTAAAAATGTTTCTCACGTCAAAATAGATGTCAATTAACTAATTTTTGATAGACTGAATAGTTATTTATGTGTATATATATCCAACCCAAACGGATGTTAGTTAGTATATTCTGTATATATTTTTTTCCATTTACTTTCTAACTTTTTAAACCTGAGTAAATACAAAAACGCCATAAATATGAATAATACTGAAAAATATTCAATAAATTGATGGCAAGCTGATATAAAGTTTGTACTGAATGAGCTGTAAGCCAAAAAGGGAATTTTGCATATGTGATTAATAAATAAATTAATGAAGTTTTGATGACACCCGCATAAAACAAGTTCAAATACTAAAATAGCATTTACTGTATGAAAGATAATAATTAAAGGGTTTGAAGTTCCCAGCTACAAACCCATTCCCCGAATGGAGAAACAAATATGTTAGAAAATGTATTACCTAGTAGATACTATGCAATCTTAGATTTTAAATGTTTCGTTCGTGATATGAACACTGAACCCAGCCAGAAGCTTACAGCCCAGGAAGTGGTTTGATGAGCATTGGATCGACTGTCGGGTCTTCTAAAACAGAAAAGATTAATCCGTTTCTCATGCTGTTAAAGGACCCTGAAGTTGTTAATCAATTTATAGGGCTGCTAGATAACCCGGAAGTGAGTGATCAGATAACAAGGCTTATAAATAAGCTGCTGAATCACCCCAAAATCAAACCTATTTTTCAAATGTATCTAGACAATTCCCTTGTTACTTCTCCGCTAAATCTTGTAAAAAGGGTTACTGCAGCCGAAACTGTGCTGGAACTAAACGATTATTCGATTGAAGATGACGAAACTGTGAGTACAATTCCCAGACAAATTTCATTATTGTCTGATCAAATAAAAGCAGTTATAAAAACGAATAATAAGCAGTCAATTATAGAACCAATTCCAGAATCCATTCACATTGGAATGAGTAAAACAACAGCAAGAGCAATACTACTGTATAAGAATGTGATCGAAGTCGCAAGCGAAGGGAAACAGCAAATAGTAATAAATTCACGGGAGATAAAAGACTTCCTAATAAATAAAATTCAGTCAGAATACCGAGTGGGAGATGTTAGTAATTTTAGGAAAGTTAAGAAGGATGTACTAACTACACTTAAAAAAATGCTCCCAGATAATATTCTGTTAGATAAAAAGAAATATGGAAGACGGGAAATCAGGTTGATATATGGAACGTAACCAACTGTAACCAAGTTACGGACAATCTGAAAAAGATAGTGATAGAAATTATTTGGATCTCATGAAATCCTGCTCATAAAAAAATTGATTTTGCAAAAAATGAGAATATCTGTCTTTCTAAAGACTGTATTTCTTTGAATTTTATATGCAGATGAACGTGATTAGTGATAGATATAAAAAATTAGTTTAGTATTAATTGAATAAAATATCGATTTTGATTCCAATTTTAGTCTTAGTGTATGTAACTGGTTACGATCTGGTTACAGTTTCTTAAGAAAAAAATAATAAAAATAAAAAGGAAGCTTAATACCCTTTGATAGAGTAAGCGTTCGGACTGATATATTTAAGGTCTGGAAGATGCGCATTTTTATGATGCAAAGGCACTTTTGGGAAATCTACAAATACAATTCTAAAATCGTAGGATGAATCTTTAACTTTATAAACTACTTGAGTCTCCCCCGTTTCACCTGCTAATACATATCCATTTGATGATGCAATCGAGTTATCAAATGTAGCCGAATCATAGGGATAGACAATTCCATCACTCTTTAAAATATAGTGATATGGGTCAAGGGGCACCGCTTTATCGCTCCAATTGTTTATAAATATATCCACAGTCATATATGCCATCCCATATGGAGCGGTAATATTTCCAATATGATCTGTAACTATAGCTTTATAATCATAGTTTATTGCACCATCTTGGATATGTTCTGTATCATTTTCATCCAGTGCACCCATTGTAGTACCAGTCAAACAGATCCCTATAAAACAAAGGATCAAACAAGCAAGTCCTATTTTTATTAAATTTTTGTGATTCACTTTATCTCTCCAAATAAATTTTTTTGTTTGATATTAATATTTATAACTTTTATATAAATATACAATATTTTTGATTATATTTTTTTCCCAATGCTATCCATAAATGCAATGTAAAGTATTCTCAAACGATAAACAAATAGAAGAAATAAACTTGCTATACAAGACTCAAAAAAGAAGTAGGGGACTAAAGCAGTTAAGTTGTTTCATAGGGTAGCCGATATCTAAGCTCTTCTTCATAAATATGACATTGAATGATCTTCTATAGGTTCAAGGTAAAGTTTTCATTTGTGGGCATGAATTATGACTATCAAAATAAAATCGATCCTAGAGTCTCTTAGGTGGCTTAATGGATGTTATAGGCGAAGAATTTATGGATCGTGTATGGTAGATTATGATGGGGAAGTTATTCTCAGAAAATGGAAGGTGCTTTAGGAAGAGATAGAGTTAGATATTCCTTCGAAAGAAAACTAAAAAAATAAAAGCACGTTAGAAAAACTAACTTCTGTATATTCATGGCAAATAATAAAAAACTCATAATTCTTTATTTGTTATAAGCGAAAAAATAATAAATTAATATTTTTAAACAATATTTTTATAAAAACGCTTCAACAATGGCCACAATATCTTGTAAATGCAAAGGAATCTTCGTACCAAACGGACCATCTACAGTCACGACTAAATCTGCGCTAAGCGGTTTAAGCTGAAGATACGTATCTATATGTGAAGTATCAGAATAAAGTGTAATATTAAAATCTCTTTCTTCACTCAAAAGATCGGCTGCCAAGTGTAGTTTTCCAGCAGGAAGACACCATTCAAGTGCTTTGATATCAACATGCCTATGATTACCCACAGTAAATTGAAGCAGTAAATCACTTATTGCCCCTGCTTCATGCGTGCCTTTTTTATCAGTACATGTATTATTGAGTGGTGGGTTTTGAACAGTCGCTGGCACATGATCCACACCGGGTGAAACATGAACTTCTACCCTTCCTGTACCTGTATTGCTTGTTTTGATGAATACTAAGTCAGGAGTACCGTCGTGATCATAATCGGCTAATAACCATGTTCCATCCGTTTCCGGGGCAAATGTAGTACCAGTCTCGAGAATACGAGTTTGGTAATTTGAACTTCCTGAAGCTACGTGAACTTCAACTTTTCCAGTACCTGTATTGCTCGTCTTAATGAAGACAAGATCGGGTTTGCCTGAATGCTGAAAGTCGGCTAATAACCATGTTCCATCCGTTTCCGGGGCAAATGTAGTACCAGTCTCGAGAATACGAGTTTGATAATTCGAACTTCCTGAAGCTACGTGAACTTCAACTTTTCCAGTACCTGTATTGCTTGTCTTAATGAAGACAAGATCGGGTTTACCTGAATGTTCAAAGTCAGCCAATAACCATACTCCATCAGTTTCCGGGGCAAATGTAGTACCAGTTTCGAGAATACGAGTTTGATAATTCGAACTTCCTGAAGCTACGTGAACTTCAACTTTTCCAGTACCTGTATTGCTTGTCTTAATGAAGACAAGATCGGGTTTACCTGAATGTTCAAAGTCGCCCAATAACCATGTTCCATCAGTTTCTGGAGCAAACGTTGTTCCTGTTTCCAGAGTCCGTGTTTGATAGTACGATGCCCCTGATGCGACATGAACTTCAATCTTTCCAGTACCTGTACTGCCTGTCTTGATGAACACTAAGTCAGGTATATTACCATGATTGTAGTCGGCCAATAACCATGCGCCATCAGTTTCTGGACCAAATGTTGTTCCTACTTCAATAATTCTTGTTTGATAATTGCTCATTTCACCTACTCCATAATTTTGATTACGTTTAAATCTCTAGATTATTTAATAACTCCATTAAAAGGTGTATTGAAGAATTCGCTTTCCTGATATACTTACTTTGATAATATAGTGTTCAATTGATGTAGAATCGCGGATATTAGATAATTAATGCATAAAGTATGCAAAAAGAATCTTGAATTTACAGCGAATCTGTGATTCCCCAGTACAATTTTTAAAATATATTATAGTATTGTTTCCGTTTTTGTGCTATATGTTTATTATCTAAATGTCCAAGCATGTTTAGGTGGTGGTAGCGTTGTTAATATTTAAAATGAACTTCATGAAAAATAATCTTTAAACATATTTTTTGTTAACATAATATTTTTTAAAATTAGATATTAATTTAATAAAGAATAAAAAAGTTAAGATACAAAATATCTAACTTTGTTATAAAATCTGTGTAGGCCTTTACATTTAGGAAAATTAATTAATCTAATTGTCACTGAAACAACACACATAGGTATGAATTATAGTAGTATTTTGCGGAAAGATTATTTTACAACAGAAATAATAATATTATTGAATGTGGAGTTATATAAAAGAATTAATTTATAACCAATTTCTAGCTGTAATTAACTTATTTTAGTTGTATACTATTACCTTAACTAATTATCCAAAGTAGGATTTAGTTTTATAAGAAAGTAGTTGTGCATCAATTAAAATAAAATCACTGTATTTTTATCTGGAAGTAAATTTTATAAAAATCAAAAATAAGACGTAAAGTATAAAATACGCAGATTTTGCCACAAAAACTATGCATTAGGAAAGGGCCCAGCAGCCGTTTTATAGGAAACTATATTTATAGATCCCCTAATTTTAGTATAGTCTACAACACATAATTATATATAGTCAGATATCAATTAAACTTATTTAATTTTTTCATTTTATAGGGGGTATTAAATGAAAACAGTATCTAAATTTAAAAGCATATCAGTCATAGCTCTCTTGTTTGTGGTGCTATCAAGTATAGCAGCTGCAGCGCCATTTGATGCACAAACAGGAACAGCAGAAGTAGCTCAAAGCATGTGTCCAATTGTAGCAAATCAACTATTTGTTTCGGGTCTTAGACTAAGTGGAAATTTCACTGGAAGCGTTCTAGTAGTTCTTGACAGCGGTGCTCGAGACATAGTTCCAATGAATGATGTTGATACAGCATATACTGCTGCTTTGACTAGTCCAAATCCAGCTACAGATAATGAGACATTTAGTGTTTATGATGGGCCCGGTGGGCCGGGGCCCAAGGCGAGCCCAAACAAGCTAATATTACAAGTACGTATCCCATTAACACGTTGCGTAAATCCTGGATCAACTGTTGTACCTGACGTTCTATTTAGAGATCCATAAAAACTAGATTAGAATATTAAATGAGTAGCGGTGATTTTAATCCCCATTTTATTTTTAGTAAGGCACTTTCTTACTAAAGCTTATCCAAAAGGGTTCGTTGCAAAAACTTTAATTATTTATGTCTGCCTTTTTTCTCTGATTTTTGTCACTGCAAAAAATAGGACTTATCGCTTTGCTCATAAGACAAAAATGAGAAAAAGAATATTTATCAGTAAAACTATTAACTTTCTATTAATTTCAATAAATATTAAATTATAATTTTCCTTTATAATGAAAATTTAGTTCTGTATCAACCAACTTTCTTTGCTTTTTGTCACTACAAAAAAATAGAATTTATCGTTTTGCCAATGTAGAAGTTTTCATACAAAACCTGCACATCTCAGGATTAGGATAATTCAATTTTTTGGACAAAAACGATATGGTTGTTCAATTGTTTTGTCATGGATGCTCTAATCTGTATAACGTTTTCAATGCGGGTGTGTCGTCAGGGTAAAGTTTTATTGTTTCCCGTATTTAATTAATTTATACAGAGCATTTCCTATTGAGCGCCATGCGATTGAATCCTGTGGATCTATTATTGCTTCATCGGGTCTATTTGAATTTTCGAGAGCAAGTTTTTTATTGATCCCAGCTTTTAAATCCACTGGGCTAATTCTATTGATCAGTTTTTTAAGCTCGTTTCTATCAATTAATACAATACCGTTTGCTTTAGCTAATTCCTTGGCAGAAGCAGTAAAATAATTATTTGTAACTACTATACCGTCAGTGCATCTGTGAATAGCCTTTGAAGCTACACCTTCCTGTACTGCTTTATTTGAGACACTATATGAATATCGTTTGGTCTGAACAGCGATTCTTAGCCCATTTTTTGACGTTAAAACAAGATCTGCACCTTGATCTCCTGAGAAAGGGGTGTGGTATACCGAATAACCTAATTTTTCAAAAATATTTTTCATGCACTTTTCAAATTCATATCCTTCCATTTCATCGATTTGGGCTAATGTATATAGTACTGGTTTTTGTGTGCCTGTAGATTGATACCATAACCACAGCAAGATAAAAAATGATATGACTATAATAGTAAGATTTTTAGTTAGTAGAAGTACAATACAAATTACTAACCAAAACCAGAGTAAAGGTGAAGGAGAACTAGATGTTTGATTTTGTACAGTATACTTAGGTGTAATACGTTTTTGATTGTGGAATCGTGCCTTATTTCTTTGGAATATTCGAGATAACAGATAACTAAATGTATAACTTTTTACAGCATATTTAGGAGTGATACGTTTTGGATAATTGAATAATGCTTTATTTCTAAATCTCCTGCGTAGCCACCTTGATCTGAAACTCATATTATCCAGTCTCTTTCAAGCTCTTAGACTAAGTGACTGCTTTTATTAGATTTAACTGTAATTACATTTTCACTGCAATTACAACAATTACATGGAATTTGACTACTGTTGTGCGAGTAGTAGCCATTCCTAAGTGGCACTAGTCCACTTGAAGGAATAGTATTTATCGTAATTGCTTATTGGTGGCGCTGTCACTGATGCTAAAAAGCGATTAGTAATAGACATGATAGTAATACCCTTTATGCGAAGCCCAACGAGTGTGCCAGGAACCCCCTGAATGGTGGTTGTGACTGTGGTGCCCATGATGATGGTAACTACCATAAGCACTTACAGCCGGTGCTGCAACTGCTGCTACAAAAAAAACAATTAGTAAGATACCTAGTATCTTTTTTGTTTGATTGACTCTTTGTTTTCCCATTTGCTTAAACTCCAAACTGTTGTTCAGTTTCATTATAACATCAAAAGACTAATCGCACTTTGAAAGGTTATGAGTTTTTACATTCCCCGTGTAGCTCGGTCTCCTGCTTGATCTGCTTCTTTCTGGCAAACATAAGCGCCGCTCTTGGTGTTCCCATACCAATGTTGACCTTTGTAATGATAGATACCTGTTGGAAGATTAAGCCAAACAACAGTATCTGTTGGACAATGTGATTTTGCTGATTGCTCTGTATTGAATAATTGCAGTCCGTTGTTGCTGCGATGGGGTGCATCCGCGCTTATTGCCGGAGCTGTCAATATTGCTACAAAAAGGACAACTAGTACAATGACCAGTATCTTTTTTGTTTGGTTGAATGTTTGTTTGACCATTTGTTTAGACTCCAAAATTTTCTTATAGATACATTTAGAAATATATTTGCTAATTAAAAAATTTTGGCGGAATAAACACTTTTAATTTGTTAGGCTGTTGTTCTAATGTTTTTAAATCAGTAATTTGAATGGTGCATGATTTTAACTCTACATCGTCATTTTGATGTGAGATTAAGTTGATTTAATATTCATCCATCAGCTAGCAATGCAAGACAGTGCAAGACAGTGCAAGACAGAAAATAATTGCAAGACAAAGGGACTATATATTTATACTGTGAATGACAAAACTAATCAATATGCAAGACCAAAAGGTTAGAGTCAGTCTTAGGATTCCTAATTCAATTTTAGAAACTATACGTCAATTTGGATATACTAGCATGACAGATGCAATCCTTGAAGGACTACAACTTTTGATCCAAAGCAAGGAGTGCAAGACAATTGCAGACGATTGCAGACAGGATGATACATATGAATTTAGAACCAGGATAGAAGAGAAAGACAAACAAATTAATGAAAAGGACCGGCACATAGAGACATTAAAGAAAGAGCTTGACAAAGCTAACCAGGACAAAGATGACATTAAGAAAACTTTTGACAATTATATGGTTCAGGTACAGACGCTTATAAATCAAAAAGCTATAGAAGCACCTGGTGTTAAAAAACCTTGGTGGCGATTTTGGTAAGTCAGACTACAATTATACTAACGGTTAAAAATGAGTAGTGAATTATTTCCTATTAATAATGAACCAAGTTTGGATTAAAAATATCAATTAGTTAAGAGACTCATTACTTTCTTCAACCCTGATCAAACTTCGTTAACATTTGTTTTCTAAGTGAATATGCTTCCTGAACTGTTATCTCTAAATTTGCGTTAACGTTTTCTGAAACGACATTCGTTTGCCTATATATCCGCCGTCCAAATTCTTCCGGAAATCTCCTTTCCAATATAAACATACAAACCTGGCAATTTCCCGCTTCGGCAGCGTCATTCAATCGCTCAAGAAGTTTTTTAGCCCCTTCTGCATTGCATTTTTTAATATGTTGTGCAAACTCAAAATATTTCCCAGATGTTGAATTTTTGCCCTGCTGCACCCATTGATTCAGGGTCTTATATGTGATTCCAGCAGCTTCTGCAGCCAACTTATAAGTCATGCCCAGCGCAATATTTTCACCGATTCTCTGTTGTATATCAGGGGTTAGTTTTGATGGACGAGCCATAGATTCACCGTTTTTACTTTACAATTAATATAAGTGGATCTTATATATAATATTTAGTTAGTTTAGTTTTGTATGCGATCGGGGTTTATATACATCAAATCAGAGCCATTCTCCGGAGCTGTGAGCCATTTTTTAAATAGGGTAATTTTAACTATGGACTCGGGATAAAAATCTCACCAATAAGCTCAGAATAAGTCATTTTTCTACCAAATCAATTCCCCATGATTCAAATACCTTGGCATGGTAACTACCTTTCATATATTTTCCATACACTTTTATTACTTTAAAATAATATAAATTGAGTTGTATGTAATGGAACATCTGATAAAAACATGAACTCTGCTAATAGATAGAGTGATAGAAGGGCGATTGTGGGGTGATTTAAGGCACTTTCTCGAGTGAGGTAAGGTGTTAACTTAGGATTAATTATCAGCCTGTTATATGGCCTGAGAATAAGTCGTTTCTGGACTGGAGTGGAATGGCTTCCTGTATTATAATTTTAAAAATCTAGACAATATAACATTAGTACTAAATAGTTTAAGTTAATACTATTTAGGATATATTCAAAATATATATATGGATGCAAATCTTATTATTTTTTAAAGGTATTCCAGTACCTGGTAGTCTACCTTCTATGGGCTGCAGGAACGAACCCCTGCAGCTGCAAGATCACCTTTTAAATATTTGAGATTATCGCGTCCAGCCCCATGAATTCAGTTTCTCAGCTTCCTTTAGCAACTCTTGAAGCTCGAATATCTGTTTATACCAGGATGGCGTCTGTTGAAATCAGCCAACAAATCAGGAACACTTTCGACGGTACAATTTTAGTTACCCGTAACTAAATTTTTTAATTCTGTTCTAAATGACGTGATGTTCTCATATTTTTTAGACAGTAATTCTCGTTGGATTGCTCGGAATTTATCAGTTTTTGATGTAGGACAGGATGAGTTTCGATCTTGTCCTTATATCCTGTCCGGTGGCTTTCGCTTTCGGAAAAACGCATATTAGGACAGGACAAATCCTTATGTTGAGAATTTTTTGTTTTTACACAATTTTCATTATTCTTATGGTCTAATACATTTGAAGAATTATTATATTCAACTGTAATAAAATTCTCATAATTAACTACATAGGGATTTCTATCCTGTCCTATCTCGGTTTTTTCGATATCAGAAGGATCAGGACAAGATAAAAAATTTACATTTTTGGATTCTGTCCTATCCAGTCCTAACCAGGACTTTTTGATCTTCAAATTATCAAACTTAGTAACTTTTTTTGTTGAGTTGGTGCCTGGAACATTTTCTCTGTGTGAAATATAACCCATATTATTCAGTTTTCTAGAAAATGCATTGTTAGCCATCCGCTTTATCCCGTGTACATCGCACCAACCAACATATTCAAAATATAACGATATTGCTTCACAATCATCATAATCAGATATCTCTGTACAATCTTCCATAAACGCTTTTATAGGATTGCTATTAAACTCATACTCCTTTTGCGTATCTTCGATTGATTTGTCATTTGAGAATTTTCCGTTATCTATTAACCGCTTTAATCCTTTAAGAGCCAAGTTGACAAAACCAGATAATTCAGTAGGGTCCCTTAGCTTCGTAATCAACAATTTGTCATCGTTTTTACCTTCAAAACAGTTCGGGAAATTAATCAAAATCCATCTTCTATAATATGCTTTATCTTGAGTTCCTTCTGGCATGCTATTTGTGGAAAAAACAAGTTTTGCAGTATTACAAAATTTAAACGGGTGTTGATATTTATGCTCAGCATCTATATAGTCGAGTCCACTTGTTAATTTTTTAAATACATCAGACTTGTGCATTTTTGTATCTGGGATATCACCACAAATATTGACTCTCTTGCCATATAATTCTGCAGTGCTGTACTTGCCGTATTCAAGGTCACGAAGGTCTTTTGCAGATGTGTTTTCCCTACCTAAAAAAGCTTCCAATAAGGCAAGGAATACACTTTTTCCATTGGACCCCACACCATAGAACATAAACGCTTTTTGTTGCGAACAATCTGTGATTAAACAATAGCCTGCTATCTCACACAGCAAATCGATATCTTCTTCAGCTACTACACTTTTTAAAAACTTTTTAATTTGTCTGCAGTCAGCTTCTTCTTCATAATTAACAGGAAATTGGCAGATGGTTCGGATATCTGGACTATGAGCTTCAGGTTCCCAAGCTTCAAGATTAAAAAGACAGTTTTTAAAATTAATATATTTTGACTGTATATCTTCGATGCTTTCCCTTGCAATGTGAGTATATGCCCTTATATAATCCAAAACTTCCTTCACATATCTTGAAGTTGCTTTTGGGATATGCTCTAAAGGAAAATCTGGGTTTTTGCCATTCCAATAATCTCGGTAAATTTGGTCATGGATATCCCGAATTTCAGTATCTAAAATGGCTTCTGCAGCTTCACTTTTATAAACACAATTTGAATAAATATATATTTGTGAATTATCTTGCATTGTGAAAATTTTATTCTGCTGCAAAATGTGAGTCGCAACCGCGTCAAAAGGCACGTCCACTTTTTTTGGCTTACCGTTTACGGTTTTTATTTTATTTGCGTTTATCTTTTCCTTAACTGGGCAATTCGAGAAATTACAAAATTCTAACCCAAAGGTTTCCTTAACTGTTCTGCATGAAAATTTGTAACCCTTCCCGTACATCTCCAGAGCGTTATTTATCCTTAAATTAGTCTCTAAAGAAGTTATTCCAGGGAATGTAGCAAACAATTTTTTTAGATAAACTTCAGTTTCATTTTTTGTGGTCCCACATTTTTCGCACATGAGAAGTACAGATATCCCGGCATAATATCTCCCACTTCTGATCTTTGAGTCAAATAGCATCCGAATGCACGGAAATTTTAATATATCAATGCTTGAAAAATCCATATTGATAAACGTATGCTCGTTTGCTTTTTTAGCTCTTTGAACTTCCACTTTTAACGCATCAAGGACTACATTTTCAAATTCAGTACCTTTGATCTCCCATAGTTCAATCTTTTCTGGAAATATCAAAGGTAATTCATATGGTTCTGGTTTATGGTCTGGGATTTTATTAATTAAAGTTTTATACTGTCCGGGGGCTCGTATAGTTCCAAAGGTACGAATCTGAGAGCCCTTGCTTGCGATATTAAAGTTTATCTTACCCCAATCCATCTGAATACTATTAAGATCTACACCTGCTTTCTCTGCCAGTTTTGTAACTAAGGCTTTCCTCACAGTTTTATGGACATCTATATCGGTTTTCTTGATTTCATCGAAAAAACTATCTTCAAGGTCCATATTGCCATAAAATATACTTATATGAACTCCCTTACCACCTGAAAACCCCATAACGAAAGAAATATTATTTTCGTTGCAGAACATGCAAAGTTTACCTATCCCAGCCTTCATCACATCCCAGTTTGAAGTATCAGGATCGATCAAAATCTCATTACGTAAGATTCCGCGGGTATATATCGGCTCTTTGATTTTGTCCCAAATGTAAGCATATGGAAGCCATCTGTAAAGGTCATTATCCGCTTTTTCGGGTGCTTTACCTTCAATTGCCTTAATCAATATTTGCGCGTTTGGTTGCTCGCTTTGGAGAATTTTTAGCCATTCATGCTGAGCATTGATCACTGCATTATAATCTTTAGGATCAATTACAATTCTCATAGTGAACACCTAGACCCTAGACGCTGACCCCTTACAATATTATATTCCTTGAGTAGATCGCGTATATTTTGAAATACCGGAGATTTAATGTCCATAATAATCTCTAAAAAATAAAAAAAGGAATTAGCATCCCACCTTTACTTTGCAAACCTAGAAACTGAATTCAAACTTCATTAGTCTGCATCATCGAACTTTTTGTCTTTGTCTAATTTTATTATACAGGTGATCGATACTAACTTCGCCAGCTCTTGCTTTTTCTATTTCTTCTGGGGATACCAATTCTAAAATTTTTTTTACTTTATAAACATTATCCCAAGATGTACGTGCTATCTTTGCAAGTTCTTTTAGTGTATATAGTTCTATTTCGTCTATCTCTAGTTCATCTATCTCTAGCTTATCTATCTTTAGTTCGTCTATCGTCGTCTCAAGTTCATCTATCTTTGTCTCTAGTTCATCTATCTTTGTACAACTGTCTAAAATAAGTTTTGTAAGATTTTGTGGGAGCTCTTTTACGGAATTCATATCATTTCTATATTCTTCATTTCTTTTCATGCTTATACCTCAATTATTTTATGAATATATTTCTATAGTTTTATAAGTATATTTTTATTGTTTTGTAAGTATAGTTACGTTGTTATATAAATAGAAAATAAGAGCAAGAAAAGTCAGAATCGTCGCTTTTGCATATTTATACAATACAAAATTATCGGAAAAGTTAATTCCGATATATTTATCATTCAGAAAAGACGATTAATACATTGCTATGCAATCGTCATTTCTGAATTAGATCGACGATTCTGAAACCTTGAAACTACGCCAATAGTTTCAAGGCTCTCATTTTCATCAATTAGTTTGTGTACTAAATATTTTTCATCTAAATTTAATACACAAGCTTCTGTTAATTGAAATCTCATAGTATATCTTTTACTTTTCGTCCTCCTAAGCTACTGCCACAGCAGTAATCTTGTTATCTACGAGTTATGTTTCATTTGTTTTCTGAGAAGGGTTCCGCTCATCTAATTCTTTACTTTGGTGTTCGTTTTGATCTGATAGACTATTTGATCCTTTTATCCTATAGATTAAAGGATTTGATCCGCTATCATAACTTGTTCTAGTGGAATCCCATTCAATGTTTTTTTCTTTCGCAATATTTTTTCTCGCTAGTCTAGTCTTGGCTCGAAAAGTATTGTAGACCCTTGGTTCCTGTATGTAATGTAGTTGTCTACCGAGCACATTCTCCATTAATTCTGAAAGATCATGCTCAAAATTTGGTTTGGATTTAATGTAGTTATATATGCTCTTGTACCAATTATTGGCAGTTTTTCTGTCGACAGATACAGAGTCTAATCCACTGTCTTTTATATCTAACATTGCTGGGTTTGGAGTACAGATATTATTTTTTAGTTGATCTTTTATCGCATCTTCAGTTGTAGGTGATCCTGCAAGTAATTCATATAATGCTGCAACTTTTTCAGGATCTTCGTCCTCAATATCAACAGGTCCCAACCCAGGGATGTTAATTTTTAACTTCATTAAATCACCCCCTACTATATTCCTTATGATATAAAAACGTTTGGTACATTTGGCAAAAACCCAGGACTAGCTAGGACAAATATCAAATTTTAATTCCATATTAAGTGTGCTTAGCCTGTATAAGAATTAAAAAGAATGGATGGGTCAGATTATGACTCCCTGGGTTTGAGATGTTTCTAGAGCTACAGCTACTCCATGAGATCCATATGTAATCAATTTGCAATATTTTCCAATATTCAATTCGAATAAAAACAGCTCGTTTATGCATAGATTTTAATGTTAAACCTATGCATAATTTAATAGAAAAAAGCACAAAAAAAATCATGTGCAAATTAAAAGTCTCATGCACATACGTGATACCTAATTATTCAACAACTGCACACGCAAAGCAAATATACTCGCAACATCCATCTGTGCGTCCTTGCAAGTAACATTTTTTGATGT